>ENA-ORLU01000254-ORLU01000254.1-human-gut-metagenome-genome-assembly--contig:-NODE-254-length-56381-cov-4.101094_pt1 | contig 56381 bp, 65 predicted proteins | sample MGYA00243009_ERZ508833 | MGnify/ENA primary metagenome ERZ508833 (study PRJEB26277, sample SAMN04329763) | human gut metagenome | biome: human-associated habitat | host: Homo sapiens | place: USA...
CTTTCGAAAATGCAGTTATATCGGGTGAAGTCAAAAATTTCGAAGAGGATTTAGATAATGTCATCTCGGATGCCGAATCTAAAATTGCACAAAACAGAAATAATGTAAATAATATTATTCTCGCAGAAATGCAAGTGTATGATAGCTTCTATAAATTAAATGCTGAACAAAAAGAATTCATAGATGCTGTCCTGGGAAATCTCCAAGAGAATGATAATTTCTACAAAAAAATAGCAGATGATGAAATCAGTACAAAATCCTTTGTCACCTTCCTCCTTGATACCTTATCTGGCGACAAGTCTGTTAAACTGGCTGACAAGAAAGCTTTCATAGACAATCAATATGATGAAGGTCTGCTTACTATATCCGAATACAAGAATAAGATGAGCCTCTTGAAAAAAGAAGCAGTTAACGCAGTTGGCGACTCTGAGTTCGGCGAGATATTTACAGGCCAGTTCAACACAGACGAAGCAGAAGCGGCGCGAGCAGAAGCTATCACCGGATTAAAAGATTCGTTTGCTGAATTAGCCACTGTTCTTGACCCAGAGGAATACAAGAGATTACTAAAAGTCGCAAACGTAGAAGCGTTCTTTAACAGCACTATGGAGGAACTCGAACAGTCTGGTCTGCTCGACGGTTTCACCACAGACGACATTGAGGTGATGGCTCGTCTCGATATCAAACCAGAATGGAATGAGGACGAACTCCGCGAGGAAATCAAGACCGAAAAACTTCGTATGAGAAACATAGCAAGGTCTGAGTTTAACTTCCTTGACTCTAGCTACAAGACAGACATCGAGAACTTCGCCACAGCAATCGGTAAGCTCAAGACGGCGATGCAGTCTGTTGAAACGTTGCCCTCAGATGACCTACTCGAACTTATGATGGCGTTCAACACCTTTGATTGGGCTTCGTTCGGTGTTACAGGGGAGGAAGGAGTTGGCAATGTTAGCGGCGCTATAAAGGCGCTTGTGGATAAATCTCTCGCTGACTTGAAGGATGCGTTCGGCGATGTCGGGGCAGAACAAATCAAGGTGTTCTCCGATATGGCAGACGACGCAAAGAAAGCGACTACTAAAATAGACAGCCTCTCCGACGCGATGAACGGGCTGAGTAGTATGTATTCGGCATTGAAGGCAGTTCAGGAAGAGATGTCAAAATACGGACGAGTAAGCATTGGCACAGTCGCCGATCTGATTGACTCTTATCCAGACCTCGCGGGTGCGGGAGCGCAGTATATCTCCGGTCAGATATCCGGCGACGAGTTCATGGCTGAGTTCAATAAGTCATACGACAAGGTTTATAAAGAGCGCGAGCAGTACATCTATGACAAGGCACTGGAAGACCCGGAGGTCAAAAAGAAGTATGACGAGTATATTGCAAAGAAGAATGCAGAAGCCGGGATAGTTCCTGCTGAACAGACACAGGCAACCTTCTGGAAAGACTTCAAGGATGCATACGACATCGACCTTGATAACTACGCCACTTACGCCGAAGCAAAAGCAGATATCGAAAAGAAGCTGACAACAGAATACAGTGAGTTGCTTGACAAGTATTCCAAGTATTACGATACGAAGTCGAATACGATAGACTCCGGTGCAATGGCTCAAGCAGGCTACTCCGGGCAAGAGATTGCATACGCTCAATCACTCGTCACTAAGCTCGAAGGCAAGAAGCAGGTCGCTGAGACTATCTTTGACAAGATAGAAGGCTACTACGAGACCAGCGCTATCACATGTGCTGACACAATCAAGGATATAGCAGATACATATGATGTTGATATCTCCAACTGCCGTTCATACGCTTCGGCTAAGGCGAAAATCTTTGCACGCCTGCTCAAGATAAACAAGGGGTTCCTTTCTTACATGGGCGATGATGCTCGCGAAGTACAAATCATAAACGACCTTATAGACGACAAGGGTAACTTTAACGGAGTAAAAGCAAAGACATACTACGGACTTGACCAGCAGTCGATGGAAAAGCTGCTTGAGATAGCTAACGTAATCAGGAAGGTTAATAACCAAATTGAAGAGCTTGAGAACATTGACCTTGATAAGATTGATACGGGCTTTTTCAATGAGATTGATTTATCAGACCCGGCTGAACAGCTTGAACTCATCAACAGCCTACTGTCCGAAATGCTCTCCTTGTATGACCAGGTGTTCGCAGGAATCAAGGTTGTGGCTGATGAAAGGGTCGAGACACTTGAAAAAGAGAAGGAAGCTCTTGAGGACAAGAACGACGAAGAGAACCGGGAGATTGAGCTCATTAGGGCTCGGCAGCAGCTAGAGGACGCTAAACGGAATAAAAATATCAGAGTATACCATGAGGGCAAAGGCTTCGTCTGGGAAGCTGATAAGAAGGCGATTCAGGAAGCAGAGGAGAACTTAAAGGATAAAGAGACTGACGCTCAAGTTGCCGAAATCAACAAACAGATTGACGCCATAAATGATTACACTGATAGTATAGATAAGATAGCTGATAGCGTTAACAACGAGAAAGCGATAAGCGCGGCGATGAAACGCTTTGGTGTGACTGACCCCGATAAGCTTCTTGAACTCTCTGACGAGACCCTGAAAAGCGTCCAGAACAATTACCGCAACCTGACAATCGAAAACGATAAGGCGGATAATGCAGAGAACTTAACGAAGTACGTTGCATTGACCGATGAACAGATTCGTGAAAGGTTCGGAAGTAATTTTGGCATGTCACTTGACTCGTTGAGAGATTATTGGAGTGGCGCTTACTTTGTCCCCAACACGATAAAGGAGTTTGTCGAGACAGAAAAGAAAGCGATGCAAGCTGTCGAGGTAAATAAGCAAGCATCTACTGTAAATGATAACAAGAATTACTACATAGAAAATATCAATATCAACTACAGTGGAGATAGTTTTGATGAGATACTCAAGGAAGCTACAAGGATAAGCAAGACGAGGTAAGAAAAGAAAGGGGCGTGGCTTTGTGCCACGCCCACTATTTTGTCAATAAATTCTCCTGTCGCTGTGAGTTTTAATAGAAATTTCAAGTTCTGTATCAAGTTCATCTAACCCTGCTAGAGTGTATGAGCCGTCATAAGCATCATAATACACAGAAGCTAGACAAGGAACATTATTGTAGGTTTCTATAGTTACTATATATGAAATGCTTTGTTCAACAATATCTCCATCTCCATCATAAAGTGAATTCTCGTATATACTGTCGATGTGCAACAGCCTATCCCAGCCCTCATGGGAAGATGAATTGTTTATCCCTTCTGTTAAACAACTAACAAGAATATCCTTATATTTTTTTAGTGTAACCTGTCTAGGTATAATCACTGCGCAGCACACAATAACGATAACTCCCACTACAGCAGGCAGAATTACCTTGAATTTCTTATTTGCCCACTTAGGCTTAACAACTCCACGAGTAGGAATGGTTTCTGTGCTCTCTGCGTATTCCCTGGCTATTGGCGCTTCGCAATGAACGCATTTCTCTGTCTCACTTGAGATTTTCTTGTGACATTCTGGGCATTTGATTAAAGCCATAGTATAGCCTCCTTTTTATTATCTAAGTATATTATACCACCAAACCGACTAAATGTCAAGAAAGTAGTTGACATTTGTGAAAATTTGCGATATAATGTAGCCAGATGTAATTCTGAAATTAAAATAATGGCGGAGGTATCATCATGAATGCTTTGTATCCTATTATTTTAAGAGCTTTGAAGAATAGTCTCGAAAAGAAGTCATGCAAGTCGGCACGCTACAGGCAGCCCTCCGATGTATCTGATTTCATAGAGATGATGGGTTCAGACGGGCATTTAGCATTTTATGGCTATGTTGCCTCGGTCGGCGAACTTATAAAAGAATGTTCTCTTTATGATGAAGATAGTGAAATCAAAGACTCCATCGTTATATTCATCTCTTTGCTGACTGATGAAATGATTTGCCCAAACGAAAATGATGTAGACCTCGGCTGGAGAATGTTGGATATTCGGCAGTCTTTAAAAGCAAGAGATGAAGACAGGTTTCGTGCATGCATAGAGGAATGTATATTCTACCAGAGTGTTGGGGCAAAACTGTGTGCGAATGAATATACCTCTTATATTTCTTCCCCTTCGCCTGAAACACAAATAGGGTATCTGACTAGCCTGGAAGAGAAACTAACTATGTTGGGGATCACTGTAAAGGCATGCTCTAATGAACTTGTTATAGTCACTCTGCGTTTTTGGGATTCTGCATGTATTGATGTGATTAAAGTGCCTATCCGCGGTGGGCTTGCCTGCGACAATAATTCTTCCGGTATTTCTATTGCTGGGAAAACTTCTTATAGAAAGTCTGAAAATCCGGATAAGAGTAAAGTTGATGATAAAAAGAATATCTCGAAAGAAAATGCTCCAGCTATAAAGCCGGAGTTCACTTTTAAAAGCGGAGAATATACCATAACGAAAGAACCGGACGACACATATCATGTCAATACTTCTATAAAATTTGTAGTGGATTACCCCGAGATAGTACATATTGTTAGATGCCAGCTCAATAGCAAGGTTTCGCCACCTGTTGTTAACTGCCATACGGAAGTCAAACCAAACAAACCAATGCGTCTCCCTGTAGTATTTTCTATGTCAAATGGAGAGGATTTGTCGGGGTATAAGCTACTTATCTTCCTGAAATATAACGGTAAATGCGTTTGTACTTGCTCAGTCAAGATGAACAAGTTGAATCATGAAATTGCCGATATAAGAAGTGGAAGAAAGAAAAACTTACAATCAAAAGCAGGGAGGGAAGTTAGGGTACATTCTATTGTCGCGGGAAAAGAATCAAGGGCGTATCGTGAATTTATTAACACTAGAGTCAATACACCCAGACTAAATACTATAACGAGGCATGACTATAGTCCAATACCGTATGCCTCTCATAACAGCGTTAAAATTCCCACCGGAGGAGTATACGCACGGAATGGTTTTATGTTTGGGCATTCGTCTCAATATCAGACAGGTGAGCCAGCAAAGAATCAAATCAGTGATATGGCATTTGAAATTTCGAATGGCTATTTTGACTCAAGAATTATCTCACGCATTAAACAGCGCGGGTATATCTATGATGAAATGAATTTCCCGATAAGAATAAAGAAGAACGAGGGAGTCAAGCTTGTTGCGTGGGCGCTTCAACCTGCATTGGGCGGTGTGGTAAGTGGGTCGTATGATAAGAATGAAATCAAAGCTGAACAGGATGGGACTTTGATATTGCATGTTACTGCTCTACTTGAAACTAACCTAATCGTTGGAGCAGCGATATGGGCAACATATTGGCTTGAAAGGGGAATCGAAGTCAAGGTAGAATACCATGTAAACGAATCATTTACTATTATAGTCTATGATTATGTAACTCAGCCTTGTGACTACCAGTCGCACCGAGGCAATTTTTACTCTCTGTTTCATAATTATAACTCAATCTATAGCCAGAGCATGCCTTCTTTAATCCGTAAAACTAAAAAGTCTTCCAGGTATAGAAGTTCAATAATAGACCCTGACGCACCCATCTGTCCTCAGTGCGGCATGGAGCTTGACAGCGATTGCAGAAAATACAACTTTTACTGGACATGTCCTAAGTGCGGCTGGAATGAAGCAATTGGAGTGACGAAGGCAAATACTTGATGGGGCGAGTGGTAGGTGATGCCACGAGGGCTAATATTGGAGCGTGGTTTTTACCCCACGTTCTATATTAAAGAGAGTTGAGGATAAGAACGATGAGGGACCCGGGATAGAATTTGAAGATACAAGCAGCACAAGACCATTCTCGCCCGCCATGATGATAAAGCTTAGTTTGCAAGAAGGCGATTCGGGATATACAAAAATCTGTCCCCGGTGCCTATGTGTCGGGGACAGATGTTACTTATAATTCTTCTTTGCTTTCCTTTGGAATTCCTTTTCCAGTTCGTTAAAGTCTAACCCGTATCTTGCCTCAAGCATGTCAAGGATACAGAGTGCTGCTTCTCCTGCGTAGAGATGATTATACCCAAATGTGAACCTAACGCGCTCTAGTCTTTTATCGAGAGGCTCATCTCCAGTTATATCATCAAATGATTGTCTTGCTCTTGTAAGCGATTTTATTTTGCCGTCTTCGAGACACACATTGGAATCATATAAGAAAGAAGAGTCGAAGTCAAACTCGCCATTCTTGACGTTCCTTGCCGCAATGCATTTGGCACCTAACTCATCAACCATGTCGCATGCTATTTTTAGCACGTCTGTGGAGTACAAGGGTCTTGGATGCTGAGCTACGGCAATATCTGTTCCTGCTGCAATTTTTATTTCGGGAGGAAGCAAGTCGTAAATTGTGTTGTTATACTGCAAATCAAATTTAGCTCTAGTAGAATCAAACCCGTCAATATGTCCTACTACTCCCTTTATGCTATCAGCATTTATACTATACTCTTGATGTAAAGCACACCAGATTTTATTTGCTCCAACTAACTTGACTTTATACTCTTCCGGCGAGTGTGCTTCTTCAGCTATAATTCCGGCTACCGCTCCAGAATGTTCTATGATTTCATCATTACGTGGGTATCCATACGAAGTGGTTCCATATTTTGCCTCGCGTTCTTCTTTGCTGAGAAATGTAACGATATCGCCTGCAATTAGTTCCATAGGTTGCCTCCTTGTGACATTATTTTCTAACACATATTGTATCACAACTGGAGGACAAAGTCAAGAAAATCTTTCCTCAGTTTGAAAGTAATTCACTGTACTTAGCTTGCCAAAGCCTGAACGTTCGAACCAGCGAAAGCTTCCAAAGCAAGATATAATACTGAGTTACACTTTGTCTGTCCCCTTCTATAATATGATAAAAGAAATAAACCCTCTACTTACTCGAAGCAACAGAGGGTTTTGTAAATTCTAGGATGTTCTTAATTGGTTTTTACAGCGAATATGATGTGAAACACTACTAACAATATATATGCTAAACATAGAATACTGTCTATAGTCAAAAACAAACCGTTGTTAATGATAACGAACTCACTAATTATTTTAAGTAGTGCTACCATCAATGAGAAGGCAGGAAAGATAAACTTATAAACATAGTTAGCATATCGTAGAGGTAAAGAGAAGTGTGAGGAATAATGCCCACTTTCTCTATCAAATTGCTGGCTAGATAGATTTGATATCTTATTTTCAAGGGCATTAATGTAATCATAAGTTCTTTCTATGTTTGCGAAAACTTGTGAGTACCGCATCGTTTCGTATAACAATACAGCCCACAATAAAGTTTGAATTACAAAGAACTGACTTGATAAATCAATTGAAAATTCTGTTCTAATATACTCAAACATAAGGTCACGATATTCGGCAGGATTGATGGCAAACAGCAAGAGAACGCAGGTGATTAAAAATGAAAAAGCAAAATTCTTATTTCTCTGGTGGATTTGCTTTTCTAGCTTTTCGCACGTGTCCTTATAGTGGTCATAGAGAAGTTCCAAAATGTTCAATGTTAAGCCTCGCTCAAGGCTTTAATGATAGCCGCCTGTGTGAAGGACATCGCCCAAGAAGCTCCGGAGGAATATAATTGTTCCGGTGATTCGTAAGACTTATCAAGCTTTACAGCAACTAGTTTATTTCCGTTCTTTTTGCTTTGTGCGATTTCAAAATTAATCCAGTTTCTGTAACCGATTTCCTTACTGTCGGGGTGTATCTTGTTTGCTTCCTTGCCAACTATAACTAGCGTGTAATCAGACTGGTTGATTCGCCTGGTTAGTCCTGCCTTTATTGTTGGTATATTATCGGACATGATTTCATCAGCAGAGCAATCTTCAAAAACAAAATCAAGGTTTTTGTTGCTATCCCAAGCGTCTAGCAAGTATTTGTAGCTTTTGTCATTGGTGTAGTCGAATGAAATGAAAACCCGTTTCTTTGCCATAATTGTAATCTCCTTTATAAAATAATATAAGTAGTGAGGTGAGTGTGATGTTTAAGTTATTTAAAAAGTGTAACCATGAATGGGAAGTTATTGATGAGCATTATTATTTCGATTTATACTCCGATATGATTATGCCTCTTCCCAAAGTAAAAGTTATACGCTACCAATGCAAAAAGTGTTTAAAAAAGAAAAAGAAGGAGTTTTGGTAAGCGTTTAATGTAAGTATAGCATATAATTGTTTAAAATGCAATAAGGAATTATATGATTATCAGATATTTGTATATGTTTACAAATGTGTTCTTTGGCTGTTGTGCATTTTAACAAATTCTATATGTTGGCAACCAACAGATTTCTGAGGTTCGATTCAGAACAACCCTGCGAACCCGCTCTACAAGCCGTCTTACGCAACTTTTCGAATCTGCTATTATATGAATAGGGCATTGCCGTAAAATTAATATATACGTAGCCCGAAAATATAAGCAGGCTAGAGCAGTCAGCCTAACGACTAAATAGACCAGCGCCTGAACACTGTACTGCGTTCGGGCGCTTTTGTTTTTTGGGGTGAAGAAATGATATGTGATATTTCAAACGCGTACCCGAGCAACACAGCCGTGGACGCGTCACACAACGTGCAGTTTCACTTCGTGTTTTACGGAGATGGCTGCAAGGAAGCTGATTTTATTTTGTATGATGCAACTGATACGACAGCGAAACCGAAGAAAATTTCGACGCACCTATATGACAGCCGCAGAGTCTATTACAACGGAGAGGAGATAGACGCTAACTCCGGAGGCAAGACTCTGGGTGGAGACTTTGTAAACGGCAGGTCATACATCTGGAAGGCACGCCTGTATGAGGAAGTCGACCTTGGGGCAAAGAAATACCCTTCCGTAAAAAGAATGAGTGGCGAGCTTGCCGAACCGTGTTACTTCTTCGGAAAGGTTCAGATGCCCAAGGACGCGCTGCCCGAGAAACAGGTAATGATAGAGAAAAACCTGAAGATAACACTACCAGTATGGATGCGTCTGGGCACAGACTCGACGTACAGAATCCTGACGGCGTATGATGAAACAACGGGTATTTGTACCTTGAGGCATGCGTTCGACAACTACCCCGCTGCGGGAACGGATTATTCCATTACGACTGTTCGCGACGTCGTGCCCAAGCAAGGGCTGGACAGCAATCAGTTGTTTATTGAAAAGGGAATCACGGAGTTCTCGGATGCGGAGTTTACGGCTAGTGGCGAAACAGTGAATGGTTATTGCTGGTTCATGGAGATAGGAAACAACTATGTGGCAATCACTGACTACGATTCCAAGACCGGCATTGTAACTCTGGATACAACGGTGCTGTCCGCGAACGAGCCTGGAACAAAATATAACATCTGGACTTCGTTTATAGAATCAAGATATTACGCTATAACAACTAAGGAAACGCCCGTTATAAAGAACCCGATTGCATACCCTGATGGAGAAAACATTTTCTTCGAGGCGGAACTTTCCATGGGGCATCTCGTCGACCACTACTGGCTTGAAGTTTTTGAGGACGGCAAGCTCGTTGAAACTACTAAGAAAATACACATGGCGAAACTAAGCTATTATTATAAGAAGGCTAAAGCCAACCACGAGTACCATGCTGTATTTCATGTGGTTACTTCCGATAAAATGGTCAATCAGGAAGACTCTGCATGGTGGAACGGAGGCACGCCTTCTAATGTGACCAATTCCTGTAAGCTGCTGACCGTTGCCGATAAGCCGATTGGGGCGATCGCAACAAGCTTCGATGCCAAGAGACATGCGATGCAGATAATTCCGCTTGGAGCAGAAAAAGCATCAGGAGAGCTTGCTAGGGGAAATGTATCAGACTTATCCTCTTTTGATATCGGTACTGGATTATCTGTAAGCTCCGGCGATTATTTAGTGCTCGACGGTAGAAGTTTTGAAATCAAGTCATACGACAGTCTGTCCGGAGAGCTCGTGATAAAATTGCCAGCAATGAAACATTACCCCGCCGGAACTTCTTTCGTGGTTTACGCGAAAGCAACGACGACTAAAGGCCTGCGGTTCCATGTACTACGCGAGGATGATTACGGCGTGTATTTGATAGGCGACTTTGGCGGTACGCCTATATATGACTACACCGCTGCGGCAGGGGCAGATTACGTCTACATAGTGCAGCCTTACACGCTCGTTACTACCAGTGAGGACACAAAACACGTGGTCGCACATTATTGCCAAGAATCCCGTTGTTCCATTACAGTTCCTTCGGTTAAGACCTGGGCGATTTGTGAGCTACTCGCGGCTCCCTACAGGAAGATAACAAACGACGATACGAGAGTCTTTTATCCATATCAGGATAACTTGTATGAATATACCGTCGGAGAAATCTGGATTGCAGCGTTAGATATCGACCCAGAACAAGCAGGAACTCATAACATCAATCGCGCTTTATATGTGGGCAATCATCCGACCCCGGTGGCAGTTTCTGGATACAATGATTACGATACTTTGTCGCTTACATTTACTATCGGCGAGGTCAATTGTCCTGGGAATAGAATATCGTTTGGCGGTGTTAAGGACCTCGAAGCCTGGAAGTCGTTTGTTGCGCGCGGCAATCTGATAATGCTGAAGGACACAGACGGGAACATTTGGGCGGGGGCAATAACCTCGAACACCTATAGCAAGATTCATTACAGTGGGCGTACAGAGTATAAGGTAACATTTGAGTTTACTGAGCTTAAAGATATGGACGAGATTGTGGTGAGCGGGTGATTTAATGAAAGAAATATACAATCGATTTGATACTAGGTACGCAATGCTTTGCCGCCAGCCAATCAGGCACTTCTGCTACAAGCTTGAGATACTAGATTGGTATGAGTTTCCCACGGAGGAACTTACAGACTTGCTCATTGATGAAGGTTCAATAACGATAAACCGTTCGCAGGGTGTTCGACGCAGTTGTTCTATAGTCTTGGCAAATGTCAATAAGGAATCCGAGCCTACGCAAAATAGTAAATTCTGGTATACGCGCAAATTTAAATTGTGGTCTGGCATGGTAGATGAAGCAGACAATACCATATACTGGTTTTCGCAAGGTGTCTTTCTGACTACTGCGGTTTCATCTACGGCGGACGGCAGGCTGGAGATAACCGGGGTGGATAAGTTCGGCTTGTTCACTGCCGAGTATGGTGCCAGCGTTTTGGAGGCAGAGCACCGCATCAAGGCAGGAACAAAAATTACTACGGCGATTCGCGACATAATCCAGATGGATATGGGGAACCAGTGTGTCTGCGACCCTGTGGAGCCTTTGTTCGATGTCTCACTGTACGGCGAAGAAGTCCCGTATGATATCTCGACTTCTGCGGGGCAGTACATTGGAGATATTCTTGTAGAACTGGCTCTCTGTCTGGGTTCAGATATATACTACGACACAGATGGAAGGCTGAATGTTCATAGCGGAACCACAGATACTCACTACCGCCAGCGCGGGTCGCAGTGGGTGTTCGAACAGAATGATATTAATATAGTATCTTTTGGTTCGAGCGCGGAACTGGGGTCTGCAGTAAATGTAGTAACCGTTACGGGTACAGACGAGAATGATTGCCATTATTACTACACAGCCGAAAATAGAGACCCCACCTCTCCGATCAACGTGAATGCCGTTGGTAAGCGTGCGGGAGAAACTATCGAAACTAGCATGGGGTACTCCGAACAGCGCTGTAAGGAATACGCCGAGTACTGGCTTAAGGAGAAGTCTTTAATTGCGCTGTCGCTTAGCTTTGAGTGCGTATTTCTGCCGCATTTAGATGTGGATAAGAACATCACGATTACAGACGAGTCAACGATGGAGCAGAAAAGATATATAATCACTGCGCTGACAATCCCGTTTGGGTCAATCGGCTCAATGAGCATGAGTGCAACAAATATAGTCGACCTGCTATATTACAATGAAATTTAAGGAGAGAACATGGATAAACATGAAATGGAGAAAAAAGATTCGGCGTCAAATCTCGTTGAGCTGATTGACGCTCGCGTTAACAGAGCAACGGACGCCGCGTTAGATAAAGCTGTCAAAACCAAAAACGGGGTCGTCGTGTCATATGACGATTCTGCTCATTGTGCTGTTGTAAACTTCCCAGAGGAAGGAAGCGGCGCGACGTATTCATTTTATAATAAGACGCCCGAAGTATTGGATGCCGGAGATACTGTCAAGGTGTTTTACACGAACAATCTTGCTAGAGGTTGGATAGCTGAGCGAGGTGGAGTTCCTAATATTGTTATGAGTGAATCGGGGGTGGGTAAGCACCCCTCGTGGGACGAAACAAGCGAGTATTTTAACGACTATAGTCTTGATAAAAATGGAGACCCTATTAACTTTGTTGGGAACAAAGGGTATACAGATAATGGCAAGTTTTATAAGGTTAAAGCATATGCCACAGCAAAGGGCAGCCACTGTAAGGCTACTGGGACGTGTTCGTCAGCAGAAGGCTATGGCACAACTGCCTCAGGGTATTCTTCGCATGCTGAGGGAAGAAACACCACTGCTTCAGGTTACGCTTCGCATGCTGAGGGATCCGGCACAAAAGCTACTGTTAATTACGCTCATGCTGAGGGAGGTAATTGTGAATCATCAGGCTTGTATTCTCACGCAGAAGGAGATACCTGCAAAGCGTTAGATTCAGCAACTCATGCAGAAGGGCGCTATACAACGGCTAAAGGGCTTTGCTCTCACGCAGAGGGGTATTATACAACGGCGTCTGGAGTATACTCTCACAGCGAAGGATACTGGACAAAGGCTATATCCGATGCTACGCATGCAGAAGGGTATTACACTGAGGCAACTTATCAATATTCACATGCGGAGGGGTGTAGGTGCAAGGCTAAGGGGACAAATAGCCACGCTGAAGGAGCAAACACAGAGGCAACAGGCTACTCTTCGCATGCTGAGGGGCAAGAAACAACTTCTATCGGGCAATATTCTCACAGCGAGGGATATCAGTGCGCAGCGAGGGGGACATCAGCTCATGCTGAGGGGTACCAATGTGAAGCCATAAATAATTATTCTCATGCAGAGGGAAATAATTGCAAGGCGCTTGGTGATTGTTCGCACGCGGGGGGAGAGTATTGCGAGATATCTTCTAGCCATGCTTTTGCACACGGAAAAGGTTTGTTGGTAAATAGTTCTGACTTTTATGGAAAGGCTAGTTTTGGACAGTATAATGATGACAGCAATGATATTATATTTTCTATTGGTAACGGAGTCTGCCTAATTGATGGAACAACTACTAGGTCTAATGCTTTCGCTGTGGACAAAGACGGTAATATCTTTTGCAAAAGCGTAAACAGCATTGCTCCAGATGGGAGCGCTAGTACTTCTTTGTTTTCCCCTTACGCTACAGAACAAGCCGTATCTTCTGCAAAATCCATTTTTGCTAGTGTAATGGAGGTATAAAAATGGCTACAATTAATTATGTTGATGAAGTATATTTTAATGCTTACATAACTGAAATCTTGACAGAACTTAAAGCATGGATAGATACTGACAAAAACATTGCTATCAAGAAAGTTTTGTTCAACAATAATGCATTATCGTTTTACAAAAATCCAAATGCTGTTGATACAGATGAGCCACAGTATAAAATTGATTTGCCGGTTGAACGTTTTTTAGACCAAACACAAACAATTCTTATTCCTAAGTTTGCATGGTCGGAAGAGCTTTATCCAAATTCCATCAATCCGAATTTGGAAGAAAAGCCTGTTTTCGTGTTAGCAGTTAAAGGAATAGCTAACGCTGACAATGGAACAGATACTATAACATATAGTTTCTTAAATATGGAAACTATTATAAAACAATATCAAGTATCAAGCGATACAAGCACTATAAACTTAGTGTTAGATGAAGATACAAACACTTTAAGCGGTAGTGTGAATATTTCAGGCGATACTAATAATTCGCTTTCCGTTGGAACTGATGGTGGTTTATATTCTCCTGTTGTTGATATTAGTGCATTAGCAGCACAAATAAGCGAATTGTCAGCATTATGCCAACAATTAAGTGATAGGATTACTGTCTTGGAAAATAAATGACGAGGTAAGATTTAAATGGCAATAACATTTCAAGCATACGCCACAAACAGTGGTGCTTACAAAATGAACAGACTTATGCCCGCTGGTTCTCCTGCTGGTATAATTGTACACTCAACAGGTGCAAATAATCCGTATCTCAAGCGCTATGTCAACGCGCCGGATACCTGCGGTGAGAATCCGTATAAGAATTATTTCGACCGCCCGGACAGCGATGTGTGTCCGCATGGAGTAATCGGGCTTGACAAGAACGGCGAGGTAAAGGCTGCGAAAATTCTTCCGTGGAACATCTGTTGCTGGGGTTGTGGGAATGGAGCTAAGGGTAGCTACAACTATAACCCTGCATACATACAGATTGAGATTTGTGAGGACGGTTTGACTAACAAGGATTACTTCCTCAAGGCATTCAAACTTATGGCACAGCTTTGCAACAGGCTGATGAAGAATTATCCGACAATCAAGCTGGAGAATATTGTGAGTCATCACGAGGCACATATCAGGGGTTATGCTTCCGGTCACGTTGATTGCGACCACTGGCTTGCTAAATTCGGCTATGATATGGATTGGTTCAGAGAGTTAGTCAAAAATAACGGAGAGATTCCGGAAAAGTATACAGTGACTGCGACCAAGACTTTTGATGATAAGTCGCTGGCTGAATCCAACAAGACAAAACTTGAAAAACTTGGCTACAATGTGAAGATGACAAAGGAAGTGAAATAAATTTATGGTAGAAGTACTTAACGCCGTTCAGGCTAATCTGATTATGGTTGGCGTGTTTCTTATTCCGCTGATTCTGATGAGAGTTGCTGACATTATCCTCGGTGTGGCTGTCTCCAGAAGGAACAGTGTTTCATGGGACTGGAAGAAATTCCTGTGGGGGCTGTTCTATACAGTTTGCTTTGCTGGGGGAACAGGGCTGTTTACGGCAAGCATCAGTATGATTGAGCCAATTGTTCGGGTGTACAATATCGTGGGGGACGAGACTACTCTTGCCATGCTTAACGGTATAAGTGTACTGGCTGTGTGCGGGATAATTCTTACGGTCACGGTCACTTCTTACGGCAAGGATTGCTTTGAGAAAATCAAGATTCTTGCCGGGGAAGAAGGGAAGTGAACTGGTGGAAAATTTAAACCTACAGACAATTGCTGGGTATTGTACGAGCATTAGTGCTATCGTTGCTCTTGTTGTTCTTGTGGTAAAACCACTGAGAAATAAGTTTGTTTCTTGGATAAGCAAGACATCAGATAGAGATGGTATCAATGACAAGATAGACAATCTGACCATGCTTGTCGAAAAACAGGTGGAACAAGGTGATAAGATGTCTGAGGAGTTGGATAAGCAAAGCAAGGCTTTACAATGCTCACTTCGTAATAGTATCTTGGTTATCTTCAATTCAAGAATGAAACTTGGCTATATGACAATATATGAAAAGCAAAATATTGCAAAACTGTACTCGGAATATCAAAATTTAGGCGGTAATTCGTTTGTTTCAGAAATTGTCGAGGAATTGAATAACTTACCTGTCAAGAATGAGTAAAGGAAGTAGGTGATATTATGCTTAGCTTAGTTAAGATAGATTACGAAACTAATGTCTACTGGTTTTCTGTAGACGAGGTTTCGGAGATTGATATGCTCCCCAAGACTACGACTGCGGGGCAGGGTATACTGTCAACTGTATCAAGTTGCCGTCCGGGAAGTATGGCTATTGTGACTTCTACATCAGAAAAATACATACTGAACGGCAAGAAAGATGAGTGGGTTAGGTTCACTGGGTCTAGTGGTTCAGGCGGAGGCAGCAGCGAAGATTATGGCTTCGCTGACGAGGGAGATATTGATAATATCTTCAAGAAGTGATTTTTATTTTGATTTCCGTCCGGCAAATGCATAAAGCTGGATTGAAATATATAACAAGAATAGTTGCAACTAATTTAATAGTTGAACTAGGAAAATTAAATGTTTAGCACGAAAAGTGCAGAAGGAGAATTTATTATGGCTGATACAAATAAGAAGTTAGTTGACCTTTCACTTTTAACCTACTATGACGGAAAGGTCGCAAATCGTGAAGATACTAAGGACACTACCGTCCTCAATACCGCTAAGGGTTATACTGATACCAAGATTAGCGATGTCGCTACCGCCGCTGATGCCCTTGCTGAGAGAGTAACCGCTGTTGAGACCAAGGCTGGCGCAAACGAGACTGCAATCGGCGTTCTCAATGGTGATGAGAGGACTGACGGCTCTGTAAAGAAGACCGTTGCTGACGCTGTTGCCAAGATTGTTGCAGACGCTCCCGATTCTTTCGACACTCTGAAGGAGATTTCCGACTGGATTTCTACACACTCCGAGTCTGCTTCTGAGATGAACTCCGCAATTCAGGGTAACTCCAAGGCTATCACTGCTCTTCAGACCCTTATCGGCACTCTGCCCGAGGGCATTACCGCAAAGGACGTAGTTGGTTATATTGCTGAGGCAGTTGAGGCAGAGAAAACCAGAGCAACTGGCGTTGAGAGCGGTCTTGATACCAGATTGAAGGCGGTTGAGTCTGCTGTCGGCGATGCTGGTTCTATCTCTGATGCGATTGCAACTGCGAAGTCCGAAGCTATTGACGAAGCTAAAAAGTATGCTGATGGTCTCAATACTGCAATGGGCACTCGTGTTGACGCTCTTGAGAAGGACAACACTGCTAATAAGGCAGCTATTGAGTCTATCAATAACGCCGATACTGGTATTCTTGCAACTGCAAAGGCTTATACCGATGCTGAGGTAGTAAAGGTAAATGCTTCTATCAAGACAAATACCGACGCTATCGCGGCTATTAATGACCCTGCAACAGGTGCTATCGCTACCGCTGAGACTTACACTGACACTAAGATTGCTGCTCTGTCTCAGACTGGTGGTGCGATAAAGGCTGTATCTGATGAGCTTTCTGGTTATAAGACTGCTACTGATGCCCGCCTTGAGAAGGTTGAAGCTGCTACGGGTTCTTTCGCAACAAACGATGATATTGACTCTATCTTCTCGAATACTTGATTCGTACCGAACAACTAATTAATCAACCGGGCGGGGCAGTACTCGCCCGAGTTTTGATTAGGAAGGAGATAAAATGGCTGAAAGAAAATTAGTAGACCTCGAAATGCTTACACGTTATCATGGGAAGTCTCTTGCTGAGATTCATGAAATAATGGCTGAAGCTGAAGAAGTTTCAATTTCTGAGACTGCTCCTACAAATTCTGGAGCGAAACTTTGGGTGGATACATCTGGTGATTCTGAAGTGAGCCTCCCTGAAATCAAGGACGATGCGACTAGCACGACTGATACTTGGAGCAGCTATAAAATTAATAATGCGATAGCCACTACTGTAGACACTACAATGGATGAAAAAGTCGATACTAAGGTTAACACAAAGATTGACGAAAAATTGCAGCAGAATATTGCCGATACCAGTGATGTAGACGCTTTATTTGGGGAGGCGTGAAAATGATTAAAATTGGGAGTAAAACTCTTAAAACCAAAAATGCCGATGGCGCATGGGAATCTTTCGTTGCTTCCGGCATTACAGTTGACGGAGAGATAGATAAATCTTCTGGTAATGCTGTCGCTAATAGTGCGGTGGCAGAGGCATTGGAAGGTAAAATAAGTTCGGCTAATATAGCAACTAATGCCGAAATTGATAATATTTTTGAAAAGGAGGGTAATTGATGGCTGATACAATTAATCTCGAAGCATCTCAGAAGATAGTGTCTGTGCAAGGGCTTGACCATTATCACGAGAAAGCAATGGCTGAGATAGATGAAAAAATCAATTCTGGCAGTGTTGGGAAAGCCGGAACTGGAGAAAATGCTGAAATATTCAATACAGATAACTTAGCTTCTGGTAACTGCTCTCACGCTGAAGGAGACAGTACAATTGCCGCTGGAATAGCTGCTCATGCAGAAGGATATTCAACATCCGCTAATAAAGATTATTCACATTCAGAAGGGTATATGGCAGTTGCATCGGGAACATCTTCTCATGCAGAAGGGCATAAAACAAGAGCTATGGGCGATTATTCTCATGCAGAGGGGAATCACTGTAGTGCGCATGGTGTTGCGTCTCATGCTGGCGGCTCAGAAAGTGTTGCGGCAGGCGATAACGCATTCACACACGGTGACGCAGTAAAAGCAAACAACAATAATGAAATTGCTTTTGGAGCGTTCAACGCCAGCAATGCTGACACTCTCTTTTCTGTTGGTAATGGCACATCTGATACCGATAGGAGCAATGCTTTCGAGATAACTAAAACTACGGGTAAATTATTTAATAAGGAAATTGCTACCAAAGAAGAGATAGAGACGCACGCAGTCAACACGAATATCCACGTAACAGCCGATGAGAAAGCGTACTGGAATACGCTGAGCGGAAAGAACAATCTTGACAATCCGAACTTCCGGGTAAATCAGCGCGGGCTGAGCGAGTACTCCACTGGCTACACTGTGGACAGGTGGTATATCTCCACCGATAAGTGCAAAGCTGCTCCGGAAACCAATGGAATCCGCCTGACTGCTACAGCAACGCTGGCTTCCAACACCCACGCATTCTGGCAGAATCTCGAATTCCCGCTTGCTCCCGGAAAGTACACGCTCTCGCTGAACGTCTCGGAGGTATCCGGGGTATGGTCGGCGAGAATCCGCACCGTGAACGCTTCGGGGGATTACGTGGACAGCTACTATACTTCCGTGCTCCACGAGGGAGTGAACAAGGTATCGGTCGACCTTCCCGATGGCGAGTACATCTCCGCTGTCTCCGTCGGGTTCAACAAGGGAACCGAAGCCGGAAACTCCCTGAAGCTCGCATGGACGAAGCTGGAGGGCGGGTCGCTTGCAACGCCGTTCGTACAGACGGACTACGCCGCGGAGCTTGCAAAGTGTCAGCGGTACTATCAGGTCAGAACTACGAACGACATCAATCCACTCGACCTGCGCCCGAGCATGCGGAAGATAACAGACATCAAGGCAGTAGAAGGAGGATACGCGTATGTCGCAGAATTATGACGATATCATCGAACCGCGCGAAACAGACGAGCAGCGCGCCGCCCGGGAAAGCCGGCTCAGAGCCGCAGAAATATCCCGCAGATTCGCAGAGATAGACCGGGAGCGTATACGTCCGCTCGCGGCAATAGTTGCAGGCGTCGGCTCTGACGAGGATAAATCTCGGCTGAAAACACTGGAACAAGAAGCCGCCGCGCTCCGAGTGGAGCTCGCAGAAATGGAGTAATAAGTGGACAAGCTCGTAGAACCGGACTCGCGGCTATATGACGGGGTTCACATTCCCATTATTCATTAACGCCAGGAGTGCGTTAACACTTGTACAAAAAAATACCCCTCGGGCGTAATAAACGCTTTGAGGGGTAACATTTCTGCTTTACATAGAATGGTTGACAGACCGATTATATTATAATGGTATAGTTGCTACACACCGGCACTTACCAAAAACAAAACTTCTGTTCCCCGTTTGGAGGCAGGGCGTGTTATGTAAACTCTAGGGAAAGACCATTGTTGTTCGGGGAACATCACTAAGAACATGATCGCAAGCTACACTCAGCAGAACTCTGCTCAGTAATTACGCTGAATAACGCATAAACAAATCCCTCCGCAGCAGCGGGGGGATATTGTTGTTTAAAGAATGATACATATGAGACCGCCGCAGCCTTCGTTGATGATGCGCTGTATCGTCTCCTGCAGCTTCATTCTTGCGTCGGCGGGCATGCGGTAGAGCTTGTTGTGGAGCCCTTCGTTCACCAGCTCGTGCAGTGACTTTCCGAAGATGTTGCTTTCCCATATCTTTTTCGGGTTTTCCTCAAAGTCGGTCAGCAGGTATGCGATTAGCTCCTCTGACTGCTTCTCGCTGCCGACTATCGGGTTTATCTCGGTTGTGATGTTCGCGGACATCATGTGTATTGAAGGCGCGCTCGCCCGCAGCCGGACTCCGTATTTGCCGCCCTGCTTTACTATCTTCGGCTCATCAAGCTTTAGTTCGTCCATCGTTGGCATGACGATCCCGTAGCCGGTCGCCTCGACTTCCTCGAGCGCGCCGCGGACGCGTTCGTATTTGTTCTTTATCTGCGCAAGCTCTATCATGCAGGGCATAAGGTCGCTTTCGTCGTGGAGCACCAGACCGGTAGTCTCGCCGAGTATCTGGTAGAACAGCTCGTTTTTCAGAGTTATGTCGATGACTCCCGAGCCAGTGCCGAGGTCGATATCCTCCGGAATAACCCTTGAGGTGTACTCGCAGGCTGAGATCTCGTCGGCGCAGGATTTTATGCTGCTTATGCCGTCTATCTTCGCGGCGGCGGACTTTATCGTGCTGAAAAGCTCCCTGCGCAGCCAGTGGTCGCGGTCGAGAGCGGTGATCCATTTCGGCATTCTGACGCGTATCTCGCTGACGGGGAACTGCAAAAGAACCATTCCGAGAAGCTCCTTTATCTGTTCCTCGGTGAGGTCAAGGCAGTTTACCGCCATCACCGGCGCGGAGTATTTCTCCTGCATGGAGGCGGCAAGCGCGCGGCTTTCCGGGGAATCCGGCTTCTGGCAGTTGAGTATCACAACGAACGGCTTGTTGATCTCCTTCAGTTCGGAGACTATCCGTTCCTCCGCCTGCTGGTACTCCTCGCGGGGGATATCGGTAATGCTTCCGTCGGTGGTGACGACTATACCGATGGTGGAATGCTCCGTGATGACCTTCCGCGTGCCGACCTCAGCCGCCATGTTGAACGGGATCTCCTCCTCAAACCAGGGGGTCATGACCATGCGCGGAGCCTCGTTCTCAATGTAGCCGATGGCGCTCGGAACTATGTACCCAACGCAGTCGATGAGCCGGACGTTCATCTTGACGCCGCCGTCAAGCACGATGGTGACTGCCTTTTCGGGAACGAATTTCGGCTCGGTGGTCATGATGGTCTTGCCGGCGGAGGACTGCGGGAGCTCGTCGTTTGCGCGCTCACGCTGGAAATCGTCGGCGATGTTCGGGATAACCAGGGTGTTCATCAGTCGTGTGATGAATGTCGATTTGCCGGAACGCACCGGACCTACGATACCGAGATAAATGTTGCCGCCAGTCCTGTGTGCGATGTCAGAATAAATTGAGTGATCCATATTTCACGCTCCTTAAACTATCGGGATAACGACCATGCCGGAAAGCTCCGCGCTGCGGTCGGCGATCTCGTTTTCTTCCATGACTGCTTCGACTGTGGTGCCGCAGCGTTTGGCGATGTCCCAGCAGCTTTCGTGCCCGGTGGTGTAGCAGATTCGGAGCGCGAATTCATCGGAGCGCTCCTTCAGCTTATCCTGATGAACCGCCGCGCTGCTGATAACGCTGAACTGCCTTGAGTCTGTAAGCTCTGCGGAGATATCAGCCTGCACCGTGACGTCAACGCTGCCGTCCGAGCGGATAGCGAATCCGGTGTTGCTGACCGAAGCGCGGCAGTTTACAGAGGTGTCCGGGGTGACGTTCGCGGCGGGTATCGTATGCTCGAAGGCTTCCTGCTTCTCAGCGACGAACGGCGTACCGCCCGCGCATTTTCCAATCACCGTCATGCAGACCTGCCCGGTCACGAGCAGTCCATTTTCGCCGTCAGGGCGGCAGGACACGCTGCAAAGTTCGCCGCGGCAGTCCCAGATAGAGTCGACTTCGCCGCCGTCACATGCCACCGTTGATTTCACAGATGTCTGGGAATCTGCGCGGCGCTGGTCAGTGGGTATTTTAAGCGAGGCAGTGGTAAGCTCGGTTTCGTATTCCGTCGAGTAGGCGTCGCAGGGAATCGCCACGGTGGAGGTCTGGACGGCGCTGCACCGGCATTCCATCTTGAGTTCGCAGGAAATTACGCCGCTGTCGGATTTGGGAACAAGCTCGCAGTTCCTGACGATGAATTCCGGCGTGCAGGAGTGCTGGTCGGAAAGCCCCGGCATATCCAGTATCTGGCTGACCGGGATATCCGCAGACATTTTTTCGAGTTCGTCGCAGCCGCTGTGCTCGTCGGTGTGAACTCCATAAAGCGCGCTTATGCTGACCGTCCCCTTGACTACCGCCTTGTTCGCGATAACACGCAGATCGTCGATGCGCGGAACGGCGTCGCAGCTTATTATGTAGTCGATCCCGGGAGCGCCGGTCTCGATGTCCTCGCGGACGGCGAGCTGTTTGTCGGCGTAGATAGGCTCGGTGCAGCAGCTTACCTCCCGGGTGAGAACCTGCATGCCGTCCGGCAGAGCGGGCAGGGTAAATTTCGCAGGGCAGGTGACGGTAATGCGGCAGCTGATCGCTCCGCGGATATCGAGCCTCCTGCTGCTGACCGCGCGGCAGTTGCAGTAGTCGGTGCGGGGAACCACGGTGATACGGGGTTCCCCGCAGAGGTTCTCGGCTTTTCCGGCGATATCCACCGTTTTCGACCAGGTGTACCTCTGCTCGACGCAGTGCAGCGCGGTGCTGTTCTCAGCGAGGTACAGCACTTTGATGAGCACAACTCCGTCAAGCATTATCTTGTTCCCTGATACCGCAGCGGAGATCACTCTCGGCGACAGACAGCATTTAAGTATCCTGAAGATCTCCGGGTAATAGTCCGGCAGCACATGGTCAAGCTCAACGCCCTGCTCGGTCTGACCGTCGAAAAGGGTCTCGGTCATGAACACCGCGTCAGCTTTTCTGTTCATTTCTTCCATTGTATCCTCCTTCACGGGTGCGTAGGTATTGCTTTCAACAGCAATATATGCTTGTTCGGGGGCTTATATGATGAGTTGTACGGAAAAAATATCCGGGGCGAAAAAATGTGCCAAAAAGTATTTGATTTATAGAGAGATTTGTGCTATAATAAATATGTACGCACTCAATGACTATTATTGATGTGATATATCTGCATAATCTCACGTGTAACTGAAATAATATATACAAAAAATTGTTTCAGGAGGAAAATTCAGCATGTGCGACGAAAACAGGAATGAAGCTCCGTTTACTGAGGAGCAGAACCAGCAGATGATCGACAACGGAATGATAGCGACGGTCAACGCTCCGCATAACATACACTGTCTGTCGATAATCGGGCAGATCGAGGGACATTTTCTTCTCCCTCCCCAGACCAAGACCACGAAGTACGAACACCTTATACCGGCGCTCGCAGCAATTGAGCAGGACAGCACGGTGGAAGGGCTGATGGTGGTGCTGAACACGGTCGGCGGCGATGTGGAGGCAGGACTTGCGATCGCGGAGATGATAGCGGGAATGTCGAAGCCGTCGGTTTCGATAGTGCTCGGCGGCGGGCATTCTATAGGAGTACCGCTGGCGGTCAGCACCGACGTGAGCTTTATAGTTCCGTCGGCTACGATGACGATACACCCGGTCCGCACGAACGGCATGGTGCTCGGAGTTCCGCAGACAATGACGTGGTTCCAGAAAATGCAGGACAGGATAACGCGGTTTGTGACCGAAAACAGCCGCATGAAGCCGGAGCGCTTCCGTGAGCTGCTGATGGAAAAGGACGAGCTTGTAATGGACATCGGAACCGTCCTTGAAGGCAGCGAAGCGGTCAGGGAAGGGCTGATAGACCACCTCGGCGGGATATCCGACGCGGTGCAGTGCCTGTACTCCCTCATTGAAAAGCGGAAGCCCGCAGAGCCTGAAAAGCCTGCGAAGTCCTCAGCGAAGGGGAAGAAATCGGACAAAGCAGAAAAGTCCGCCAAATCAGAAAAAGCGGAAAAGCCCGGCAAGACCACTTCGCACACAAAGCCGCTGAAGCCCTCTGCGCAGAAAACCGCATTCGTGCAGCTAAGACCCGCCGAGACCCAGAGCCGCAGGAGCGCACTGAATTCCGCAGACTGGCATGGCGACAGATAACCCGCCTCCGGGCGGATACATAACGATACATAAGGGGAAAAATATGGACATAATTACGGTAATTATTCAGGCAGTGGTGCAGGGACTGACAGAATTCCTGCCGGTTTCAAGCTCGGGACACCTGTCGGTAGTTCAGCATGTGACCGGAGTCAACGGGGAAGCGGCGCTCGTGCTTTCGCTGGTGCTCCACCTGGGAACGCTTGCAGCGGTTTTCGTAGCCTTCTGGGGCACGATATGGGGCATGATAAAGGAATTTTTCCTTACTATAGGCGATATCTTTACGGGAAAATTCTCATGGAAGAACATGAACGGAAACCGCCGCATGATGTTCATGGTGATTATTGCGACGGTGATTCTGGTTCCGTTTTACCTGGTCGAGGGATTCTTCACCGGAAGGCAGGGCGACGGCGACATTGTCTTCGAGGGAGCCGCATTCCTGTTTACTTCGCTGATTCTGTTCCTTTCGGACAGATTCGGCCACGGCACGCGCACGGCGGAGCAGATGACCGTCAAAGACGCGGTTACGGTCGGGCTTTTCCAGGTCGTCGCGCTGTTCCCGGGCGTTTCCCGGAGCGGCTCCACAACGGCGGGCGGACTGCTCTCCGGCCTTGAAAAGGAGACCGCGGTCACATTCGCGTTTATACTCGGTATACCCGCGATACTCGGCGGCAGCGTACTGGAACTCGGCGACGCGCTGCATTCTGACATGGAGCTAGATTGGGTCGCTCTCGGAATAGGATTCGTCATCGCTGCGGTCGTCGGAATCCTCTCGATAAAGCTGGTCAGCTGGCTCGTCAAGAAGGACAGGTACAAGATATTCGGAGTTTACACCGCCGTTCTGGGCGCAGTCTGCGTGGCAGCGGGTCTGTGGGAGCACATTTCCGGAAACACGCTCCATTCCCTCATAATGGGCTGAAATCACGTAAAGGAAGTCGGATAAAATGGCTGAGAATAAGACAACAAGACCGCGCTCCGGTTCCTCGAAGGGCAGCACCGGGCGCTCAAGACCATCAAAGAAGGCTCTCGAGGCTGAGCAGCTCAGGCTCCGCGAGGAGGCTCTGAAAGCCAGCATGCGCCGCCGTCACATCGCAACGGTGATAATGTTCGCAGTCGGGATCGTCCTGACGCTCGCCGCGGTTATTCCCGCCGGGGAAGGCGAGGGCTGGCGCGGATTCTTCGACATAATGCATGGACTGTTCGGTTACTCCGCTTTCCTGGTCGGACCCCTTCTTATTTTTGTTGCGATACGTCTTTCCGCGTTCAAGGAAGGTCACAAGCTCGGCATGGATGTGCTCAAATGCGTTGGAGGCATTCTCCTGCTTTGCGCGGCGGTTCAGATTTTCTCCGTCGGAGCTGTTCCGGGCGAGAATTTCGGCGAAGTGATCGCGAATCTTTACAAAGACGGCAAGGAGTTCCGCGGAGGCGGCGTGTTTGCGCTGTTCATCGGCGGCCTGCTGCTTCTGCTGGGCAGGCTGGGAGCTACGATACTCATTATAATTCTGATCCTGGTCTGCGTGCTTCTCTGCACCGGGATCACGGTTGCGGACTTCACCGACCGCATGGTGAAGCCAGTCCGCAATGCGAAGGATAAGGCGGTCGAGCACCACAACCGCATACGCGAGGAGAACCGCATAGCCGCGGAGGAGCTCCACATGCAGCAGGACGAAATAGAGAAAATACAGGCGGAGATAGACGCGGAGCAGCAGGAGAAGCGCTCCGTAGCCGAGCTGAGCCGCGCCGTGTTCAGCGTTTCCGACCCGGAGGAGCAAGAGCCGGAGCCGATAGTCGAGGATACGTCGGCGCATACTGAGCCTGAATCCTCTGAAAAGCCGCATATAATCGAGGTCCCGCGACCCGATCCGGTGAAGCCCGCCGAACCCGAGCTTCCCGCCGAGCCTGATCCCGCCGAAACGGAGCAGCTCCTTGAGGAGCAGCACGAGGACAGCGTGGACTACATGGCGGAGATAAAGGACTACATAATGCAGAAGAACCGCGCGGTTCTTGAAGAAGCTGAGCGCTCCGAGAAGGATCCTCTCGAGGACGAGGACGCGGAGCTTGTTCCGATAATAGACGCGCTGCACCGTTTCAAGGAGGAAAATCCGGAGAACGCTCCGGTGAGCAGCATTCAGGATCTCCCGGAGAATTCGATAACAAGCTCCGAGGAAAGCGAGCTTCCGTTCGACCTCGACGATGTTGCCGACGAGCCGGAAACAGAATCGCAGCCGCAGAAGGGCGCCGCAGCTCCGGAAACCTCCGCGCCGAAGGCCGCCGAGCCTGAGCGCCCTGAGAATCCGGTAAAGCCTGAGATAGTGGAAGTTCCGCGCCCGGACAGACCCGTAACGCCTCCCGCCGCGCCAGCGCCGGAACGTCCCGCAATGCCGCTTAAAAAGCCGGCTCCGGAGGAACTGAATTTCAGCGATGTTTACACGCTTCCTCCGGTGAATCTGCTGAATCCGGTTCAGAAGAAACTGACTCAGGCTGACATCGACAATGAGATCGACCGCAACTCCAGGAAGCTGGTGGAAGCGCTCCAGAGCTTCGGAGTTCAGACCAAACTTGTAGGCGTGAGCCGCGGACCTTCCGTTACACGTTACGAGCTTCAGCCTGCGCCGGGAGTAAAGATATCCAAAATCACGGGCTTGCAGGACGATATCGCGCTGAATCTTGCCTCCGCCGGGGTGCGTATTGAAGCGCCTATCCCGAATAAGTCGGCGGTGGGAATAGAGGTTCCGAACAAGGCGCGGGACACCGTATTCTTCCGAGAACTGGTTGATACCACGGAGTTCAAAAAGAGCTTCGACAAGAAGCTCGAAACCGTTCTCGGCAAGGATATCAGCGGCGCAATGGTGACATGCAACATCGCTAAAATGCCGCACCTGCTCATTGCGGGAACCACCGGTTCGGGTAAATCGGTGTGCGTAAATTCTATCATTATGAGTATCCTGATGAAATCCACCCCGCAGGACGTGCGCCTGATAATGGTCGACCCGAAAAAGGTGGAGTTCATGATGTACAACGGAATCCCGCACCTGCTTATCCCGGTAGTCACCGACCCGAAGAAGGCGGCGGGCGCGCTGGCATGGGCGGTAAACGAAATGCTGAACCGCTACAAGCAGTTCTCCGACAACAACGTGCGCGACTTCACCGGCTTTAACGAGCTTGCAAAGGACCATGACAGCGGCCTCATGAAGATGTCGCACATAGTAATATTCATTGACGAGCTGGCAGACCTGATGATGGCTTCCCCGAAGGACGTCGAGGACAGCATAGTGCGCCATGCCCAGATGGCAAGAGCCGCCGGAATGCACCTTGTTATCGCGACCCAGCGCCCGACGGTCAACGTCGTGACCGGTCTGATAAAGGCGAATATCCCGAGCCGTATCGCGCTGATGGTGGCTTCCCAGACGGACAGCCGCGTTATACTTGACGTAAGCGGCGCGGAGAAGCTCCTCGGAAACGGCGATATGCTGTACATGCCTGTGGGACTTCCGAAGCCGGTCAGGGTGCAGGGCTGCTTCGTTTCCGACAAGGAAGTAGAGCGCGTTGTGGAGTTCATCAAGCAGACCTTCCAGGCTGAATACGACGAGCTTGTCATGGAAGAGGTCGAGCGCCAGACTGAGATGGTGGCTTCCGCGCAGGACGGCAAGTCCTCCGGGAATTCAGACAGCGGCGATATAGACACAAGCGACGAGCGCCTGGAGGAAGCGATAGATTTCGTTGTGGAATCCGGAACTTGCAGCACATCATCGCTGCAAAGACGGCTCAAGCTGGGCTATGGAAGAGCCGCGCGGCTTGTCGATATAATGGAAGAAATGGGAATAGTCGGACCTCTCGAGGGCAGCAAGCCCCGTCAGGTTCTGATGACAAAACAGGAATGGGCTGAGAGGAAACTCCAGCAAAGATAAAGTGAGGGAATTAAAATGCCGTTTTTGCCTGTAAGCAGACAGGATATGGAAGAACGAGGAATAGAGCAGCTTGATTTTATCTGCTTCACCGGTGACGCTTACATCGACCACCCAACCTTCGGAATTGCGATAATTTCGCGAATGATAGAAGCGGCTGGGTTCACGGTCGGAGTTATCGCGCAGCCGCTGTGCGACGCCGATTACATGAAGCTTGGGAAGCCGAAGTACTGCTTCATGGTGAGCGGAGGCAACATCGACAGCATGGTGTCGAACTACACAGTTGCGCTGAAAAAGCGTTTCGACGACGCATATTCCCCGGGAGGAAAGGGCGGCAGGCGTCCCGACAGGGCGCTCACGGTCTATTGCCAGAGTCTGAAGCGGCTTTACCCGGACGTTGAAATATCCATAGGCGGTCTGGAGGCTTCGCTTCGCCGTTTCGCGCATTACGATTACTGGAGCGACAGCGTAATGCCGTCGGTTCTGGTAAGCACCGGAGCGGATTACCTGATGTACGGCATGGGTGAGGTCACGCTGACCCAGATGCTGAACAATTTTAAGGCGGGGCTTCACTTGAAGGACATGCACGACCTGCGCGGCATATGCTACCTCACGGAGCCGGAGAACACTCCGATAGGCGCGGTGCAGTGCGACAGCTTCGAGATAGTCCGCGATAACAAGAAAGCGTACGCAAAATCCTGCCGCAAGCAGTACGACGAGCAGGACGAGGTGTACGGCAGGACGATAGTACAGCGCCACGGAAACATGATGCTGGTGCAGAATCCCCCGCAGCGCAGCGTAACGCAGGCGGAGTTCGACTATACCTACGAGCTGCCGTACATGCGCATGTACCACCCGATGTATGAGAAGGAGGGCGGAGTTCCGGCTATCCAGGAGGTGGAGTTCTCGATAACACACAACCGCGGCTGTTTCGGATTCTGCAACTTCTGTTCCATCGCCCTGCACCAGGGAAGAAAAGTGCAGACCCGCAGCGAGGATTCCGTTTACGAGGAAGCCGTGAAGCTCTCTGAGAATCCGCGTTTCAAGGGATATATCCACGACGTCGGAGGCCCTACCGCGAATTTCCGGCACCCTTCCTGCGAGAAGCAGGAGAAATACGGCATGTGCAAGGGGAAAAAGTGCCTGGCTCCCACGCCGTGCAAGAACCTCATCGCCGACCACAGCGACTATATCAGGCTGCTGCGCCGCCTGCGCTCCATCAAAAAAGTGAAGAAGATATTCATTCGTTCGGGAATCCGCTACGATTACATGCTCCAGGACAAGAACAACGACTTCCTGGACGAGCTGGTGCAGTATCATGTCAGCGGTCAGCTCAAGGTAGCTCCGGAGCATGCCAGCAATAAGGTACTCGACCTGATGGGAAAGCCGCATATCGAGGTTTACGAGGAGTTTGAAAAGCGGTTCTACGCAGCCACGAAAAAGTGCGGAAAGGAGCAGTACCTCGTACCGTACCTGATGTCGAGCCACCCGGGCTGTACGCTTGAAGAAGCGGTGGAGCTTGCGGTGTTCCTTAAAAAGCACAATATCCGCCCCGAGCAGGTGCAGGATTTCTACCCCACACCGGGAACTATTTCCACGGCAATGTTCTGGACGGGGCTGAATCCGTACACGATGGAGCCGGTGTTTGTTCCGAGGACTCCGGAGGAGAAACGCATGCAGCGCGCTCTGCTCCAGTATTTCAAGCCGGATAATCACGACATAGTTGAAAAGGCGCTCATCATGGCGAAGCGCAGGGATCTCATCGGAACCGGCAAGGACTGCCTGATAGCTCCGTCGCCGCAGAGAGCGGCGCAGCGCGGCGGAAGCTCCGAAAGAAGGAAGCCCGGCGCACGCAGCCAGCAGAGCGCCTCGAAGCAGCAGTACCGCAGTTCCGGACACAACGCAACTAACGACCGCGAGAGGGGGAAACCGAATGGCAGGAAAACAGCGCAGACAAAAAAGCATGCGGGAAAACCCCGCGGCTAAGGTCATTCTTGTAGTTTTCGCGGTTTTCATGCTGTTTTCGCTGGTGATATACGCCAACGACGTAATATTCAAGTTTGATTTTATCCCGTCCGCAGACGATATAATATCCTGGCTGAACGGCAAGTCGAACGCAGTCACTGTCGCAGACGGCGAGATAGCAGTGCATTTTATAGATGTCGAACAGGGCGACTGCGAGCTGATAGTTTCCGGTGATAAAACGGTGCTTATTGACTGCGGCGAAAAGATACATTCCGAACGCGTCAAGAATTATCTGAAAAATCAGGGAATACGAAAGCTTGATTACATCATAGCTACCCACCCGCACGAAGACCACATCGGCGGCATGGCGGATATCATGAAGGAATTCAAGGTCGGAACCGTCATCATGCCGGAGGTTCCGTCGTATCTTCTGCCCATGACCCAGAATTTCGAGGACATGCTTGACACGATAGACAGCCGCGGTATTACCGCGGAGTATTCCAGGCTGGGAAGGACGCTCGACCTCGGAAACGGCGCCGTGCTGGAGTTCCTGGCTCCGGTGCATGATGATTATACTAATCTGAACAATTACTCCATAACCTGCCGTCTGGTGCACGGAAACAAGTCGTTCCTGTTCACCGGGGACATCGAGCGCGCCGCGGAAAGCGACATTCTCAACAGCGGCGAGTACATCAGAAGCGACGTGCTGAAGGTAGGACATCACGGCAGTACGTCGTCGAGCATGCCGGCGTTTATCGAGGCGGTAAGCCCCGAGTATGCCGTGATAGAGGTCGGCGAGGGGAACTCCTACGGACACCCGAAGGCGGAGGTGGTCAACCGCCTGCTTTCGCATGGCTGCACGATCTACACAACGATGGACAACGGAAACATAGTGTTTACCAGCGACGGTGAGAACTTCAGAATTTACACCGACCAGCAAACCGGAGATTTCCGGCAGGATACGGAGGAAGCCGCATGATAGTCGTTGACAGGATAGAGGAAGATTTCGCCGTAGTGTATTCCGGAGACGCCCGGAAGGATATACCGCTGAGCGAGCTTCCGCAGGGGGTTCACGAGGGAAGCATACTGAGGGAAGTCCCCGGAGGCTACGAGCTTGACGAGGCGGCGGAGCAGGAAAGGCGCAGGGCGATTTCTGAAAAAATGCGCAGATTGTTTAAGTGAATTCACAAATCAGGGCTTCAGGTAAAAATGAAGTCCTGTTTCTTGTGAAATTACACAAAAACCATGCGCTGACATCGGTAATTATAATTAAAACAACGTTTTTTTCTCAAGTCCCTTGTAAGGTGGAAAAAAAAGTAGTATAATAAAGAACGATGTAAAATTCTAATGTGAAGGATCGTGAATTAATTGGTAAGAAATGACTTACGTAACATTGCAATAATCGCCCACGTTGACCACGGCAAGACTACCCTGGTAGACGAAATGCTCAAGCAGGGCGGCGCATTCCGCGAGAATCAGGTAGTAAGCGACCGCGTAATGGATAACAACGCCATTGAGCGCGAGCGCGGAATCACAATTCTTGCGAAGAACACTTCCTGCATGTACAACGGCGTAAAAATCAATATCGTCGACACCCCCGGCCACGCTGACTTCTCCGGCGAGGTAGAGCGTATCCTCAAGATGGTAAACGGCGTTCTTCTGCTGGTGGATTCCTTCGAAGGAACAATGCCGCAGACGAGATTCGTCCTCCAGAAGGCTCTGGAGCTTGGTCACAAGATCATCGTCGTTGTCAACAAGACCGACCGTCCCGACGCCCGCAATAAGGAAGTCGTAGACGAGGTGCTAGAGCTTCTGCTCGATCTTGACGCTTCCGAGGAGCAGATCGACAGTCCTGTAATTTTCTGCTCCGGCAGACTGGGACTTTCCTCCTACGACCCCGACCAGATGGGCACAGACTTCAAGCCGCTTTTCAATAAGATACTCGAGCATATCCCGGCTCCCGAGGGCGACCCCGACGGCGAGCTCCAGGTGCTTGTATCATCCATCGACTATAACGAGTATGTCGGCAGAATCGCCATCGGACGCATCGAGCGCGGCAGAATGCGCAAGAATCAGGACGTTATCGTGTGCGACCACCACAACCGCACCGCGCCGTTCAGAAGCAAGATTGTATCCCTCTACCAGTTCGAGGGTCTGAACAAGGTCGAGGTTGACGAGGCAATGGTCGGCGATATCGTGTGCTTCTCCGGTATCGAGGGCGTTACCATCGGTCAGACTATCTGCTCCGTTAACTGCCCCGAGCCGCTTCCTTTCGTGAAGATCTCCGAGCCGACGGTTGAAATGACATTCTCCGTAAATACCAGCCCGTTCGCCGGCAGAGAGGGCAAGTTCGTAACCTCCCGCCAGATCCGCGAGCGCCTGATGAAGGAGACCCTCAAGGACGTATCCCTGCGCGTGACCGACAGCGATAAGCTGGACGCATACAATGTAGCAGGACGCGGTGAAATGCACCTGTCCATACTCATCGAGACCATGCGCCGCGAGGGTTACGAGCTTTCCGTAAGCACGCCGCGCGTACTCACCAAGGAGATCGACGGCGTACTCTGCGAGCCTGTTGAGCGCCTGGTTGCGGACGTTCCCGGCGACGCAGTAGGCGCCGTAATGCAGAGCATGGGTCAGCGCAAGGGCGAGATGATCTCCATGCACCCCATCGGAAACCGCACACGCCTTGAGTTCCTGGTTCCGTCCAGAGGTCTGTTCGGTTACAGAAGCGAGTTCATGACCGACACCAAGGGCGAAGGCATCATGAATTCCACGTTTGATTCCTACAAGCCGTACTTCGGCGATATCCCGAGAAGAACTGTAGGCTCCCTCATTGCCTGGGAGACCGGTCCTTCCATCACCTATGGTCTGTTCAATGCGCAGGAGCGCGGTACGCTGTTCATCGGCGCAGGCGTTCCGGTATACGAGGGCATGATCGTCGGCGTTTCTCCGAAGGCAGGCGACATTGTCATCAACGTGTGCAAGAAGAAGCATCTCACGAATACCCGTGCTTCCGGCTCTGATGACGCTCTGCACCTTATCCCGCCGAAGCAGATGAGCCTTGAGGAGTGCCTTGACTTCATTCAGGACGATGAGCTTGTTGAGGTAACACCGAAGAACATTCGTATGAGAAAGGTTATCCTTGAGCGCGACCTGCGGCTCAAGAACGAGGCAAAGACCAAGAAGTAACAGAACAGCAGCCGCACGACATCACGCGCGGCTGTTTTTATGAGGTGAGTATGTACAAAGCGATATTATGGGACGTCGACGGCACCCTGCTGAACTTTCTCAAATCAGAAAACGCGGCAATAAAGGAGTGCTTCCAGCATTTCGGGCTTCCGGAATGCACCGACGAGATGGTCGGAGTGTACTCCGCGATAAACGAAGGATACTGGAAGCTCCTCGAGCGCGGGGAGATCACCAAGCCGGAGCTTTTCACGCGGCGGTTCCGCGATTTCTTTGGGAAGATCGGAGTGACCTGCGATGAAGCGGAGTTCAACGCGCTGTATCAGCGCACGCTTGGTAGTCACATTTTCCCGAACGACAACGGAATTGAGCTTGTCCGGTCGCTGAAAGGGCGCGTCCATCAGTACGCAGTGACGAACGGCTCCGCGGTCGCGCAGGAGCGGAAGCTGAGCGTATCCGGGCTTGACAAGCTGTTCGACGGTATCTTCATCTCGGATAAGGTAGGCGCAGAAAAGCCTGCCACGGAGTTTTTCGACCGCGTATTTGAGCAGATTCCCGAGAACAGGGAAGATGTGATAATCGTCGGGGACTCCCTGACAAGCGACATCAGAGGCGCAAACAATGCCGGAATAGCCTGCTGCTGGTACTCGCCGGAACCCTCGGAGCCTCCCGCAGATCTTCGTATAGACTACACGATAACCGACCTCAACCAGATAACCGAGATAATATAAAAATATCCCCGGAAGCGAACTTCCGGGGAATCTTTTACATCATCGGGGCAAACAGCCGAAGTATGGCACGGCCGATGCGCTTGAAAATATTGATGTGAATGCAGTCCGAGTAGGTTATCTCCTGGCAGACCTTGAGTGTTTCGAGGTAGTCGCGCTTTATATCGGGAATGCACTCGCATTTGTACATCCAGGAAGCGCACTCGAAGTGCAGGTAAAGGCTTCGGAAATCAAGGTTGATCGTGCCGACGACCGCCGCCTTGTCGTCCGAAACGAAGTTTTTCGCGTGAATGAATCCGGGGGTATATTCGTAGATTTTCACGCCGTATTTTACGAGCTTACGGTAGTGCGCGCGGGTCACGGCGAAAACGAACCACTTGTCCGGAATGTGCGGCGTGATGATGCGGACGTCAATTCCGCTTTTTGCGGCGAGAATGAGCGCCGTCTGCATTTCGTTGTCGATTACGAGGTAGGGCGTGGTGATGTACACATAGTCCTCGGCGCTGTTGATTATATTGAGGTAGACGTTTTCGCCGACCGGTTCGTCGTCAAGCGGGGAATCGGTGAACGGCACCACAAGGCCTTCTCCGCGGCAGTCCGCGATTTCCTCCGGTCGGGGCATGTACTGGCTGTATTCGTCGGGCTTGCTGTGGGTAAGGAAGTTCCACATTGCAAGGAACATCATCGTGAAGCTCCAGACGCCCTCGCCCTTGAGCATAACGGCGCTGTCCTTCCAGTGGCCGTACTTTTCGTATTCGTTGATATACTCGTCGGCGAGGTTAATGCCGCCGGTGAACGCAGTATGACCGTCGATAACAAGAATTTTACGGTGATCGCGGTTGTTCATTTTCGCCGACCATATCGGACGGAACTGATTGAACACCCTGCACTTTATGCCCTTTTCCTCAAGAATTTCGTTATACTTGTAGGGGAGGGTAAACAGGCAGCCGATATCGTCGTATATCATGCGGACGTCAACGCCCTCTTTCACCTTCCGTTCGAGGATATCGAGGATAGTTCCCCACATTTTGCCCTCGGCGACGATAAAGTATTCGAGGAATACAAAGCGCTGCGCCTTTTCCAGCTCCTCTATCATTGCGGCGAATTTTGCCTCGCCGATAGGAAAGTAGGTAGTTTTGGTGTTTGCGTAGACCGGATAGCCACCGTAGTTGTAGAGGTACTTCGCCTGCTTTTCAGCGGCGGTGTTGTCCCGGTGGAGGGCGCTCATAAGCTCGTTGTTCTGCGGGAGCAGCAGCCGGGCTTCATCGTTGTACTGCGTCATTCGTTTTCGCAGACGGTCGCCGGAGTGGCTGTTGCCAAAGAAAACGTAGAACATCACGCCGAAAATCGGGAATGACAGGATAGCGAACATCCACGCCATTTTGTAGCTCGGGTTAATGTCCATATTATAAATGTACAGTGAGAGTATCACACCCAGAAGCACGAACGCGAAGTAGGAGTAAGTATACTGCGTGCCGAACGACAGGAATATTACCACCAGGTAGGTGAGCTGTAAGAGTATGCCGATAACGCATACCGTCGTTCGGTTGAATATCTTTTTAAGTAATTTTGTTAAAAAATGCATTTATTGTCTCCTTGCTATGGATAAAACCACCTCTTATATTGTATGCAAAAATTACGGATTTGTCAAGGTCACAAATCCACAAAGTGTGAAAAAAGCGGCAGCTTTTAAGCCGCCGCCTGAATATTTAGTTGTTTTCCGCCTCGGAGGTCTTTTTGGATCTGCCAGAATCCGGCACAACGTAGTAAACACGTTCGTCCGGCATAGCGAAATCCAGCTTGCTGCGCGCCATATCTTCGATGTACTCGTCCATATCGGCGTCCTCGTCGAGATATCTGCGGATCTCATCGTTGGAGTCCTCCACAGCGGAGGTCTGTGCTACAAGATCTTCATATTGCTGCTCGTAGTTGCTGATGGAAATATTGGTTGACACGATGGAAACAACAACGAACACCGCAACCATGATACCTGCGGTAAATGCGAGCATTTTAAGTATGCTGTGCTTTCTTCTGGGCGTTGTTGCTTCGTATGACCTGAGCCTTAATGACATGACCTGTTTCACTTCCCCTAGTATGAACTTTACGGCTTTCTTTATTATACACTATTTTAACCTTATTTTGCAAGGGTTTGCGGAGCTTTTTTTCAGCGCTCAGGCAAATTTTGTTGATTTCCCCAAATACGCCAGCCCACACATGTGCAATAGCGCCAAATAGTCTGCCGAAAATTCTGCCGAAAAAGCGGAAAACCGCCGACAGAGCCGACCGAACCGCCCCCGCGACCGCATTTTCAACGATGTTTAGGAGCCTTCCGAGCGTTGTAATGTAGGTGAAAATCCCCGCGCCGAACCCGAGCACGGTGTATATCCTGATGTAGTTCCCGAGGGAAAGCGACAGCTTGGTAACAGCGCCGGCGGCGATGACGAAAAATACGATGTCGCAGACGAACGTCACCACCTGGAAGGGAAACATAATGCGAATTATTCGCAGAATTTCATATACGACTGCAAAAATCAGCCCGGCGGCGAACGCGATCATGAAGCAGTCCGGAATCGAATATGCCATAGCGCTCACCTGAATAGCTTTCCGAACATGTTTTCGGAGCTGCTGAAGCTGTTGTAGCAAAGGCTCTTTATATCTCCGAACATCGACAGATCGCCGGTTTCTGCCTCCAGCGCCCTGACATGGAGATCCCTTCCGCGGACTACCAACTCGCCCATTATCGTGTTGAGAACTATTTTTGTCTCAGAAAAGCTGTCGATGTCCTTTACGCCGGAAATGCGGAGCTCCCGGCGGTTTTCCATTATAACGTTATGCGGCTGCGACGAATTCTGCATAAAGCACCTCCTGCCTGATTTGTACAAGTATATTCAGGCAGGAGGCGTAATATTACAGGTTCAGACGACCTCGTAGAGAGCGGCTGCGTCCTCTTTTTTCGTGAATTCTTTGACATCAAGCACGCGCACCTTGAGCGGCTTTGCGCCGATGCTGATCTCGATGATGTCGCCTTCCTTGACATCGTAGGAAGCGCGGGCGGGCTTTCCGTTGACGGAGACCTTCTCCGCGTCGCAAGCCTCGTTTGCAACTGTTCTGCGCTTTATAAGTCTTGAAACCTTGAGGTATTTGTCTAATCTCATTTCAAACCTGCTTTCTGTAAAACAATAGCGGCAGGCAAGCAGCCCGCCGCGTTTTGTCAGTCAAATCGGTTCAGATCAATTACTCGCTTACAGCGTCCTTGAGAGCTCTGCCTGCCTTGAATGCAGGAACCTTTGTAGCAGCGATCTCGATCTTCTCCTTGGTGCGGGGGTTGATACCCTCTCTAGCTGCACGCTCGCGTACCTCAAAAGTACCGAAGCCTACGAGCTGAATGGAGTCGCCCTTTGCGAGGGTCTCTGTTACGGTGTCTACGAAAGCTGCGAGAGCCTTCTCGGAATCCTTCTTGGTAAGACCAGTCTTCTCAGCAATAGATGTAACTAATTCTGCCTTTGTCATGTTGTTTGAACCTCCAAATTAATTATATAATCCAACGGTTACTGACCGTCAAATATCACTTTCATAAGCTCCGCGAGTTCATCCTCTGACATCTCGTCGAGCTTTTTGCCCTTTTCTGCCGCCATTTTTTCGGCGCGGCTGAAGTTTATTATAAACGCATTTGAAGCGTATGTCAAGGCTTTTTCGCCGTCGATTTTCAAAATTCTGTCCAAATTACAAAAATCGAGCAGCATCTTTCCGCATATCTGTTGATTTTGCGAATTGACCTCAAAGCCGTTTGCCTCCAGCATATCAAGCTCCGCGCGTATCCTGTCTGCAAATTCCTTTGCTGAGTTCATCGGATATCCGGCTCTTGAAGCGCGCTTGCAGAGCTTTTCTCCGCGAAGCAGGGCAGGGAATGTGTTAGGTACGCTCTCCAGCGTCTCAGTAAAGGTTTCCTGGTGCTTGGATTCACGTTTCAGCGCGTCCCAGTTCTTGAGGACTTCCTCGCTGCCGTCCACCTTGACCTCGCCGAAAACATGAGGGTGACGATAAACCAGCTTCTGGCAGATATCATTGCACACATCGTCGAAATCGAACGTTCCGTTTTCACGTTCGATCTGCGCATGGAATACTATCTGGAGCAGCAGGTCGCCAAGCTCTTCGCGAAGCATTTCGGGGCTGTTCTTGTCGATGCCCTCACATACCTCGTAGGTTTCCTCGATAAGATCGGTGCGAATACTCTCGTGAGTCTGAACCTTGTCCCAGGGGCAGCCATTTTCGGATCTCAGAATTTCGATGATTTTCCTGAGGTCGTTGATATCGTATTTGTCCTTGAAGTCAAAGTTTGCCATAATATACACCAGCCTTTTATTTAAGCCCTTTTGAGGCGATACCTTCTATATATTACCCTATTTTCGCGCTTTTTTCAAGGGGTTTTATAAATTTTTTCCGACAGATTTTATTAATCGGCGCTTTTTACGAAAATCTAATGTTGAAATTAGTGATATTCCATAAACAATAGCGCCTGCAAACACGGCTGTAATGACGTTCAGAGGCGATGGCAGCGCGTTTTTCACCACCTGGAACACAAGCGCGGCGGAAACTCCGCAGAGCAGCGAGCAGAACAGCGGACGCTTCACGCAGGCGAAAACACTGATCTTCCCGCCGAGTTTTCTTCGTAGAATCAGCGACCCGGCGGCAGCCATCACGATGTAACCCGCGGCGGTAGAAACAGCGGCGCCGGAGATATTCAGCGCGGGAATTGATATCAGCAGCGGATTCAGCAAAGCCTTGAGAGCAACAGCGCAGCACATGAGAATAAGCGGGATATGTGCCTTTCCGATAGCCTGGAACACTCCGAACATAGCCGAAGCGATTATCATGAAAAGACCTCCGGCGCACAGAACCGCGAAGGCTCCGGCACAGGCGCTGACCTCGGCTGTGCGGCTGCGGTACAGCATGGAGAGCAGCGGTTCCGCGAGGACGGCGGCTCCGACGCATGCCGGGAATCCGATAGCAGCCGCGGCGCGGAACAGCGTACAGCAGCCCTGCGCCGCTGCGTTTTCGTCTTTGCGTTCCCATGCGGCGGCGATTTCCGGCACGGAGGTCTTTTCTGTCATGCCAGCAAACGAGGGGATCAGCATGAACATTGTCATTGCGATCCCGGTGTAGCTTCCGTACATGAAGTTTGCAAGTCCGGGAAGTCCTCCGGCGGCGGGTAGTATATCAGAGAATTCGCGCTGGAAGTATACAGCGTTCATTTCAGCGGAGGCTTTCAGAGTGCGGGTGACGGTCAGCAGGTCGATGAAGGATACGCAGTTCATTACTAAGGCAGAAGCCGCGACCGGTATTATCTCGCGTATCAGCCGGAATCCGATTACGCGTTTCCTGTCTGCCGGAGTGCTGTCCGGCGCGGGGTATGTGCGGCGCTTTCGGTCGGATATCAGCAGGGAGATAAGACCGCACAGTTCGCTCAGGGAGACCGCCGCGATTGCTCCGGCAGCGGCATAGGGAAGCGCGGCGGCGTAGGCGGAGGAGTAGTCCGCATATTGCATGCCGAAAACGTCCAGCCCGTTATCAAACCGGTATTTTGCATAGATCACCACCCCGTAGCTGAGGGCAAGTCCGGCGGCGGCTCTGGAAACAGCCTCGGCGACTGCGGCGGCTGCGGAAGGAACTACGTCTGAAAGCCCCTCGTGATAGCCGCGCAGCACGGAAGCTATGCAGCATATCATTACTGCGGGGGAAATGGCGATTACCGCCGGAGTGCTTTCCGGAGAGCATGCGATGTGCTCGGCAAAGAATGCGGAAAACAGCGCGACCACAAGCGTACCTGCAAGTCCCAGTACGGAGAACAGCGCGAGAGCCGTCCGGCGGGTTCGGAGCGCGTTTTCCGGGCGCCCTGCGGCGATGTTCTGGGCGGTGAGCCTCATCATTACAGCGGGGATACCCGCGGCGGTCAGGGCGAATACAGGGGAGTACAGTCCGTACGCGGTGGAGAAGTAGCCCATGCCGGTTCCGCCGAGAATGTTCGCGAGTGGTATTTTGAATACTGCGCCGACTATCTTTGTGATAGTCATGGAAGCGAACAGTATCGCGGTGTTTTTCATACATTTCTTGTTCATCGGAGTTCCTTTCGTTGTATATGGCGTGTCCTGGTAAATTGTATTTGCGATACTGCGTAAATATTACATCGATCCGGTGTGACCAAAAAGGCGGCGGATTCATACAATAAAGCAGCGATAGCATCGCAATTCTAACGAAAGGAGTTTATCCGAATGAACAAGATAAACGAGTGCGAAGCGGCACGGAACGTAGGTTACGCATACGTTCCATGGCAGCGCATGGAAAAGGTGTACCCGCCGAACAAGGCGCTATGTGTGGGCACGATATTTCCGGAGCTGAATATAACGATCGACGAGTACGAAAGGGGGCTTTGGAATGGGAAATAACATGTATCGCCGTCCGGGACCGCCTCCGCGTCCGCCGCGCCCGGAGTCTCAGCGCACTAACAGCGCAAGCTGCGAGGAGCTCCTTCGTGCGATAGCCGAGGCAGATTTCTTCGCGCAGGATCTGAAACTCTACCTGGATACCCACCCTGACGACAAGCGCGCGGTAGAGATGTATGCGGAAGCGTGCCGTCAGTACATGGCGTGCAAAGCTGCATTCGAGGACAGCTTCTACCCGCTGACTGCAAGCAGTGCGGGCAGGGACGGATGCTGGGACTGGCCCGAAGGCGTCTGGGCACCGTTCAAGTAAGGAGGCGGAGCGATGTTTGTTTTTGAGAAGAGAACGCAGATCCCGGTCTGCATAAAGAACCGCAATCCCCGGCTTGCGGGTATAATACTGGAACAGTACGGCGGAGCCGATGGCGAATTAAGCGCGTCGCTGAGGTACCTTTCCCAGCGGTTCACAATGCCGGATAACATGGGCAAGGGGCTTCTTACGGACATAGGCACCGAGGAATTAGCGCATAGGTGTTATCAATAGATTCAAAAAACCTCCCATAAAAATGGGAGGTTTCAAGCAGTCAATATACTTAGGAGGTAAGAATTTATGACGGTATACCACATTTGGAGAATTTACAGGCGTGACCTGCCCGCCTCAATTGCACGGGCGCGAGAATTGGGCTTTCACGGCAAATTCACGGTCGGAGACGAAGTAATTTGTCTCAAAAAAGGCTCGGAACCGCTGACTATATTCATACTCGATTAACCGTCCCGCAGGGAGCGTTATCGCCGCAACATACGGGCAACACTGCCCTACAACCGCCAGCATAAAGCTGGCGGTGTTTTACGGAAGTGGAGGAATTTTAGGCATAATAGTTATCTCGAAGTTGTCTAGCGAGTCCGTTTTCTTTCGGCAACGTTTTGTTTTAACGTATATAACCTTTTCGAGGACTTCTTTTAGCATAATGTTCTTTGATTCAGCCGTAGGGAGTGTATAATAGGTTTCTAAGAGCTTTTCCGCTTTAGGGATAACATTTATCAGATTATTCTCTTTAGCTGTTTCTACGTCAATTTGAGACTGTATTTTAGGTAGACTCTCTTTGGCTAAATTTATTCTTTCGGATATTGAGCGCGAACGTTCAAGGAAAGTTTCAGTGTTGTAAACCCCTTGTTCCAGAAAGTCATGAGTTTTTGATAACTGTTTATACAGTTTGTCGATTTCAGCTTGCTGAGCCTCAAACGATTTCTTTAAAACCTCCGATTGCTTTACTGCCGGAGAAACGCCCTTGCTTTCCCACTCTAACTTATATTGTTCGAGCCATACTTCGAGAGCAGATATAACACGTTGCTCCACCCTACGTAAATCCGAACTTACATTAGGACATTTGGCGCGAGGACACATCAAGGTATCTGGATAAGGTCTTTGATACGGACGGCGCACCATTGGTTTGCCGCAAATCCCACAAATTACAATTCCTGCGAGTGGATTTTGTATTCTCTTACTGTCAACCACAGGTCTTGGCGGATTTTTACTCATTATATTTTGAGCAGCCTCAAATACCTCGTCTGATATGATTGGTTCGTGTAATGCCTTGAATATTAGGACATTATCGTTACGTGGTCTTGTTTTTGTAATCTTTCCGTCAACCATTTTTTTCACGGTCTGCCGCCAATTCCAACGTACTTTTCCGGTATAGACGGGGTTTCTTAACATATCTCTGACAGTTGGAAGAATCCAATCTGCTCCCGTTCGAGTCGGGGCTTTCATCTGATTTAGTTTTTGTGCGATAAGTTCGCAGCCAATTTTACGATAGCTGCCATCTTCTTGGAGAACTCCGTGTGTGTACCACTCATAAATCAGCTTTACAATCTCTGCTTCTTCCGGAACAATTTTTAGGGTGAAGCCCTTGTCTCCTTTAATTTTTACACGCTCATACCCATAAGGAGATTTGTTCCCAACGAATTTCCCCTCTTTTATGGACGCAATTCTTCCACGTTGCAGTCTGCGATTGATGGTTTTGTATTCACGGCGGGACATAAAGAGTCCGAATTCGAAGTATTCTTCGTCAAATTCGTTTTCCGGGTCATAGGTCTTTGTCGGGGTGATTATGAGCGTATTGCTAAACTTGAAAGTTTGGGCGACAATACCCTGGTCTGTGGTATCGCCACGAGCAAGACGCTCTACCTCCATAACCAGGACGCCAGCCCAGATTCCATGTTCCACCTCTGAAAGCAGACGTTGCATAACGGGTCTAGCGGCAAGAGACTCGCCGGAAACAATTTCCTTGTATATTTCGGTAACATTAAGCTGTTGACGCTTTGCCAGTTCCAGCAGAGTTCTCTCGTGACGAGCAAGAGTTTCTCCCTCCCCCCGCGCTTCGGCTTCTGCGTCTGCACGGGATTTACGCAGATATAAGCAGTATTGTTGCATACAGAAATCCTCCTAAAAAAGCTCCCCGCAATCGCGGGGAGCAGAACAAATCCCAAAACGGTTAATCTTCGTACTTAACAGCTGTACCGTAAGCAAAAATCTCAATCACCTGATTGTCTTTACCGATGAGTTTGGCTTCAACGGCGTTTCTGTACTCAAACTGGCAGTCTATAACAGCATTTCCGCCAAGTTTCTTACACTCTTTTTCGAGAGCGGCTTTTACGCCTTCAAAAGCTTTGCCCGGATTGGCTTGTGCCGCCCAGCCCTTTGCGGTGTTTGAATCCATCGCAAAGATGGTGTCGATAATTTGGTACGGCTTATTCAAGCCGCCAGTGCAGATTATTACTTTGTTTGACATAAGGAAACCTCCATTTTATAAATTGCAAGCCAAATCAATGGCTCGCTTAATTCCGCCAACTTTTGCATGAAGTGAGAACGGCTCTATCAGCGGCAAGCTGATATTGGTGATACCACCAAAGCAAGAGTCAATCACAGATGATTTTACAATGTAAAAATCCCAACATAACCGATTCTTTAGCGTAAATACGCATATATCGGACAGGCGCTCTGACGCAGCCCACTGAATATTAAACACCGGCGGCTCTTGCTCGACTATGCGCTCGGTTGGCAATACCTCTATGTACGAATTGCCGTAAAGAAAACAAGAGTCACAGTCGGAGCGGCAAACAGTATCAATGCCAAGCTCGCGAGAAATCAGAGCTTCGGCAGCGGCAAAAAGAACAGTATCTCCCATAATCAGTCCTCCTTATCTCCCAGGGCAACACGTAAATCTTTTTCAAGCAAACGGTCAAGCAAAGACTCAACGCCGTATTTAAACTTATTCTGAGCGGCTAAAACATCCGATATTGAGAAAGGGCTATCGGGCTTTTCATAACGAGAAACTATTCCCTTAATGTATTCTCTGGATTCGGCTATTAAGCTGAACAGGTCGAGCAGGATATTTAGCTTTTCGGAACTGTCAGAAAGCATGCCATCTCGAAGAATATCGTAAAACGCGCTGTACGTTTTTACCACCGTGTCGCGCTGGGGAGCAGGCAGAGCAAGATACGCTCCCTTTATCTTGGAATCAGCTTGAAAAAGAGCGTCGTCACGATTCCCAACGTTATTCGAAAGACCGACAAGGTAGTCGGCAGACACGCCGAAAAACTCTGCAAACTCGCAGAGTGTATCGAAATCCGGCTCTTTGCCGCCGGTTTCATAACCGGAGATTGTCGAACGCTTTTTGTTGAGCGTTTCAGCCAATTGTGCTTGTGTAAACCCCTTTTTGTTGCGCTGTTCCGCAAAACGAGCGGAAAAAGCAGCTGACATAAAAACCACCCTCTTAAACGCCACACGAAAGGAGGCGATAAAAATGCGAACTAGATTAAAAAAACTGCGTATTTCCCGCGGGTTTTCCCAGTACACCTTTGCAGACGTGCTGGGGATATCCCGCAGCCACTACTCGCAGATTGAGGCAGGAAGCAAGACTCCCAGTCTGCCTTTAGCGTTGAAAATCAAGAGCGCTCTGGCTTGCAGCGACGATGATATTTTCATCAATAACGCAGCTTGCTTCCAAAAGCGCGGAGCACCTAAGAAATTCAAGGAATAATGCTATGAACCGCCCTCGTTGTTGACAACGAGGGCTTTGTACAGCCCGCTGACAAATTTTCAATCGTGACCTAGGCAGACGGGTTCTCTCTCGTCCTCTAAAGCAAATGCAGTATTTAACAGTCGTGCCCGCCCTCGAACATCAAGTGAACGGTATATGCGGAGCAGTTCTGTTTCTTCTTTGGAAAAGCTTTCTCCTACCACAACGGAGCCGCTACCCTGTACAAGGTTGCTGTTATGAATATTTTGAGCATTGTACACTTTCAAGGGAGAGTCCGATGCTCCCAGCAAGTAGTCAATCGACACGTCAAAGCGCTTTGAGAGAATTTTTAGCGAGTCTTGGTCTGGCTCATACCTACCACATTCCCAATTTGAAAGCGTAGCCTGTGTAACATTAAGAAGAACAGCTAAGTCAGACTGTTTCAGTCCCTCCTGTTCCCGCAACATTTTAATTCGGTTTGGCATTAAAACACCCCCTGCAATATAAGCATAGCTTGTTTTCCACGCACTGTCAATATGGTATTAGGTTTACAAAAAAAATATAAAAAAACCTATTGACAACAAGGAAAACTAATGCTATAATATGTGTATAAAGTTCCTTTATATCAAATTAATCCAGCTTATAAAAGGAGGCAAAGAGATGGCGACACTGGCAGGACTGAGAGCAAGAGCGGGTCTGACACAGGCTGATGTAGCAAAGGCACTTGACGTGACCCAAGCTGCAATATCAATTTGGGAGCGCGGCGATGGTAAGCCGAAGCTCGAAAAAATCCCGACACTTGCAAGGCTCTACGGAACGACGGAGCAGGCTATCATATCGGCTTGTATAGAGAAGCCGAGCAGGAGCAGCTACTATGTGATGAAGCGCAAGAGGGGATAATCAGCAGGGAGTACGTCGGCACGTTTGTTGACTACCGGAGCATTTCCTCTTTACTACATCAATTATACCACAGAAAGGAGCAAGCCAGAATGGCGGGTAACACCAAGTTATACTACAAAACTTGTCGCCTGCACGCAGGGTTGACACAGGAGCAGGCAATCGTCCTGTTGAATATCGCGGACGTAGGCACGCTCTCAAAGTACGAAAACGGGCATTTGCCCGTCAGCCCCGAGCTTGCGGCGGCTATGGTAAAAGTATATAGGACACCGCTTCTCGCGACATGGTATGTACGCCACACCAATCCCCAGCTCGCAGGATATCTGCCGGAGATAACAGAGCCGATTACGGACGGAGACGTTAGCTTCCAGATGGAACTGGCAGACGACGATATCACAGAAACGAGAGCAGCAATAAAGGCTATACTCCGCGACGGTGTAGTAACTCCGGAGGAGGCTGTCACGCTGAAAGTCAAGGTAAAAACTCTAAGAGAGATTGCTAACAAGATTTTGAGCGCGGCAATGTACCTCGAAAGCAGAGAGGTTACAAACGACGAGGAGTCATAGGACATTCCGACACCCTCATAATTCTATAAAGAAAGGGGTAGAGCGCATGAACATCTTGAAAGAGTTGGAGCCGAAAGAGGTAGCAAGAGATTTTTACATCGGCAACACACATGTAAGAATAGCGACCGATTATTGCAGACCAAGAGAAGAAGTTCCAGAAATCTTAAAGAGGATAGCAAGGGACGCGCAAAGAGCTTTCGCAGCTCAGGCGGCAGCAAGGCAGCCAGACGGGGCGGAGGCTTCATAGTCCAAATGAAAGGAAGTGATAAAGATGAAGAAGCGTATCTTAGCGGTGGTAATCTTCGCAACAGCAAGCGTCGCTGCTTACCCCTTTATGGAGCAGGCAGCGACCGCCGAAAGAGGGTATTCCGCGTTCGGCGGCGAAGAAATGCTATTTGCGTTGGGAATTACCCTCGCGCTATATATACTTGCCGGCGGATTCTCGCGGAGCAAAAAGAAAAGCTGTAAGGAGCTGGAGGAAAGACATGAATAAATACCTTATAATACTGACAAAAAGCCGCTACGTCGCAGATCAGCTAAGATTATCCTTTAAACCGGGGGAAGATGGAGTTGTCTCCGTCGCCAGCGGTTCAAACGAATGCACCAGCGGTAACTGGCGCGAGTTAATTCCACCTATCTACCGCACCGCGAAATATTACCATTGCGCGGTGACGTACATCGAATCCGCAGACGTGGACCCGTACCGGATTGTTGTCGCGTGAGGTGAGCAGCATGAAGATACTCAAGCCAATAATCGCAGCCGCGTTCGTCTCAGGACTTCTGGGCATGCTCCTGTCAATAGTCGCCCTGGAGAGCGGCAGACTCGACGGCGCTACATACTGGGTGCTCATATCAGCCTGCGCGGTGCTGAGCGGGGGCTCTATCCTGGCGGCGAGGTTCACGTATGACTACGAAGAAAGGAGGACAAGCCGAAATGATTACAGCAAAGACAGATGAAAATAATATCACGAGCGTAGTGCTGGACGGAAACGGCAAGATAATCAAAGGCGAGTTGTGTGCAGTAATTGACGCGTATGCTAACACAGCGAGCAAGGCTTTCGGGATTTCCAAGGCTAAGGTATACGAGATCACACTCACAGAGATCGCCGAGTTACTGGCGAAAACCCTGGAAAAAGAAAACCGCTCCTGAGCTGGCACTCGGGAAGCGGCAAACAAAATAATTCACATGCTCATTATACCATGAGCGAAAGGAAAAGTCAAGTGGAACTGATAATAGATAATTTCGCCGGAGGCGGCGGAGCTTCCACGGGCATAGAAATGGCGACAGGACGGAGCGTAGACATCGCAATAAACCACGACCCCGACGCCATCGCAATGCACCGCGCAAACCACCCGCACACGCGGCATTACTGCGAGGACGTCTGGCAGGTAGACCCGTCGGAAGCCTGCGCCGGAAATCCGGTAGGGCTGGCGTGGTTCTCCCCGGACTGCACGCATTTCAGCAGAGCAAAGGGCGGGAAGCCCGTTGACAAGAACATTCGCGGGCTGGCGTGGGTAACGATACGCTGGGCGCTGAAAGTCCGTCCGCGCGTCATCATGCTGGAGAACGTCCCGGAGATACGCACCTGGGGTCCCCTCGGGGCTGATAACAAGCCCATAAAGGAGCGCGCCGGAGAAACTTTTGACGGCTTCATAAAGGCGCTCACAACAGGAATCCCGCACGACCACCCGGCATTCACGGAGATGTGCGCAACGCTGGAGATAAGCCCGGACAGCCCCGAAGCGGCAAGGCTTGAAAAGGGACTGGGCTACAATGCGGAATACCGCATACTCCGCTCCTGCGATTACGGAGCGCCGACAACGCGCACGCGCTTCTACCTGATAGCCCGGTGCGACGGAAAGCCCATTGTATTCCCGCCGCCTACACACGGAAACGGCAAGGGCTTGAAGCCGTACCACACCGCCGCCGAGTGTATCGACTGGAGCATTCCGGCGCAGAGCATTTTCGAGCGGGACAAGCCCCTTGCAGAAAACACGCTCCGGCGCATAGCGCGGGGCATTGAAAAGTTCGTGATAAATAATCCCGAGCCGTTCATCGTGACGGTCAATCATTCCGGTGAGGGCTTCCGGGGACAAAAGGCTGATGAACCGCTCGGAACTGTTACAGCGAAAAACGGCTATGGCGTTGTCGCGCCTACACTGATTCAGTATCACAGCGAAACCGCAAGCGATGAAGTGCGAGGGCAGGAGCTGAACGAACCGTTAATGACGGTCGATACCTCGCCCAGATACGCGCTGTCAGTCGCCCACATCATGAAGAATTACGGCGGGAATTATCAGGGAGCCGGGAGCGGCGCGGATAAACCTTTAGATACAGTTACCGCGCACGACCACAACAGCATTATAACAGCTCATATCCTGACCATGCGGAACAACATGGACGGACAGCCAGCAGACGAACCGCTGGCAACGATAACGGCGGGAGGTTCGCACCACGCAGAAGTACAGGCGTTCCTCGTGAAGTATTTCTCCAACGGAACGCCAAAGCCGGTAGACAGCCCGCTGGACACCGTCACCACAAAAGACCGCTTTGCCCTGGTGACGATACACGGCGAAGAATACATCATCACGGACATAAAAATGCGCATGCTCCAGCCGCGTGAGCTGTTCAATGCGCAGGGCTTCCCGGAAAATTACATAATTGACCACGACGACAGCGGCAAACCTTATCCGAAAAGCAAGCAGACAGCCCGGTGCGGAAACGCGGTCACACCACCAGTTCCGGCGGCGCTGGTACGGGCTAATCTGCCGGAGATGTGCAGGGAGGCGGAATTCAAGTGAAAATATACGGCAAAGGCATAAGCTACCGTCCCGCCATTGATGGCAAACAGGACACCCCGCACAACAAGGAAATCTACCTTGAACAGCTTCTCCCTCTCGAAGATTACGACATGATTATCGTGCTTTTCTCGGGCGGGAAAGACAGCCTCGCGTGTGTTCTCCGGCTTCTGGAGATGGGCGTTCCGAAAGAGAAAATTGAACTCTGGCACCACGACATTGACGGCGGCGAGCCGAACCTGCACATGGACTGGCTCCCTACGCAGAATTACTGCCGGGCTGTTGCGGAATACCTCGGAATCAGGCTGCGCGTTAGCTGGCGCATAGGAGGCTTCTGGAGCGAAGTCTACCGCATAGGGGCAAGCAATCCTATCCTTTATGAGAACGGCGGCGAAATTGCCATGTGCAGGCTCTCTGACCGCCAAAAACGAACGCTGGAGCTGAAAGGCAGGCTCATGGACGAGGGCGGGAGCGCCGAACTTGAAAGCTACGGCAAGCGCGGGAAATTCCCGGCAAAATCCGCGAACCTTGCGCAGCGCTGGTGCAGCTCGTATCTGAAAATCATGGTCGGCGAGGGCGTTATCCGAAATCTCGAAACCGACCAGCTCAAGGAAATTGGGGAATGCAACAAGTTCCCCGCGAAATCCGGAATAGCAAACGGGCGGTACTGCTCCCCGAACCTCAAGCGAGTAGTCGGCGAAAGCGTTATCCGCGAAATAGAGAGCATAGGCAGCCGTATGAAGTTCCCGGCTAAAGGGAGCTGTCAGTCTGGGCGTTGGTGTTCCGGCAGTCTGAAAGCCTCTGTGCAGAACGGCGTAACAAGCAGCCTTGAACAGACAAGGCAGGATGTGAAGCTGTTGGTGGTATCCGGCGAGCGGCGCGAGGAAAGCAAGGGGCGGAGCAAATACAACGAAATTGAACTGCACCCTACTAACGCAACCGCAAAGGCAAAGCGCCTTGTACATACATGGCGAGCGGTCATTGACTGGTCGGAAGCGGAAATATGGGACATCATCAAGCGCTGGCGCATAACTCCGCACCCCTGTTATTTTGCAGGCTGGAACCGCTGCTCCTGCGCAATGTGCATATTCGGTCTGCCGAAGCACTGGGCGGGTATCAGGGAGCTGTTTCCGGACTGGTACGAGCAGTTTCGCAATGCGGAAATCGAACTGAACTTCACGCTCGATAACAAGAAAAATCTTGACGAGTACATCGGGGACGCGGAAAGCTGCGTCTGCCGGGACAATCCTAGAGCAATCCAGCAGCTTCTATCCGGCGAATTCTCCGTTGATGATGTCTACGCGGAGGATTGGCAGTACCCGGCGGGAGCTTTCAAGGGCGCGGACGGCGGTCCGTGCTGACGAATAATTATTTATGGAGGGATAAATCATGACCCATTTCACAGACGCGGGCGAGAAATCGCCCGAGGAGCGCGAAAAGATACTCCAGGGAATTCTTGAAACAATAAAGGAGAAAGAGCATGAACGACATTAAATGGTTTTACTGCTTTAACGCGGATAGCGGCGACTTTTTCGAGGAGATTGAACGCGATATCCCCGAAAGTCCAAGCCACGACGAGCTGGACGCTATCGCGCAGGAGCTTCTTATCAAGTACGGCTACACCGATGGTGGTGACTATGTTTGTATTGGTAAAGGCGAGCATGTCACGATTGAAACTGTGGGAAGCGGGTTAGGCGATTATATCATCGAAAAGCTTGAAGATAGAGCAAGCGACATTTACGGTGCCGAAGAGAACCTCTTTTCGGCAGCAAGCAGAGAGGATATCAAAAACCTCGATAGTAGGATTGAGCAGGCGCTCAGGGAATGGGAAGAAGAACGCAACATTATGAGCGACTACTACACAATTCCCGATGTGGAATGTTATTACTACCACGGGGACAACAAGGAGGAACAGGAATGAAACTCATAAGAATGTACCTTGAAAACTTCAAGGGGATAAAAAAAGCCGAATTCAACTTCGGCGGCTACGACGCGAACATCTACGGCGCGAACGGCACGGGCAAGACCACAGTGTTTGACGCATTTACATGGCTGCTGTTCGGCAAAGCGTCAGAGGAACGTGCGAACTTCTCGCCGAAAACCATTACGGCGGATGGCGTGGCTCACAATCTCGACCACAGCGTGGAGTGCGATATCGAAATCGACGGCACTACGACAACTTTCAGACGCGTATTCCACGAAGTTTACAAAAAGACAAGAGGCAGCGCTGAGTCTATCCTTTCGGGGCATACGACCGACTACTATATTAATGGTGTCCCGAAAAAGGAAAAGGAGTACCAGGAATTCTGGAAGAATATTTTCGGCAGCGACGAGAAAGTAAAATTGTTGACAATGCCTGCTTATTTCGCGGAACAGCTTCACTGGGAGGAACGTCTTGCAATCCTTTTTGAAATCTGCGGGAATATATCCGACTTGGAAATAATGGAAACTGATGCGGAGCTTAGAGAATTGCCCTTGCTAATGGGAAATAACACCGTTGCTGAGTACAAGAAAATAGTCCAGGCAAAGAAAACGACCGTCAAAAAAAGGCTGGACTTGCTACCCGCGAGAATTGACGAAGCTACCAAGGCTATACCGGACAAGCTCCCGACCGACAGCAAGGAAGTTATGGAACAGCACGCTGCGGATATCCGAAAAGCCATCTCCGAAGCAGAGAAAGAACGCGCCTCCATTATTGCAGGAAATGACAAGGAAGCGCACACAAGAACGCAGATAGCGGAGAAAAGCGCGGCTCTTTCGGAAGCCAGAGCTAGGTATTCAGAAAGGCAGCGTGAAGCGACCGACGCGGCATTAGAAAAAGTCCAGGAAATTCGGGAAAAGCTGGCAGTTGAAGAAAACGAACTGTCGCAGAATACACGGACATTAGAGCAATCAAAGCAGCGGGTAGCTGATATTGAGAAGAAGCGCGAACAGATTGTGACTTCTCACAAAGAAAAGCAGGCGGAATATGCTGAGGTGGAGCGTGAGCAGTTTGACGAAACCTCCGCAGTCTGCGACAAGTGCGGACAAGCCCTGCCGGAAAGCAGAGTTCTCGACCTCAAATCACTTTTTAACGAGCGCAAGAGTAACCGCCTTACAGCGCTTACAGAGGCTATGAATGGCTTGATTGCAGAGGGTAAAGCGAAAGCCTCAAAGGAAATGCTTGCCGCAGAGCAGCAGATGGTCGCTAATCTGGAAGCTGCTGTTGCAAACAAAAAAGGAATGATTGCCAATCTCAACAGCTGCCTTGATGAATATAAAAAAGGCGTGGAAGCAAGTAAACTTCCGCCTTTCGAAACGACCGATGAATATAAGCAGATCACTGCGGCGATTGATGAGTTGAAAAGTCGAGAATGCGAAGCGCCCAGGACTGACAGCATAGACGCGCGTATAGCGGATTTGAGAGCAGAAGAGGAAACCATAGCCGCTTCTATCGCAGCACTCGAAACCAAAACTGTGCAGGAAGCGAGAATATCTGAGCTGGAACAGGAACAAAAATCACTTGGAGTACAATTGGGAGAAGCGGAACGCTTAATGTACCTTTGTGAGAAGTTCACACGTGTTAAATCGGCTCTGCTAAACGACAAGTTTCACGAGCATTTCAAGACCGTTAAATTTCAGCTCTTTAAACAGAACACCTCGAATGATGGAATAGAAGATATATGCGATGTTCTTGTTCCCACCTCTACCGGAGCGTTTGTGCCGTTCTCCGACGCAAACAAGGCGGCGCGGCTGAATGCCGGCATAGAAATTATCGGAGTCCTCGGAGAGTATTACGGAGTTGAACTCCCGATATTTGTTGACAACGCGGAAAGCGTTACTCATATTATCCCCACAAAGGGACAGCTCATAAGGCTTGTGGTAAGTGAAAGCGATAATGAGCTTAGGCTCGAAACGCTTTGATTTTGAAAGGAGAATTTATTATGGCACAAACCGAAAGCAAGCAGGTACCCACCACTGTTGAGCAGACACAGGAACCCGCGGCGCCTGTGGCGACACCCTCGCAGAGGTTCACAAATCTTGTAATAAGCGAGTTCGGCGCAGCTACGGCAAATCCTATCCAGCTTAGCGATAAGCAGAAGCGCCTCGTACAGGGCTACTTCATCATCATTGACAGATTGCTGAAAGAGGCTGAGTCTAAGAGATTGGCGAAGAACGAGAGCAACACCAATCATCAGTACGACAACATTATACCCTACGACTGGCAGCACGTTAATATGGCAGACCTTGCCCTCGACGCGGTTCACGCCGCCAGAATGGGACTGGATATGCAGGAAGAAGCACATCTGTACCCTATTCCGTTCGCCAACAAGAAGAAAGGCTGCTATGATATAGCGTTTATGGAGGGGTACGCGGGAAAGCAGTACAAGGCGGTAAAATACGCTCTTGTTCCTCCGAAAGCAGTCACGATAGAGGTTGTTTACAGCACGGACAACTTCAAGGCGATAAAAAAGAGCAGGACAAACCCATACGACACATACGAGTTTGAAATAACACAGCCGTTTAATAGAGGGGACATCGTTGGAGGATTCGGATATATTGAGTACGACGACCCCTACAAAAACGAGCTTGTTATAACAACTCTGAAAGATATTAAAAAGCGGGCGCAAAAGGGCAGCGCCGAGTTCTGGGGAACTGAAATGACCGGCAAAAAGGTTCAGGTTTGGGAAAATGGAAGCAAGACCTGGAGCAATGCAGAGGGCTGGCTCGACGAAATGGTTCGGAAAACGATAGTTCGCGAGGTTTACAGCAAAAAGCATATACCTATTGACCCCGCAAAGCTCGACGACGACTTCCAGCACTTCAAGGAGCGCGAAGTCGTATATGCGCAGGCGGAAATTGACGGTGAGGCGAATGAAAACGCTAATACAACACCAATAGATATTCCGCAGCCAGTTCCGCAGAAACTTCCGCCAGCTCCTGCCCCAATTGAGCAGCCTGCACCGGCTCAGACCGAACCCCAGCCGATAGCGCAGGAACAGCCGGAGTTCTACTCAACACCGGACGAAGCATACGAAGTACCCGATTTTTGATATGGATATAAAGGTTATAGCGTCTGGGAGCAGCGGCAATGCCACGCTGATTAGCGACGGCAAAACCGCGCTCCTGCTGGACGCAGGAATTTCAATCAAAGACTTGGAGCGTGGGAGCGGATTTACGCTCTCTCGCGTTTCCGCGTGTCTTGTTACGCACGAACACCAAGACCATAGCAAAGCCTGCAAAGACCTCGCAAAGCGCGGCACTGATATATACGCAAGCACGGGAACGCTCCGAGCAATCAACGCAGACGGACACAGGTACAAGGCAGTATCACCTCTTACCAGCTTTTCGGTCGGCACATTCGACATCATGGGATTTGACGTAAAGCATGACGCAGCCGAGCCACTTGGCTATCTGCTTTATAGCAGTCACACACATGAAAAGTTGCTTTATTTCATAGACACCGCCTATGTACGATACTCTTTCTCCAACGTTGATTATTTCGTGGTCGAATGCAACCACGGTGAGCGCGAACTACTCGAAAGCGTGAGCAGAGGCGTAATATCGCCGGAGCTTGCCGCCAGAATCGCTAAGAACCATTTAAGCCTTGAAAGGCTGTTGAACTTTCTCAAAGCTAATGACATATCAAGAGCGAAAGAGATACATCTCGTCCACCTTTCCGACAACAACAGCAATGAACAGAGGTTCAAGCAGGAAGTGCAAAGAGCGACGGGCGTGCAAGTTTATATTCATTAGAGAGGAGGGAATGCAAGGTGGCAGTAGCAGTAACGTTATACGAAACCGAAATTGGAGTGCTTTTGTCCTTACCAGAGGAACAGCGCGGGCGCATACTTACGGCAATACTCTGTGATACAACGGGACAAGAATTACCCGAAATGGACGCGTCGGATAACGCGATATTCACGCTGGTAAATGCACAGGTGAAAAGAGCCGCCGAATTGTCAAGCAAACGCAAGCAAAGTGCTAAATCACGCTGGCAAAACCAAGCAATTGACGACAACAGCGGCGAGCAGACAGAGCAGGACGGCACGATTCCAATGCAAGACAATAATGCCGATGTGCAAACCAATACAAATGGTATGCAAAACGATACAAGCGGCAGTTACTGCAATGATTTGCATAATGCAAGTCCATGCACTATAACGAATACGAATACCATAACGAATACGAATACGAATACCATAACCTCGACGGTAACGGAAACGAATATAGTAGCCGCGCACACCAACTCCAGCGAAAGTAAATCTCCAAAGTCCAAAAAGGCAGCTAAGGTAGCTCCCGACAAGAAAAACTACGCAGACTTCGTAACCCTGACGGAGGAGGAATACAACAAGCTTGTTGAGCAATACGGAGAAGAAGCTACACAGTGGTGCATACAAAAGCTGGATAACTACAAAGGCTCAACAGGAAAAAAATACGCCAGCGATTACAGAACGATTCTATCGTGGGTAATTGCGAGTTACAACGAACAGGCGAAGCGTGAGCAGCCAGCTCAGAACATACCGCCAGGCATTAAGCAGGAACAGCAAGCAAAAAGCCGAAACCCATTTATAAACGCAGTACTGAATGGAGGCGGTGGAAATGGGTGAAGATTATAAAATTGTTCCAACAGACAAGACCTGGCTGTCAATCCAGACGGAAAACGCTATCCCGCTTGAAAGCATAAATTCACAGCTTCTTGTGTTGCAGACAGCATTTCCGACGGTCGTAAGGAATTATGACGAATACGAAGTCCAAGCCTTACAGCAATTGTGGTACGACATATTCAAGAATGTGCCGGAACAGCTAATGCGGGAGGCAATCAAGCGATTTATCATAAACGACCGGAAAGGCTTCTTCCCGTCTCCTGGACAGATAGTCGGATATATCGAACAGATTGTTGCAGAGCAGAAAGAGGCGGAGATGTTAAGGGATATGCTCAAATGGCAAGAGGCAACGGCGGAATACAATAGGCTTGTAAAAAAGGGAGAGAACTGCGCAAACTGCATATATTGCAGGAGGGAAATGGAACACAGCAGCGAGAAGATGGTCTGTAAAAATGCAGAAAGCATTAACTACGTGGGAACTAGAAAAACAGGGGTTTCCAAGGAGCTACGCTGTGAGTTTTTCAGCCAAGCCAAGGAGGAGAATAGACGTGATTAGTTTTGTAGTATCAGGAAAGCCGCAGGGGAAAGCACGACCGCGATTTGACAGCCGTCATAAAATCACCTATACCCCAGAAAAGACCAGGAGCTACGAAGCGCTAGTACGCACCAGTTACCTATCACAATGCCGGTTAGACCCGCCGTTGCGCGGAGCTGTCAAAGCAAGCATAATCGCATACTTTCCTATTCCCAAGAGCGCTACAAAAGCAGAACGCGAAAAAATGTTGGCGGGGAAAGTTAGACCCATGGTTAAGCCGGATGTGGACAACATTATCAAGGCTATTCTCGACGCGTTGAACGGATATGCGTACAAGGACGACGCGGTGGTGGTTGAGGTTGTAGCGGAAAAATGGTATTCGGACACACCGAGAGTCGGGGTAATACTTACAGATGGAGGTACACAATGAGCGATTACAAGCGGCGTAGGTTGTCGAAAGATGAGCGCCGAAAGATACTCAGAAAGACTGAGGGTCACTGTGCCTACTGCGGTTGCGAACTCAAATATAACGAAATGCAAATAGACCACATTGTTCCACTGCACGTCGGTGGCGAAGATAGAGAGTGCAATATGCTCCCGTCTTGCAAAAGCTGTAACCACTACAAAGGTGGAAGCAGCCTTGAAGTTTTTCGAAAATTCGTTGAGAAAATGCCCGACACATTGAACCGGAGCAGCGTTACATATCGCAATGCCGTTAGATTTGGGCTTGTTATTCCGAAGCCCAGAAAGGTTACATTTTATTTTGAAAAGATGAAAAACAGGAGGAAGCCAAATGAATAAGATTATACTTATGGGGCGTATCTGCTCTGACGTGGAGCTGAAAACCACCGCGAACGGCAATAATGTCTGCACGTTCCGAATAGCTGTTGACAGACGATTTCAGCAGTCCGGCG
>ENA-ORLU01000260-ORLU01000260.1-human-gut-metagenome-genome-assembly--contig:-NODE-260-length-55960-cov-6.263998_pt1 | contig 55960 bp, 47 predicted proteins | sample MGYA00243009_ERZ508833 | MGnify/ENA primary metagenome ERZ508833 (study PRJEB26277, sample SAMN04329763) | human gut metagenome | biome: human-associated habitat | host: Homo sapiens | place: USA...
CTAATCCAGCTAACATTTTCGAACGCTTTGAAGCCCGTCGCCAAGAGGATTTGAACCTCCGACCCCTCGCTTAGGAGGCGAGTGCTCTATCCAGCTGAGCTATGACGACACATGCCGCAAACCCTTGATTTTACTGGGTTTCTAGGATTTTCCCTTTGGGGAAAGCCTCGGCTTTCTCTTAGGAGACACTTGTTATATCTATTTAACTAAGGAAACAGTGTGCCTGGCAGCCAAAGCTGCCAGCTTTTTTATTATAGCACAGCCTTTTTTATGCGTCCACACTTAATTTGCGAAATTGATATGTCCCTGAAGCCATATAGTGCCTTTAAATCTTCTTCCGACCTCCGGCTCACCGAGCAGATCCTCTTTGTTAATACAGACATCCAGGTTCATATCGTTGCACTCCAGCCTGAGCTGATAAATGGTTTCTTTTGTATATTTATTCACTGTTTTTTCAACATCCTTAATGTTTCCCATGACCTGATAATGATCACATTCCAGGCCATACGGCATAAAGAGTGTGTCTACAATGCTGAAAAGATCTTCTTTTAAAATCCTCTGATTGACTGCCGCATAAGTATCAATATCTTCCAATGTCAGGCTTTCGATTGCCTCTGCATCACCCTGTCTTGCGGCTGCGATCATTTTGTGCCTCTGATTTGCCGAATCACTTCCTGTCGCAGTGACACGCGGCTCCGCCTTCTGTACTGGAAATAAAATTTTGCCTTTCAGGGAAAGTCCGGAAAAGCTCGTGCTGATCTTATCACTCAACAGATGGCCGAGCAGCATTTCCTTTTTATATTTTGCGGCATTCTGTAAATAGAAAATAACCGAAACACCGATCCTTACATCTTCGCAGACACCGGCAAAGGATTCTCTTGCCGCATGGCGTTCAATGATCAGATCTTCTTTGCTGCTGATATCTTTTCCCTGAAAATATGGGAAATAATACTCCTGATGGAAACCATCCGTATCCATGATGCCGCACATCTTAATTCCCATATTTTCACCAAAGCTTTTTGTATACTCTACAAAAGCTTTGTTTTTCCCTTCTCTTGAAACTTCTCTTTCGTCAAAATCGTGGAAAACCTCGGTAAGGATTTCTTTTATATCTTTTTCATTCTGCAGATTGCTAAATCCGATTGCTCGCAGATAATTATGCAATTATGCCACCTCTATTATTTCTTTTCAATCACTTTCATGCCGCCCATGTATGGCTGAAGTACTTCCGGAATCTTAACGCTTCCGTCAGCCTGCAGGTTGTTCTCCAGGAATGCAATCAACATACGAGGCGGTGCAACTACGGTATTGTTTAATGTATGTGCAAAATATTTGCCATTCTCACCATTTATGCGGATTTTCAGACGGCGTGCCTGAGCGTCACCTAAGTTTGAGCAGCTTCCTACTTCGAAATATTTTTTCTGTCTCGGAGACCATGCTTCTACGTCCACTGATTTTACTTTCAGGTCTGCCAGGTCACCGGAACAGCATTCCAGCGTACGAACCGGGATATCCATGCTGCGGAACAGATCTACGGTGTTTTTCCACAGTTTTTCATACCACATTTTGCTTTCTTCCGGTTTGCATACAACGATCATTTCCTGTTTTTCAAACTGGTGGATACGGTATACACCTCGCTCTTCGATGCCGTGTGCACCTTTTTCTTTTCTGAAACATGGAGAATAGCTGGTCAGCGTCTTCGGCAGCTCTTCTTCCGGAATGATTGTGTCGATGAATTTACCGATCATAGAATGTTCGCTGGTTCCGATCAGATACAGATCTTCGCCTTCGATTTTGTACATCATGGAATCCATCTCGGCAAAACTCATAACGCCGGTAACTACGTTGCTGCGGATCATAAATGGCGGTACGCAGTAAGTAAATCCACGGTTGATCATGAAATCACGTGCGTATGCGATCACTGCGGAATGCAGTCTTGCGATGTCTCCCATCAGGTAATAGAATCCATTTCCGGCAACTTTTCTTGCACTGTCAAGGTCGATACCGTTGAAAGATTCCATGATTTCTGTATGGTACGGGATTTCAAAATCCGGAACAACCGGCTCACCGAAGCGTTCGATCTCTACGTTTTCGCTGTCATCTTTTCCGATCGGCACAGACGGATCGATGATGTTCGGGATAACCATCATGTTTGTTTTCAGTTTTTCTTCTACTTCAGCTTCTTCTGCGGAAAGTTCGTTGATACGGTCAGCACTTGCTGCTACCTGACGTTTTACTTCCTCTGCCTCTTCTTTTTTACCCTGTTTCATCAGGCCGCCGATCTCTTTGGACAGTTTGTTTCTTTCTGCACGCAGAGCTTCTACTTCCTGTTTGATCTCACGGTTTCTCTTGTCCAGCTCCAGTACTTCATCTACCAGCGGCAGTTTTTTATCCTGGAATTTATTTCTGATATTCTGTTTTACAATTTCCGGATTTTCTCTCACAAATTTAATGTCTAACATTTTTTATCGTCCTTTTCTTTTATTTCATTTTATTTCAACTCAAGACCCTCTGGATCACGGGTCACTTCTTTTCCGATTTTAACACATGTAATCTGCCTCGTAAAGTGACTTTGTGTCCTTCTGTGCAAACACTTTCTGTTTTAATACCTGACGTTATCCGATATCGTTGTGTGCATTTACAGCCTGACGCAGTGCTTCTTTTTCTTCTTCGCCAAGCACGATATAAGACTCGCCTTTTACGATTTCTTTGACATAAGTATAACAGCCTTCTCTGCTGTGGATCGCATTTAATACAAATCCGCTGTTCTCTTTATCCAGCATTGCAAGTGCAAAACTTAATTTGCCGCCGACATCTTTGAATGCATCATATTTTACGATTGCAGTTTTGTTCAGTGTCATTTTCTGGATTTCTTTTAATTTATAAATCTCATCCGCCTGATATTTTACTGCTTCTGTCATGGCATCTACTTCTTCGAATTTCTTTTCAAATGCTTTTTCCAGGGATATCGCATCTTTTCCACGCATGAACATTTTGTACTTATTCGTAAGTCTTGCCAGCTTCATGGACTGCTTGACCAGGAAAAAAATCAGCACAAGCTGTATCAGAATTACAATGATCAGCACGATACCTGCATCAATGCCTATCGCATCAAAAATCCCCATATTTTCCCTCCATTCCTTATTTAATTTTAATGATTCTGAACGCTTTCCAGCAGTTCAATGATCCTCTCCAGTTCTTCATTGGAATAATACTCAATCTCAATTTTTCCGCTATTATTCTTTTTGTGACTGATCTGTACTTTTGTACCGAGTATTTCTTTTACCTTTTCTTCCAGATTCCGGTAAATGATCTCTACATCCGGTTCTTTTGTTTTTGTGGTTTCTTCCTTTTCTTCGCCCAGCTTTCTGACCAGTTTTTCTGTCTCTCTGACACTTAATTTATTATCAAAGATCTGATTTGCCATCTGGAACTGCAGATCTCGGTCTTCAATAGAAATCAATGCTCTCGCATGGCCGGTTGTGAGCATTTCATCGATCACCATCTGCTGTACTCTCTCATCCAGCTTCAGAAGACGCATGGAATTGGTCACTGCCGTTCTGCTCTTGGAAACACGCTCCGCCACTTCATCCTGCTTCAGATGAAACTCGGTGAGCAGCTTTTTATAAGCTCTTGCTTCGTCGATCGGATTTAAATTTTCCCGTTGAATATTTTCAATCAGAGAAATCTCCAGGATTTCCCGATCTGTATAACTCTTGATAATAGCCGGAACCTCTTTTAACCCTGCCATCTTTGCCGCACGCCATCTGCGTTCCCCTGCTATGATCTCGTAATGATCCTCTTTTTTCTGAACAATCAGCGGTTGGATAATTCCAAATTGTTTAATGGAATCTGACAATTCCAGCAACGCATCTTCATCAAAATGTTTCCGCGGCTGTTCTCTGTTTGGTTCAATATCTGTTATCTTCAGAAGAAGCTCATTTTTTTCCGGTTTCTGCTCCGTTTTTTCCGCTTTTCTTCTTACGCTATGCTCCGGGATCAGGGAGTCCAGTCCCTTACCAAGCCCTGCTTTTCTTACAGCCATTCTTCCTCTCCTCTATGAATTACCTCTTCGGCAAGTCTGCGGTAGCTTTCTGCTCCGGTAGAACGCTTGTCATATCTGGTGATCGGCATTCCATAACTTGGTGCCTCTGCTAATCTTACATTTCTTGGGATAATTGTCTTATAAATATTCTGATCAAGATTATTTTTTACGTTTTCCACCACCTGAAGAGACAGATTGGTTCTTGCATCGTACATGGTAAATACCACGCCTTCGATTTCCAGATCCGGGTTCAGTCGATCCTGGACAAGATTGATTGTGTGGATCAGCTGAGACAGTCCCTCGAGTGCATAATATTCGCACTGAATCGGCACGAGTACCGTATCTGCCGCACACATTGCATTGATAGTCAGCATACTTAAAGAAGGTGGACAGTCGATCAGCACAAAGTCATAGTTTTTCTTTACTTTATCGATTGCTTTCTTTAAAATATATTCCTTTTCCTCTGCTCCCACCAGCTCGATCTCTGCTGCTGCCAGATTGATATTTGACGGAAGAACACTCAGATTTTCATACTCACTTTCCATAATCGCATCCTCTACGGAACACTCTTCCAGCATCAGCTCGTACACCGTATTTTCTGCCTGCTCTTTGTCAATTCCCAGTCCGCTGGTAGTATTTCCCTGTGGGTCCATATCCACTACCAGTACCTTCTTTCCCAGTTCTGCCAGAGAAGCTGCCAGATTGATCGCTGTTGTTGTTTTGCCTACACCACCCTTCTGGTTGGCGACTACGATAGTTCTTTCCATTAAATATTCCCCTTTCGTTTCCAGTTCATACCAGATGCTGCTTTGTTTCACGTGCATTTGCCCTGAACACAAAGTATTTTTCAATTATAGCACTTCTTTTTTTAGATATCCAGTCTTAAGCATTCCAAAATCCTGGAAATGTTTCACGTGAAACATATGAAATATTAATCCGGCAGATTCTGCACCTCTTCGAGCATGTACAGAAACTTGTCCAGCTTTGCCGTTACCTCTTCCAGTTCCCTCGCTGTCTGTGCCTGCTGCCTTTTGACATCATTCATCTGCTGATGCATCTCATTCAGCATCTCCTTAGACACACGCATATCTGCCCGCGGCGAAAAAATTTCAAAATCAACGTCTTCCTTTTTTTGCACCTCGTCTATGCTTTTGTGAAGGCGCTCACGTATCCCGTCAAGCCTTTCCTTTTGAGCTGTCAACCGTTCTTTTTCGGCTGTCAGACTGTCTGCTTTTTCCTTTAAATACTCTTTTACCATTTTATCATCGCTTTCTGTATGTTCTAACCCATTGTACTGGATAAACAGAATTATGTAAAGCAATGTTTCACGTGAAACATATGAAATTTTTATATATTCTATATTGTTTCTTATTTCAAGAATACCTCTGACATTCTTGCTGCGATGTGCACGTCATGCATCCCATGCCATATTCTTCTGTGCACATCTGATATACTTTTGCCTTGTCTCTGCTTACATCTTGGATTATAATGAAGGCAATGAAAAATCACAAAGATCTGTATAAGACAATGTTTCTCAGAAAGGAGTTTTTATGAAGCAAAAAATCAAAACCGGCATTCTCATGACCGCTCTGGCTGTTGGCTCTCTTCACATCGTCAATCGCTGTGCCCAGGCTTTTGCCACGGTTAAAAATCTGCTGGATAAACATAAAGGTGCTTTTTATGACTGGCGTTTCGGTCAGATCTATTATACAAAAACAGGAAGCGGTTCTCCTCTCCTGCTTGTTCACGATCTAGCTCCGGCTGCCTCTTCCTACGAATGGGATCTGCTGCTGAAAAATCTGTCCGCAGACCACACGGTATATTGCCTGGATCTTCTTGGCTGCGGTCGTTCTGATAAACCGAACCTGACCTACACAAACTATTTTTACGTGCAGCTTATCAATGATTTTATCGAGCATGTGATTCACGAAAAAACAGACATCATCGCTACCGGTCTGTCTTCTTCTTTTGTGTTGATGGCATGCAGTACCAATCCGGATGCCTATAACAAAATTATGATGATCAATCCGGAAAGCATTTCCAATCTGAAATGTACACCGTCCAAACGTTCCAGGATAATCAAATTTATTATGGATCTTCCGATCGTCGGTACAGCTGTATACAACATGCAGATGCGGCGGGAAAATATTGAATATTTATTCACCGAAAAGTATTTTTATAATCCTTTCTCTGTCTCAAAGAAGATGCTGGACATTTATCATGAAGCTGCTCATCTCGATGAGTGCGGCGGGAAATATCTGCTGTCCAGCCTGGATGGATTTTATTTAAATGCAGACATCTCCAGAGCCTTAAACAGCATCAACAACAGTCTGTTTATTCTCGAAGGAAGAAAGACAGAGGAACGTGAACGAACCGTCGAAGGCTATGTCCGCCTCAATTCCGCTGTAGAATACGATTTTATTGAAAATACAGAAAAATACCCGCAAATGGAAAATCCGCAGGCTGTACTGGAATATGTTGACATGTTCTTTTAAAATTTTAATTTGAATACACGTAAGACCTGGCACAAAACCATTATACCCGGACATTTCTGAATGTCTCCGACATTCCATTCTTTTGTGCACTTCTGCAATCCGCCGAAGGTTATATCAGATGGTAGATTTTATCCCGTCACAGACACAGACTTGTTGTTCACCGCCTGCAAAGACGGAGATCACCTCACATCTGGTGTACACCTTCGCTGCTGGGTTTATCTTACCCCAAAATCATCAAACAGATTATAGTTCTCGCCGATATGATAATTCCTGGTAATATCTACTTTTATTTCCCTTGTCTATACAAAAGTTCTCAGATGATTTTTTTTCTTTTTGTAATCCACATAGTAAAGCCGGTCGGAAAGCCATTCTTCCTCCGGAATGGTTTCTCTGTTTGCCCGTTTTATCTCATCAATAAAAAACTGCGGATCATAATCCTCCGGCAATGTATTTTCCGGAATAACAACCACGTGGTGAATGTTCCATAGCTGGATCAGCAAATTGCATTTGAATTTCATATACATCCATGCCTGCACCTGCGGAAGTGCAATCGCCGCTGCTCCATAGGAATAGTACAGATTGGACAGCATATAAATTTCCATAGTACAACTGTAAATTCGATCAATTACATCCGATGGTTTCACCTGTAGAAAACAGTGCGTAAAATAATACAGCCATAAATATCCGAAAACAAATCGCACGGACGGCAGCTTCCCAGGAAACGAAGCGTGTCAGCAGATTGTTTTCGTGTATTTATGGCGTACTGTTTTTTCCCTATTTTTAACTATCTTTTACTATTTTAATGATCTTCTTTTTGCACATTCACGCAAGAGGCTCTTTCGTCGGCATCCCGGCTTTTCTCGGGTATTTCTTCGGCGTGCTTCTCTTCTTTTCCACAACCACAAGTGCCCTCTCCATGTCACTTCCCGGCAGATGGAATTTCTCCACTTTTCCGATTTCTCCGCCAAGCACATAAACTGCCTTCTTACTCTGAGCGATTTCTTCATCCACTGAAACAGATTTATAGGAAACAAATTTTCCGCCGACTTTTACAAACGGCAGGCAGTACTCGGTAAGGGACGCAAGGTTCGCAACTGCTCTGGAAACAGACAGATCAAACTGTTCGCGGTATTCTGCTTTTTTCGCCGCATCTTCTGCTCTTCCATGCACCGTTTCGATTCCGATAAGCCCCAGGTTATCCACAACTTCATCCAGAAATTTGATCCTTTTGTTCAAAGAGTCCAAAAGTGTCACCTGCAAATGTGGATAAACAATCTTCAGCGGGATTCCCGGAAAGCCGGCTCCGGTCCCGACATCGATCAGGCTGTTTATTTTTTCCATCTCCACATATTCTGCCGCTGCCACGCTGTCCACAAAATGTTTCTGCATCACTTCGTCAAATTCAGTGATCCCGGTGAGGTTCATCACTTTATTCCATTCTACCAGCAGCTCGTAATATTTCTCAAACTGTTCAATCTGCTTCTCTGTCAATGTCACGCCAAATGCCTGACATCCATCTTCTAAAATATGAAATTTACTTCTGTCCACGTTTTCCTCCTGTCAAATATCTCGTGCATCTGACTTAAAATTCAATATTTACGTTTCGTCTGCCAAACATTCTTTTGCCGCAGGACTTCACTTTATTTTCGATCTCTGGATTCCAAATATACGAGCAGTACGGAAATATCCGCCGGTGACACACCGGAAATACGGGATGCCTGTCCGATGGAAAGCGGCTGGAATTTTTTCAGTTTCTGCACCGCTTCAATTCTCAGGCTTCCGACTTCGTCGTAATTAATATCTTTCGGAATTCGTTTGTTTTCCATTTTCTTGAACTGCTCGACCTGCTTCATCTGTCTTCGGATGTAGCCCTGATATTTGATGTTGATATTGACCTGTTCACGCACACCGGCAGAATACTGCGGTCTGTTTTTGTCAATCTCTGCTAACATCTCATAGTCCAGCTCCGGACGGCGTACCAGTTCTCCGATGGTTGTTCCGGACTTCAGAAGTGTACTTTCATGTGCCTCCAGAAATTTCTGTACTACTTCGGTTCCGCCGATATTCTCATGATCTACACGTTCTATTTCTTCTGCGATCTGACGCTCTTTTGTTTTCAGATCCTGATAGCGTTCTTCGGAGATCAGCCCCACCTGATAACCTTTCTCTGTCAGACGCAGATCTGCATTGTCCTGACGCAGAAGCAGACGATATTCTGCTCTGGATGTCATCATACGATATGGCTCACGATTCTCTTTTGTTACCAGATCATCGATTAGAACACCAATATAAGCTTCCGAACGATCAAGGATCAGCGGCTCTTTTCCCTTTACCTGCATTGCTGCATTGATACCGGCAATCAGTCCCTGTGCCGCTGCTTCTTCATATCCGCTGCTGCCGTTAAACTGTCCGCCACTGAAAAGTCCCCTGATATTTTTAAACTCCAGGGATGCATCCAGCTGTCTCGGATTGATGCAGTCATACTCGATCGCATAGGCATTGCGGACGATCTTTGCGTGCTCAAGTCCGGCTACCGTGTGGTACATTTCATGCTGAACATCTTCCGGCAGGGAGCTTGACATACCGCCGATATACATTTCGTTCGTATGCAGTCCTTCCGGCTCAAGAAATACCTGGTGTCTGTTTTTATCTGCAAATTTTACCACTTTGTCCTCGATGGACGGACAGTATCTTGGTCCGGTTCCCTCGATCATACCGGAATAAAGTGGTGAACGATCCAGATTTTTCCGGATAATTTCATGTGTTTCTTCGTTTGTATAAGTCAGCCAGCAGGATGCCTGGTCGATCTGGACACTCTCCGGATCGGTTGTAAAAGAAAAGGGTACCACTCTCTCATCGCCAAACTGTTCCTGCATTTTTGAAAAATCAATCGATCTGCGGTCTACACGTGCCGGTGTACCGGTCTTAAATCGCTGCATCTCGATTCCATGTGCTTTCAGGGAATCTGTCAGATGATTTGCTGCCTGCAATCCGTTTGGTCCGGTATAATTACTGATATCACCGTAAATACATCTTGCACGCAGATATGTTCCGGTACAAAGCACGCAGGCTTTGCAGTGATACGTTGCCCCGGAGAATGTTTTGACTCCGGTGATTTTTCCGTCTTCTGTCAGAATTTCTGCAACTTCTGCCTGCACGATTGACAGGTTATCTGTGTTTTCCAAAACTTTTCGCATGGATCTGGAATATTCTGCCTTGTCTGCCTGTGCACGCAGAGAATGTACGGCAGGTCCTTTGGATTTATTGAGCATCTTGGACTGGATAAACGTTTTGTCGATATTTTTTCCCATCTCACCGCCAAGTGCATCGATCTCTCTTACCAGATGACCCTTGGAGCTTCCACCTATGTTCGGGTTGCACGGCATCAGTGCAATGCTGTCCACACTCACGGTAAAAATGGTTGTGGAAAGTCCGAGTCTTGCACAGGCAAGTGCTGCCTCACATCCGGCATGTCCGGCTCCTACGACTACCACATCTGTATATTCTTCTAATGTATTCATTTCTTGCCTCCACTTATTTGCCCATACAGAACTTACTGAAAATTTCATTTACCAGATCATCATCCACGGCCTCGCCGATAATCGTTCCCAGAGATTCATATGCACTCATCAGATCGATCGAGAAGAAATCCTCCGGCATATCCTGTGCGATGCTCTCCGTCACCTGCTTCAGGCTCTCTTTTGCATCCATAAGTGCTGCCTTATGACGCATATTTGTGATACATACCTCATCGTTAAAAGAAAGGCTGCCTTCGAGAAACATATTTTTGAGTGTATCCTCAAGCTGTTCAAATCCAGTCTCATCTTTTGCAGAAACGCAGATCACCGGATGTTCTCCCACTTTTTCCTTCAGGATCTGTTCTGTCGTTACCGGCTCCAGATCCGATTTATTTAAAAGAACGATCACCTTTCTGCCTTCAAATAGTTCGATAATCTCTTCATCATTCTCATCCAGTGCGGTCGATGAATCTGCCACGTACAGAATCAGGTCTGCTTCTTTTGCATATTTTTTTGCACGCTGCACACCAATCTGCTCTACGATATCTTCCGTATCACGGATGCCTGCGGTATCCATCAGGTTAAGTGTGATGCCGTGAAGATTGATGCTCTGCTCCAGCACATCTCTTGTCGTTCCCGCAATGTCTGTCACGATCGCCTTTTCCGTTCCGCAAAGCTTGTTAAGCAGAGAAGACTTTCCGGCGTTTGGCTTTCCAAGGATTACCGTCTTGATGCCTTCCGTCATGATCCTTCCATCGTTTGCAGAGCGGATCAGCTTCTCGATCATCTCGATCCACGCTTCATTTTCCTTTTCAAGCTCCTGCGGATAACCGTCAAGGCTGATATGTTCCGGATCATCCAATGCCGACTCAATATATGCAATATGATAAATGATCTTTGCTCTCAGATCCTTTATTTTCTGACCGATGCTTCCGCGAAGCTGGCCGACGGAACTTTTCAGAGCATATTCATTTTTTGCCTCAATGACATCCATCACCGCCTCCGCCTGCGACAGATCCATTCTTCCATTTAAAAAGGCACGTTTGGTAAATTCTCCCGGCTCTGCCGGAGCTGCACCATTTTTGATCACAGCTTCCAGCACTCGCTGTATCGCATACACACCGCCGTGGCAGTCGATTTCTACGGTATCTTCCGCTGTAAAACTCCTCGGTGCACGCATCAGAACTACAAGCACCTCATCCAGCACTTCGTCTCCGTCACAGATATAACCATAGTGAACCGTATGGGATTGCTGTTCTGATAATTTCTTTTTGCCTTTCGGACTTCTGTATACACGGTCCGCTATTTCAAATGCCTGATCTCCGCTGATTCGCACAATCCCGATTCCGGAACTGCTGACTGCTGTGGAGATCGCTGCAATCGTTTCACCTTTCATTGATTCCTCCTGATATTCAAAAAGTCTGATTTTCGGCAGCATATCTGCCGCACTGAAAATCAGACTCATATCACTTACAACTATTTTACTTTACTGTTTTTTTAATGTAACAACTACTTTACGATACGGCTCTTCGCCCTCGCTGTGTGTGGACACCAGCGGATCATTCTGAAGTGCAGAATGGATCACTCTTCTCTCGTATGGATTCATCGGCTCCAGGAATACCGGTTTCTTTGTTCTCTTTACTTTGAACGCAATATTCTTTGCCAGATTTTCCAGCGTCTCTTTTCTGCGTGCACGGTAGTTTTCGGTATCTACCTTCACACGTACATATCCCGCATTGCCTTTGTTGACAACGAGGCTTGTAAGATACTGGATAGAATCAAGAGTCTGTCCTCTCTTACCGATCAGAACACCCATGTCTTTACCGGAAAGCTCGATGTTCAGATTGTCATCTTTATCAAATGATGTTTTGATGCAAACTTCTGAATCCATTGCTGCAAACATTTTCTCCAGAAATTCTTTTGCATCTTTCTCTGCTGCTTCTTTGTTGATCGGAAGCTTTTCTCTTGTAACTGCCGGTTTTGCCTGCGGTTCTTCTTTCTTTACTTCCACTTCTTTTTCAGCTTTTGGCTGCGGCTGATTTTCCGGTTTTCTTTCCGGTTTCTTCTCAACCGGTTTTTCTTCTTTCTTTTCAACCGTTTTCTCAGGCTGTTTTTTTACCGGCTCTTTGGTAAATTTCTTTGCCGGTTTTTTCATAAAGCTTTTCTTTGCAGAAATGTCCTTCAAAGGATCTCTTACGGCTTCCTCAAAATCAAGAGAAATATCTTTTTTCTTTCTTGCCCTTATAATGGCCGGTTTTCTTCCGATTCCAAAAAGTCCGGAAGTTGCTTCCTGAATAACATCATATTCAATATTATCGCTGCTTGTTCCAAGCTGAATTGCTGCATTCATGATCGCTTCTTCTTTTGTCTTCGCAGAAACCTCGATATACTCTTCCATTTTAATACCTCCCATCCTTCTCCCCATATTACTTCTCTTTATTACCTTATTACTTTAATTCTTATTTTTCTTACCTTTTGGATTCTTTTCATCAAACTGCTGAACCATTCTCGCTTTTGCTGCAATACTTCCCGGTTTCGCATCTGCGTGTTTATAGTACTCCGTAGAATCCTGGATTTTTTTCTGACGTTCTGCCTGTTTCTTCTCATCCACTTTCTGTGCATCCTCAAGATCTTTGAAGTTTACTTTTGCATGCTCAGAAATTTTCTTTGGCGGAAGTCCCTGTTTCTTACGTTTGGCATTCATTTTCTCCACATTTTTGCGGATCAGTGCGTCCATATCCATCTTTTCCATATGTTTGTTGACAACAACCTGCTGGATACCTCTGAATACCGCACCTGCGATCCAGTAGATACCAAGACCGATCGGAAGTGACAGACAGAAGAATACAGATACCAGAGGCATCATATTGTTCATCATCTTCATGGAGCTTTCCATGGAACTGTCGTCTCCTGACGGGCTTGCTGCTGCCTGCGGCATCAGTCTGGTGTTGAGCCACTGGCTTAAACCTGCCAGTACCGGGATTGCCAGTGCACATACAAATAAAATCCAGTTATGTGCCTTGAAATTTTCCACCATCGCTGTCATCGGTGAGTTGGAAATATTCAATCCCAGGAAATAGTTCATTTTATCAAGACTGCCTGTTGTCTGTGAGATCATACCTGACAGATCCGGAAACTTCTCTGCCATTGCAGTCCAGTCTGCCGGTTTGAACTTGTACAGTGCATCGATCGCACTGTTTGCTGTATAACCAAGTCTCTGGAAATTGACCTGGTTTCCTACTATATCAGCTAAAAACTGCTGTGTACCCTGTGTCTTTAAAAGAACATTTACAAGAGGAGTAAATACATCTTTTACACTTGCAACGTAAGCCGGAATATTCCAGATTACACGATACAATGCAAACAGGATCAGCAGCTGAATCAGCATCGGAAGACATGTTCCCATCGGAGAAACACCGTATTTTGCATATACATTCTGTGTTTCTTCGTTCATCTTCATCATACTTACCTGGTCGTTTTTGCCGGCATACTTTTTCTGGATTGCCTTTATCTCAGGATTCATGATCGCAGACATCTTTGAAAACTTCTGCTGTTTGATCGTGAGTGGAGTGAGCAGGGCATAAATAACCAGTGTAAACAAAATAATACATACACCGATATTGGAAATCCCAAACACCCCGTCAGTGAAACTAAAAATCGCATTCATCAAAAGACCTAACAGTGTTGCCACCTGTCCAATGATGATGGTGTTGCTTTTTGTTAATAACATAACCTTCCTCCTGCATATTCACCTGACATTATACAGCAGTTCTTCATATTCAATTTTCTATTTTTAATTCTTCCTACCCGTTTACGGAACGGGATCATAACCACCCTTGGAAAAGGGATTGCATCGCAAAATCCTCCAGCATGCCAGAAGACTTCCTTTAAAAGCCCCGTATTTCTGTATCGCCTCCAGGCCATACTGCGAGCAGGTCGGTGTATAGGGGCATCTCGTATGCTTTAATGGTGACAGAAATTTCTGATAAAACCGGATCATTGCGATTAAAATATTTTTCATGAATATCAACCTGCTATTTTATGCACTTTACCAAGATGTAATAATGCACTTTCTACTTCAAAATAATTCTTATCTTTTGCAACAGGTCTTGCAATTACTACAATATCATATCCTGAGTGAAACCTGGTTTCACTCAGGCGATAACTTTCTCTTATCAATCTGGCCAGTCTGTGTCTGACCACACTATTGCCCACCTTTTTACTGACCGAAATCCCAAGTCTGTTCCTCTCTGTCTGATTCGGATAGATATACATAATGAGATAACGGTTGGCGGCCGACTTTCCATACTTATATACCGTCTGGAAATCTCTGTTTTTTTTCAAAGACTCTGAAAATATCATACTGCTTCCTTTTTTCTGTCATCCTTTCAAAAGACGAACATAGAAGAAAAGGCCACACATCTGCGGCCTATGCTGATAATTTTTTTCTTCCTTTTAATCTTCTGGCAGCAAGTACTTTTCTTCCGCCTGCAGTGCTCATTCTTGCTCTGAATCCATGAACTTTAGCTCTGGATCTTTTCTTTGGCTGAAATGTCATTTTCATTATTACGGCACCTCCTTATCAAATATAAAATCTGTTTTATCTGTTTAGAAAACATCGTTTCAATTATATATGCAAAGCCCCATAAAGTCAAGTAATTCCGTGATTTTTTCAATTGAACCATGCTTTGGGGCAGAACCGTTCCTGTCAGTCCCATAGACAAACGGATGCAAAGCGGACATCTGCATAGTTTACACTCAGTTATCCACATTTTGGGGATAACTTGGGGATAACTTTTTTATTTGATGTGAAAAACTTTTTTTCTTTTTCAAAAAAATGCCTTAAAATAAGGCTTTTCCCACTGTGGATGATGTTCCTTTAGTTATTCACACTGCCAATCCCACCTCTTTCCTTCTTTCGACATTTTTCTACATTTTTCGAAGTCTGTGATTCCCAAAATTCCTTTATTTTTCAACCTTTTTTTCATCTGGGTCTTCTGTAACATACTTATGTAAACTTATTGGTTTACATAAAGTTATCCACATTTTGGGGATAACTTGGGGATAACTTCGTGTGTAACTTTTGCATATTTTCTACATTTTTCCCACAAACGCCCATTTTATCGCATTTTTGAGTGTGGATTATTGTCGAAAAGTTATGCACATTCAAAAATAAGCATTGATAATTTTCCTGTTTTAGTTTAATATTAAATAAGTAAAACTGGCCTTAAAAGGAGATCCTCATGAATATCATAGAAGAAAAGTGGGACAGTGTTGTGGATACCCTCAGTACAGAATTCGGATTTTCCACAATTTCCATCAACACCTGGATCAAACCACTTCAAGTACAAAGATATGACAGTGACGAAGGCACTCTTTTTATTTATGTCCCGATTGATGAAATGGGTATTAACGAGGATTTCATTAATTCCTATATAAATAAGAAGTTTACAACTCCGCTTCGTTCTACGATTGCAGAGCTCACAGGACTGGACTGCACCAAGATCGTGTATACTGTAGAACAAAATGTTGTAAAAGAAGCGGATTCCTCTTCGAATACTGACAATTCTTTCAATAATATATTAGAAAAAGCAAATTTAAATCCGGAATATACCTTTGAAAACTTCGTTGTCGGAAGCAACAACAAATTTGCACACGCTGCATCTTTGGCAGTTGCCGAATCCCCGGGCGAAATCTACAATCCCCTCTTCCTCTACGGAGGTGTTGGACTGGGGAAAACCCATCTGATGCACTCGATCGCACACTTTATCCTGGAAAATAATCCACAGACCAGAGTACTTTATGTAACGAGTGAATCCTTTACGAACGAACTGATTGAAGCGATCCGAAACGGCAATAATACTGCTATGACAAAATTCCGTGAAAAGTACCGTAATATCGACGTTCTGCTGATCGACGATATCCAGTTTATCATCGGAAAAGAGTCCACACAGGAAGAGTTTTTCCACACGTTTAACGACCTGCATGGTGCGAAAAAGCAGATCATCATTTCATCCGATAAACCGCCGAAAGAGATCGCAACGCTGGAAGGAAGGCTGAAATCCCGCTTTGAATGGGGCCTGATCGCAGATATTTCTTCCCCGGATTATGAGACAAGGATGGCAATCCTCCGCAAAAAAGAAGAACGTGATTCAAAAGAAAAAGGTTACCATCTGGATGATGAAGTCATTCAGTATATTGCTACCAATATCAAGTCCAATATCCGTGAACTCGAAGGTGCACTGAACCGGATCACTGCAATGAGCAGTCTTGAACACCGCGAAATTACAGTAGAACTGGCACAGGAAGCCTTAAAGGATATGATTTCACCGAACGCAAAACGAGAAATCACCCCGGATCTGATCCTTCTGACCGTTGCAGAACACTTTCATATCAAAACAGATGATATAAAAGGTTCCAAACGAAGTGCTGATATCGTGATTCCAAGGCAGATTGCCATGTATCTGTGCCGTGAAATGACCAGCACACCGCTCAAAGCGATCGGAAAACTGATGGGAAACCGCGATCATACGACCGTACTTCATGGAGTTGAGAAAATTTCGAAAGAAATTGAGACTTCCGATGATCTGAAAAACACGATAGATATCATTAAAAAGAAACTGAATCCAAACTAGACGGCCGAAAAAGCATCGTCTTTTTATTTGTGCACAAAATAATGTGGATATGTGTTGGATACTGTGTGAATAACTTTAGCCAATTTCTGAGGATGTTAATAACCCACCGGTTTTCCTCAGAAATTTGTGGACTTTTCACCAGTTTATCCAACCTGTTTTTTCCCTTAAATTCAAGGATTTTGGGAGTTATTCACATATTCACATCCCCTACGGCGGCTACTGCGGATTTTCTCTTTAATTTATCTCATTTAACCCACAAAGGAGTTATCAACACAATGAAATTAGTATGCTCAAAAAGTAATCTTTTAAAAAGTGTGAATATTGTTCTGAAAGCAATCCCAGGAAAAACAACCATGCCTATCCTGGAATGTATTTTGATTGATGCATCCACAAACAATATTAAATTTACAGCCAACGATATGGAACTTGGAATTGAAACCATCGTTGACGGTACCATTCTGGAAAAAGGAATTGTTGCAATTGATGCAAAAATTTTCTCTGATATCATTCGTAAACTTCCTGATAATGATGTTACGATTGAAACAGACGGAAATCTGACGACTACCATCACCTGTGAGAAGGCAAAATTCAGCATCAGCGGTCAGTCAGGGGAAGAATTTTCCTATCTTCCTTATGTAGAAAGAGATAATCATATTGTTGTCTCTCAGTTTACATTAAAAGAGGTGATTCGTCAGACTATTTTCTCAATCGCAGCCAATGAAAACAATAAGATGATGACCGGCGAATTATTCGAAGTCAAAGGCGATATGCTGCGTGTAGTATCCCTGGATGGACACCGCATAAGTATACGAAAAATTGAATTAAAAGAGGAATATTCTGATATCAAAGTTGTCGTTCCTGGAAAGACACTTATCGAAATCAGTAAGATTTTATCAGGCGAAACCGAAGATGAAGTCAGTATTTTCTTTACAAAAAATCATATTGTCTTTGAATTTGATGATACCGTTGTTGTGTCACGTTTGATTGAGGGTGAATATTTCCGCATTGATCAGATGCTTTCCAGTGACTACGAAACCAAGATTCAGGTAAATAAAAAAGAGCTTCTGGACTGTATTGACCGTGCGACACTTCTGGTAAAAGAAAGTGATAAAAAACCGATCATCCTTTCAATCACAGATGATAATATTGAACTTAAGATTCAGTCTCAGATCGGTTCTATGGATGAAGAAATTGACATCAATAAAGAAGGCAAGGACATTATGATCGGATTTAATCCGCGATTTCTGATCGATGCTCTTCGTGTTATTGATGATGAAACGGTTGATATTTATCTGATGAACCCGAAAGCACCATGCTTTATCAGAGACGAACAGCAATCTTATATATATTTGATCTTGCCGGTTAATTTTATGGCATAAGGAGTGAAAGTTTATGGAAACAATTAAATTAAGAGATGAGTTTATCAAACTTGGTCAGGCATTGAAAGCAGCAGGTTTTGTAGAGTCCGGCGTGGACGCAAAATATGCCGTTCAGGATGGTCTTGTGAAGGTAAATGGCCAGACAGAAACACAGCGAGGCAAGAAACTGCATGCCGGCGATGTGGTAGAATATGATGGTCAGACTGTAAAAATTACAGATTGATGGAATGATAGTAAAATCTTTGAAGCTGAATCAGTTCCGCAATTATGAGTCGCTGCAGTTGTCTTTTGATAAGGGAACAAATCTTTTCTATGGGAACAATGCCCAGGGGAAGACCAATATTCTCGAAGCGGTATATCTATGCGGAACGACGAAATCCCATAAGGGAAGTAAAGACAGGGAAATGATCCGTTTTGGTGAGGAAGAAGCTCATATACGGATGGCGATCAGCAGAAGCCAGAGTGCTTATGAGATTGATATGCATCTGAAAAAGAACCGGCCGAAGGGCATTGCAGTCAACGGCGTGCCGATCCGAAAGGCGGCAGAGCTGCTTGGAATCGCAAACTTCGTTTTTTTCTCACCGGAGGATCTTGGTATCATTAAAAACGGACCGGCGGAGCGGCGGCGTTTTATTGATATGGAACTTTGTCAGCTGGATAAGCTTTACTTACACGAGCTTTCCAATTACAATAAAGTGATCATACAGAGAAATAAGCTGCTGAAAGAGTGTTCTTTTAACAGTCAGTATGAAGAAATGCTGGATATATGGGATATGCAGCTGGTAAAATATGGAAAAAAGCTGATCGAATCAAGGGAGCGGTTTGTCGAAGAGCTTGGCGTGATCGTAGCAGAGATACATAGAAATCTGACGGGCGGCAGAGAAGAGCTGATGGTCCGTTATGAGAAAAATGTTTCTGCGGACGAATTCGAAAGAAAACTTCAGACTTCCAGGAAACGGGATCTGAAGGTGAAAATGAGCATGACAGGTCCTCACAGGGACGATCTGCTTTTTGAAGTAAAGGGTGTAGATATCCGCAGATTTGGATCGCAGGGGCAGCAGAGAACGGCTGCACTTTCGCTGAAACTTGCGGAGATCGAACTGGTAAAAAGAGCGATCAAAGATACGCCGGTACTGCTTCTGGATGATGTACTTTCCGAACTGGACAGCAGCAGGCAGCAGTATTTATTAGACAGTATACATGATATACAGACGTTGATCACCTGTACGGGGATCGATGATTTTATAGAAAACAAGTTTCAGTTGAACAAAGTTTTTCATGTTGCAGACGGTGTTGTTTGCGAAGGATGAAAAGAAAAGACAGGAGGTTACTATGGGCACAGAGAGCAATGCAGAATACGGTGCAGATCAGATTCAGATATTGGAAGGTCTTGAGGCTGTACGAAAGAGACCGGGTATGTATATCGGCAGTACATCGTCCAGAGGTCTTCATCATCTGGTTTATGAGATTGTAGATAATGCAGTTGATGAAGCTCTTGCGGGGTATTGTGATACCATCCAGGTAACGATAAATAAAGATAATTCCGTAACAGTCATTGACAATGGACGAGGCATTCCGGTCGGAATCAACCACAAAGCAGGTATTCCGGCGGTAGAAGTCGTGTTTACGATCCTGCATGCCGGCGGAAAATTCGGCGGTGGCGGATACAAAGTTTCCGGTGGTCTGCATGGTGTAGGTGCGTCTGTTGTAAATGCACTTTCTACACATCTTGAAGTTACGATTTACCATGAAGGTAAAATTTATCGTCAGCGATATGAAAGAGGAAAAGTAGTATATAAATTAAAAGTGATCGGAGAATGTGATCCAAAGAAAACAGGTACAACGGTTACATTCCTGCCGGACAGCGAAATTTTTGAAGAAACAGTTTTTGATTTTAATGTGCTTAAACAGAGACTTCGTGAGATGGCATTTCTTACAAAAAATATCAAAATTGTTTTAAGAGATGACCGTCCGGAAGAACCAATCGAAAAGACGTTCCATTATGAGGGCGGTATCAAGGAGTTTGTGACTTACCTGAATAAAGGCAAGACACCGCTTTACCCGGATATTATTTACTGTGAAGGAATGAAGGATAATATTTATGTGGAAGTTGCCATGCAGCACAATGATGGATACACCGAAGGTTCCTACAGTTTTGTAAATAACATCACGACTCCGGAAGGCGGAACCCATCTGACTGGTTTTAAAAATGCACTGACAAAGACTTTTAATTCTTATGCGAGACTGAATAAACTGATCAAGGACACCGAGACACTTTCCGGTGATGATATCCGTGAAGGTCTTACTGTGATCGTAAGCATCAAGATTGAAGATCCGCAGTTTGAAGGTCAGACCAAGCAGAAACTGGGCAACAGTGAGGCACGAGGTGCCGTTGACAATATTGTTTCCGAGCAGCTGATGATCTATCTGGAACAGCATCCGCAGGTTGCAAAAATGATCCTTGAGAAATCTATCATGGCTCAGAGAGCGAGAGAGGCAGCCAGAAAAGCAAGAGATCTGACCAGAAGAAAATCTGCACTGGAAGGAATGTCTCTTCCTGGAAAACTGGCAGACTGTTCAGACAAAGATCCGAAAAACTGTGAAATCTATATTGTTGAGGGAGATTCTGCCGGTGGTTCTGCAAAGACAGCGAGAAGCCGTGCAACCCAGGCAATCCTGCCGCTTCGCGGAAAAATCCTGAATGTGGAGAAAGCAAGACTTGACCGTATTTATGCAAATGCGGAGATTAAGGCGATGATCACTGCGTTCGGAACCGGTATCCACGAAGATTTCGATATTTCAAAACTGCGTTATGACAAGATCATCATTATGACCGATGCCGATGTTGATGGTGCACATATTAGTACACTGCTTTTGACATTCCTGTACCGTTTCATGCCGGATCTGATCAAAGAAGGACATGTATATCTGGCACAGCCACCACTGTATAAACTGGAGAAAAACAAAAAAGTCTGGTATGCGTACAGTGATGAGCAGCTTGCAGCGATCCTGGAAGAAGTCGGACGTGACCAGAATAATAAGATCCAGCGTTACAAAGGTCTTGGAGAGATGGATGCAGAGCAGCTCTGGGAAACCACCATGGACCCGGAAAAACGAGTACTCCGCCGTGTTGTCATGGACAACGAGAATTCTTCAGAACTGGATGTTACTTTTACAACGCTGATGGGCGATCAGGTAGAACCAAGAAGAGAGTTTATTGAGGAGAATGCTCAGTTTGTAAAAAATCTGGATATTTAATGCTCAGAAGTAGGAGGAAAAACTGTTGGAAGACAATATTTTTGATAAGATACATGACGTGGATTTGAAAAAGACCATGGAAGAATCTTATATCGATTATGCAATGAGCGTTATTGCAGCACGTGCATTGCCGGATGTAAGAGACGGTCTGAAGCCGGTGCAGCGAAGAGTTTTGTATTCCATGATCGAACTGAATAACGGACCTGACAAGCCGCACCGTAAATGTGCACGTATTGTCGGTGATACCATGGGTAAATATCATCCACATGGAGACAGCTCCATCTACGGAGCACTGGTAAATATGGCTCAGGACTGGTCAACCAGATATCCGCTGGTAGACGGCCACGGAAACTTTGGTTCTGTCGATGGCGACGGAGCTGCTGCCATGCGATATACTGAGGCACGTCTGAGCAAAATTTCCATGAAAATGCTTGCAGATATCGATAAAAATACGGTAGATTTTTCACCGAACTTCGATGAAACGGAGAAAGAGCCAGATGTACTTCCGGCAAGATTTCCGAATCTTCTGGTAAATGGTACGACCGGTATCGCCGTAGGTATGGCAACGAATATCCCGCCGCATAATCTGCGTGAAGTTGTAAAAGCCGTTGTGAAGATCATCGACAACCGCATTGAAGAAGGCAGAGAGACGGAGATCGAAGAAATCCTGGATATCGTAAAAGGTCCGGATTTCCCGACCGGTGCAATGATCCTCGGAACAAGAGGAATCCAGGAAGCTTACCGCACAGGACGCGGCAAGATCCGTGTGCGTGCTGTAACAGAAATCGAATCCATGCCAAACGGCAAGAGCCGTATTTTGGTATCGGAGCTGCCGTATATGGTAAACAAGGCCAGACTGATCGAAAAAATGGCAGAACTGGTACGTGATAAAAAGATTGACGGAATCACAGCGATCACAGATGAATCAAGCCGTGAAGGTATGCGTATCAACATTGAGCTTCGAAGAGATGTCAACGCAAATGTCGTACTGAATCAGCTTTTCAAACATACACAGCTCCAGGATACCTTTGGTGTGATTATGCTCGCACTGGTAAACAAAGAGCCGAAAGTTCTGAATCTTCTGGAGATGCTCCAGCATTATCTGAGACATCAGGAAGATGTTGTTACAAGACGTACACAGTACGAACTCAACAAAGCAGAAGAACGTGCACATATCTTAAAAGGTCTGCTGATCGCACTGGATCATATTGATGAAGTCATCAGCATTATCCGTGCATCCAGAACAGCAGCACTTGCAAAAGAAGCATTGATGACACGTTTTGAACTTTCCGATGCACAGGCACAGGCGATCGTAGATATGCGTCTGCGTGCACTGACCGGTCTGGAAAGAGAGAAGATCGAAGCAGAGTATGAAGCTTTGATGGCAAAAATCAAGGAGTTGAGAGCCATTCTGGCAGACGAAAATCTTCTGCTTGGCGTGATCAAAACAGAAATCATGGAAATCGCAGATAAGTATGGTGATGAGAGAAGAACTTCCATTGGATTTGATATGTATGATATTTCTACAGAAGATCTGATCCCGCGTGAAAATGTTGTGATCGCCATGACAAAACTTGGTTATATTAAACGTATGAGTGTTGACAATTTCAAGGCTCAGAACCGCGGTGGCAAGGGCATCAAGGGTATGCAGACCATCGAAGATGACTACATCGAAGAACTGCTGATGATGAATACACATCACTATCTGATGTTCTTTACCAACACCGGAAAAGTATACCGCCTGAAAGGATATGAAATCCCGGAAGCCAGCCGTACGGCAAGAGGAACGGCGATCGTCAATCTGCTCCAGCTCGCACCGGAAGAAAAGATCACGGCGATGATCCCGGTCAAAGAGTACAAGCAGGGCAAATATCTGTTTATGGCAACCAGAAAGGGTATTGTGAAAAAGACACCGCTTCTGGATTATGCAAACGTAAGAAAGACAGGACTTGCAGCCATCAGCCTGCGTGAAGATGATGAACTGATCGAAGTCAAGCTGACCAACAACAAGAAAGATATTTTCCTGGTAACAAAATACGGTCAGTGTATTCGATTCTCGGAAACCGATGTCCGCAGCATGGGACGTACGGCGATGGGAGTCATCGGCATGCAGCTTAATGACGGCGACGAAGTCATTGGTATGCAGCTCAATACACAGGGAGATCACCTTCTGATCGTATCTGCAAACGGCATGGGAAAACTGACCTCGATCGATGAGTTCAAGAGCCAGAACCGCGGTGGTAAAGGTGTGAAATGTTATAAGATCATGGAGAAGACAGGAAATGTGATCGGTGTGAAGAACCTCCATATGGATGACGAGATCATGATGATCAATACCGAAGGCATTGTCATTCGTATGATGTGCAGCGATATTTCCGTTCTTGGACGTGTGACATCCGGTGTGAAACTTATGAATCTTTCGGAGAACGTATCTGTGGCAAGTATTGCGAAAGTCCGTGAAACTTCAGCAGACAGCGAAGATATCATCAAAAAAATCGAAGACGAAATGATCGAAGATGAGAAAAACGACGAAGAAATCAAAAACGAAGAGACAACACAGGAGTAATCAAACTGGAGGAAGACCATGATTTTGCGAAGAATGCTTGCAATCTGGATTTCAAAAGCAACATGTGTAGTATGTAAACTTGCCGGCAAACAGGGGGTAACCCTGGCCGGCAAAATTGCACTTAAAATAGATCCGAAAATCCTGATGGAACTTTCCGGGCAGGTGCGGAAAAAGATTTTTATCACCTGCGGAACAAACGGAAAGACGACAACCAATAATCTGCTCTGCTCGGCAATCGAGGCAGAAGGTGAGAAAGTGATCTGCAACCACACCGGTTCCAATATGCTCAACGGTGTCGTATCGGCATTCGTGCTGGCAGCAAAATGGAACGGAAAACTGGATGCGGATTATGCGTGTATTGAGATTGATGAGGCATCAACAGTAAGAGTTCTGCCGTATTTTAAACCGGACTATATGATTTTGACCAATCTTTTCCGTGATCAGCTCGACCGTTACGGGGAGATTGATATTACGATGGAACTGCTCAAGAAAGCCATGCATATGGCTCCTGATATGACACTTGTCGTAAATGGCGATGATGCACTTTCGGCATTTCTTGCAAAAGATTCCGGTAACAAATATGTTACGTTTGGTATCGGAAAGCAGTGTCAGCAGGAAAAAGAAAATGCAAGAGAGATCCGTGAAGGTCAGTTCTGCAAATGCTGCGGAGAAAAGCTGAATTACCATTTTTACCATTACAGTCAGCTTGGGGATTATGAGTGTCCGAACTGCGGATTTAAAAGACCGAAGCTCGATTTTGATGCTGAAAACGTAAAAAGCGGTGGAAAACTTTCCTTCGATGTGGATAACAGAGAAATAAAAGCCAACTACCGTGGATTCTACAACGTTTATAATATTCTGGCAGCCTATGCAGCAGCTCGCACAGCCGGTCTGGAATTAAAGAATTACAACAAAGTGCTGGCAGACTACAATCCGCAGAACGGACGTATGGAGCATTTTCACATCAAAAATACCGATGTTCTGCTGAACCTTGCAAAGAATCCGGCTGGATTTAACCAGAATATTTCCGCAGTGCAGGAAGATGACAAACCGAAAGATATCATCGTGCTGATCAACGATAAAGATCAGGATGGCACGGATATTTCCTGGCTCTGGGATGTGGATTTTGACCGTTTTCAGGATATGAATGCAGCGTCGATCACGGTCAGCGGAATCCGATGCCAAGATATGCGTCTGCGTCTGAAATATGTTGATATTCCATCCAGGCTGGAACCGGATGTAGAAAAGGCGATCCGCAGCCGCATTGCAGGCGGAACCGGAAATCTGTACGTGCTGGTAAATTATACGGCACTTTATGACACTCACAATATCCTGAAAAAATTAGAGCAGGAAAAAGCGTAGGAGGCGGCAGAAGCTATGAAAATTACAATCGGACATCTTTATCCGGATCTGTTGAACCTCTACGGAGACCGGGGAAATATCCAGTGCATGATGAAACGCTGTCAGTGGAGAGGCATTGAAGCAGAAACGCTGGAATTTAAACTGGAAGATGAAGTAGATTTTTCCAAACTGGATATTGTGCTGCTCGGAGGCGGTTCTGACCGTGAGCAGATGATCGTCTGCAAAAGACTGCAGCAGATCCAGAAAAACTTTAAAGATTATGTGGAAGACGGCGGTGTTGTGATTGCTGTCTGCGGTGGTTATCAGCTGCTTGGAGATTACTATCAGACGGACGAAGGCCGTATGGAAGGACTGCATTTGGTCAAACTCCACACGGAGCAGAAACCGGGAAGACTGATCAGCAATATCGTGCTGAAAAGTGATCTCTTTGATATGCCGGTCGTTGGATTTGAAAATCACGGCGGACGTACCGATATCGGTGATAACCAGCCGTTTGGCAAAGTCCTGTATGGTTCCGGAAACGACGGTGAATCTGGCTATGAAGGTATTGTATACAAGCATGTGATCGGCACCTATCTGCACGGACCACTGCTGCCGAAAAATCCACAGGTCTGTGACTGGCTGATTCAGAAAGCACTGGAGAGAAAATATGGAGAAGAAATCAAACTTCAGCCGCTGGATGATCAGGAAGAAAAAGAAGCAAACGCTTATATAGTAAACAGATTTGTAAAATAGAGGATTGGAACAGGATAGACAAAAGATGCTTATGCTCCACTTTTTTGCTCATAGCGGAGTGGGGCATGAAGCCATAAAACCATAAAACCACTCCTGTGTCATCCATAATTTTGGAAATTTGCCCTTGGCATCATATAAAATAGAAAATTACAGGGCAAATCGTATAAAAGAAAAAAGAAACAGGAAGCTGATTATTGGAAGGATAGATAAAAAATATTCCGGTAATCAGCTTTTTTTAGTAAATAGTAGTTGAAAAAAAGCACATGAGATGTTAATATGAACTGGACATAATTAATTTTTTGTATAAGCAAATTAAGGAGGGCTTTTATGAAAAGATGGAAACAGTATTTGTCTGTTATGACAGCAGCTGCAGTGGTTATTTCCGGACCGGCAGTACCGATGAGTCAGGTATTTGCAGCAGATGCTCAGATGGTAACAGATGCAGATTTAAATGACACGACGGTGGCAGAGCCTGCAGCATGGGGAGCAACACCGAATGATGAACAGCTTTGGTACATGAAACAGGGGACAGCAGCATTCTGTCATTTCGGACCGAATACATTTAATAACGTTGAGTGGGGCGAAAAGTATGGAGAGACTGCTCCGGTAAATCTTTTTACTCTGACGAAAGATTTTGATGCAGAATCTCTTGTAAAAGCGGTAAAAGAAGCTGGATTCAGCCGTCTGATCCTCACAGCAAAACACCATGATGGATTTTGTCTGTGGTCAAGTGAGTATACGGATTATGATATAGCAAGTACAAACTATAAAAACGGCAAAGGAGATATTCTGGAAGAAATCTCAGATGCATGTACCAAGTATAATCTGGATATGGGCTGTTATCTTTCACCATGGGATATCTATGAAGATAAATATGGATGTTTCGGCGATAACAACAATAAGAAAAACAACCATAATAAAGGAAGTGAGAAAGGAACTTTCACGGATTACAATAAACTGTATGTAGCATGGATCAATGAAATCTGTCAGGCAAAAAAAGCAGATGGAAGCTATAAATATGGCAATAATAATCCAAAACGCCGTTCTGACCGTTTTGTAGAATGGTGGATGGATGGAGCACAGGGAAGTGCAAGTAATAGACAGACATACGACTGGAAAGCAATCCTGGGTGCTATCAGAGAGAATAATCCGCACTGTCAGGTATTTGGAACAGGTAAAGCGGTAAATGGTAAGAACGGTGCTGAAGATAAAGCACTGGCAGGAACGGGTGGTATCCACTGGATTGGAAACGAATCAGGCTGGGCATCTAATGAAACATGGGCAAAGATCAATATTGGTGAAGACTATGAGGAATTACCAAAATCCGATGGAGCTTATATTGGTGTGAGCGAAGGTGTACAGTGGTCTGTACCGGAAGTTGACACGAAAATGTTGGCAGGATGGTTCTGGAGAGATTCAGCAGGAGACAGTACGACAAAATCAGAAAAAGATCTTGCAGATATTTATTTCCGTACCGTGGGACGAGGTGCAACTTTACTTATGAATCTGTCTCCAAATAAAGAGGGTAAGGTAGGAGAAACACAGTTAAACCGTTTTAAAGAGTTTGGAAGCAACATTCAGGAAACCTTTGATGAGGACTTTACCAAAGAAGAAGGTGTAACAGCAAGTGCAACTTCTGTATGGGGAAATTCCAAAGAATTTTCGGCAAGTAAAGTAATTGATACGATTCCGGAAGGTCAGACATATGATGAAACATACTGGGCACCGGAAGATGGTAAGACAACAGGAAGTCTGGAGATTAATCTGAATGGTATTAAGAAATTCGATGTTGTTTCTATCGAGGAATATATCCAGAAAGGACAGACGATTTCTTCTTTCACAGTAGAATATAAAGACGTAACAGGAAGATGGCATGATTTCGGAAAAGGAGCTACGATTTCTGCAAAGCGTCTGTGCCGCAGTGAAGCAGTAGAAGGAACCGCAGTACGTATCAATATCACAGGGGCAAAAGCAACACCGAAGATCTGTAATGTAGGCGTATACAAAGCAGCAAAAGGATTCGAAGTAGAATCATCAGGAAGTACGGTACTTCCGACTAACCTGAAAAAGATAGGAATCAGTAAGGCAACAAGAGAAGGTAACTGGACATTCGAAGCAGATGAAGATGGTGCAGCACAGGGTTCTGCATGGGGAAATGCAGGTGTAACAGCCAGCTTTAAATTTACAGGAACAAAAGCATGGGTTATTGGAACAGCTGATCCAAATCATGGAAACATGGACGTTTACATTGATGGAACAAAAGTTGATACGGTAAGTACAAAACAGGCTTCAAGAAAAATGGGAGCCCTGCTGTATACGACGAAAGAACTTGCATATGGAGAGCATACCATCAAACTTGTGGGAACTTCACAGGCACTTGGTATCAGTAAGATCTGGTATGCAGATGGTTCCGGTATCTTCAGTATGAAACAAAAAGAATGTGATTTGCTGTATGGCGGAACATATGATGTTGAAATTACACGTACTGCAGGTTCACATGGAAAAGTTACTGTTGGATATTCAACACAGTCAGCAGGGGCAGAACAAGGAGTAAACTATATCAACCTGACAGGAACCGTAACGTTTGAAGATGGAGAAACATCAAAGACAATTACTCTGACAGGACTGGAGAATGACAGAAGTGCTGATGGAAAAGACTTTTATTTCACATTGATGCAGGCAGAAAATTCAGAAGCATCTTTCGATACAGACAGTTATACACATGTAACATTGTATCATCCAAATGTAGATAAAATAATGGAAAGAGCAGAAGAAATCAATCTTGCAGACTATGAAGCAACAAGTGCAAATGCATTCCAGAGTGCAGTTTCCACATTGAAGGATCTGTTATTCGATGAAAAGGCAACGGATGAACAGAAGAAAACGGCCCTGAATACACTTGTAAAAGCTAAGAATGAACTTGTTTCAACAGGCAGCACAGGAATGGTTCTTCCAACAGCAGGAGAAGAAACAGAAGTAGAGGCAGAGGACTTTACACTGAAGCCGTTAAATGGAGATTCTACCAACCATGTACATGTAGTGGAACGATCTGAAGCAAGTGGCGGAAAAGTGGTCGACTGGTTTATGAATGGAGATACTATTTCCATGAACTTCTATGCTCCGGCAGCAGGACAGTATAAAGTGAAGGCTACTTATCAGAGTGGACGTACAGAGGCAGGCGGAAATCCAAATGTATTTTCATGGAAGGGTACTAATGTAGAGAGTGGAAGTCTGGATGTATATGGAGAAGCCGGTGCAACACAGGTACATACTGCAGAATTTACCATTAATGTAACAAAAAAAGGTCATGGCACTTTAGTTTTTGAAGGAACAGAAAAAGAAGGACCAAGAATTGATAAATTCGTATTCTCAAAAGAAAGTAAAGAAGCAACAGGCATTCAGATCAATAAACAGAAAATGAGCCTGAGCAAAAAAGATCAGACAGAAAGAATCTACGTAAAAGTAAATCCGGAGGATAGTGCAAACCAGAATGTAACATTTACGACTTCGGATAGCAAAGTAGCTACAGTAGATGAAAAAGGAAATGTAAAGGCAGTTGCAAACGGAACCGCTGTGATTACAGTAACCACTAAAGATGGAAAGCACAGTGCTTCCTGTGAGGTTACGGTATTTATCGAACAGCAGGTTATTGATGAACTGATTACAAAAATCAATGATGAACTTACTGCTTTAAAAGACAAGAAGGAAAGTGATTATACACCAGAATCTTGGAAAGAGTATAAGAAAGCTCTGGAAGCAGCTACAAACGCAGCAAAAGATGAAAAGGCAACGAAAGCAGACTTAGAGAAGGTACTTGAAAATCTGCAGGCAGCAGCAGCTAAACTTCAGAAAAAAGCACCTGAGTCAGAAACACCGTCAACCGATAAACAGCCAGAGACACCGTCAACGGATAAAAAGCCGGAAACTCCTTCAACCGATTCTAAAAATCCAACTGTTGGAACAGAAGCGAAGGTAGGAAAAGGTATCTATCGCGTAACAAACGCAAAGAAAAAGACAGTAGTTCTGGTAAAACCGCGTAAAACCAACAATACAAGCTTTAACGTACCAAAGAGCGTAAAACTGGCAAACGGAAGATACAAAGTTGTTGGAATTGAAAAGAATGCATTTAAGAATAACAGAAAACTGAAGAAAGTTGTCATCGGAAGTCAGGTAACAAAGATCGGTGCAAATGCATTCAGCGGAGCTAAAAATCTGAAGACTATTACAATCAAATCCAAATCTCTGAAGAGCGTTGGAAAGAATGCATTCAAGGGAATCCATAAGAACTGCAAGATTAAAGTTCCGGCTAAGAAATTAAACAGCTACAAGAAACTTCTGAGTAAAAAAGGTCAGAAAAACAGCGTAAAGATTACAAAATAAACCAGAATCGAGAGTATCAATTCTGAAATAAAAGAGTAGTCTAAAAGAGTTGCCACAAAGGTGAAAAAACACCGGAGTGGCAGCTCTTTTAATATATGAGATAAAAATTATACATTCAGTGTTTCTGGAAGTTCGGCGATTTCACGTGAGGGTGTAAAAATTCTTGTGTCTATGAAAAGTAAATCTTTCTGATAAGAAATAGATATGTAAAATTTTGCTGTCGAATTAATGATTATGCGGCTGTCGAATATATCTTTGTACTTACAGTATTGCCATGTAGGAAAATTATATACATCATTTTCGATTTTTTTACATGACAAGTAAGGCATCATGATTATTGCCTTTTGTGGGCTCTGCCCACACCCGACCTCTGGAATAGGATCGGAAATTTCTGGCAATAATATAAATGCCGAAGGAATAGACAGAGAGCAGGAATGAGGGGCTTAAAAGAGCTTCCACATTCCTGCTTTTCTTTTCTCTTACAGATAAGCAGTAAGCCGTTCTCCGTAAAGGACTATCAGCTGATTCAATACCTGATCCCAGTTCCGGTATCTCTGCGTCCACTTTTTGACTACGTTCTCGCTGGCAAGATACAGCATCTTTTCCAATGCAGAATCGCTTGGGAATACGCTTTTCGTTTTCGTGACTTTCCGATACTGGCGGTTCAATCCTTCTATGATATTTGTCGTGTACATAATGCGTCTGATATCATTAGAAAACTGGAAAAAGGAACTTACATCTTCCCAATTATTTTCCCAGTTACTGATCGCGTACGGATATTTCTTCCCCCATTTTTCTTTCATGTTCTCCAGCTCTGTTAAAGCGGCTGTTTCGTTCGGAGCATTGTACACTTCTTTGAAATCCGAGGAAAACTTTTTCAGATCATTATAATTTACATATTTGAAAGAATTGCGTAGCATATGGATCACACATCTCTGGATCTCTGCCTGCGGATAAACTGCCTGAATAGCTTCTTTAAAACCCGGAAGACCATCCACGCAGAAGAAAAGGACATCTTTTACTCCGCGGTTCTTAAGATCATTAAGCATCCCAAGCCAGAACTTGCTGGTTTCATTTGCGCCTACTGTGATGCTGAGGATATCTTTGTATCCCTCCACTGTAACGCCAAGAACTACATACGCAGCACGACTCAGGATTCTGCCATCCTCACGTACTTTATAATGAATACAGTCCATAAAGACAAACGGATAAACCGGGTTCAGAGGACGGGACTGCCATTCCTTAACCTGAGGAAGTATCTTGTCTGTGATCTTGCTGACCATTTCAGCTGACAGCTCAATTCCATAAAGATCCTGGAGCTGGTCGTGGATGTCACGTGTACTCATACCACGGGCATATAAAGAGATCACTTTTTCCTCAATCCCGGAAATATCTCTCTGGTATTTAGGGATGAGTTTTGGTTCAAACTCACCGTTACGGTCTCTTGGTACGTCGATTTGAAATTCACCGTATTGACTCTTTAAGTTTTTTGTAGAATGACCATTTCTTTTATTGTCTGTCTGTAGATCTCCCTTATGGTTTTTCTCGTAGCCAAGAGTTGCATCCAGTTCTGCCTCCATCAGCTCCTGCAGGATATCCTTGAAACTGTCTTTCAGAAGCGTGTATATATCTGCAACGCTATTAATGTTGTTTTCTGAGATGATCTGTCGAATTTGTTCTTTTGCAACTGCCATAAAAAATACTCCTTTTCGATAAGAATTGTCATATCTGAATTCTTACCAAAAAGGAGTTATTTTTTACCAAAAACACAAACTATTTTACACTACCTCTTTTAATATATGAGATAAAAATTATACATTCAGTGTTTCTGGAAGTTCGGCGATTTCACGTGCTTCTTTTTCTGAAAATCCCTTTTCGATAAGGCGTTTATATACGCGAACTTTTTCAGCGTGGATACCGGCAGTTTTACCGAGTTCAATTCCCTGCTCAATTCCCTGCTTAATTCCTTCTCCGATGCCTTGTTTCAAGCCTTTTTCAATGCCCATTTTTTCAAGTCTTTCTGCTACGTCACACATACTTCAACCCCCTTTTTTTTCCTGAAATATTGTCAAATAACGTTCATCACCGGTCATGACCTGGAGAAGTTTCAGTACTTCATCTATATGACGAATTTCTGTCGGATCATCAAGCCGCCTGTGCAGGTATTTGATTTGGTTGGATTTTCCTGCCGAACGGCAATGAAAGTCAGATTCAAAAATAGAATAAAAATTGTTTGTGTCTATTATAAATGAATAAGTGATGCCTGTCAATCTTTTTAATTACTCTATGTAGAAAAATTGGAAATATCAAAAAGGGCACAAAAACTTTTAAAAAATGAAAAGGATAATGAAGTAAAAATAATTTGTAAACTGTGAGCTTTAAAAAGCAAAAAAAGTAAGGTATAATATAAAAGAAATATAATAAAATCGGAGGAGAAAGAGTGAAAAAATTTGCTTATCAGGCAACGCAGAGATTGTATGCACTTATAGTTGGAATAATATTTTTGTTGATATTATTTGGACAATGGTGCAGCTTTAAATTAAAAAAAGGATTTTTGATTCCAAATATTGTAATTTTAGGGGGAATTATTTTAGCTGGGGCATTAGTATATTACTGGCGATATAAAAGAAATGGAAAGCAGAAGGCGGAGAGGATATGGAAGTATGATTTAATTGTAAGAATTTCTTTGATTATATTATTTGTTGTTCAAATTTTTATTGCTTACAATATAGTTTTTGAACCTGGATGGGATGCAGGAGGAATTTACAACAGTGCAAAAATATTTGTAAACGGAAATCGGGCGGATATCGTTATAAGATATCCATTTTCTATGTATCCAAATAATTTACTGCTGCTGTTTATAGAGTCAGCTGTTATTTCTTTCTGTAATTTGTTTGCAAATGAAAATGAAGTTGTACAGTTAATGTTTTTTGCAGTTCTTAATTCAATGATAAATGTTGCTGCGTGCTATTTGACATACAAAAGTGCCAATCTCATTTGTAAGAAAAAAATTGCATTTATCGCGTTTATATTAGCAGTTTTAAATTTTGGATTGTCTCCATGGAATGTAATTTTTTATTCGGATTCTCTGGGATTGATTTTTCCAATACTGACATTTTATTTGTTTATGAAACCAAATAAAACGGAAAAAATGGATTGGATTTCAAAGATTATTGCGGTGATTGTAGGCTGCATTGGATATAATATCAAGCCACAATGTTTTATTATGTTGATAGCATTGTTTATCATCCGGTTCTTCAGCTATTTAAAAGACAAGAAAAAACTTCTTCAGATTGTAATTTTGGCGGGATGTTTTATTCTTTCACTAATAACAATAAAAACAAGTATCAACCTGATTTGTGAAAAAAATCAAATTGTTCTGGATTCAAGTCAGAGATTGGGAATGTCCCATTTTCTGATGATGGGAAATAATGAAGAAGGTGGAGGTCTTTACGTTGGGGATGATGTGGCGTATTCGAAATCCTTTGCAACGCCACAGGAAAGAAAAAAAGCAAATATACAAAGAACTTTTGAAAGAATGAAAGATATGGGAATAGCAGGTTATCTTCGATTTTTAGCAAAAAAGATGCTTACTGTCTATAATGATGGTACTTATGCATGGGGCGGAGAAGGAAACTTTTTTATGGTTGTTTTTCCGCAGCCTGATAATCATATAGCTGTCTTTCTAAGAAATGTATATTATGCAGATCACAAATATTATGATATCTATGTAACAGTAATGCAGAGTATCTGGGTTTTTGTGCTGGGTGCGGTTGCTGTTTCGGGATTGAGGAAAGAAAATCGGCAGGAAATTATAGTGCTGATGCTTTCCATTGTAGGACTGACCTTATTTGAAGTGCTTTTCGAAGCGAGAGCCAGATATCTATATACATATGCTCCGGTATTTTGTATTTTAGCAGCAATTGGAATAGAAAAATTAAACAGTGAGATAAAGAAGAAAAGCAGATTGTAAAAGCATTTGAGGAGAAAAAATGAAACCAAGATTATATATGATAATACCTTGTTACAATGAAGAAAAAGTGCTTCCTATTACATCAGAAATGTTTCTGGAAGAGCTGAATTTATTGATAGCAAAAGATAAAATAAGTGAAAACAGCAGAATTTTGTTTGTGAATGATGGAAGTAAAGATAAAACATGGGATTTGATTAAGGAACTTTCGGAGAAAGACGAACATTTCATCGGGATTTGTCAGAGCCGAAACAGAGGACATCAAAATGCTGTTCTGGCAGGAATGATGGAAGCAAAGGATGTTGCGGACATTACTATTTCAATTGATTGTGACGGACAAGATGATATAGCTGCTATGGAAGCGATGGTGGATCGTTATCATGAGGGCTGCGAAATCGTATATGGTGTAAGAAGCAATCGTGATACAGATACATTTTTTAAGAGATTTACGGCTCAGACTTTTTATAAGCTATTAAATAAACTTGGGGGAGAGATTGTGTACAATCATGCAGATTATCGACTGGTTTCAGCCAGAGTATTAAAGGAATTTGCAAATTTTAAAGAAGTTAATCTATTCTTGCGGGGTATGATTCCACTGGTAGGATTTAAAAGTACGAGCGTTTATTATGAAAGGCACGAAAGACTTGCCGGAGAATCTCATTATCCACTTTCAAAAATGCTTGCACTGGCGTTTGATGGAATTACAAGTTTGAGTGTAAAACCGATTCGCTTGATTACAGGGTTTGGACTTGGAGTTTCTGCCTTGAGTTTTATCGGAATTATCTGGGCGGTTATTGCAACAATTTTAGGAAAAACCGTAGCCGGATGGTCCAGTACGGTGTGTATCGTGTGCTTTATGGGAGGAATACAGTTGATCTGTCTCGGTGTTTTGGGAGAATACATCGGAAAAATCTATATGGAGGTAAAAGCAAGACCTCGATATATTATCAGTGAACGCACATGGGAAAAAGATGAAAAGGAGGAGCAAAAGAAATGTTCAAAATAGAAAGAAAAATTGTAGAATTTGTGGAACGAAATGTTAATATATTATTTATGCTGGCAATTACAGGTTTGGCGATTGTTGTACGTTATGCAGGAAGAGATTTTGTTTCCGGTGATATGACATGGTTTCTTTTAGGATGGTTTCAAAAAATAGCGGATAACGGAGGCATCCATAGTTTAAAAGATCAGGTTGGAGATTATAATATATTATATCAGACAATAGTAGCGTTATTTACATATATAGGAGACAAGAGCATTTATTACTATAAAATATTATCGATTTTCTTTGATTTTTGTATGGCAATATCAGCAGCTATATTTGCATGCGAATTGAGCAAAAAGGAAAAAAACGATAAAGTATTTTTTGTTACGTTTGCTGCGGTGATCATGTTGCCGACCGTTATTCTTAATTCTGCTTACTGGGGACAATGTGATTCTATTTATACAACGTTTATCATTCTTACATTACTGTACTTATATAGAGAAAAATACCATAGAGCATTTATGTTTTTAGGTATTGCATTTGCTTTTAAAATGCAGACAATATTTATTTTTCCATTTATTATATGTTTCTATATTTATAAAAAACAATTTAGCATATTTGAACTTCTTATTACAGTGTTTACTTTCTGGATATCGGGAATAGGTGCTTTTGTGCAGGGACGGAGTTTACTTGATCCATTTAGGATTTATGCGAATCAGACAGGTACATACCAGTATATGCATGTGAATTTTCCGAGTTTTTGGATGTTTGTAGGAAATGATTATGAATGGCTGAAAACGGCAGCAATCGTTATGGCGGCAGGCATATGTGGTATGGGATTGTATATTATTATGAAAAGAAAGTTAGATTGCAGTCGTCCTGAAAATTTTGTGAATATTGCGAGTTGGTTTATCTGGACTTGTGTATTGTTTTTACCGGCAATGCATGAAAGATATGCATATCCGTTGGAAATACTTTTGGTTATACTTACTTGCATCAATAAAGACTATTTAAAATATTCTTCGGTGGCAATATTATTTAGTTTATTTACTTATGGAAATTATCTGTTTTCAAATGGGGGACTTGACAAGTATATAGTAATTATTTATGCAGGCTGTTATTTACATTTTACATATACAATCTTAAAAAAGAACAGTAAGACGGCTACAGTAACAGACAAGGAGATGCAAAATGAATAATAAAATTTTACAGGAAAGTGCAGACGATTCTATTTTACAGGAAGATCTGGATCGTATTTCAGAGAGTGATATTCCATTGGAAGAGCTGAAGGGCAAGACAGTTCTGGTAACGGGAGCGACCGGGCTGATTGGTTCTCTGCTGGTAAAAGCATTACAGTGTTGTAATCGAAGAAAAGAGACAGGTATCAAAATCCTGGCACTTGTGCGTAATCAGGAAAAGGCAGAAAAACTTTTTGGTGATTTGTTAAAGAGAGAGGATTTAAAGCTGGTGATCGGAGATATTACGATGCCGGTTGCTGTAGAAGATAAGATTGATTATATCATCCACTGTGCGAGTATCACGACTTCTAAAATCATGATCAGCAGACCGGTGGACGTGATCCGGACGTCTCTTAACGGAACGGAGAATCTTCTGGAACTTGCAAAGGAAAAACAGGTCAGAAGCATGGTTTATGTTTCTTCAATGGAAATGTATGGGGTATTAAATTTACAGGATGATCAGATGGTGACAGAGGAAATGACGGGCTATTTAAATCCGCTGGCATTACGCAGCAATTATCCGGAAAGCAAGCGTATGTGTGAGAATATGTGCGTTGCTTATGGAACGCAGTATGAAGTTCCAGTGAAGATTGCAAGACTGGCACAGACGTTTGGTGCCGGAGTATTGCCAGGGGAAAACCGTGTTTTTGCACAGTTTGCAAGAAGTGCCATGAAGGGCAGTGATATTGTACTTCATACAGAAGGAAAATCCGAAGGAAATTATTGCTATACGGCGGATGCAGTACGGGCATTGCTGACCATTCTGGTTAAAGGCGAAAATATGCAGGCCTATAATGTGGTGAATGAGAAATCGCATATTACGATTGCGGATATGGCAAAATTTGTTGCAGAGAAGATTGCAGAAAAGCCGATAGAAGTTGTATTTGATATTCCAAAGGAAAATAAATTTGGATATGCCAATGATACAAAAATGCATCTGGCTGCCACCAGATTGATGGCACTTGGATGGCAGCCGGAAACAGATCTGGAAGAATCCTATCGAAGACTGATTGCGAGTATGAAAAACAGAAATGTTTAAAAATATTTTTATCTTAGTCGGAGAAGACTCCCACTTCTATAAGTGACAAGCAACAAATTTGTCTTAGTGGGAGTGCAATCTTCGACTAAGATAAACGCTCCGCGAGGATGCACAGCGATTCTGTTGGGTAAATGTCAGCAAAGCTGACCAGAATCGCGTGCCAAGTCTCACGTGCGTTCGACTTGAAAGATTTGGCAGTAAATGATTCGACTTGTCTGAAATAGTTACACAGCCTTCCGTAATCGTTCAGACATCAAAATATCGGTCAAGCTTACTTAAGGATTTGCGTATGTGAAGTAACTGAAACAGTTTGCTTCGAACCGCATCTACACAGCAGCCAACAACAAAAATGGCAAGGATAATTCCGAAAAAGAATAAGAGCATTTTTGAAACAGAACCATTTGTGATAAAAGCAAAACGGTCTGTAATAACATAACTGCGGACAAGAGGATGATCATGCAACAGATAGACACCGAAAGAAAGAGGTGATATCAGCATGATCATTTTTTTGACGGACTCGGAAAAGTTCATGCTGCCGAAAATGAGGAGCAATGATATGGCTGCCAGTACAATAAAAGGTGATGTATAGTGAATCAAAAAAGAAGAATCCAGAGTAAATCCGCTGATCGGAAATTTTTCAACAAGAATTTTGCTGCTCCATGTAATTAAAATGCAGAAAAAATATAAGATAAAGTATTTTTTCTTTTTAGAGTGAGAGACCAGATTCAGTTTTTTGATGCACGCACCGAGAAGGTACATCAGTGTGAGCCAGAAAACACTGTATCCGTCGCCCATATAAAAAACATCCTGCTGCGGTGTAAAAGTCTGTGAAATGGTCGGAACCACAGAAAATACGACAAGAGTAAAATAGAATAAAGTTTTTATCTGCTTTTCGGAGAGATTCCGAAACATCTGATTGATGAATGGGGAGAGAAAAAACACTCCTGCATAAGCAGTAAAATACCAGTATTCTTTTCGGGTGACCGGAAAGAGTGCTTGTATCCAGCCGGATGTATTTCTGCTTTCCGGAAGCAGAAAAAAGAAAACTGTGTTGATCAGGATTCCATAAAATAAGACCTGAAGCCAAAGAATCAGAATGTTTGAAATCTTAAAATGAGAATCAACACTGACAAATCCGGATATCATAGCGTAAGTATTTACAGCACCGAAGGCAATCACTTCCAGCAGCCACGCAATCTGATAATGTACCGATAAAAAAGAAACAGAACGTAAAATACCGCCATGCCCCAGAGTGTGGAGCATGACGATCATAATCATAGAAATCATTCGGAGAAAATCAATACCATAATTTCGTGTTTTCATAAGTCTTTTCCTTTTAAAGAAATCAATCCTGAATCTTGTCAACAGTAATATTTGGAAAAAGTGCATACCCGACAGAGAGACTGTTCGGATTGCAGTAAGGAATCTTGTTATTTCCATTGAAGGTTCCTGAGCAGGTGATCTTCTTATCCAGATAGGAAACATAGTCTTTCATTTTCATGGATAATGAATAGATATGTCCTGTGCCCTCTTCAGATAACAGCATAACCAGATTGTTTGACTCAGCATCAGCATTTTCATATACAACTTTGCCGGTTACGGAAACTTTTGAGTCAGCATAATAAAGAGGATATTTGCAGATTTCTCTGTAATCTTTCGTCAGGTGCATCGGATCAGCGGTGGTGTCATCGTCTTCAATCTCCCCACAGATCGTGGTAAATTCCGGAAGAGAATCAAGAGCTTCAACATCCGTAACGGATACCAGATCGCTGTATTGTTTCATGGCATCTTCTGAAATAATCCAGTCCTTAAAGGAATCAAATGACTTTTTGTAACCGAGTAGGCGGTGATATAAAATGGTAGAGCTGTCCGAAATCTCGGACAAACCATTATAAACGCCGTAAATTTTTATCCTGTCACCTACGGAAAGATTTGGAATACATGGAGTAGCAAATTTATCTGTTTTTAATGTTACTGCACGAAACAGATAAGGATTGCCGGCATCATCTTTGATCTTGAAATAGGCATATTTTGTGCTTTCGTAGATTTCCTGAACTTCACCTTCAACCTCAATTGGATGATCAACGTGATCGTAAGGATTTTCTGTTAATTCTTTATAAGGTATAGACCGGGCATTTGCTTTCCATTCTGAGATTGGAGTACAAAGATAAAACCAGTCTACAGATGCTGCTTTGGAATCGGCAGAATAGGATTTAATTTTTTTGTATGGTTTTCCGGCAATGGCAGAATATTTCAAAAAAATGCCGTCAGGGTCTGTTTCTTTTATTTTTCCTGAAATCAGACCGTCTTTGTACTGAACTTCTGCTGATTCTCCATCTTTGTAAGAAATGACACAGTCACCGGAAAAAGCATCGTCATCCCATCTTCCTTCTATCTGAAGAAAATCAGCGGATTTACCGGCAGGAGTGAAAATAGCTTCTCCGGCATCAGCATTCTTCGTAACGGTTCCATAATATACTTTATTAAAAACATTTACATTTACGAACTGCTCGTTTTTACTGTCTGCTGCACTGGTGTGAAACGAACATACACCGGCTAAAACCAGCAGGCAGGCAATCGCTTTTTTTAACATTATAGATCGCTCCTCTCTTCTGAGTATTTTACTAATAAAAAGGAAATCAGTCAAATATTACTTCTGTTTTTGAAGGAATCATAATTCACTCACATTTATATTATTAAATCAATTATGGGAGAGTGCATATTACTGCTGCGTAGTTTTTCGGGTCTTGTTTTTAACAGTATTGTTTGTTATAATCAATAACCAGAGATTAAAGGAGAAAGAGGATGTTTATGGGCAAAAAGCGAAAAGCTGTCATGCTTGGAGTAAATGTATTTCTTGTACTGGCACTTTTATGGTCTGTAGTTTTTACCGTTGACCGAAAGAATGCGGCCTACACCAATACGGACATAGAACGATACAAGAGTTTAAATACCATACCAAAGCTTGGAGCTGTCACGAACAGCAGAACAGCTGAGATCCAGTTTTCATTGTACGATGAAAAATTATATGGCATAGCTCTCTTTTTTTATGTATCGGGAGAAAATACCGATGGAGAGCTTGTATGTTCATTGAAGCACGATGGAGAGACTATTTCAGAACAGACGGTTGCAGTGAAGGAGCTGTTTGCTCTTGTCAATAAGAATGAAATTAAACCAAAAGAACTGATTCTTGGAAACGGTGAAGTATGCAATGGCGATTATACGCTGGAAATAAAGGGAAGTGGAATTTCACCGCAGACAAGGATTTCTTTATATGGTAATAAGGCAGATGAATATTTTCTGGATTATACCAATGCAAATTATCAGAACTATAATGGAATTCTTTATATTGTGGAAACTTTAGAACCAGAACGACCATATGTATGGGCCTGTGCATTTTTACTGGCTATGAGTTTTGTCTTTAGCCTGATCATATGTATGAATGAGAGGGAGAAAGAACATGAATAATATTAAGAAACATAAGAGACTGATAGCTGCGATTGTTGTGATTCTGCTGGCAGTACTGGTAGAGATTTTTGCAAACCGGTCTGCATGGGGACATGCATATGATCTGGATATTACCAATCATATGTACATCAGCGAGAGTGCAGGTCAGGAAGAATATCAGGTTATATTTTCTGCTCCAAAAGGACTTTATATTCAGATGCTCCATGTGCAGGGGTATTTTAAAGATGAAGAGTTCTATGATATAGAAACAAAAGAAATCAATGATTTTGGCAAAGAAACAGAGCAAAAATATCATGACTGTGTAAATAAACTTCTGCCGGAATATTCAACCAGCATCAACAAAAAAGTCACCTATCTGAAGATGACCATGAAGAAGAATAAGGATGCAGAACTGACAAAAGTATCTCTGTCCAATAAAGCAGACATTAATCTGTATCGTTATTTCTTTATACTGTTGATCGGAGCGATGATTTACTGTACTTTCTTTGAAAAAGAATTTATCAAGAAGACAGAATGGTATTTCGCAGTATTTGCACTGAGTTTTGGCATGTTGATCATTGCAGCGGCCCAGCCAACCTGCAATTCCTGGGACGAGCAGATTCATTTCCGGGATTCTTATCGAATTGCCAGCGGGCATAATGTAGAATGGACAGAAGCCGGACTTAACATTATGAACCGCATTAATCCAAAATGTAATACAAAGGAAGAATATAAACTTCTGAAAGCATATATGGATGAACATGGCACGGAAGTTGTTATGAAAGAGACGCAGGAAACGTCAGGAATTTCTTATGATAAAATTGCATATATCCCGATGGCAGTTTTTCTGTTTATCGGAAAGAATTTGAAACTTCCATTTTCGGCAGTGTTTGCACTTGGAAAATTCGGCAATCTTCTGATGTATGTGATTGTGATGTTTTGGGCGATTCGCCTTGCAAAGAGCAGAAAATTACTGCTGGCGTTTGTGGCGATGCTTCCGACGCCGCTGTTTCTGGCATCGTCTTATACGTATGACAGCGTTGTGTTCTCGTTCATTACACTGGGATGTGTCCTGTGGTCAAGAGAAGCATTTTTCCAGTCAACGAAGTATTATCATACAGCTTCTGTGATCGGAGCAATATTTATGATGTCCGTCGGATGTCTCTCAAAAGCAGTTTATATTCCACTGGTATTGCTGATGCTTCTGTTGCCGCAGTTTTATAAAAAGAATAAAAAAGAAAAAATCTTATTCCTGATCGGAATCGGAGTATTATTCCTGGTAGTTATGGCAACGTTTGTATTACCGGTTATTTCCAATACAGTGTCAGGGAATATTGCTTATGGCGGCGATTCACGAGGCGGAGATACCAGCGTTGTAAGACAGCTGGTATCTATGGTAAAACATCCGCTGGCAAGTATCCGGCTTATGTTCGGAAGTATTTTCCAGCTGGACAATTTCCGAAATCTGGGTAATATAGATTCCGATAATTATTTCTTCGGAAATCTGATGTTTTTAAATTATGCATCAAGGGGAACACTTGCAGATAAATGGAGTATCCTGTTGCTTCCGATGCTGACCCTGCTGGTTTTTCAGAAAGAAAAGGGCAGCAGCAGACTGGCAAATTGTGAAATATGGAAACGAATCCTGATGTGGGGCATTTTTCTGATCACGGTAATGCTGATCTGGAGTGCAATGTATTTAAGTTTTACGCCGGTAGGAGAGGCAAGTATCGCCGGTGTGCAGGCAAGATATTATCTGCCGCTTATTTATCTTGGAGCATTATTGCTTTCAAATTCAAAAATAAAAGTAGAAATCAGTAAATACGGACTGGCAAAACTATCATTTATTGTTGCAAATATACTGCAAATTGCAGCGGTATGGGAATTATTGCTGCAGGGAAGATTGATATAGGGGAATAGAATGACAAAAAGAAATGATCATACGTTTGCAATTTGTGCATACAAAGAAAGTCCATATTTAGAGGAATGCATACTTTCTCTAAAAAATCAGACGGTCAAAAGCAATATCATAATGGCTACTTCAACGCCGAATGAATGGATACAGGGACTGGCAGAGAAATATGAGATTCCGCTGTACATCAATACAGGTGAAGGCGGGATTGCCCAAGACTGGAATTTTGCATACAGACAGGCAAAAACAGACTATGTCACGATCGCCCATCAGGATGATATCTATGAACCGAATTATTTGAAAATGATTTTCGGAGAACTGAAAAAAGGTAAAGATCCGATTGTTGTGTTTACCGATTATGGTGAACTCAGAGATGGAGAAAAAGTTCAGAAATCAACGCTGCTCACGATCAAACGTATTCTGCTGCTGCCGATGCGAGTTCAGGGATTCCAGAATGTGCGATTTTTTAAACGCCTTTTTCTGAGGTTCGGCAATCCGGTCTGCTGTCCGGCGACAACTTACATCAGGAAAAAATTTAAGGGGGATCCGTTTGAAGTAAGATTCTCAAGCAACGTAGACTGGATGATGCTGGAGAAGCAGTCCAGAGAAGAGGGATCTTTCTGTTATATATCAGACATAGGTATGTATCATCGTATTCATGAAAAATCAACAACGACAGAAATCATTCATGGAGATATCCGCTGGAGAGAAGACTACGAAATGTTTCGAAAATTCTGGCCGGCATGGGTTGCAAAACCGCTTGTCAGGGTTTATCGTTTAAGTGAGAAATCAAATAACATACAACAGAGGGAAGAAAAATGAAGGTATTAGTGATCATTCCGGCATATAATGAAGAATTAAATATCAAAAAAGTAGTGTCTAATTTGATCGATCATTATCCACAGTATAACTATGTAGTTGTAAACGATGGTTCCGCAGACAGCACATCGCAGATCTGTCATCAGGAAGGCTACAATATCATAGACCTGCCGGTCAATCTTGGACTTGCAGGAGCTTTCCAGACAGGACTGAAATATGCAGATCAGGAAGGTTATGACTGTGCAATCCAGTTTGATGCGGACGGGCAGCACAGACCGGAATATATCGAAGATCTTTTAAAAGAAATTGAAAACGGATATGATATTGTGATCGGTTCCCGTTTTGTGACGGAGAAAAAACCATTCTCGATGCGAATGTTAGGAAATCGTATGATCGAAAGAGCAATCAAATTTTCAACCGGGAAGGTACTGACCGATCCTACTTCCGGAATGCGTATGTACAGTAAGAAGATCATTCACGAATTTGCATCCAATATCAACTACGGACCAGAGCCGGATACCATTTCATTCATGATCAAACAGGGAGCTTCCGTTAAGGATGTGCAGGTGAAAATGGATGAAAGAACTGCAGGAGAAAGTTATCTGAATCTGACAAGATCGATCGCCTATATGCTCAGAATGATGCTTTCGATTCTGTTTATCCAGAATTTCAGAAAACGCAGAAAAGCAGACTAAGAAGGGAGTCAATATGTCGATCTATTTAAGAATTATTCTGGTTGTCATATCCATGCTCAGTATGATGAACGTTATGAAGAGAGTGAGAAGATTCAAACTGCAGATAGAAAACTCTATTTTTTGGATCATTTTTTCACTGCTGCTGATACTGGTGGCAGTCTTCCCGGATCCAATGTTCTGGCTTGCAGAGCTTTTGGGCATCCAGTCTCCGGCAAATATGGTATTTCTCTTTGTTATCTTTATCCTTTTAATTAAGACATTTAATCTGACACTTGAAATTTCACAGCTTCAGTACAAAATACAGGAGCTGGTACAGAAAATAGCATTAGATGAAAATAAAAAGAACAAAGAAGCGGACAAGGAGGAAAAATGAGCAAAGTATCTGTGATTGTTCCGGTTTATAATGTAGAGCAATATATAAAACGATGCCTGAAAAGTATTCTGGATCAGAGCTGGCAGGATTTTGAGATTTTATGTGTGGATGACTGTGGTCAGGATCAGAGCATTTCTATTATAGAGCAGATGCAGAAAGAATATCCGCAGAAAATAAAAATATTATACGGGGAACAAAACATGGGCCTGGGTGCTGCAAGAGATCGAGGAATGAAGGCGGCATCCGGGGAATACATTGCCTTTATTGATAGTGATGATTATCTGAAACGAAATTTTCTGGAAACTTATATGCATGCAGCACAGAAAAAAGATGCAGATATCATTGTTGGCGGTTATATCCGTGATGTAAACGGAAAGTTATCGGAAACACCGATCGATGTCAACGATGATACATTTGTATGGATGAATGTCAGTGCCTGCACAAAAGTATATAAGAGAAAATTTCTGGAAGATAATCATCTGTCTTTTTATGGAGTAAGACGCTACGAAGATGAAGGATTTATGTATCGATGTCTGGCATCTCATCCGGTTGTTGAACTTATGGCATATTCCGGTTACTATTACTATATGAATAGCGAGTCTATTACCAGGAGCAGCAAGAGCGATCGAACCGGTATCGTAAAAGAATATTTTCAGACAGTGAACAAACTGGCTGATACCGTAAAGTGTGACAGAGAGACTCAGCCATTGTTAAATTATTGCCTGGTATCCGGACTGACGGCAAATATGCTTTATAATGGTCAGGGATGCGGCGGAAAAAAAATGAAAGAATTATATATTCAGTATAATAAACTGCTCAATAAAATAGACAGAGATATCTGCAAAAACAAGTACATTGCATTGAAGTATTTAAAATCAGAACCGGCAAAAAAGAGATATACAACATGGCTGATCTTAAGACTGAGAAAAATCGGACTGGACAGGCTGCTGTTTTTTCTGGTAAGCAGGATCTGATAAAAGTAAAGCTGAAACAATGAGAGGAATTATCAGATGAAAAATAAAAAATTAAGCTCTGAAGAAATCAAACAAATAGAACTGAACCTGTTATTAAAACTGGATGAGATATGTAAAAAATACAAGCTCAGATATTACCTGTGCGGAGGAACACTTCTTGGTGCAGTCCGTCATAAAGGTTTCATTCCGTGGGATGATGATATCGATGTTCTGATGCCGCGTGAAGATTTTGAGAAGCTTTTGAGACTGGAAAAAAAGCAGAAACAAGATGCGGTGGAAAAGATTGTTTCCTGGAAATCTGGTAATTCTATCTATCCGTTTATCAAACTGATCAATACGAATACGGTACTGAAAGAAAAGTATCTTTCTGAAGAATTTACAACGGGTATCTGGATCGATATTTTTCCACTGGATGGTATGCCGGATGACGAAAAAATTATCGCAAAGAAATTTAAGAAAATTAAATTTTATAAGACCATACTACTGACGGCTTACAGCGAAATGGGAAAAGGAGCTACCTGGTATGCGGCACTTGCAAAGCGAGTCCTGATCCCGATCTGCAAACATCTCAACACGGAAAAACTCTGCAATAAATTAAATGCGATATCAAAAGAGTATCCGATCGACAAGTCGCCGTATGTGGGCGGTTTTCTGTGGGGGTATGGACCGCAGGAGAAAATGCCGAAAGAATTTTTAGAGCCGATGGAAGTAGAATTTGAAGGACATATGTTTCCGGCACCAAAATGCTGGGATTTCTATCTGACACAACTGTACGGAGATTATATGCAGCTTCCTCCGAAAAATAAGAGGATCTCGCATGATTTCAATGTTTATATGAAGGAGAATAAAGAATAATGAATATCGGACTGATCTTTGCCGGAGGTTCCGGAGTGAGGATGAATACAAAAGGTCTGCCAAAGCAGTTCCTTGAGATGAACGGAAAAGCAATCATCATTCATACGATTGAGCATTTTGAAAAATGTAAAGCGATTGATGCAATCGTGATTGTATGTCTGAAAGACTATATTGAATATCTGGAAGATCTTCTGGACCGGGATCGTATCACAAAGGTAAAGAAAATTGTGCCGGGCGGTTCCTGCGGCCAGGAATCCATCTATCATGGACTTTGTGCAGCAGAAGAAATCTCAGAGAGTGAAGATGATATTATCCTGATCCACGACGGAGTACGCCCGCTGATATCCGGAAAATTAATCCATGACAATATCAATATGGTAAAAGAAAAGGGAAATGCGATCACGGTAACACCGGCAACAGAGACGATCATTCAGGTTGGCGGTGAACAGGAGATTACGAATATCATCGACCGCAAAAGCTGTTATACAGCAAAAGCACCGCAGAGTTTTTACCTGAAAGATATTCTTGATGTGCATCGTCAGGCGATAAAAGAAAATAAAACTGACAGGATTGATTCTGCAAGTCTGATGAAAGAATTTGGCCATACTCTTCACACACTCGAAGGTCCGACCGAAAATATCAAGATTACAAATCCATCTGATTTTTATATTTTCCGTGCCATTTTGGAAGCAAAGGAAAACTCACAGATCTTTGGATTATAGACTATGGGAGACAGAAATATGCCAGATATTAAAATCAGTATAATTGTTCCGGTATATAATTCGGAGAAATATTTGCCGGAAACGGCACAGAGCATTTTAAAACAGTCTTTTTCGGATTTTGAATTAATCCTTGTGGATGATGGATCAAAAGATGGAAGCGGAAAAATATGCGATCAGCTTGCAGCGAAAGATACCAGAATAAAAGTTATCCATAAGACAAACGGCGGGATCTGTTCTGCACGAAATGCAGGATTAAAAGAAGCGGCCGGAGAATACATTGCATTTTGTGATAATGATGACATTTATCTGCCGGGACTTTTAGAAGATAATTATGCACTTGCAAAAAAATATGATGCAGATGTGGTGCGTTATTCCAGAAGTTATCGCACGGTCAAAGACGGAAAAGTGATCGCAGAAGAAAAGACCTCTTTTAAAGCAGGTGTATACAGCAGTTCACAGTTTGCTGCAAATTTTGATCAGATCAACAAAGCCGGAGAAGGAATCTGGGCCGGTATTTACCGAAGAGCTTTTTTACAGAAAAATCAGATTGATTTTGATGAAACCATGAAGTTTGGATATGAAGATCTGGATTTTATAACGAAAATTTATTTGTGCAGCCCAAGTGTTGTACTGAATCCGAAGACTTACTATGTGTGGATCATGCGATATGCACACAGTACAAGCGGAAAGACAGACATTAACAATATCACTTCGCTGATGAAGTGTCTGGAAAATAAAAGCAGACTGGTAACACAGACCGGTATTGAAACACAGATTCCGGCATTTTGGGTGGAAGAGCTTTCCAGAAGAATTTATACGATCGTGCGTTATGTAAGCCCGAAAAAAGTAAAAATGCCGTTTGGAAAAAGAATCGAGCTTTTAAAATATTTCCGCACAGCAGCAGTGTTTCAGCAACCGACAGATAAAAAGAGAACGGAAGCACTTAAGAAGCAGTCGAAGCCAGGCTGGCTGATCTGGTACTTATTCGATAAAAAACATTATTGGCTGTTATATTTTCTGGTAACAGGAAAACAGAGGTTGTCCGAAAAATAAGGAGCAAGACACATGAAAGAAAAGTCAATCAAAATAAACGCAGTGCTCAATGTTATGAAAACGGTGTTGTCACTGGTATTTCCGCTGATCACATTTCCGTATATCACACGAGTACTTCAGGTAAATGCGATTGGAAAATACGATTTTTCCGTATCGGTTATCAGTTACTTTTCTCTGATTGCAGCTCTTGGTATCACAACTTATGCTGTAAGAGAAGGCACAAAATACCGGGGCGATCAGGAAAAAATGAATCAGTTCGCAAGCGAGATTTTTTCTATCAATCTTTATGCAACGATCGTATCGTATATCCTGTTATTTTTGGCACTTATGTTTGTAGACAAGCTGAAGAGCTATAATATCGTGATCGGGATCCTCAGCCTGGAAATTCTGCTGGCAACGCTGAGCGTTGTCTGGATTTATAATATATATGAAGATTTTGGTTATATTACGTTTGTTACGTTTATTCTTCAGTTCGTATCTATCATCCTGATGCTGCTGTTTGTACACAGTGCAGATGACCTTTACAAGTATGTTATTATTTCCGTTATTTCAAGCAGCGGTTCCGGATTGTTTATGTTTTTTCATGCAAGAAAATATGTGCAGCTGCATCTGGTCAAAAAACCACCTCTGAAACATTTAAAACCGATTATGATCGTGTTTTCGACAACAATCGCTGCAACTATCTATATCAGTTCAGATACAACAATTCTTGGATGGCTGACGGACGATTATCATGTTGGAATTTACGGAACAGCAGCCAAAATCTACAAAATTGTAAAACAGGTGCTCAATGCAGTTGTGGCAGTTGTCATTCCAAGATTTGCATTTTATATCGGAACACAGGAAAAAGATAAGATATTACAGCTTGGAAAAAAACTGATTGATTATATGGTAGCAATATGCTGTCCGGCTATGGTGGGGCTGTTCTGCCTGAGTAAACCGATTGTAGAAGAATTTGCAGGAGTTTCTTACAGTGCGGCCTATGTGCCGCTGCAGCTGCTCAGTATTGCCCTTGTCTTTGCTGTCTTTGCAAACTTTTTTTCCAACTGTGTGTTGATTTCTTACAAAAAAGAAAAAATTGTTATGTTTGCGACAATCCTCAGTGCAGTGATAAATATTGTACTGAATTTTATCCTGATTCCAAGATATCAGGAAAGTGCAGCGGCTTTTACGACGATTATCGCAGAAGTATGTGTATGTGTGATATCCGCATACGAGTCAAGAAAAATCATAAAGATCAATTGCACAGCAAGAAATCTGATCTCAACGATCATTGGCTGTGTGGGGATTGTGATCTGCTGTATGCTGGCTGCAAAAGTTATTGAAAATCAGATTTATCTGATTCTTGTATCGGTGATCGTATCGGGACTGGTTTATGCAGTTGTTTTGATTCTGATGAAGAATACAGTTATCACAGATGTTTTGGAGCGTTTTGTCAGAGGAGCAAGAGGCTAAGGGAGAGGAAAAATGCAGGGAAAAAGAAATTCAACAATGGACATTGTAAAGGCAATCGGTATCATTTCTATTGTGATGGGACATTGCTGCTATTCAATCATGATACCAGCCTTGAACGTCAGTGTGGGAGAATTTGTATACAGTTATCATTTAATGGTGTTCTTTTTTGTGGCGGGATTTTTTTACAAAAGAGAATACCATGAGCACCCGGAACAGTATATCGGCAAGCGGCTTTTGAAGCTTGGCGGTATGCTGTTTCTTTATAATACCGTGTTTACGCTGTTACATAACACACTGGTGTCGGTCAAAATGATCAGCAGCACCGAACATTACAGCATCAGCAAAATGGTATCCTGCATCGTACAGAGTCTGCTGATGAAATACACTGAAGAATTGCTGGGAGCCTGCTGGTTCCTGCCAATGTTTTTTATCGGAACAGCATTGTTTGCGATTGCATTCAGCAAAACAGAAAAAAGTAAAAAACCGGAATATTGGCATAAGATCATCTGTATTCTGTTTGCTGCTGTTGCATTATATGCAAACAGTCGGGAGCTGACCTGGGAATACTGGATACAGACTTCAATTCTGGCGGTTCCGGTTATGTACATTGGTTACTTTGCAAAACAGAAATGGGACAAACTCGACAAAGAGATTACCTGGTATGAAACTATTTTAAGTGCTGCCGTGATTCTTGGAATCTTAAATTGTATGCCGGGAAGTATTGAACTTTCGGTCAATCAGATCTTACATCCGGTACTTTTTTATCCGGTGACCTTGCTTGGTATTTATTTCTGTATTGGGCTTGCAAAAATACTTGGCAAAAATCCATATACAGAAAAATTTTTCTCACTGGTCGGAAAAGAAAGCTTTCACATTATGGCACTGCATTTTCTTGGATTTAAGATCGTGGATCGTATTTATTCAGCAGTGTATGGCATTACAGATGCTGAAAAAATTGGAAAATTTCCACATTCAGATTACGGTCTGCACATCAGTTATGTGATTGCCGGAGTGCTCATTCCATTATGTCTGATTACATTACTGCGTAAAATTCAAAAATATGGTCATTTTGTGAAAGAAATGTAAAACATGCTTTTCAAACAAAACAGAGGAGATTTTTACATTGACTTTTACATTTAGATAAATATACTATAAATTAGGAATAAAAATCGTGCTGCTTGGTAAAAGTAACCAGAGCAGCATCGCAGTGCTAAATTGCATTGCAGCATGAGGAGGAAATAAATGAAAAAAAGAATGCATAAACTTTGCACCATTTTGACAGCATCCGCTTTGCTTGCAATGTCTGTCACAGTATATGCAGCAGAAGGGGATAATACAGAGGCTGGATTTCAGCCTGCAGAAGAAGGGACTGTACAGTCTGCGGATACCGAGCAGACACAGGAGACAGCTTCAGAGCAGACAGAAGAGAAAGATCCGGAAGAAAACGGATTAGATTCTTTTATTTATATAAGAGAAAAAGAAGATAAAACAACCGAAAAAGCAGAAGTAAAAAAAGTAACGATCGAAGAATTAAAAGAAGAGATCGATGCAAATCAGGTGCCGGAACTGGCAGCGGTTGTTTTTCAATTTTCAGATGAAGAGTTTGAGACAGAGGCACTGACGGAGAATACAACTGAATTTGAAACAGAAACTCAGTCAGAAACGATAGAATCTGAAAGTGAAACAGCAACGGAAACAGAGACAGAATCCGAGACAGACAAAGATTCAGAAATCGAGAAATATCCAACCGTAGAACTGAGTGATATGCAGAAAGATATGGTCTATGAGGTAGCAGAGCTTGTTCCACAGACGGTTGTGATCTTCAACCAGTGTGAGCTGAAAAATAATTTGGTGTTTACAGACTGCAAGGAAGTGAAGGCAGTTACCGTTCTGAAAGCAGACACAGAGAAAGAACTGAAAAAAGCAATCCAGAAATACGACCTGGAAAAAGAATATGCAGATTATCTTGAACTCCAGAGTGAAAAGAAATCTGCGTCAAAAGGACAGGCACGTACGACAAGTACATCAAGTTCAGGCAAAAGCCTTGCAGTGCCACAGACGTCCACTCAGACAGAGAGTCAGACTTCCATTACACCGTCAAACCGTGTGGCAGGAAGCAGTTCGACATCGGGAAACAGTTCTTCTTCAGGAAGCTCTGCTTATGGATCATCCGGCAGCTCCACATCAGGAAGCAGTTCGACATCCGGAACAACAACCGGACAGAAGGACGTTACATTCAAATTTGAGCCGGATGAGGTATACAGCGGAGAAGAGAGCATTTCAGCAACTTACAGCGTATCCAGCACAAAAGAGATTACATATGGAAAAGTAACGATTAACTATGATACCAATGCGATGAAATACGATGATTCCAATGCGGAGGACAGCGACGCACTGGAAGGTATGACGATCAAAGTTATCAAGCCGACAGACAGTGCCGGAACGGAAGGTAAGATTGTGATTGAATTTTCATCAACAACACCGAAAAAGCTGAAAGGAACTCTGGTAGATCTCTGGTTCAATCTGACAGGCAATGCAACAACCGGTCAGCAGTTCAATATCAGCATGACCGTAGATGAATTACGAAATGGATCGACCAATCTGACATCTGAAGTGGAGACAGCAAGTATGGTAGCACAGCCGGATGACGATGAAGAGACGGAAACGGAGACACCTTCTACAACCGCCACACCGTCCACAACGGCATCAACAAGTGCATCGCCTTCCACACTGACATCAGGTTCGAGTTCCACGACGACAACACAGAACGCACCAAAGACAGGCGATACAACCAATATCCCGGCTATGGTTCTTCTGATGGCAGGTTCGGCAGCAGTATATATCAAAGCAAGAAAGAGAGTATAGCAATAAATGTATAGACGAAACATAGCAGCGGCAGCAGCCGTCCTGTTTCTTTCTTCAGCCGTTGGCATTTCTGCCTATGCAGCACCACAAAAAGACAACAGTGCGACAGAGGCAGAGACAGAAACTGAAACGGAAACTGAGACACAGACGGAAACCGAAACCGAGACAGAAACTCAGGAAACCGAAGCAGCGACAGAGCGAGAAGCAGGTTTTGTATCCATAGAAGAGATGCCGTTTGAAATCGAAACGGAAACTGAGACAGAAAGCAGCGATCAGACTGAGACAGAAACGGAAACAGAAACAGAGCAGAAAATAGAGTCACCAAAAGTAGAGCAGACTTTTCGTTTCTTTCAGGTAGAAAAGAAATATGCTGTATCAAAAAGAGATGATGTTTATCTCTATGAAAAGAAAAATACAAAATCCGATAAAGTAGGAAAGATCAATGCACTTGGCGTATTGCATATTCTGGAAGAAGACGACGATGGCGAATGGTATTATGTAGAATCCGGAAAAGCCAGAGGTTTCATAAAAGCAAAATATGTATGGGCAGACGAAAAAGCGGAACGTTATGTAAAGCATAAAAAAGAAAAGAATATAGAGACAGCCGAAGTTCTCAAAGAAGCTTATGAAAATAAGGCGTTTCTGCATACACAGACAACTGCATACAAAGCAGTAGCCAAAAAGAAATACGCCCTGACGAAAAAGAGAATCAAAATCTATGATTCTATTCCGCAGGAAGAAACCAAGAACAATAAAAAAGAAGAAACAGAAAAAGAAACGCAGGAAAGTACTGCCTTAGAAAGTGAAACACAGAGCAGCAGTGTGACAGAGGGCGAAACGCAGGATAATTCTGCGAAAGAGAGCGAAACGCCGGACAGTGCTTCCAGGGAAAGTGAAACACAGGAATCCGAGAAAAAGAAAAGCACAGATCAGAAATCAGAGAAGAGTGAAGATACAGAAAAGAACCAGGAGCCGGAGGTAGTAGGTACACTGGCAAAAGGCGGACTGTGTTATATTCTGGATGATGAGGATCAGGAATGGTGTTATGTAGAATCAGATGATGTCAGGGGATTTGTACAGACAAAGCAGCTCGAAACCGGAAAAGAAGTGAAAAAAGAGATTGAAGAAAAAGGCGAGAATACTTATGCCCTTGCTAAAGCAAAAGTAAAACCGGAAGACAACAAAGCCTGCTATTACACGGTAACTTCCGTAAAAGAAGCTTCTGTATCAGGACTGATCCGCACCTCTATGTTAGAATATGCGAAGCAGTTCCTGGGTAATCCTTATGTATGGGGAGGTACCAGCCTGACAAAAGGGGCAGACTGCTCCGGTTTTGTACAGAGCATTTATGCAGAATTTGGTTACAGCATTCCGCGTGTGGCGGAAGACCAGGCAGAATGTGCCACCAAAATACCGGTAGAAGATGCATTGCCGGGCGATCTGATCTTTTATCAGAGATCGGATGGCTATATTTATCATGTAGTTATGAGTACTGGTGACGGCGGAACAATCGAGGCACACAGCAGTGCCACAGGCATTATAGAAAGCACTGTAAATGAAAACGATGCAGTATGGGCAGTCCGTATTATTTCAAATGAGGATACAGACATACTGGATGCATTGAAGAAAAAGGATATGGCAGCAGATTACTATGATAATGCTGTTATAGCGAAGAGCACAGAATATGGTTCATACCTTGGCAAATTTAAGCTGACAGCATATTGCAGCTGTCCGATCTGTTGTGGAGTCTGGTCAGGCGGACCTACAGCGAGCGGAGCAATGCCGACGATCGATCACACGGTAGCTATGGCAGGACTGCCATTTGGAACCGAATTGATCATCAATGGACAGGTCTATACAGTAGAAGATCTGGGAACGCCATATGGACATGTAGATATCTATATGAATAACCATCAGGCGGCACTGCAGTTTGGTGTTCAGTACAGTGATGTGTATCTGAAAAAATAAAGAAGAATAAATATTTGATATGGGCAATTTCTTATTATATTCAAGAAGGAATTGTCCATTTTTTTATATCGGAGGTGAGTTGAAAAAAGTAAATTTCACTTTGCAAGTGAGCCCTGAAAAAATAAATAAAGAAAAAGCAAAAAATCAGTTGACATTTCAAAATGAATTTATTATAATAAATGAGCGTCACAGAGATGTGAGCACAATATCAGACGAATTGCTGATTCAGGAGAAGTACTCAAGTGGCTGAAGAGGCGCCCCTGCTAAGGGTGTAGACCGTTTACGCGGTGCGAGGGTTCAAATCCCTCCTTCTCCGTTCAACATTCTAAGATATTTTTTTATGCCCTTAATTCTTTGAAAAACAACTTGAGAAAAATAAATCAAAAAAGTTGTTGACAAAAAGAAAGAGAAGTGGTAAGATATCAAACGTTGCGGCGGAAACGCAGAAACAACGGAGCCTGAGAGATACAGGCAGTCAGGGAATCATCCAGACGATCCGGGGACGGAATCAAAAAGATGAAAAAAGTACTTGACAAACCGGAAAGACTTTGATAAAATATCAGAGTTGCTGCGAAAGAGACAAAGCAACACAGTCTGGTACGACTTAAGAAGTTCGAAAGAGCTTCGAAAAAAGTTTAAAAAAGTACTTGACAAGCACAAAGAGATGTGCTAAAATAACAAAGCCGACGCGAACAGCGAACGGCACAAACGAAAAGATGAACCTTGATAATTGAACAGTGACAACCTTGAAAATTCAAGAGAAAAGTTCTGAAAACGAACCTTAAACAGTAAAACAAGGATGGATTAGCCAAGAGTTAATCCTGACTGGACAAATTTTTATTATGAGAGTTTGATCCTGGCTCAGGATGAACGCTGGCGGCGTGCTTAACACATGCAAGTCGAGCGAAGCACTCTGCTTTGATTCTTTCGGGATGAAGAGCATTGTGACTGAGCGGCGGACGGGTGAGTAACGCGTGGGTAACCTGCCTCATACAGGGGGATAACAGTTAGAAATGGCTGCTAATACCGCATAAGACCACAGCACCGCATGGTGCAGGGGTAAAAACTCCGGTGGTATGAGATGGACCCGCGTCTGATTAGCTAGTTGGTGGGGTAACGGCCTACCAAGGCGACGATCAGTAGCCGACCTGAGAGGGTGACCGGCCACATTGGGACTGAGACACGGCCCAAACTCCTACGGGAGGCAGCAGTGGGGA
>ENA-ORLU01000293-ORLU01000293.1-human-gut-metagenome-genome-assembly--contig:-NODE-293-length-52381-cov-4.363796_pt1 | contig 52381 bp, 47 predicted proteins | sample MGYA00243009_ERZ508833 | MGnify/ENA primary metagenome ERZ508833 (study PRJEB26277, sample SAMN04329763) | human gut metagenome | biome: human-associated habitat | host: Homo sapiens | place: USA...
GATGCAAATATTCGGTATAGACTTCGTATGTGCATATGGAAACACTGGAAAACTCCGCAGAATCGTGCAAAGAATTTGATGAAGCTTGGAATTGACAGGATTACAGCATACAAAGTTGGTTATTGTTCAAGAGCCTATGCTCATGTATGTAGCTGTGGTGCTGTAAATATAGCAATAACAAACAAGAGATTAGCCTCATTTGGACTAATCTCAATGTTAGATTATTACACTGAAAGGTGTGTTACATGTTAAGTTGATTGAACCGCCGTGTACCGAACGGTACGCACGGTGGTGTGAGAGGTCGAAAATTCCTCATCAAGAGGAATTTTCTCCTACTCGATTACCCATTTTTAGTCTGTCTGCTCCGTGCAGATGGGCTTTTTTCATGCCGGCAAGGAGGTGGTTATGCAAATGGCATCCAGAATCCAGGGCATCACCGTTGAGATCGGCGGCGATACCACAAAGCTCTCCAAAGCACTGGAATGGTGCTAGAATATAAATAGTACAAAGGTTATGCAGGTCTGGTAGTTTATGCGGATGATTTTGTAGTAACATTTCAATATAAATCAGACGCAGAATGGTTCTATGAACATCTGAAACATAGAATGGAATACTTTGGATTAAGCCTTGAGGAAGAAAAGAGCCGTCTGATTGAGTTTGGGCGTTATGCGAAAGCAAGATGCCAGAAACTCGGAAAGAAACCAGAGACCTTTACTTTCCTAGGTTTTACACACTACTGTTCCCAGAGCAGGAATGGCAGATTCAGGGGAAAGAGGAAAACCAGTAAGAAGAAATTTGCAAAGAAATGCAGAGAGATCAATCTGCTGTTAGCGAGAATGAGGAAATGCAGTCTGAAGGAGATTGTAACAAAGCTCAATCAGATACTGACTGGTTATTACCATTACTATGGAATCACTGACAATTCAAAGAGTATAACGGCATTCCGATATAATATTATGAAAAGCCTGTTTTATTGTTTGAATCGGAGAAGCCAGAAGAAAAGCTATAACTGGATAAGATTTCTCAATATGATGAATAACAGCTATCCGCTGGTAAGACTTTGGATCTATGTCAGTGTATATGAATGATAACGTGAACAATTCGTTTCGCAAAGAGCCGGATGCGGAAAAGCCGCACGTCCGGATCTGTGAGGGGCGCACGATCGTAAGGGGTGCGTCTACTCGACCCCTTGCGATTTTCTTAAAGAAAAAGGATCAGAAATAAAAGAATCCTGAAGTGCCAGCTTCAGGATTCTCAAGTCCGTTAAGGTGGACTATTCAGTTTGGGCTAGTGCTGTCTGTCATTTCTGTCTAACCACTTGCAAATATAGTAGCCAACTATAGATGCCAATACAGAAATAAGAAAAGCAATTATGTATTCCAAATAAGTCACCTCCTTCCGCTGGAAAGAGTCGACAGCAAATCCATGATAGCATAAAAATATATTTTGAGCAATTCATATTTTCAAGTTGATTTTAAGAGAAAAACGTGTTAGTATATGAATAGCTAAGAAAGGCAATTATATTTTCAAGTAAGCCAGAAAAATCTAGAGTGCCAGCTCTAGATTTTTTGCTATCCGCTGTCATCGACTGGCTTTTGGGACGATGTCACTGTGTAAAGACTACCTCAAAGATCGTTCCACCGGACGGGCTGGACTGAACGGTTATTCTGCCGTCATGTACGCGCACGATTTCACGAACCAGGGCCAGCCCAAGACCTACTCCGCCAAGCTGGCGGCTTCTGGATTTATCTACGCGGAAGAATGGTTCAAATATGCGTTCTTTTAATTCAGCCGGGATTCCGCTTCCGGTATCTTCTACGGACAGGCAGATGTTTTTTCCCTTCCGGTATGCGGTTACGGTAACCTGTCCGCCGAAATGGTTGTATTTGATTGCATTCTCAACAAGATTGTATACCATCCGGTAAATCAAAATGTCACTTCCGACCATAGTGGTATCGTTACAGTTCCCGATCAGTTTTATCTCCTTTTCCTGGGCAAGCGGTTCCAGATCCACCAGTACTTCATCGACGAGGGCGTCAACGGCAATGGTTTCATCCCTGCTTACTGTTTGAAGCTCACTCATATCGAGCAGTGTCTTGACCATTTTGCTGAGTCGGCCGTTTTGCTCCGTCACCATTTTCAGTGTCTGTAAGGTGTCGGCGTCATTGCCCGGATGCGGGGTGGAATGGTATAAATCGAGCTGTACCTGCATGACAGACAGTGGAGTGCGAAGCTCGTGTGCTGCATTTGCTGTAAACTGTCTCTGGATTTCAAAAGCATCTGCGAGACGTTCCAGCATCTTGTTATACGAAATACGAAGCTGGTCCAGCTCTTTTACTTTGTTTTCTTCAATGCGCGAATCGGCCAGATTCTGTGCCTGCACCTCCTCAATTTTTTCGGAGAACTCACGAATGGGTCTGAGTGCATGGCCACTGATAAAATAGGTAGCGACACCGCCAAGAAGGGCCAATAAGGCGGAAAGGATCAGGCTGTTTCTTTTGTAGTCTGCTTTATTGTTGTACACCTGAACAGAGAAATCCCTGGCAAATTCATCCCACTTGTCCTCCGGAATGCTGATATAGATTTGATCGGAACCGTCTGCGGCACCGTCTCCGCCCTGATCTCCGGCATCATCGCCCCTGGCATCTACGGTCTCCTGCAGGGAATCGATATAATAAATTCCGTTTTTATAGACAAGTAGGGTCAGACATCCACAGATGACCGCAATATACAGGGTAATGATACAGGTAAGTCTCCACTGCAGTGATATTTTTTTCATCGGTCAGACTCCTCTCGTATTTGATATCCTTCGCCTACTTTATTTAAAATCGGATCGTATCCAAGTACCGCCCTGAGCTTTCGGCGAAGAGAAGACATATGGACGCGGATGGATCCGCTGAAGCTGTCCACGGAGGCATCCCAGACATGCTCGATCAATTCTTCCTGACTTACCGGTCTGCCAAGGTGAAGAAGCAGATATTCCAAAATTCCGTTTTCTTTTCTTGTCAGGGAAACCAGGGTTCCGTTGGCATAGGCCTCTCGTTTGATGGTATCGAATTTGATCCCGCCACTTTCCAGACAGACATCCTTTTGCACAAATTTTCTTCTCGTCAGACTGCGGATCCGCGCTTCCAGCTCCTGCAGATGGAACGGCTTTTCCATATAGTCATTTGCCCCGGCATCGAGTCCTTCTACTTTGTCTGCAATCTGTCCTCTTGCAGATAAGATCAGAACCTTCGTCTCTTCGTTTTCCTTCCGGAGCTCTTTTAGAAGATCCATTCCGTCCATGCCGGGCAGATTGAGATCCAGGACAATCAGATCATAATTTTCTGCCAGGATGCATTCCAGAGCCTCCGCGCCATCATAACAGGTATCCACCTCGTACCCGGCAGCGTACAGACTTCTGGCAATTGTGTCACACATTTGTTTCTCATCTTCTACGATTAATAATCTCAAAATTTTTTCACCCGCCCGTTTCTTAACAATGATTTTACAACTGCTATTGTATAATATCAGAGTCAGCTGGTCAATCAATAGAATAAAAGGAGCAACCATATTTTGAAGTGCAGAAAAATATCTCAAATTGTTTTAGTTATCACAGGCATAGCGATGATGGGCTATGGCGCCGTCAGAGGGGAAGCGGCTGCTGTGCTTGGGAAAGCAATTAAATTATGTCTGGAGTGTGTCGGAATTGGATAAGAAAAAGAAGTTACGATCAAAGAAAATAGCCGGAATACGCGGGTGGATACAGGCAGCGGCCACACTGCTTACCAATCCTCATATCCCCAATTTTTTTCAGGGCAAAATATATCAGGGCAAAGCGAAAACGGTATGTGTACCGGGACTAAACTGTTATTCCTGTCCTGCCGCGACGGGAGCGTGCCCCATCGGAGCCTTTCAGGCAGTTGTCGGATCATCCAAATTTAAGTTTTCCTACTATATAACCGGGTTTCTGATTTTACTCGGCGTAACACTGGGAAGATTCATCTGTGGTTTTTTGTGTCCGTTTGGATGGTTTCAGGATTTGCTTCACAAAATCCCCGGAAAGAAATTCTCCACGGCCAGACTGAAGCCGCTGCGGTATCTGAAATATATCATCCTTGCTGTTTTTGTGATTCTTCTGCCGATGTTTGCAACGAATTCGATCGGGATGGGAGATCCGTTCTTCTGCAAATATATTTGTCCGCAGGGCGTTCTGGAGGGGGCGATCCCGCTTTCCATCGGAAATGCCGCAATCCGGTCTGCACTGGGCAAGCTGTTTTCGTTTAAATTCTGTATTCTGATTACGGTTGTCGTGCTCAGCATCTTGTTTTACAGACCCTTCTGCAAATGGATCTGTCCTCTTGGGGCAATCTATTCCTTATTTAATAAGGTAAGCTTTTTAAATATCACGATTGAAAACAGCAAATGTGTCGGATGCAATCAGTGTTCCAGGGCATGTAAAATGGATATCGACGTGTGCCGGACCCCAAATCATCCGGAATGCATCCGATGCGGAGCCTGCATCAAGGCCTGCCCGAAGGATGCGATCCACTATCAGTTTATGGGAAAAACGTGTCAGAAAAAGGACACCGGAGATCAACAGTCAGAGATCAGAAACCATTGATCAGCAGCAGATCACGAAGCATCGAAGGATGATATTGAATTTTTGTTTTTTACATTATACTATCTTAAAAGGAGCCATAATTTATGAAAACCAAAAGAACTTTTATCCCTGTTTTTACACTCAGCGTAGCATTATTACTTACCGCATGCAACGGAAAAGAGGCTGCAGACACAAAGAAAACGCAGACAACCCAGACGGAATCCGGCACAGAAGCTGTTACGGGATCTGTTGCGGAATCCGGAACCGAAACGGCAGGGGCTTCCGGCACAAAGCTGGACGATTTATATCAGCAGGAGAACCAGATTTTTGCAGATCATGCGGATGTATGGAACAAGGTGTTTGGCATGATGAATAAAAGCACGGCGGATCCGAGCGGAAATTATGCGGATTATCTGGCAGACACGGTTGAAGCCAACAAGGACTCTTTTTCTGAGGACGAGCTGAATACACTGACGGATGATATTGAAACGATACGAAAAATCGAGGAACAGATGGCGGAATTGGAAAACGGCAATACAGCATCGGAAGATAGCGATGCGAAAAACGATTCCGAAGAGGCATCTCCGTTCCGGGATTTCTCGGGCCAGGATTATGATGGCAACACCGTTGACGAAAGTCTGTTTTCCAAAAATGCGGTAACGGTCGTGAATTTCTGGTTTACCGGCTGCAAGCCTTGTGTTGCTGAGTTATCCAAGCTGAACGAATTAAATGATGCAATCAAATCCATGGGAGGCGAGGTTGTAGGCATCAACACAGAAACCTTCGACGGAAATCAGGATGCGATCAAAGAAGCAGCAGCGGTTCTTAAAAGCCAGGGTGCGAAATACCGCAATCTTTCCATTGACTCTGCTTCCGCTGCAGGAAAGTATGCTTCCGATATTATGGCATTTCCGACCACAATCTTAGTCGATCGAAATGGAAATATTGTGGGAGAACCGATGCTTGGCGGAATCGACAATCAGGAGAATTATGATACGCTGATGAAACAGATCCAGTCTGTGATAGATGCAGACAGCGCGAAGTAAGACGAGAGCTGCGGCGTTTTTGGGAGAGAAAATGGGAGTGCGAAAAAACAAAGTTACGTTTTTTCGCACTCCTTTTCATAACAAGATTTTAAAAAAATACATTTACGAAACGATGTACTGTGCTGTACCTGTCCCGAAAAGCTGCTCGGTGCTTAGAACAAGAGCTGAGGTCACACGGCGATTCCCCACATATATGCACACGTTTTCGGAACCACCAGTAATCCGACCTTTGGTTTTGATAGCAGCCATTTGACAAACAACAGCCGGGTTCCTGCTCTGCGAAAGGGCAGAAAATAAGGAAAACTTTGCACAATTAAAAGGAGCATACCGCATCAGCGATATGCTCCTTTTGGACTACCTGGGTAAATATTATTCACAAAGTTTGGAGAAAGCGTCAGCTACGAACTGAACTTTTGTTCCAACGATAACCTGTACAGAGGTTTTGCCAGGTTTGATCACGCCTGCCACGCCGGCAGATTTGATTACCTTGTCGTTTACGGCAGTGATATCTTTCACTTCCAGTCGCAGTCTTGTAACGCAGTTATCAATGCTTGTGATGTTTTCTTTTCCGCCGCAGCCTTCCAGAATTTTAGCTGCGATTGCGGTATAGTTATCACTTGCCAGTTCTACTTTTTTCTCTGCTTCGAGATCGTCATCTTCGCGTCCAGGAGTCTTCAGATCCCATTTCTTGATAGCAAACAGGAATACGAAGTAGAATACGAGGAATGCTGCGATTCCAAGCGGAATGATCAGCCATATTTTCTGTGCTGCGGGCAGTGAGGATGAGAACAGGAGGTCCATAGCACCGGCGGAGAAGCTGAATCCTGCACGGAAGCCGAGAGCAACTGTGATCATAGTAAAGATACCATACAGTAATGCATAGATTACGTACAGAGCAGGAGCAAGGAACATAAATCCGAACTCAAAAGGTTCTGTAACGCCACAGATGAATGCACAAACTGCAGCAGAAGCTACCAGACCGATCGCAGCTTTTTCTTTGCAGGTTTTGCACATCTTACCATAGCAAGTGCAGCACCAGGAATACCGAACATCATACAGGGGAAGAATCCGGACATGTACATACCAAGGCTCCAGGTTACATCAGCAGATGTTTCACCAGCCCAGAAGTGCTTCAAGTCACCAAGACCGATCGTGTCAAACCAGAATACATTGTTCAGAGCGTGATGTAATCCGGTCGGGATCAGCAGACGGTTCAGGAATGCATAGATACCGGCACCGACAACATCAAGGCTGACAATAGATTTACCAATTGCTACCAGAGCACCGAACAGTAATGGCCATACCAGTAACAGAACAGCAGATACAACGATAGAAACAACACCGGAAACAATTGCTACACAGCGTTTGCCGCTGAAGAAGGATAACCAGTCCGGAAGCTTGGTGTCTTTGAAACGGTTATAGCAGGCAGATCCGATGATACCGGCCAGGATACCGATGAACGGGTTTTGGATCTTGTCAAAGGCCAGCGTCTTTGTAGCACTCTCAGCGATGGACGGGATGATAGTTGTAACAACTCCGGTAGAAAGAAGTGTTGTGATCATCAGCCAGGATGCCAGAGCTGCGATTCCGCCGGTACCGTCATTCTTTTCTGACATACCGACACCAACGCCGATTGCAAAGAGGATTGCCATGTTGTCGATCAGAGCTGCTCCTGCTTTTACGAGAAACAGACCGATCAGGTTTACTACGCCCGAGATATCGCCGCCCTGCATCGTTGCCGGACACAGCCGGTATCCGATACCCATCAGGATACCGCAGATCGGCAGTACTGCTACAGGAAGCATGAGGGCTTTCCCTAGTTTCTGAAGAAATTTCATATATTTCTCCCTCCTTAAAAGATAATTTATATAACTGGATACCTCCAATTAGATACGTGAATTTACCGAATCCACCCAATATACTTACAAAAGCAAGTGAGAAAAGACTTCAAGCGTACATTTCATTTCATAAAAGAAGAGGATGAAGATTCATCTGACGAAAGATCAAAAAAAGATCAGGAAATACTGAGAACAGCTTCGTCTAAGGAAACTTCGCCCTCTTTTTTCAAGCTGATTTTCTCATAATCATCGGTATTGCAAATCAGTACCGGAGTGACTGTGTTCAATCCGGCTCCGGTGATCTTGTCCAGATCGACATCCATCAGAAGATCTCCTTTTTTGACCTGATCGCCGGCTGCAACGTGTGCGGTAAACGGTGCGCCCTTTAGTGTAACCGTATCCAGGCCGATGTGGATCAGGATTTCGGCTCCGGAGCTGCTTGTGAGCGTGATGGCATGAAGAGTATCAAATACCATGGCTATTTCACCGTCTGTCGGTGCATAAATTTTTCCCTCAGACGGAATCACTGCAAATCCGTCCCCCAGGATTTTTTCGGAAAAGGTAGGATCCGGGACTTCGGAAAGCGGAACTACTTTTCCTTTGCAAGGTGCGTAAAGAACATTTTCTTTGTTCTTTCCTTTTAGAAAATGAAACATAAAATTGATATCTCCTTTCGAAAATAAGGTGCGATGTTTTTTTCTGGATAGGGATCCGATTTCATCTGTAATTACGTTGAGTGATTTTTTGCGAAAAAATTTGGTATTTTACCCTTTGATCCGTTCTGTTTGACGTAAAAAGTCAACAAAATGCCATTGGGAAAGGAAACAGAGTATTTATTAAAAACAAAATTGCATAATTATACACGAATTTCTCAATAGATTATATACATAATAACTGATGCGTAAGGATTTGTAAATACTTTTTTTGATATTTATGACAAAAGAATCTACTTTCAAAAGGGAAAAAATCGGTAGTTTAACCAACTAATGCGTTACTGCGGTAAAAGAAGAAGGATATACACACATTGGGGTCAGACCCCATTACTGTTGTGGGAAACTTTTGGGCGGTTCCTGTTTTTGGGCTTGAAATTCGAAAAATCTTTATACAATCTTAATGCCATGGAAAAGGTATTTATACGTTTTTAAAACGGAAGTCTCTAAAATAAGGAAGAATCAAAAAGAAGGAGTAAAAAGAGAAATGTGGAATATAAAACTGCGATACAGGAAACAATGGTCGTCGTTTGAAATTATCATTCTTGGATTTGCGGGGGTAATTCTGGCAGGAGCACTGCTTTTGATGCTTCCTGTGGCTTCGCGGGAAGGAAATGTAACGCCATTTACAGAAACACTGTTTACTGCAACATCAGCCGCCTGTGTGACAGGACTGGCAGTCAGAGATACAGGAAGCTACTGGTCCGTCTTTGGACAGAGCGTGATTTTGCTGCTCATTCAGATCGGTGGTCTTGGTGTGGTTACGATCGCTGTTTCGATTGCGATGCTTTCCGGGAGAAAAATTTCCCTGATGCAGCGAAGCACGATGCAGGATGCGATTTCTGCCCCGAAGGTGGGCGGAATTGTGCGCCTGACGCGTTTTATCCTCAAAGGAACTTTTGGAATTGAACTGTTGGGGGCGTTGTTTCTTCTGCCTGTTTTTTTACGGGATTACGGCGGAAAAGGAATCTGGATGGCGTTGTTTCATTCTGTATCCGCATTCTGCAATGCAGGATTTGATCTTCTTGGAAAAACGGATCATCTGTATCCGTCCCTGACTTCTTATGTGGGAAATCCACTGGTTAATCTTACGATTATGGGGCTAATTGTAACAGGTGGAATCGGATTTCTGACCTGGGATGATATCTATACAAAAAAATACCATTTTCGTCAGTACTGCATGCAAAGCAAGGTGATCCTGCTTACAAGTCTGTTTCTGATTTTTGTTCCGGCGGCCTTCTTTTTCTTCCGGGATTTCGCCGGAATGCCGGTCAAGGAGCGGACGCTCTGCGCATTGTTTCAGTCCGTGACAACAAGAACGGCCGGATTTAATACAGCAGATCTTTCCGGGATGACAGGTGCCTCCCAGGCGATTATGATTGTTCTGATGATGATTGGCGGAGCACCGGGATCAACGGCTGGCGGAATGAAAATTACTACATTTGCCGTGCTGACAGCTAATGCGTCTGCTACGTTCCGTCAGAGAGAGGACACACAGATGTTTGGACGCAGGGTGGGCCAGGAGGTATTAAAAAATGCATCTACGATTCTGATGATGTATCTTTTTCTGGTGCTAATGGGAGGAATGGTGATCAGTGTGGCAGAAAATCTGCCGATTTCTGATTGTCTGTTTGAGACAGCATCTGCTGTTGGAACGGTTGGCCTGACGCTTGGAATTACGCCGCGGCTCGGTGTTCTTTCGAAAGGAATTCTGATCGCACTGATGTTTCTTGGAAGGGTTGGCGGTCTGACGCTTGTTTATGCTGCGATGCCGGGGAGAAAGAGCGCACATGCAAAAATGCCGCTGGAAAAAATAAATGTAGGATAAGAAGAGAGGAAGAGATGAGATGAAAAATATTTTACTGATTGGAGTAGGAAGATTTGGGAGACATATTGCCATGCATCTGAATCAGCTTGGACATCAGGTGATGGCGGTAGACCGAAATGAGGAACGGATCGACGCCGTGATGCCGTATGTGACAAATGCACAGATCGGTGACAGTGTCAATGCAGACTTTCTGCGATCCCTTGGTGTGGGAAATTATGATGTCTGTATTGTGACGATCGGAAGCAGCTTTCAGGATTCGCTGGAAACCGCATGTCTTTTGAAGGAGCTGGGCGCAAAATGGGTCGTGTCCCGGGCAGAACGGGATGTACAGGAAAAATTCCTGTTGCGGAACGGAGCGGATCAGGTTGTTTATCCGGAAAAACAGATGGCAAAATGGACAGCGATTCGTTACAGCTCGGATCATGTGTTTGACTATATTGAAATTGACAGTCAGTATGCGATTTTTGAGGTTGAAATCCCGGAGAACTGGATTGGAAAAAATGTCGGCCAGCTGGATATCCGGAAAAAATACGGTATTAATATTCTGGCAACAAGAAAATATGGAAAAACAGATGTTGCGGTGTCTCCGGAGACAGTTCTGAATGGCGATGCTACCATATTGGTTCTTGGTGAATATAAAGCGATCCAGAAATGTTTTCGAATCTGAAAGAGAGGTGATTTCTGTGTTAAGTGCAGGACTGCTCTTCGTTACCCTGGTCGGTTTTTTGTCTGGAGGCGTGCTCGTAGATCAGATAGAGACATTTTTCACGGAAAACAGAAGAGAGGAACCGGAAACGGGACAAAATTTCACAGAAAACAGAAAACAAGAACAGGGAACGGGAGAAAAAAAGATTTCCTGACTATAGCTTTCTCTTCGTTTATGATCTACAATAGGAGGTGGGGTGAGACAGTTGGAAAAAGAAAAACAAAAAAAAGAGCATATCCTGGTGTGTCTGTCCTCTTCGCCATCCAATGAAAAAATTATTCGGACTGCGGCGCAGATGGCACAGGCGTTTCAGGCCGGCTTTACGGCATTGTATGTGCAGACAGCAGAAAAAACAGAAAAAACACCGGAGGATCTGGCAAGGCTGCAGAAGCATGTTCGTCTGGCAGAGCAGAGCGGGGCAGAAATTGTAACGACACACAGTGAGGATATTGCCCTGCAGATTGCAGAGTACGCAAGAATTTCCGAGGTGACGCGGATTGTCATTGGAAAGAGCATGATGAAGCAGGGCTATTTCCATCAGCGAAGGGTGTGGACCGAGCGTCTGACGGATCTTGTGCCTGATCTGGAAATTCACATCATTCCAGACTCAGACGTGTACCAGAGATATCAGAAACGAAAAAAATTTCCGGAGTGGATGGAGCTGCCTTCCTGGAAAGAACTGATGCTTACGGTTCTGATTCTGGCTGCTGCGACCGGAATTGGAGAAATCTTTTTTCGGCTCGGTTTTACCGATGCCAATATCATTACCGTATATTTGTTTGGCGTCATGCTGACATCTATTCTGACCAGCGGTTATACCTGTAGTGTGGTCAGCTCTGTGGCAAGTGTTGTCCTGTTTAATTATTTTATGACAGAGCCAAGGCTTTCGTTGTATGCGTATGGTTCCGGCTATCCGGTGACCTTTGCGATCATGCTTGGCACTTCAATCCTGACCAGTACGCTTGCTTCAAAATTGAAAGAAAATGCAAAGCTTTCTGCACGAGATGCCTTTCGAACCAAGATTCTTTTTAATACCAGCCAGCTTCTGCAAAAGGCAGAGGATGCGTCAGAAATTTTTGATATTACGGCAACGCAGCTGATAAAGCTTCTGGGAAGAAATCTGGTTGTGGCGCCGGTAGAAAAAAAGAAAAACGGCATTGTGCAGGGAACTCTTTATAACGCCGAAACAGGAATAAAATCAGAAAAAGTTTTTAATGTGAAAGAACAGGAAATCCTGCAGTGGGTTCTGAAAAACCGGAAACGGGCGGGAGCTATGACAGAACGTTTTTCTGAAGAACCGTATCTGTACCTTTCCATCTATGCGGCACAGAACAGATATGGTGTGATCGGCATTTTCATCGGACAAAAGCCACTGGATGCGTTTGAGAACAGTATCCTGCTTTCTATTCTGGGAGAGTGCGCCATGGCACTGGATCGGGAACAAAGTGCGAGAGAAAAAGAAGAGGCGGCAGTCATGGCAAAAAATGAGCAGCTTCGGGTGAATCTGCTGCGGACGATTTCCCATGATCTGCGCACACCACTGACATCAATTCTCGGCAATGCAGACTCTTTGATCAGTAACTTTGACGCACTGGACGAAGGGATGCGGAAACAGATTTTTTCGGATATTTATGAGGATGCCGGATGGCTGATTGAACTGGTGGAAAATCTGCTTGCGCTTACGAAAATAGAAGATGGAAGTGTAAAACTGCAGTTATCCGATCAGGTGGTTGAGGATGTAGTACGTGAGGCGCTGCGCCATGTAGAACGGCGGAAAAACGAACATGAAATTACGTTGGACTGCGGGGAAGATGTACTGCTCGCCCGCATGGATGCAAAGCTGATTGTACAGGTATTGGTAAACCTGATTAACAATGCAGTAAAATATACACAGGCAGGATCCAAGATCCGGATTACAGCCGGAAAAGAAGAAAAAAACGTATGGATTGCGGTGGAGGATAATGGACCCGGCATTCCGGCGGAGTGCAGGGAGCATGTATTTGAAATGTTCTATTCCGGAAAAAATAAGGTGAGTGACAGCCGCAGAAGCCTTGGCCTTGGGCTGGCACTGTGCCGCTCCATTGTAAATGCGCATGGCGGGGAACTGGTGCTTCGTGACTGCGCTCCGCATGGCTGTCATTTTCGTTTTACGCTGCCGCTCAGTGAGGTGAATTTAAATGAATAAGACATTGATACTGGTCGTGGAAGACGATACGCCGGTCCACAACCTGATTACGACAACACTGAAAACACACGATTATAAATAACCACATTGGGGTCAGACCCCATTACTGTTTAGAAATTTTGTTCTTGCTTTGGCAATTCTGACACTGCAGACTGTGCTGAATGACAATATCAAAACGGCAGAAGATGTTGAAACTTATCTGGGTCTTAACACCCTGGTCGTTGTTCTGGATTTTGGAAGCAAAAAGAAATCCAGAAGACGAAGAAAAGACTGAACATAAACACAGAAAATTAAAAAGGAGCATCTCCGGTTTCGAACTTGAAACCTGGAGATGCTCCTTTTTCGTATGCTGCAGAATGAAAAATTATTCTCCCGCCACCGTCACATCCCGCAGCAGTACCGCACACGGTACCACGCGGTTGTTTATCTGCTGTGTCTCTTTCGAGAAAGTCAGATTTTTCAGCACATCGTCATAACGGGCGGAAAGTGATCCGCTGGTTGTCGGATGGGAGGTGGTTCCGTCGCTCTCATACGCGAGCCGGATCTCACCGCCGCAGGTGCCGCTTACGGCATCCATATCAAACGCACTGAAATCGGTGATTTCTATATGCGGCATGCTGCGCAGCTCGTCGAGTGTTTTCGAACCGCCTTCAACTACCATGTTATTCATGGAAGTAGTATCCTTCATGCCGATATAATGGGCATGCTGAAGGCTGCCCCAGTAGGAGCGGCAGATGCCGTTTTCAAACAGAACGCGCTCGGCTACCGGCATACCGGTTTCGTCGTACGGCGCGTTTTTGGCAGAGCCGTCGAGCGTCGGCACGAGGCGGATATTCAGCGGATCGGCATCTGCGCCGGTGATGGCTTCGCCGATTTTTGCTTTTGCAACGCCCATATACTGATAAGAAGCGTTGGTATGCATGGCAAAATACTGGAAGAAACTGCCGACGGCATTTCCGGTCAGGAGAACATCAGCATGCTCATTCTGGCGGGTCGGAACAGCATTCAGACGCTGGCGGCCGGTGTGGAACATTCCGCGCACTTCGGCGATGATCTTCTCGGCAGATTTGTCGGAGAAGCGGAGATCCTTGTAGATCTCAATCTCATGATCATCCTTGCGGGAGTTTGTGACAACCTCGATCTCGCAGTCAAAGCCGGAGAAGGTGACATCGACACCGCGGGAATTGCGGATGTGTGTCTGCTTCTGGTTGACGAAAATCTCATAGGAGTTTACGCGGGAATCCTCTTCCGCCTTGATTTCCTGCATAGCCTGCACCAGTTTTACGAGTTTAGCGGTAAGATCGCGGGAAGCATCAGCCATGTCGGCGCTTGCCTGGGCATCCGATGGCTCTGCAACAGGGTACCATGGGTTCTGCACAAACTGTGCGGCGAACAGCGCCTGGTCAATTTCCTGCTTCATTTCTTCGCGGGAAATGCCCTGGTGGATCTCTTTTTCTGCGCTTCCGCGGAATTTTCCATCCTCACTGTCGACAAAGACGGTCAGAAACGTATGAGTTACTTTTTTCGCGCGGCTCATGTCGAGCTTCTGACCGATGAAAAATGCCTCGCGGGATTCGGTCTGCTCTTCGCGGATCAGAAAGTCGCTGGCTTTGCTTGTTTTTAATACATCGTATAATTCGTTCATCAGCCTAACCTCACTTTACATTTCAGATACGGGCCGCCATCGCTGACTTTGACCCATTCTTTGTGACCTTTTCCGCACATGCCGGAGCCGAAGAGCTCTTCTTTGTCGGAAACCATGGATATGCTCTTTAAGAGATCCGGAACGTAGCCGGTCAGGGTGACAGGAGATACGACTTTTCCGGTCAGCTTACCATCTTTGATCTCGCGGCCGAGTCCGACCATGCACTGGATGCCCCAGTGTTTCGGGTCTTCCATACCGGACTGAACGCTTTCGAGAAGATAGCCGTGATCAATCGAAGCGATCATATCATCGAGTTTGTTTGTGCCTGCGGTGAAGTAGGTGTTGGTCATACGGGAGTAGACTTTGCGCTCGAAGCTCTCGCGTTTTCCGTTTCCGGTCGGCGTGGTGCCAAGGCGGAGTGCGCTTACGAGATCGCTGATGCCGGTAACGAGTGTACCGTGGTCGATGACCGTGGTGTCGGTGCCGAGCGTTCCCTCATCATCAAAAAGATAACTGCTGACCTGCTGTGCGCCGACTGCTCCGTCGTGCATGGAGGAGAGCTGGGAGGCAACAGGCTTGCCGATATACTCTTTGGCGAGTGCGCGGTCTTTGACAAACATATCCATCTCGACACCGTGGCCGAATGCCTCGTGTGCAATCACGCCGGTGACATCCGGTGCGGTGATGACATCGTACATGCCAGGGGTGACCGGATCGGAGTGGAGCTTGTCGTACAGAACGGCGATGATTTCCTCAACAATCGCATCCATCTCATTTAAGATTTCCACGCCTTTCAGGCCGGAGCAGGAACGGTACGACATATTCTGTTTTCCGTTTTCTGTGCCGATTGCGGAAAGGGAGCCCTCCGAGAAAGCGTAGGACTGCATCAGATCCTTTTTGGAGGAGAGGAACAGCTTGTTGACACGGGCAAAGCTGACGGTACTCTGGAATTCCAGAATTCCTTCATGGGCAGCGCCGGCGTTGCAGAGCTTCCGAAGGTGGGAGAGAATCTCCTCTGCGGAGACGGTCTCCGGGTCAATCTCGATTTCGTTCTGCATCGTTTTTGCGATGGCTTCTTCCTGCACGAGAGGAGACTCCATCTGCGCAATGCCGAGTGCCTTTAATGCCTGAAATTCGGATTTCAGCGCGGAAGTAATTTCCTCCGCAAGATCTGCGGCATCGGTGAGGTTGTTGAAGGAATATTCGGTGTAGGAACCGTCCTGCCATGCACGGACAACGAAGCCGCGTTCACAGAAGTGATAATCGCCGACGGTGGTCTGATGCATGCTGACGCGGTAGGTCGTACCTTTGACATCGGTGCAGAGCACGCTGACATAATCGAATTCGCGCTCGAGCAGACGGATCAGTTCCTGAATCTGTGGTTTGATTTCCACAAGATAGGATGACATTGGAACCTGCATAAGTTTGGTGTCCTTTCTGGAGCCTGCCGGAGTGTTCGATAGAGAACCTGCGCCGGGGCTCAAAATAATAGAATCCGGAAAAAATAGTTTCGAAAAAATCCCGAACATAGTTTCATTATAGAAGTGGGAAATGGAAAAAGCAATAAAAAAAGGTTGACAAAATGAATTTTGATGATATACTTTGAATATCAAAACATTTGAAAAGAAAAATGTTTGAGAATGAAATAAGCAAGAGGACAGTAAGGTGAAAAACGGCAGAATTGCGGGAACCGGTTCTTACGTACCGGAGACGATATGGAAAAATGAAGATCTGGAAAAGATGGTGGAGACGAGCGATGCCTGGATCCGGGAGCGGACAGGAATCGGTGCGCGCCACATAGCCGGGGAGGAGACGGTTGCCCAAATGGCAGTAAAGGCGGCGAGAAGAGCGCTGGAAAATGCCGGGATCTGTTCGACAGAACTGGATCTGATTCTCGTCGGAACCTCCTCGTCGGAGAGCATCTTTCCGAATACCGCCTGTCTTGTGCAGGATGAAATCGGTGCCTTCCGTGCCGCCTGTCTCGATGTCAGCGCCGCCTGCACCGGATTTCTTGCGGTGTATGAGCTGGGCCAGCTGTATATCCGGAGCGGCAAGGCAAAAAACGTGCTGCTGATCGGCGCAGATGCCCTGAGCCGCCTGGTGGACTGGCACGACCGCGGAACCTGCATTCTGTTCGGGGACGGCGCGGGAGCCATTGTGCTGACGGCGGAGGAACAGGAGACAAAAGCGTGCGAAAAGATCCATTCCGATGGAGAAAAAGGCGTGTCGCTGACCTGCGAAAAGGGAACGTATCTGCAGATGGACGGCCGTGCCGTGTTCCAGTTTGCTTTATCACGCGTGCCGGAAGTCATCCGCGAGGTGCTCGCGGAAGCCGACATGGCGGTCGAAGAGATTGATGCGTTTATCCTTCATCAGGCAAACAGCCGCATCATCGACGGCGTGGCAAAACGACTGAAGGCACCGAAAGAAAAATTTCCGCGGAATATCGAAGCATACGGCAATACGTGTGCGGCGAGCATTCCGATTCTGCTGGATGAGTGGAACCGGTCTGGCAGAGCCCAAAAAGGACAGAGAATCGTTCTCTCCGGTTTCGGAGCAGGACTGATCTGGGGCGCGGCGTACCTGGAATGGTAAGAAACGCCCATATAAAATAAGAAGAATAAGAAAAAAAGTGAGGACAAAAACATGTTAGAAAAAGTAAAAGAAACCGTAGCAGAAGCACTGGGAGCAGATATCGATACCATCACAGCGGAGACTTCCTTCAAAGAGGATCTCGGAGCAGATTCCCTGGATCTGTTTGAAATGGTCATGTCCCTCGAGGACACCTGCGGCGTGGAAATCCCGACCGAGGATCTGGAAACGATGGTAACTGTCGGTGATGTTGCAGAGTATCTGGAGCAGCACAAAAACTAAGAAAGATCGGGAAGCAGGAGGAAGCGATTCATGATCACAGAAGTGACAAAATTACTCGGGATTCAGTATCCAGTCATTCAGGGCGGCATGGCCTGGGTGGCGGAGCATCATCTGGCAGCGGCAGTTTCCGAGGCCGGCGGCCTTGGCCTCATCGGAGCATCGGCGGCACCGGCAGAGTGGGTTCGGAATGAAATCCGCGAAGCAAAAAAACTGACGGACAAACCGTTCGGCGTCAACATCATGCTGATGAGCCCGTATGCGGATGAGGTGGCAAAAGTGGTTGCCGAGGAAGGCGTAAAAGTCGTTACGACGGGCGCAGGAAATCCGGAGAAATATATGGAACTGTGGAAAAACGCTGGTATCCGCGTCATCCCGGTGGTCGCTTCCGTGGCTCTTGCAAGACGAATGGAGCGTGCAGGCGCAGATGCCGTTGTGGCAGAAGGATGTGAGTCCGGCGGCCATATCGGCGAGACGACAACGATGGCACTCGTTCCGCAGGTGGCAGATGCCGTAAAAATTCCGGTCATTGCGGCCGGTGGAATTGCGGACGGACGCGGCATGGCAGCAGCCTTTATGCTGGGTGCCGAGGCGGTTCAGATGGGAACGCGTTTTGTCGCTTCGAAAGAGGCCGTTGTGCATGAAAATTACAAGCAGCTGGTGATCAAGGCGAAAGATATTGATACCCGCGTGACAGGCCGCACAACCGGTCATCCGGTGCGGGCGATCCGAAATGAGATGACACGCCATTATCTGGAACTGGAAAAAGAGGGAGCTCCGTTCGAAGAGCTGGAAAAACTGACGCTCGGCGGTCTTCGAAGAGCCGTTGTGGACGGCGATGTCAAAACCGGAAGCGTGATGTCCGGTCAGATTGCAGGTATGGTAAAAGACGAGAAAAGCTGCAAAGAAATCATAGAGCAGATGATGAATGAGATGGAAGAACTTCTGAAAGGAGCACCGGCGCGGTTATGAGTAAAACAGCATTTATGTTTCCTGGACAGGGTTCCCAGTGTGTCGGCATGGGCGCGGATTTTTATGAAGCATGTCCGAAAGCGAGAGCCGTCTACGATATGGCATCCGAGCTGATCGGGATTGATATGAAAAGACTCTGTTTTGAGGAAAATGAACATCTGGATCAGACAGAGTTTACCCAGATTGCACTGCTGACAACCGGAATGGCGATGGAGCAGTCCATCCGGGCGTGCGGCCTTACGCCGGATGTGACAGCGGGCCTCAGCCTTGGCGAGTACAACGCGATTGTGTCCGCCGGCGGTATGGAAATGGCGGATGCGATGAAGGTCGTCCGCAGAAGAGGCATCCTGATGGAGGAGGCTGTTCCGGCAGGCGAGGGCGCGATGGCGGCGGTGCTCGGCATGGAAGCTGCAAAAATCGAAGAGATTTTGAGCGGGATTTCCGGCGCCTACATTGCCAATTACAACTGCCCGGGTCAGATTGTCATCACCGGATATGAGGCGGCAGTGGCAGAGGCTTCGGAAAAGTTAAAAGAAGCAGGCGCAAAGCGGGTACTTCCGCTGAACGTAAGCGGCCCGTTCCATTCCCCGATGATGGAAGCTGCGTCCCAGGGGCTGACCGAAGCGCTCGAGGGCGTCGGCTTTATGGAGTTGAAGATTCCGTATGTGACGAATGTAACCGGCCAGTATGTGCGTGATACTGCACTGACGCGCGGCCTTCTGATCCAGCAGGTGGCATCCGGTGTGCGGTGGCAGCAGAGCATCGAGGCAATGATTGCGGACGGCGTTGATACCTTCGTGGAGATCGGACCGGGAAGAACACTGACCGGCTTTTTAAGAAAAATCAAGCGGGATGTAAAAGGTTACAATATCCGCACCTATGAGGAAATGCATCAGGTGTGCGAAACTTTATTATAGATAGTGGATTATGCAGCAGGAGAATGAGATGTTAAGTGGAAAAACAGCAGTAGTAACGGGCGCATCCCGCGGAATCGGGCGTGCGATTGCAGAAAAACTGGCGGCGGAGGGAGCCTTTGTTGTCATCAATTACAATGGTTCAAAAGAGGCGGCCGAAACCGTGCTTGCGGGAATCCGCGCGGCAGGAGGAGACGGCTGCGTGATGCAGTGCAATGTATCGGATTTTGCGGCGTGTGAAGTGTGGATGAAGGAAATTCTTGCTTTGTATGGGAAAATCGATATTCTGGTCAACAACGCGGGCATCACAAAGGACGGCCTTCTGATGGGCATGTCGGAGGAAGCCTTCGACCGTGTCATTGAGACAAACCTCAAGGGAACGTTCAACTGCATCCGCTTTGCGGCACGGCCGATGATCCGTCAGAAGAGCGGCTGCATCATCAACATGGCTTCTGTGGTCGGCGTGGCAGGAAACGCCGGACAGGCAAATTATGCGGCATCGAAAGCAGGTGTGATCGGCCTGACGAAAACAGCGGCACGGGAACTGGCATCCCGCGGCATCCGCGTCAATGCGATTGCGCCGGGCTTTATTGAGACCGATATGACGGAGGTTCTTTCGGATAAAGTGAAAGAAGCATCCGTATCCCAGATTCCGCTCGGCCATTTCGGAAAGCCGGAGGATGTGGCAAACCTGGCTGCATTTCTGGCATCCGAAGCGGCAGCTTACATCACCGGACAGGTGATTCACTGCGACGGCGGCATGGTGATCTAAGAAAAGGAGAGTTGGAATGAAGAGAAGAGTAGTCATCACAGGGCTGGGTGCGGTAACCCCGATTGGAAATACCGTGGAGGAATTCTGGAACGGCGTCCGCAAGGGAGCCTGCGGAATCGGAACGATTACGAAATTTGATACAGCAGAATATAAAGTACATCTGGCAGGCGAGGTCAAAGGCTTCGTGGCAAAAGAACGCATGGATTTCAAGGCGGCAAGACGAATGGGAACTTTCTCCCAGTATGCCGTTGCGGCAGCAAAAGAAGCGTTTGCAGATGCCGGCATTTCCATGGAGAATGAAGATCCGTTCCGCGTCGGCGTTCTGGTGGGCTCCGGCGTCGGTGATCTGAATGCATGCGAGCAGGCGAAAGCCAAAATTGATGCCGGAAATCCGTCCCGCGTCAACCCGTTTACCGTTCCGGTGATGATTGCGAACATGGCGGCGGGAAACGTTGCGATTGCACTCGGCGCGAAAGGAAAATGTACCAGCGTGGTGACGGCGTGTGCGACAGGAACGCACTGCATTGGCGATGCCTTCCGCGCAATTCAGTACAACGACGCGGACATCTGCGTGGCAGGCGGCGCGGAGAGCGCAATTACGCCGGTCGGCGTGGCAGGCTTTTCGGCACTGACCGCACTTTCCGAGTCGGAAGATCCGCTGCGGGCTTCGATTCCATTTGATAAAGACCGGAACGGTTTCGTCATGGGCGAGGGCGCCGGCATTCTCGTACTTGAGGAGCTGGAGCACGCGAAACAGCGCGGCGCGAAGATCTATGCAGAGGTAGTCGGATACGGCGCAACCTGCGATGCGTACCACATTACTTCTCCATTGGAAGATGGAAGTGGTGCGGCACGTGCGATGGAGCTTGCGATGGAAGAAGCGGGAGTAAAACCGGAAGAAGTTACTTATATTAATGCACACGGAACGTCCACACATCACAACGATCTGTTTGAAACGCGTGCGATCCGGAAAGCCTTCGGTGATGCGGCAGACCATGTGCTGGTCAACTCGACGAAATCGATGGTCGGTCATCTGCTCGGCGCGGCAGGCGGTGTGGAAGCTGTTGTCTGTGCGAAATCCATTCAGGACGGCTTCGTGCATCAGACGATTGGAACAAAGGAAGCAGATGCGGAATGCGATCTGAATTACTGCATCGGCGCTCCGGTGGAAACCGATGTGAAACTGGCAATGAGCAATTCCCTTGGTTTTGGCGGCCACAATGCGGTGCTGCTGTTTCAGAAATATGAATAAAGCGGCATCGTGTTCCGGTGCAGAAAGGAAAATAAGATGGAATTAGATCAGATTTTACAGTTGATTGATAAAGTTTCGGATTCTTCGCTGACCGCGTTTGATTACGAGGCTGATGGGATCAAGATTGCCATGGAGCATGGAAAAGCAGCTCCGGTGCAGGTGCAGATGAGCGGGGTTCCATCCGGTGCCGGTCTGCAGATGGCAGAGATGATGGGCGGAGCAAATGGCGTGACAGCGAAAGAAGCAGCCATGCCGGAGAGAAAAGAAACGGCAGGAAAAAGTACAGCGGCTGAGGATCACAGTGAAGCAGAAGAAGGCGTTTTTGTGACATCCCCGCTGGTCGGAACGTTTTATACAGCTCCGGCAGAGGATGCCGAGCCGTTTGTGAAGGTTGGCGACACCGTGAAAAAGGGACAGGTTGTAGCGATTGTGGAGGCCATGAAGCTGATGAATGAGATTGAGAGCGAAGTGGACGGCGTGATTGCGGAGGTTCTGGTGAAAAACGGCGAGATGGTTGATTACGGAAAACCGCTGTTCCGGGTAAAAGCGTAAAGCCGGGACGAGAAAGGAAGCAGCGAATGAACAGTTTGACAACGAAACAGATTCAGGAGATTATTCCACACAGACATCCGTTTCTGCTGGTGGATTACATAGAAGATTTTGAGCCGGGCGAATTCGGCATTGGGTATAAATGTGTGACGTACCGCGAGGATTTTTTTGCGGGTCATTTTCCGCAGGAGCCGGTGATGCCGGGCGTGCTGATTATCGAGGCGCTGGCGCAGGTCGGTGCGGTTGCGATTCTTTCTCTTGACGAGAATAAGGGAAAAATTGCATTTTTCGGCGGCATCAACAAGTGCCGCTTTAAGGGAAAAGTGAAACCGGGAGACAAGCTTCGTCTGGAGACGAAAATTATCCGCCACAAGGGACCGATGGGCGTCGGGGAAGCGGTTGCTTCGGTTGACGGCAAGGTGGTCGCGCAGGCGGAACTGACCTTTATGGTGGGGGCAGCACAATGATTCGAAAAGTTTTGATTGCAAACCGTGGGGAGATCGCGGTCCGGATTATCCGGGCATGCCGTGAGATGGGAATTCTCACGGTTGCTGTTTATTCGGAGGCGGACCGGGAGGCACTGCATGCGCAGCTCGCGGATGAGGCGGTGTGCATCGGGCCGGCACCGTCGAAGGACAGTTATTTAAATATGGAACGTATTTTGAGTGCGGCGCTTGTGACGGGGGCGGATGCGGTTCATCCGGGATTTGGATTCCTGTCGGAGAACAGCACGTTTGCGCGGAGATGCCAGGAGTGCCACATTACGTGGATTGGGCCGTCGCCTGAGGTGATGGACCGGCTGGGTAATAAGTCTGAAGCGCGAAATACGATGCAGGCAGCCGGTGTGCCGGTGATTCCGGGGACAAAGGAACCTGTTTTTGACTGGGAGACGGGTCTTTCTGAGGCCGACCGGATTGGTTTTCCGGTGATGATTAAGGCGGCGCTTGGAGGCGGCGGCAAGGGTATGCGCATGGCGGAGACGCGCGGGGAGTTCCAGAGTGCGTTTCAGACGGCGCAGAAGGAGGCTAAAAGTTCGTTTGCGGACGGGACGATGTATGTGGAGCGGCTGATTCGTCATCCGCGTCATGTGGAGTTTCAGATTATGGCGGACTCGTTCGGGAATGTGATTCATCTTGGGGAGCGGGACTGCTCAATTCAGAGGAATCATCAGAAGATGATTGAGGAGTCGCCTTGTGTGGCGATTGATGACACGCTGCGGGAGCGGATGGGCTCGGCGGCGGTCCGGGCGGCGAAGGCGGCGCATTATGCGAATGCGGGGACGATTGAGTTTCTGCTGGAGCCGGACGGGAATTTTTATTTTATGGAGATGAATACGCGGATTCAGGTGGAGCATCCGGTGACGGAGTGGGTCACGGGGGTGGATCTGATTCAGGAGCAGCTTCGGGTGGCTTCGGGGATGCCGCTGTCGGTGACGCAGGGGGAGGTACGGCTTTCGGGTCATGCGATTGAGTGCAGGATTAATGCGGAGAATCCGGCGAAGAATTTCAGGCCTTGTCCGGGGAAGATTACGGAGATGCATCTGCCTGGGGGATTTGGAGTACGGGTGGATACGGCGGCGTATGACGGGTATGTGATTCCGGCGTTTTATGATTCGATGCTGGCGAAGCTGATTGTGCATGGGAGGACGCGTGAGGAGGCGATTGCGCGGATGAGGAGTGCGCTGGGGGAAGTCGTCATCGAGGGAGTCGACACTAACGTTGATTATTTGTATTCTATTTTAAATGAAGAGGAGTATCTGGCCGGGAGGGCGGATATTGAGTTTGTGGAGCGGTTGACGGAGAGATTGTGAGAGACGGACGCCGCCCGGCAGTACAGCAGAGGGGGACGGCGCGGTTTCAGAGGAAAGAAACACTAAGGCCTCCAGCATTTGCTAAAACCATTTTCAAAAATCCAAAACTCGCTGTCGCTCAGACAGTTAGATTTTTGAAAATAACGCAAATTCTGGAAGCCTAAGTGTTTCTATAGCAATCCCCGAAAATAATGCAAAAAATTCAGCACCGCAGAGCGTGAATTACTGCGTCACAGATTTTCGTCGTACCCCGGTACGCCTTCAAATCTGTTCCTTGCAATTCGCGCTCTGCAGCACTGCCTTTTTTGCATTATTTTCGGGTCTTGCTATAGTTCCTCCTGCAAATGCGCCGTCCCCCTCTGCTGTACTGCCGGGCGGCTGAGATCAGACACACGACTGGGAGAGTGTGGTCAGCGACACCGCGGGGCGGTGCGGCTGGGATGACAGGAGTGAGCGGTGAAGAGAGAATGAATGCCTCGGTGGGTGAGGTGTGAGGTTGGAAGATTGTTATGGTGACAATAGAGTGAAAGTGTTATGACGTAAGGAGTGATGGTGGTATGATGCTGGGTAAGTATTTTAAGAAGACGGTGTTTCGGAAGGAGCACACGGCGGATGGGGTGGTGCCGGAGGCGCCGCAGGGGATTTTGAAGAAGTGTAATGCTTGTAAGGGGGCTATTTTTACGGAGGATGTGAAGAGGAATCTTTATATTTGTCCGAAGTGTGGGAATTATTTTCGGGTGCATGCGTATCGGAGGATTGAGTTTCTTCTGGATGATGGGAGTTTTGAGGAATGGGATCAGGGGATGACGGCGGGGAATCCGCTGGGGTTTCCGGGGTATGAAGAGAAGGTGAGGGCTCTGCAGGAGAGAACAGGACTTACGGAGGCTGTTGTGACTGGTAAGGGACGGATCAACGGGATGGAGACGGTGATCGGGGTCTGTGATGGCAGGTTTATGATGGCCAGTATGGGTGAGGCTGTTGGGGAGAAGATTACGCGGGCGGTGGAGAGGGCGACGAAGCTCTCGCTGCCGGTGATTTTGTTTGCGTGCTCGGGAGGGGCGCGGATGCAGGAGGGGATTGTTTCTCTGATGCAGATGGCGAAGACGTCGGCGGCGCTGAAAAGACACAGTGATGCGGGGCTTTTGTATGTGAGTGTGCTGACGGACCCGACGATGGGCGGCGTGACAGCAAGCTGGGCGATGCTGGGGGATATTATTCTGGCGGAGCCGCATGCGCTGATCGGGTTTGCGGGGCCGAGGGTTATTGAGCAGACAATAGGACAGAAACTGCCGAAAGGGTTCCAGCGGGCAGAGTTTCTGGTGGAGCATGGGTTTGTGGATCGGATTCTGCCAAGAGAAGAGGCGAAAGAGGTGCTGTCGGAGATTCTGCGGATGCATGGGAAGCGTGCGGAAGGTATGGCATCGGGCGGTGGCGATTTGATGAAGAATTCTGTGCCGGAAGAAAACGGGAAGGAACTGCAGAAAGAAGAGACTGCGGCAGAAAGCGTGAAGGCGCTGGCAGAAGAAACTGAAAATACGGAAACTTCCAGGGACGGACAGGAAAAATCGCTTCGGGGAGAAAAAGAAGAGACGGAGTGGGAGAATCTGCGGAAATCGTCGGCCTGGGATTGTGTGCAGAAAGCGCGGAAAAAAGACCGGCCGGTCGGAGGGGATTATATTCGGGAGCTGTTTCCGGATTTTATCGAGTTCCATGGCGACCGGCTGTATGGCGATGATGCGGCGATCATCGGTGGTATTGCGTCGTTTGACGGCACACCGGTCACGGTCATCGCCGAGGCGAAAGGCGCGGATACGAAAGAAAACATCCGCCGCAATTTCGGCATGCCGTCCCCGGAGGGCTACCGCAAAGCCCTGCGTCTGATGAAACAGGCCGAAAAATTCCACAGGCCTGTTATCTGTCTCGTAGACACCCCAGGCGCCTTCTGCGGAATGGAAGCCGAAGAACGCGGCCAGGGCGAGGCGATTGCGCGGAACCTGTATGAAATGTCAGCGTTAAAAACGCCGGTTCTTTCTATTGTCATTTCAGAAGGCGGCAGCGGCGGTGCTCTGGCACTCGCCGTAGCAGATGAAGTGTGGATGATGGAGAACGCCATCTACTCCATCCTGTCGCCGGAGGGATTTGCAAGTATTCTATGGAAAGACGGCAAACGCGCGCCGGAGGCCGCCGAGGTGATGAAGCTGACGGCGGGGGATTTGAAGGAACTGGGAATTGTAGAAGAGATTGTGGAAGAGCCGGGGGAGTTTACGGTGGACACAATGCCAGTGGTGTGTGAAGAATTGAGAGGCAAAATTCTGAGATTCCTGGAAAAGTATGAGAAGATGGATGGGGAAGAACTGGTAGAGGAGAGGTATCGGAGATTTCGGGATATGTGAAAAGAAGATTTTGACATATTCTGAAATGCATGATATTATGATATTGAAAAGAGTGCTACCGATAGACGGTTAGTCCATATTTATTGGTTTATGTAAAAATAGTCGCCAAAGTTTGCAGGACTGGGCGGCTATTTTTGTGATTTCGCAGTATCTTTGCCGAAGTTGTATCCAAGGCTAAAGCAGGTTAAGCCGAAACTTACAACTGCTATGAAGTCGATAATACTCATGGCTTAGCCCTCCTTTCCAAGGAATTCCCATATAAAGGGTTTCTATGTAATCGGAGAGTCACAGTCCCTCCGTAGAAGGACTAACCGCCTACCGTTATGGCAGCACCCGTATATTGAGTATAACAGTTTCTTGTAGTCCATTCAACAAAAATATGATTGAAATGCAGAATAAAAATATACGGATTTTAGATATACAAAATAAATAGAGGATTTGAAGGGAGGAATAACTAATTGACGTTGGCGGAATTTATGGTAAGATAAAAGGGCAGGATACAAATACCGAGGATATTCTGCGAGTTCAGACTTAGGTCTGTGAGTTGAAAAACATTTTTGAATAACTGTTATGTAAAAAGCATTGGAAAATAATCTGATGCTTTTTATATTTTAAACTATTTAAGAATTATTCAATAATATAAACTTTACATTATTGAAATACTTATAAAAATATAATTTGTATTGCATGTTAGTAGAAAAGGTGGTATAGTGAAAATATAAAAGAAGAAGCTATCAGATATTGGCAGTATCGGATAACTTCTTCAGGTAGAAAACTGATTCAATTTAGAAATAAGATCTAAAAAGAATAGTAAACTACGAACATATACTATTCTATACGTTATTTTCTAATTTGTAAAGTCTTCTATAATTTTAGAGTAAAAAATACTCTAACACACAAAGGAAGAATTACAAAATCTAAAAATCTTTGTAAATTCCCAATGTGAAAATAAAAATCAAATTGATACTAAGGCAGAAATGCGATTTAAGAGGAGAGGTGGTAAAAAGGATTTTGAATAGAATTATTTGACATGTCAAAGTAGAAAACGATGAGGTATAAACTAAATATATGATCGAACAAAAGTTTGAAAATATATTGCGCTACAGGTCGGAGTCTGCTATAATGTGGTAAAAATGAATAAAAAATCAGAACTTGACTCCGAAAAATAAACAAAATAGACAAAAGGAGAAAGTGATGAATAATACAAACGAAAATAAAACAAGTGACATCTATCTTGCACATGTGGATTTTGAATCAGGCCGTACACAGAGCTTTCAGGAACATACAGATAATGTAACATCATATGCAAAAAGCATTTGTCCTATGGAAGAGATTCAGAAACTTGTCGAGGCGGCCGCACTTTTTCATGATGCGGGGAAACTCTCTGATGATGTGCAGAAAGATTTTCAAGATATCTTGAAAAAGGGAGATCAGGCACACCGAAACGATTTGGATCACTCAACCGCAGGTGGACGGATGCTATGGAAAATGATGCGGCAGAAAACAGCAGCAGAGCTGTTAAGTACAGTTGTGTACTCACATCATGGAATCAGCGACTGTATTGATTTTGAAAGCGGGTGTACCTTACAGGAACGCAGAGCGGAAAAAGAGTGTCAGGAAGACATTGTGAAGGAAAGATTTTTTCAGATCTTTGATAAAGAGAAAATCCAAAAAGTGTGCGAAGCAGCAGATGCACAATATGTTCAGATTAATAAAAAAATAGGAATGTTTGTGCGAAAAAGCACAAAACAAAATCGTCATTGTGGAAATGGATATTTTTATATTGGAATGTATTTCAGAGTATTGCTTTCTATGCTGCTTGACAGTGATTGGACAGATACGGAAAAATTTTTTCAGAATGAAGAATTGAAACAACGTATTTCAAAGAAAGAAATACAGAAAATATGGCAACAGAGTATACAATGTTTTGAGAACTATCTTAATCATGAAATTCGAAACAAGGCAGAAAATGGCCAGAGTCTTCAGGCAGTCCGGCAGGAGATTTCTGAGAGGTGCTATGAAGAGGCAGAAAAAGAAACGAGACTGTATCGTCTGACAGTACCAACGGGAGCTGGAAAGACATTAAGTAGTTTGCGCTTTGCACTGTATCGTGCCGAGCGGACCCAAAAACAGCATATTATTTATGTTGCCCCATTTAACAGTATTTTAAGTCAGAATGCCGATGAGATCCGGAGAGCAGTTGACGATCCGGATATCGTACTGGAACATCATTGCAATGTGATTCTTTCGGAGGGAAAGCAGGAGAAAGACTATAAAAAACTGACAGAAACATGGGATGTGCCAATTATTATGACATCAGCTGTACAGGTATTGAATGTACTTTTTTCGGGACAGAAAAGAGATATCCGCAGAATGCATACCTTATGTAACAGCGTGATCATTTTTGATGAGGTACAGGCCATTCCGAAGAAGTGTATGGAACTTTTTAACTTAGCAGTAAATTTTCTTACCAATTTTGCGGAATCGGATGTTGTATTATGTTCAGCTACCCAGCCATCCATTAAAGATTTGAAAGAGAATAATTTAAGTGAATGCATGGAGATGACGGGAATCATAGAAAAGTATGAAGAAACCTTTCGAAGAACGGATATCGTAGATTTGACAGAAACAGAAGCGTATCCGGGCGGAATGGAAATCGAGGATCTCTGTGATTTTACGTTGCAGCAAGCTGAGACATTTCGAAATGTGCTGGTCATAGTAAATACAACCGAATGTGCAAAACAAGTATATGAAAAGATAAAAAGCAGCTGTTCAGACGAAGATCAAGTTTTTCACCTGAGCAATAAACTTTGCCCGCAAAATAAAGAGGACACGTTGGAAACGGTCCATGCGGCATTACGAAAAAATAGAGAATCCGGATATACAGGCAGAGTGATCTGCATCAGTACACCGGTTGTAGAAGCGGGTGTAAATTTTTCTTTTGGCTGTGTCATTCGATCAAAAGCGGGATTGGATCATGTGATCCAGGCCGCTGGAAGAGGAAATCGCCACAAGGAGTATCCCTGGTTTGGAAAGATTTACATTGTACAATTGACAAACGAGGCCGAAAGTCTGGAAAAGCTGCCAGAGATACAAGAAGAACAAAGAGCAGTACAAAAATTATTAGAACAATTTCGAAGTAAGCCTGAAATTTTTGAAAAAAGATTAGATTCATCGAAAGCGATAGCGATTTATTATCAGTATTACTATCAGGTGCTGCAGGCTGATATCACGAAATTTCCGGCGAAAAATTATAAAACGACCTTGCTAGAAATGCTGGGAAAAAATTGTCCGGGAAGAAAACAATATTGGCATAAGTTTGAACAAGAGTATAAGGGGGGAATGGCACAGGCATTTGCAACGGCAGGAAAAGAATTTGAAGTTATTTCTAATGATTATAAGATTCCAGTTGTGATTCCCTATAATGATGAGGCCAAAAAACTGATTGCAGCATTTGTCGGAGCAGATGGTGAGTATTTACCTTGGGAGGAAAAGCAGAGGATGCTGCGGGAACTGCAAAAATATACGGTTGGAATTTCAGAAGTGCAGAAGGAACGTCTTAATAATGCAATATATCAAATTAGTGATGAAGAAATACTCGTGTTGAGCGAAGGGTATTACAGCAATGAAGTTGGTGTGCTGGAAGAACCGCAGATGAACTTTGAGAACTATTAAACATATTGGAGGTGGTACAATGGAAAAACATGCGAATACCATAGAGTACGAAGTGTATGGGGACTATGCATTGTTTTCTGATCCGGTGGTGCGTGTTGGAGGCGAAAAAACAAGTTATTCAATTCCAACTTACGAGGCATTGCGAGGTATTACGGAAAGCATATTTTGGAAACCCACGATCTCTTGGGTAATTGATGAAATTCGCGTTATGAACCGGATTCAGACGGAAACAAAAGGTATTCGTCCTATTAAATACAATGGCGGAAACGAACTGGCATACTACACGTATTTAAAGGATGTGCGTTATCAGGTACATGCTCATTTTGAATTTAATGAGCATCAGGTCAACATGGTACAGGATAGAAATGAGCGAAAATATCAGTGCATGTCAGAAAGAATGGTAAAGAGCGGAGGCCGGAGGGATATTTTTCTTGGAACAAGAGAATGTCAGGCATTTGTGGAACCGTGTGAATTTGGCAGTGGAGCAGGATATTATGATGATATGGAAAAAGATATAGATTTCGGTTTCTCTTATCACGGAATTACTTATGCGGAAGAAGCCGTTTTGTCGGAGGATCAGGGAAAAATGACGGTAAGATTCTGGGAGCATCCGACCATGACAAGGGGAGGCTACATCGTTTATCCACGTCCGGAAGAGTGTACAATCAAACGTCATATACGAAAAATGCAGACGAAAATATTTGAAAATATCGAGAAAGAAGAAAATGAAAAAGGGAGGTGAAAGATACGTGAACTGGGGAAGAGAAGCACTGGATTTGTACGAAAAAAATCTGAACAAGGTAGGAAAAATAGAATATCGTGGTGAATTTCCCTATACGCTGCTTCCAACATTCCACTCAACGGCAACGGCACAGATTACGGTAACCATTGATGAAGAAGGTAACTTTTTACATGGCGAACAGGTTCCTGCAAATGATAAATTTACCATTATTCCGGTTACAGAAAAATCAGGAAGCCGAACATCTGGAAAAGAAGCCCATCCCCTGTGTGATAATTTAAGATATCTGGCGGGCGATTATCCGCTTTATGTGGCGGACGATGGAAGCTGTTTTGAAATTTATATGGAACAATTAAAAAAATGGTATGAGTCAGAATTTTGCCATGATAAAGTAAGAGCAATTTATTATTATCTGCAGAAGAAAAGTTTGATGCATGATTTGATTGAACAGAAGGTATTGAAGCAAAATGAAGATGGAACGCTGGCAGAAAAGGAAACGATTCAGGGAATTGATCAAAGTAAAGCGTTTGTGCGATTTATTGTGCGCTCTTTAAGTAATCCACTGACAGAAACAGTTGATGAATGCTGGAGAGATAAGACCTTATGGGAAAAATATCAGCAGTATCAGCGGTCTATGGAAGGGGAAAAGGGACTTTGCTATTTAAGTGGAAAAAGAGAAAGTATTTCCTATCTACAGCCAAAGAAAATCCGAAATGAAGGAGACGGCGCGAAACTGATTTCTTCAAATGATAAGGATAATTTTACGTATCGTGGTCGATTTGCAACGAAAGAAGAGGCATTTGCAATTGGAAATGAAACATCCCAGAAGGTTCACAACGCATTGAAATGGATTATCCGCAGACAGGGAGGCACATATGATACCATGGTGTTTGTTACATGGGAAACAGCGGAGGATTCAGCAGGAAAATTAGAAGTTCGATGGGACTCGGATACGGAGCATATTATATCTGAATTTGATGAATGGGATACCGGACTGGAAGATCCGGAGTTTGACACCAATGCGATCGGAGCGGAGCTGTTTCAGAAGGCGATGAGTGGGTATCGCACGCTGCAGAACGAGGAAAAATGTCCCACGACCATGAAATATATGGTGTTATTAGGAGTCGATGCAGCAACACCAGGGCGCCTGGCAGTCGTGGAAGCAAAAAAAATTGAAGAAACGCGGTATTTAGAGAATATCAGAAAATGGCACAAGGACTGCTGGTGGCGTCATGAAAAATGGAGAGACGGAAAAAGAATTGTTTATTATGGCATGGTTGGAGTAAAGGAGATAGCGGATCTTTTATTCGGAATAGAAAATAATGGGAGTATTACCATTGTAGATGGAAACAGCAAAAAACTTTATGCTGAGGTTGCAAAGCGTATCTTGCCATGTATCTGGGATGGGCAGAGAATACCAGCTGATTATGTGGAAAGGGCGATAAATAAGGCATCTAATCCATTGGCATATAAAGAACAGAAAAACTGGGAGCAGATTTTGCAGCTTGCGTGCTCCATGGTTAAAAAAAGAAGAAAAGAACTTTATAAGGAGGAATGGAAAATGGCGGTAGACAAAAATTGTACAGAAAGAGATTACCTGTATGGAAGATTGCTTGCTGTAGCAGATCGAATTGAATATCGGACTTTTGATATGGATAAGGACAGAAGCAGAATTACAAATGCAAAGCGATACATGAATAATTTTTCGCAGAGACCGTTTGAAACCTGGAAAGTTATTGAAGAGAATATTCAGCCGTATTTGAACAAATTGCCAGTGCCGGAACGAAGATTTTATGAAAATCTGCTGGACGAAATCGAGGACGCATTTGAAAGTGTAAACGATTATCAGGAGAATAAACGTTTGAGCGGCTTATATTTACTTGGATTTCACAGTCAGTCCTGTGCGCTGAGAACTTACAAAACAGAGAAAACAGAGGAGGAATAAAGAAATGAGCGAATTAAAAGGAAAAATTGATTTTACATTATTTGTGAGTGCAACGAATGCAAATCCCAATGGAGATCCACTGAACGGAAACCGTCCGAGAATTAATCTGGATGGATATGGGGAAATTTCAGATGTCTGCATTAAACGAAAAATCCGAAACCGCCTGCAGGATCTGGGACAGAAAATTTTCGTGCAGTCAGATGACAGAACGGACGACTCATTCAAGAGTCTGAAGGAGCGCGCAGATGGTTGCGAGGAGCTTAAAAAACAGATGGGAAATAAGAAAGATGCGAGCAGAGATCTCTGCGCACAGATTGCATGCAAGGAGTGGATCGATGTGAGAGCATTTGGACAGGTTTTTGCATTTAAAGGAATTCCAGTATCCTTTGGCGTACGCGGTCCGGTGTCGATTCATCAGGCAGTAAGTCTGTCTCCGATTGATATCATGAGTATGCAAATCACCAAGAGCGTAAACAGCGAGGCCGGAAAAGAAGGAAAGGCATCTGATACGATGGGAACGAAACATAGAGTTGGGTTTGCTGTATACAAGGTGATGGGAAGTGTCAATGTGCAGCTCGCGGAAAAGACGGGCTTTACCCAGGAGGATGCTGAGATACTGAAAGAAGCACTCATGACATTGTTTGAAAATGATGCATCGTCAGCACGTCCGGAAGGAAGTATGGAGGTATGCCGGATGTACTGGTGGCAGCACGAGGAAAAAACACCGGCTATTTCGAGTGGAAAGATCCAGAGAGGATTTGACTGGAATAAAGATTTAGATCATCCGAGAAGCTTTAAGGATTATGATATTACCTGGAATGTAGAAGGATGCAGAGAACCGGAGATTTTTGATTTTGTCTAAAGATACGGTCGTTTTCCGTGAGGGGTGAATTGGAATGTATGATGAGGATGATTATCTGCAGTTGTCAGGAATTCAACATTTTGCATTCTGCCGGCGCCAATGGGCACTTGCATATATCGAGATGCAGTGGCAGGAGAATGTCCGCACGGTAGAGGGAAAGATTCTTCATGAAAATGCACATAATCCGGGTCTCAAAGAAAAAAGAGGAGATCTGCTGATTGTGCGTGCGATGCCGGTTCACTCCTGCGAAATGGGAGTGAGCGGCGAGTGCGATGTGGTGGAATTTCATCGGGTGAAAGAGGGGATTTCACTGCATGGAAAAGAAGGATTTTATCGTGTAGTGCCAATAGAATATAAGCAGGGAAAACCAAAAGAAGGAGAAGAGGATATCCTGCAGTTGGCAGCGCAGGCGTTTTGTCTGGAAGAAATGCTGTGTTGTGAAATCGAGTATGGATATCTTTATTACGGTGAAGTCCGCAGACGCCATAAGGTAGAATTTGATAATGCAATCCGGGAAAAAGTGAAGCAGATATTTGCAGAAATGCATAAGTATTATGAACAACAGTATACACCGAAAGTAAAAATAAGCAGGAAATGTAATGCATGTTCCTTGAAAGATATTTGTCTGCCGGTTTTAAATAAGAATAAATTGGTTGCGGAATACATTACCAAGAGAATGCAGGAAGAGGAAAATCTATGAAAAGATTGCTGAATACCTTGTATATTACTTATGGAAATCGTTATCTTTCACTTGATGGGGAAAATGTCGTAGTAATGGAGGATAAAAAGGAAATAGGAAGAATCCCTTTACATAATTTACAGGCGATCGTGACCTTTGGCTATACAGGAGCGAGTCCGGCATTAATGGGGGCGTGCGCGCAAAGAAACATTGAATTATCCTTTATGTCCGGAAATGGTCGTTTTCTGGCGAGAGTCAGCGGAGAAGAAAAGGGAAATGTGACACTGCGAAAAACACAATACCGCATCAGTGAGAAAAAAGAAGAAAGCGTCAAAATAGCAAAGAATTTTATTCTTGGCAAGGTCTATAATGCCAGGTGGGTGCTCGAGAGAGCCGCCAGAGATTACAGTATGCGGCTGGATGCAGAATTGCTTAAGAAAAAATCAGCTTTTCTGGGGCAGAGTATGAATAAAATCAGAGAATGTGAAGATGCGGGAACACTTTTAGGACTGGAAGGAGAAGCTGCATCGGTATATTTTTCCGCTTTTGATGAACTTATTCTGCAGCAGAAAGAGGATTTTTATTTTCATGGAAGAAATAAGAGACCACCGTTAGATAATGTGAATGCGATGCTTTCGTTTGGATATTCTTTACTGGCAGGAATGTGCGGCGGGGCGCTGGAAGCAGTGGGCCTGGATCCATATGTTGGATTTTTCCACACAGATCGTCCGGGACGAATGTCATTGGCGCTGGATCTGATGGAAGAATTTCGTAGCGTTATGGTAGATCGGTTTGTTCTGACACTTATCAACAAGAGGATTATGAAGCCAGAATATTTTTTAACTAAGGAAAACGGTGCCGTTATTATGACGGAGGAGGGACGAAAAGCCTTTCTTAGTGCATGGCAGGGAAAAAAACAGGAGATGATTACGCATCCATTTTTAGGCGAAAAGATCGAGTGGGGAATGGTTCCATATGCACAGAGCATGCTGCTGGCACGTTTCCTGCGAGGGGATCTGGATGAATATCCGCCATTTTTGTGGAAGTAGGTGATTTTTAATGCTGGTGCTGATCACATATGATGTAAATACACAAACCGTAGCAGGCAGAACGCGATTGCGCAAGGTAGCAAAAGAATGTACCAATTACGGCCAGCGAGTCCAAAATTCTGTCTTCGAGTGCCAGATGGATGCGGCTAAGTGCCGACAGGTAAAAGATATACTAGAAAAAATCATAGATAAAGAGACCGATAGTTTGCGGTTTTACTATTTGGGTGAAAAGTACAAAAACAAAGTAGAACATGTTGGTGCAAAAGCGGGATTTGACGTGATGGACACACTGATTCTGTAGTGCGAATGCCAAGTGCACAGAAAAAAGCAGGAAGATTCGCACTTGAAATTTAAAGGATTTTTGCTGAAAAGATAGAATTTGGGGGAGGAGGGAGATGAAATGAGGAAGAAAATATAGAGATATTGAATAAGCATAGCCGCGATTTAGAAGAAAAATTTGTCTAAATTTGCCGTCGCCCTCCGTGAGGGCGTGAGTTGAAATATCTACAGGTACTTCTTCTACTTCCGCAGGATCCTGTCGCCCTCCGTGAGGGCGTGAGTTGAAATAACTCTATGTACTCTCCGCAGTGCGGGCATGGCAGTCGCCCTCCGTGAGGGCGTGAGTTGAAATGCCTTTGGATAATTTTCCCATGCTCGAAGTGGTAGTCGCCCTCCGTGAGGGCGTGAGTTGAAATGCTCCCTGAGTATTGTGTGGGGTAGCCGTATAGCGTCGCCCTCCGTGAGGGCGTGAGTTGAAATAATCTCTTTGTTAGCCTCACCGGCTTTCGATCAGTCGCCCTCCGTGAGGGCGTGAGTTGAAATAACTGGCGCATGGCCTCCTTGATGTACTGGGAAGTCGCCCTCCGTGAGGGCGTGAGTTGAAATTACTGGCCTGAATGTCCGGGTATGCGCGGAAATCGTCGCCCTCCGTGAGGGCGTGAGTTGAAATATCCTGGAATCGTCAGGACTGTTCCCGGCCAGATCGTCGCCCTCCGTGAGGGCGTGAGTTGAAATACTATGGTAAAGGATCCGACGCCAGTGTGTACCGGTCGCCCTCCGTGAGGGCGTGAGTTGAAATATCCAGCCTTTGTATGCTGCAATCCGGCAGGCTCTGTCGCCCTCCGTGAGGGCGTGAGTTGAAATACTCATTGATCAGTGTTAATACCAGATGTGGGATGTCGCCCTCCGTGAGGGCGTGAGTTGAAATGCTTTCAGGTAACTGATTGAACTGAATCCGATATAGTCGCCCTCCGTGAGGGCGTGAGTTGAAATATTCTTTCCGTTGCATGTTGAATATGTGCTGTCTGGTCGCCCTCCGTGAGGGCGTGAGTTGAAATATCGAGGAACTCCTTCTTCCAGTTGCGGAGAAGGTCGCCCTCCGTGAGGGCGTGAGTTGAAATTACGCCGCCTGTGGAGATTTTGACAGCTTCATTTGTCGCCCTCCGTGAGGGCGTGAGTTGAAATAACGTTATTTTGGCTGCGAGAAAGTCTTTTTCAGTCGCCCTCCGTGAGGGCGTGAGTTGAAATATCCTGGAATCGTCAGAACTGTTCCCGGCCAGGTCGCCCTCCGTGAGGGCGTGAGTTGAAATGTTCCAGTTCGTTGTCTTGATGGTAGCTTCCACAGTCGCCCTCCGTGAGGGCGTGAGTTGAAATTAATATTCTTCTGCTTTTTCAACCTTCGAAGCTCTTGCCGTCGCCCTCCGTGAGGGCGTGAGTTGAAATTAATGGCAAATATCTTGCTCACGCCCCACTCAGGTCGCCCTCCGTGAGGGCGTGAGTTGAAATGCCCTCTTCCAGGCGTTTCTCTGCCGCTGCCGTGCCGTCGCCCTCCGTGAGGGCGTGAGTTGAAATATGTCTGCCGCTAAAACAAATCTTTCATACTTCGGTCGCCCTCCGTGAGGGCGTGAGTTGAAATAGCATATTCGTCGCATCTGGCTGAAAAGCCCTCCGTCGCCCTCCGTGAGGGCGTGAGTTGAAATACCAGGCTCAGAATTTTACTTGCCTTTTTCACGTCGCCCTCCGTGAGGGCGTGAGTTGAAATTTCTCCGGATGCTCCGGATATTCTGTGATCTTAGTCGCCCTCCGTGAGGGCGTGAGTTGAAATACTTCCGGGGGCTGGACGATCCGCTGAAAGTAAGTCGCCTTCCGTGAGGGCGTGAGTTGAAATGACTTCGTATGAAAGATTAATTTTTGAAAAGATGGTAGATAGAAGCGTCGCCCTCCGTGAGGGCGTGAGTTGAAATCTTCTCCATGCATTCCGGATTCTGTGCTGTTCTGGTCGCCCTCCGTGAGGGCGTGAGTTGAAATCCTACACTTTCTTGCAAAACTCCTTAGATGTATGTCGCCCTCCGTGAGGGCGTGAGTTGAAATAAACAGAAATGGCTTGGATTCTTTCAGGAATTTGGTCGCCCTCCGTGAGGGCGTGAGTTGAAATGTCTTGCTGTAAACAAATTCTTTTGCCATGATTTAATCGTCGCCCTCCGTGAGGGCGTGAGTTGAAATACCGAGGAAATTCTTGGAACAGCGGCGGCAGATAGTCGCCCTCCGTGAGGGCGTGAGTTGAAATGCGTAGGCAAGATAGTCATCAATTTCTTTACAGGTCGCCCTCCGTGAGGGCGTGAGTTGAAATGATGCGTCCCCACACAACCGGCCCGATTCCTTTGTCGCCCTCCGTGAGTTGAATCTTCAAACATTGGTGGAATTATTTAGAGTATGATGTATCACACTTCGTGAGTTGAAATAACAGCAGTTATTCTGCAAGCAGAGGAGCGTTCTCTCAGGAGTGAAATGTGTTTGACATGAAAGTTAAATAATGTTAATCTATAACTAGCGTAAGTGACAACTAACCGCTCATGTATTCGCAAGAACCATGAGCGGCTATTTTTCTATTTTAATATTCGGTGAGAAAGGAGGAAAATTATGAAGAGTCCATTTAAAATATTTTGGATCGTACTCGGCTTTCTGTGTCTGGGATTTGGTACCATCGGCATTGTGCTTCCGATTCTGCCGACAGTTCCATTCTATATGGCGACCCTGTTCTGCTTTGCGAAAAGTTCGGAACGGCTGCACAGCTGGTTTATTGGAACTCAATTATATAAGAAGCATCTCGACAGCTTCGTACAGCATCGGGCGATGACGGTAGGAACGAAATGTAAAATTATCGGGATGGTAACGGTTGTGATGGCGATCGGCTTTTTTGCTATGAAGAATGTGCCGATCGGAAGAATCTGTATTGCTGTGGTATGGATGTGCCATATTTTGTATTTCTTCCTGCGGGTCAAAACCGTAAAAACAGAAGATCATATTCTAGGAGAAACAAAATGAACAAAGTAGAAAAAAAGCGGCAGAAAGAACAGTACGTCGTGGAAGAGATGATCCGCCTGTACTGCCGGAAAAACCATGGAAAAGAGGGGCATGCATCCGGCGGGATGTGTCCGGAATGTCAGAAATTAGCGGACTATGCAAAACAGCGGAGCCAGAAATGTCCCTTCATGGAACAGAAAACATTCTGCGCAAACTGCAAAGTACACTGCTACAAGCCGGAAATGCGGGAAAAGATCCGCGCCGTTATGCGGTTTTCGGGGCCGAGGATGCTGCTGTATCATCCGATTTTAGCTATCTGGCATTTGATTTGCAGCATGAGAGAGAAGCGAAAAGCAAAAGCATAAAAGAGAGGTACTTATGATTAAAACAAGACTGGTGGGGCTGCTGTCCCACGCGAAAAAGTATATCGTGTACACGATTCTGTGGCAGTGGGCGGCGCTTCTGTCGCAGGTGATCGCGGTATTTACGGTCGCCGATCTGCTGGAACGGGTCGTGTATGGTGCGGTAACGGCAGCGGCTGTGAAACGGACGATTTTTACACTGGCAATTGTTGTTGTGATCCGCTTTTTCTGCGAGCGGATGGGCGCGCGGTCGTCGTATCTTGCGTGTGTGGATGTGAAACGGATTCTGCGTGAGAAAATTTATGAGAAAATGCTGAAACTGGGGGCATCCTACAGCGAACAGGTATCATCCTCGGAGGTCGTACAGGTATCCACGGAAGGCGTGGAGCAGCTCGAAACCTATTTTGGAAAGTATCTTCCGCAGCTGTTCTACAGCCTGATTGCGCCGCTCACCTTGTTTGTGATCCTCTGCCGGGTGAGCATGAAAGCGAGCGTGATTCTTCTGATCTGTGTGCCGCTGATCCCGATTTCGATTGTGGTTGTGCAGAAGATTGCGAAGAAGCTGCTGAACAAATACTGGAGCATTTACACCGGCCTTGGCGATTCCTTCCTTGAAAATCTGCAGGGTCTGACGACATTAAAAATTTATCAGGCCGACCAGCAGAAAGCCGACGAGATGGATGTGGAATCCCAGAACTTCCGCCGGATCACGATGAAAGTTCTGACGATGCAGCTCAACTCAACGAGCGTGATGGACATCGTAGCATACGGCGGCGCGGCGGTTGGCATGGCGGTGGCGGTATCGGAATTTCTGAAAGGAAACCTCACCGTGTCCGGCACGCTCTGTATTGTTTTGCTGGCGAGTGAGTTTTTTCTGCCGCTGCGTCTGCTCGGATCGTTCTTCCACATTGCGATGAACGGCATGGCGGCGAGTGACAAGATTTTCAAAATCCTTGATCTGCCGGAGCCGCAGGCGGGAGAACGGACGCTGCCGGACGGACCGCTGGATGTTGTGTTGGAGGATGTGCATTTTTCCTATGAAGAAGACCGGGAAATTCTGAAGGGCATCGACCTTACACTCCCGGCGGGCAGTTTTGTATCGCTGGTCGGCGAATCCGGCTGCGGAAAGAGTACGATTGCGGGTATCCTTGCGGCAAAGAACCGTGGATATACAGGGCGCATCACCCTGGGCGGTGTGCCGCTCTCGGAAGTCGCTGAGACGGATCTGATGAAGCACGTTGTTCTGGTCCGCCACAACAGTTACTTATTTAAAGGAACCGTAGAAGAGAACCTGCGCATGGCGAAACCGGATGCGACGAAGGAGGAGATGGAGGCGGTTCTGCAGAAAGTCAATCTGCTGGGATTCTTACAGACACAGAACGGACTGCAGACAGAGCTTCTCGAAAAAGCAGGAAACCTCTCCGGCGGCCAGTGCCAGCGTCTTGTGATTGCGCGGGCGCTACTTCGGAGCGACAGTGCGGTGTATATCTTTGATGAAGCCGCATCGAATATTGATGTCGAGAGTGAAGAGCTAATCATGAATGTGATTCATGAACTCGCAAAGACGAAAACGGTATTGCTGATTTCCCACCGCCTTGCGAACGTCGTACAGTCAGATCAGATTTATTTCCTGAAAAACGGTACCATCTGCGAGCGTGGAACGCATGCGGAACTGATGGAACAGAACGGCGCATACCGTCATCTGTACGACAGCCAGATGGTACTGGAAAACTATGGAAAGGAGGGGAATGCATGATGAACGAGAAGAAAAATACAGCAAAACGCAGAAGCGCCCTCCGGATTATGGGAAGCCTGATCGGGCTGGTGAAGCCATTGCTTCATATTATGATGGCGGCAATTATTCTTGGAACAATGGGATATTTATGTGCGATCTTCCTGACGATTCTGGCAGGACAGGTCATCATGCACGGCTTACTGACGGGCGTGGCAGGGACGAGCCTTTCGGTGCAAAACATGTGGCTTGTACATACCCCGGTAAAAACGATACTCACGGTGATGATCGTGATCGCGGTGCTGCGCGGCATTCTGCATTATGCGGAGCAGTACTGCAACCACTTTATTGCTTTTAAACTGCTGGCGATCATCCGCCATAAAGTGTTTGCAGCTTTGCGGAAGCTCTGCCCGGCGAAGCTGGAAGGACGGGACAAAGGAAATCTGATTTCGATTATCACAACCGATATCGAACTTTTGGAAGTATTCTATGCGCATACGATTTCCCCGATTGCGATTGCAGCATTAACTTCTTTGATTATGGTATGCTTCATTGGAAGATACCATGTTCTGGCAGGGCTGCTTGCACTTGCGGCGTATCTGACGGTCGGCGTTGTGATCCCGATGTGGAACGGAAAGCGCGGAAGCCAGAAAGGAATGGAGTTCCGGACAGGCTTTGGCGAGCTGAACAGCTTTGTGCTGGATTCCCTGCGTGGCCTCGACGAGACGATTCAGTACGGACAGGGCGAAAAACGGAAAGAGCAGATGTCAGGGCGGTCGAAAGAACTGGCTTCTGTGCAGGAAAACTTAAGCCGCATGGAAGGCTCCCAGCGGTCTGTCACCAACATGGTGATTCTTCTGGCATCGTTCGGCATGCTGGCACTGACGATCTATCTTTACACGAAAGGCGGGATCGGATTTGAGGGAGTCCTGACCTGTACAGTCGCGATGATGGGTTCCTTCGGCCCGGTCGTGGCGCTGTCCAGCCTGTCGAATAACCTGAATCAGACGCTGGCAAGCGGCGAGCGCGTGCTTTCCCTTCTCGAGGAAGCGCCGCTGGTGGAGGAAATTCCGGGAGATACGGCATCCGGCGGTGACCACGCATTTGCAGGAGCCGAGGCGCAGAATGTAACGTTTGCCTACGAAGACGAGACGATTCTGGATCAGTATTCGCTGAAACTGGAACCGGGAAAAATCACCGGCATCCACGGCGCGAGCGGTTCCGGAAAATCGACGATCTTAAAACTTCTGATGCGCTTCTGGGATGTCCAGACGGGGCGCGTTTCCGTGGACGGAGCCGATGTCCGCGAAATCCCGACGAAGCATCTGCGCGATATGGAAAGCTATGTGACGCAGGAGACACATCTGTTCCACGATTCGATTGCGAACAACATCGCTATTGCAAAACCCGGCGCGACGCGGGAAGAAATTATGGAGGCGGCGAAGAAGGCGTCCATACATGATTTCATCATGACACTGCCAAACGGCTATGACACCGAAGTCGGAGAACTCGGCGATACGCTGTCCGGCGGAGAAAAACAGCGGATCGGTATCGCGCGGGCATTCCTGCATGACGCATCCATGATCCTGCTGGACGAGCCGACATCGAATCTTGATTCCTTAAATGAAGGAATTATTCTGAAATCCCTGAAAGAATCGGCAGAAGAGAAAACCATTGTGCTCGTATCGCACAGAGTGTCCACGATGAACGTCGCGAATGTGGTATATGAAATGGAAAATGGCCGGATTTCCTGATTTTACGGCACTTGACAGAGAAAAGACGATGTGCTACACTAACAGTCGTTAAAGAAAAGACAATTAAATATCGATGTGTAAGGTGTCGGACATACGTGTCCGGTGAAAAGGGAAGCAGGTGTGAATCCTGCACGAGCTCGTCACCGTATTTTGCAAGCAGGGGAATGATCCACTGGGAAACCGGGAAGGAGACCGATGCGCTGGAGTCAAATCCTGAAGCAATGAGCCGGGAGACCTGCCTTTCGCAGTACAGGAACGTTACGTTCGTGTCACGAGGAACTGGCAGTACAAAACAGGAAAGCGGACATTTGCCCCACAGCGGGTGAAATGGTTTTCTTTGTGATGAAAATACTGGAAGCCCCTCGTTGAAAAACGAAAGGGCTTCTTTCTATTTACGCGGGCAACGAGCCAAAGTCCGTGCTTGCACGAGACCTTAGCAACTGCCGCGATAACTTGAGAAACTCGCGGAGCGTGTTTCTCATAGTTTGAAATGTAAAACGTCCCCGATATTGGTTGTTGCAAAGATACCAGCAAATGGGAGGAAAACAAAAATGAAAAAGAAACTTGTAGTCGCTTTAATTTCAGCAGCTATGGTAACATCTATGCTCGGCGCATGCGGAAGCAACAACACATCCAGCAGCAGCGCAAGCAGCACAGCAACAAGCAGCGTAAGTGCATCTTCCGCATCTGAGGAAGACACCACAGCAGCAAGCAGCAGCGTAAGCGCATCTTCTGCATCTGAAGAGGTATCCGCAGATGCAGACCAGGAGGCAGCAGATAAAGTGGCAGCTTTGATTGACGCAATTTATGTACAGGAAAGAAATGATAACACCGACGAGCAGTGCAAAGAAGCAAAAGAGGCATGGGATGCCCTGACAGACGCACAGAAAGAACTCGTAGAAGGCGAGAACGCAGATCCGGATTACTTCGGAAGAGACACAGGTGATGCATCCAAGGATGATCCGTTAAACGGAGACGAGATCGGCGAGAATGAGCTTCTGGTTGTAAGCTTTGGTACTTCCTTCAACGACAGCCGTGCTGAGGATATCGGAGGCGTTGAGAAAGCTCTGCAGGCTGCATATCCGGACTGGTCCGTAAGACGTGCCTTCACCGCACAGATCATCATCAACCATGTACAGGCCCGCGATGACGAGAAGATCGACAACGTGGATCAGGCACTGGAAAGAGCCGTAAGCAATGGCGTGAAGAACCTGATTATCCAGCCGACTCACCTGATGCACGGAGCAGAGTACGATGAGCTGAAAGAAGCAGTAGATGGCTACAAGGATAAATTTGAGTCCGTAACCATCGCAGAGCCGCTGCTTGGCGAGGTTGGAAGTGACGCTACCGTAATCAACGAGGACAAACAGGCCGTTGCAGAAGCAATCACGGCACAGGCAGTAAAATCTGCAAATTATGACAGTCTGGATGCAGCAGCAGAGGACGGCACTGCTTTCGTATTTATGGGACATGGTACTTCCCACACTGCAAAAGTAACCTACAGCCAGATGCAGACACAGATGGATACTCTTGGATACAAAAACGTATTCATCGGAACCGTTGAGGGCGAGCCGGAAGAGACCTCTTGCGAGAACGTGATCGAGGCAGTAAAAGCAGCCGGATACAAGAAAGTAATTCTTCGTCCGCTGATGGTTGTTGCAGGTGACCACGCAAACAACGATATGGCAGGCGAGGATGAGGATTCCTGGAAGAGCCAGTTTGAGGCATCCGGTGCATTCGATGAGATCGACACTCAGATCGAAGGTCTTGGAAGAATTGATGCTGTTGAGCAGCTGTATGTACAGCACACCAAGGCAGCTATGGACGGCAACGGCGTTCAGGACGATGCTGAATAATTAGGGGTTGTATTCCGAACGTAAAATAGAGTAGAATAAGATCCGGCAGTACGGCTGAAGAGACTCAGTGTGCTGTCGGATTTTAAGTTGAGCGGATGAAAAAGATCCGCTTCAAGGTGATACAAGGAGGAAATTTATTATGAGAAAAAAATTAGCAGTTCTTTTTCTTGGAGCAGCACTGACTGTATCCATGCTCGGCGCATGTGGCGGAAAGGATGCAGCGTCATCTTCTGCATCTGCAGTATCTGCGTCTTCTGCGGCAGACGCATCTTCCGCTTCTGTACAGGATGCATCTAAGGCAGAGAGCAGTACATCCACATCAGATGTTTCAGCAGAAAGCGCATCGGCAGCGGAGACTGCAGGAGAAAGCAGCGCATCAGAGCTGGAAGACGGTACGTATACGGCAGACTTCAATACAGACAGCAATATGTTCCATGTCAATGAAGCAAAAGAAGGAAAAGGTGTCCTGACGGTAAAAGACGGAAAAATGACCATCCACGTCAGCCTGGTATCCAAAAACATTGTCAATGTCTTTGTGGGAACAAAAGAAGAAGCGCAGGCAGACGGTGCAGAGCTGATCGAGCCGACCACAGATGAGGTAACGTATTCTGACGGAACCACAGATGAAGTGTACGGCTTTGATATCCCGGTAGAAAAACTGGACGAGGATTTCAATGTTGCGATCATTGGTAAAAAAGGAACCTGGTATGATCATGTAGTCAGCGTATCCAATCCGGTACCACAGGAGTAATCCGGGAAAAAACAAAAAGATATCCACAGAAGGTGAACCATTTTGCACCGCCTGTCCACAGAAATTGTGGACAGAGAGGGGAAAAACGGTTCCCTTTGTGGATATCTTTTCTTATTTCTCCGGAAACAGTTTGCGGAACAGAAAACGGATGAAGGGTCCGCAGTACATGAGCTGCCAGAAGAAGGCAACCGGGAAATTTAAGAACGTGGTCTGGAGCCAGACAGCGACAAATTCTTTTCCGGCATTTTTAAACAGCAGTGTTGCAATAAAACTCATAATCGGACACATAATAGCAATAATCATAATGGAAATTGCCAGCGTGATTACGATCGGACGATCCTGCGGTGTTACCATGCAAAAAGCTAATTTGTGAGCCAGATGATCCACGAGGAAAAACTCGAGGATAAAAGCGGCCGGCCACATGATTATCATCTCGTGGAAGGCCATCAGAAAGACCTGATTCGTCATTCCGCCGATGTTCATGGAAATATTATAACAGATCATGGCGTAGACCATCAGAAAGGACATCATGAGGGTGAATACAACGTTTTGAAATTTTGTTTTTGGCATCGATTGTTCTCCTTTTCTTTGCGTTTTTTGAAAAATGGGCGCAAAAAAGACACATGTGTTGTTCGTTAACCAAGCAATGCACTTGTGCCGTTTCCAATCTGATACCAATCTTTTCTGCAGTTTTTAATTTTGAACCGTCGATTATTATAACGTCTCCGGCGGAGTTTGGCAAGAGGAAATTGAGAAATTTTTTGAAAAGATAGATAAACAAGAAAATTCGATGCGTGCTGGAAGCACGGTTTGGCGAATGGTGCGGGGAACGGCACCGGCGGGAAAAAGAATGGATTGCGAAACGGGAGCGGGATTGCTACAATAGAACATAGTGAAAACAAAGAGAAAACAAAGAGAAAACGCAAAAGGAAATCAATATTATGTCAGAGATCAGAAAAATCGAAAACTTTGCGGCGCCGGAGCTCGACGTGTATGCGCGTCTTTCAGAACCGCAGTTATTGCACTATTATGAACCGCAGCCAGGCCTTTTTCTTGCGGAGAGTCCGCGTGTCATCGAGCGTGCGCTGGATGCCGGATATGAACCGGTTTCGTTCCTTGCCGGAAGCGCAGAGCTTGCCGCAAACGAAGCACTCTTTGCGCACTGCCCGGACGCGCCGGTCTATACAGCAGAGACGAAGGTGCTGGAACAGCTCACAGGCTTTGCCCTCACGCGCGGCATGCTCTGCGCGATGCACCGCCGCACGCTTCCGGCTATGGAGGAAATCTGCCGGAATGCCCGCCGCGTGGCGATTTTGGAAAATGTCGTGAACCCGACGAATGTCGGTGCGATTTTCCGTTCCGCCGCCGCGCTTGGCATCGATGCCGTGCTCCTCACATCAGGCTGCAGCAACCCGCTGTACCGCCGCGCCATCCGCGTGAGCATGGGAAATGTCTTCCAGGTCCCGTGGACCGTGCTGCCAGGCGGCAGTTACTGGCAGGAGCAGGGAATTGCTGCACTGCAGGAACTTGGATTTTATACCGTTGCGATGGCATTAAAAGAAGACTCCGTTCCGATGGATGATCCGTCGTTAAAAACGCATGAAAAGCTCGCCATTCTGCTCGGAACCGAGGGTGACGGACTGGCAAGTGATACGATCGCTGAAACAGATGCAACCGTGCTGATTCCGATGACACACGGTGTGGATTCACTGAACGTCGCTGCGGCGAGCGCTGTCGCATTCTGGGAGCTGGCGGGAAGAAGATAAAGATGTTCCGTCGGTACCGGAGATTAGGGAATAAAAATAGGATCAGAGATAGATTTTCGGGATGCATATTTTGATACATCCCTTTTTGAATTTACGAATTTTGAAATTCCTTCCGATACATCTGCGGCGTACATCCCACTTTGTTTCGGAACTGCCGGTTGAAGTTGGAAAGGTTGCGGAAACCATTGTCGTACGCGATTTCGGACACACTCCGCGTCGTACTGCGCAGCGCCTCGCAGGCGGCTTTGATCCGAAGCTGTGTCAGATATTCAACGGCCCCGAGTCCGAAGGTCTGCTTAAAACAGCTCATAAAATAGCTTTTGCTCAAATGCGACAGCCTGGCAAGTTCCTCTATGGTAAGCGGGTCGGCGAAGTGCTCCTGGATATAGGCGAGCACAGGCCGCAGGTTTTCAGCAGCCGCAGGCATGGCGGGACGATCGGTGCAGAGTTCCGGCGATGCGGCGAGCAGATAGAAGAAGCGGAGCAGCTCACTTTTCAGCAGAAGATCGGAGACAGCAGAGTTTTCACGGATGCAGCGGAAAATCTGATGGACGGATGCAGAAAGTGCAGTATAACCGGAATGTTCGGGTGAAATCGGTGCCTGGATGCGGCGCCGGGCGGAGAAAAACGGCTGCAGAATTTCCGTGTAGCTGCGGTCGTCATACCCGCCGATCAGCATATTCTGGTGGAAAACAATCGTATCATAAAACATCGACTCCTGCTCGGCGGGCAGAATGGCATGTACGAGGTTCGGCTGAATCAGAAAAATATCACCGGCATGCGCCGTAAGCAGACGGTCCTCATACTGAAAATACCCCGTTCCGCGTTTGATATAATTCAGCTCCATCTCCCCGTGCCAGTGCAGCGGTACGCCGGGAAAATAGTCGGGCATCCGGCAGTCATAATAACTGTAGGGAACCTGCATGGAGCCGTGCTGGCGTTTTTCTTTCGCAGCAGAAAGCATCATAAAATCCTCCTCCAAAAAGCATGTCCGTAAAATGCCGGAAATGGCAGAGCGTGGCATGGATAAAATCAGTTAATGTTCACTCAGCAGTGAAACACTTGCTGTTTCGCTGCGTAAGAAAGTGATTCAGGTGTGAGCAGCTCTCCTTTTGCGAAGCAAAACTTAAAATGAGAGCTGCGAAAGTTACAGTTCGGAGAACTGTAACTACGTGAAAATTCATCGCGAAAACATCTGATTTTAGTATTTACAATTCGAAAAGCGTATGCTATACTAATCGAGTATGCGGGACAAAAAAGATCCCCGGACCCTGATTCAGAGGCAGGACACTCCGACCACTTCTTAGTCAGCGGTGCAATCAAAATAACAGGAGGAATTTAAAATGATTTCGAAAGAAAAAAAACAGGCAATCATCAAAGAGTATGCAAGAACTGAGGGAGATACAGGATCACCGGAAGTACAGGTAGCTGTTCTTACCGCAAGAATCGAGGAGCTCACTGAGCATCTGAAAGTTCACCACAAAGATCATCACTCCAGAAGAGGTCTTCTGAAAATGGTTGGTCAGAGACGTGGTCTGCTTGACTACTTAAAGAAAACTGATATTGAAAGATACCGTGCTTTAATCGAGAAGTTAGGAATCAGAAAATAATCAGCTTGGAACAACGGGCGGGATACATTTTCCGCCCGTTTCTTTGCTTGTAAGATCAAAGACGCAAACGACATGGAGCCATTCTGAGCTGCATTGCATCCGTAAGAAGCTGCCAGTGGCAGGTTCTGGAGGTGCAGGAATTTTATCCGAGACCACTGAAAAACACATTGAAAAGCTGCATCCTGTCCGTATTCCGGTGTGCTTTTCAGTTGTTTCGGAAATTCTGCTCAGAAGAAAAAAAGGAGATTATTTATGTACAAGAGTTTTTCTATGGAACTGGCAGGCAGAACCCTGACCGTAGACGTAGGCCGTGTAGCAAAACAGGCAAACGGCGCAGCATTTATGCATTATGGCGATACTGTAGTTCTTTCTACAGCAACCGCATCTGAGAAACCGCGTGACGGCATCGACTTCTTCCCATTAAGCGTTGAGTACGAAGAGAAGATGTACGCCGTTGGAAAAATCCCGGGCGGATTCAACAAAAGAGAAGGAAAAGCAAGCGAGCACGCAATTCTGACCAGCCGTGTCATTGACCGTCCGATGCGTCCGCTGTTCCCAAAAGATTACCGCAACGATGTTACATTAAACAACATGGTAATGTCCGTAGATCCGGAGTGTGATCCGGAAGTAGTCGCAATGCTGGGTTCCGCAATCGCAACCTGCATTTCCGACATCCCGTTTGACGGTCCGTGTGCCATGACTCAGATCGGCATGATCGACGGCGAGTTCATTGTAAACCCGACTCTCGCACAGAAAGCCGTATCCGACCTGAAACTGACCGTAGCTTCCACCAGAGAGAAAGTCATCATGATCGAAGCCGGAGCAAAAGAGATTCCGGAAGCAAAAATGATCGACGCCATCTACAAAGCACACGAAGTAAACCAGGAAATCATCAAATTCATCGACAGCATCGTAGCAGAGGTTGGAAAACCGAAACACGCTTATGAGAGCTGCGCGATTCCGGAAGAGCTGTTTGCAGCGATCAAAGAGATCGTTCCTCCGGCAGAGATGGAAGAGGCTGTTTTCAGCGATGACAAACAGACAAGAGAAGAAAACATCCGCGTCATCACCGAGAAACTCGAGGAGGCATTTGCCGACAACGAAGAGTGGCTGGCAGTATTAGGCGAGGCTGTTTACCAGTATCAGAAAAAGACCGTTCGTAAGATGATCTTAAAAGACCACAAACGTCCGGACGGCCGTGCGATCACAGAAATCCGTCCTCTGGCAGCAGAGGTTGACATTATCCCGCGTGTTCATGGTTCTGCTATGTTCACCCGTGGACAGACTCAGATCTGCAATGTAACGACTCTGGCTCCGCTTTCCGAAGCACAGAAACTGGACGGACTGGATGAGTTCGAGACCTCCAAACGTTACATGCATCAGTACAACTTCCCGTCCTACTCTGTAGGTGAGACAAAACCGTCCCGCGGACCGGGACGCCGTGAGATCGGCCATGGTGCTCTGGCAGAACGTGCTCTGGTTCCGGTACTTCCGACCGAGGAAGAGTTCCCGTACGCAATCCGTACCGTATCCGAGACCTTCGAGTCCAACGGTTCTACTTCCCAGGCAAGTATCTGTGCATCCACCATGTCTCTGATGGCAGCCGGTGTACCGATCAAAAAACCGGTAGCAGGTATTTCCTGTGGTCTGGTAACAGGCGATACAGATGATGATTACATTGTTCTCACAGATATCCAGGGACTTGAAGACTTCTTCGGAGATATGGACTTCAAGGTAGCCGGAACTCATGACGGTATCACAGCAATCCAGATGGATATCAAGATCCATGGACTGACAAGACCGATCGTAGAAGAAGCAATCAGACGTACAAAAGAAGCAAGAGAATATATCCTGACAGAAGTTATGGAGAAATGTATTGCAGCTCCACGTACATCTGTAGGCGAATATGCTCCGAAGATCATCCAGATCCAGATCGATCCTCAGAAGATCGGTGATGTTGTAGGCCAGAGAGGAAAAACCATCAACACGATCATTGAGCGTACCGGCGTTAAGATCGACATCACAGATGAAGGTTCTGTATCTATCTGCGGCATAGACCAGAAGAGCATGGATGAGGCAGCTAACATGGTTAAGATCATTGCAACTGATTTTGAAGCAGGACAGATCTTTACAGGTAAAGTTGTCAGCATCAAAGAGTTTGGTGCATTCATTGAATTTGCACCGGGCAAAGAGGGAATGGTACACATTTCCAAGATCTGTAAAGAAAGAATCAACCGTGTTGAGGATGTTCTTACACTTGGTGATAAAGTTAAGGTTATCTGCCTTGGCAAAGACAAGATGGGAAGAATCAGTTTCAGCATGAAGGATGTACCGGAAGAAGCGTAAAAAATTATGAGATATCACAATATTACCAAGGACGATATGCTTAATGGCGACGGACTTCGTGTAGTGCTCTGGGTGGCAGGATGCAATCACTGCTGTCCGGAGTGCCAGAATCCTGTCACCTGGGATCCAAACGGCGGACTGCCTTTCGGTGAGGCAGAACGCAAGGAGATTTTTGCGGAACTGGATAAGGATTATGTGAGCGGAATTACCTTTTCAGGTGGAGATCCACTGCACCCGGCAAATATCACTGAGGTAACAGCCTTTGCGAAGGAGATCAGAAAGAGATATCCTGGTAAAACAATCTGGCTTTATACAGGTTTCCTCTGGGAGGAGATCTGCAAAGAAGAGATTGTGCGTTATCTGGATGTCTGCGTAGACGGTGAATTTGAGGTGGACAAGAAAGAACTTTCCCTGAAATGGAAAGGTTCCAGCAATCAGAGAGTGATCGATGTTCCCAAAACTCTTCATGAAGGAAAAGTCGTATTGCATAAATAAGAAATATACAGGCAGTTCAAGTATGCGTCAGGTGTACCTGAACTGCTTTTTTACTGAATCAGTCAGTGATGATCACAAATATTGTCTCGGGATAGTGGTGTGTGAACAGTAACCAAATATTTAGCTATGAGTGTACTGCAAAGCAGGTGTGTTAGCTTTGCATGACCAGACAGGAGGAAAATAGATGAAACGAATCGCGAAATTTCATAAAGTAAGCAAAGAACGCTTCACAGCAGACTGGATCGATACCTTCGCACAGTCTCAGGAAGAAGCAGAGAAAGTATACGAGGCTATCCGTCTGCCGAAGAGAGCGACAGCAGGAAGTGCCGGCTATGACTTTTTCGCACCGGCAGAATTTACTCTGAAGCCAGGCGAAACAGTAAAGATCCCGACAGGAATCCGGGTGGAAATGCAGCCGGAATGGGTGCTGAAATGTTATCCGAGAAGCGGACTGGGATTTAAATACCGTCTTCAGCTTAACAACACAGTTGGTATTATTGACAGTGATTATTTCTATTCAGATAACGAAGGCCACATTTTTTCAAAGATCACAAATGATTCCAATGAAAACAAAACTCTTACAATCCCGGCAGATACAGGATTTATGCAGGGAATCTTTGTGGAGTATGGAATCACAGTAGATGATGATGCTACAGAAATCCGTAACGGAGGATTTGGGAGTACTACTGCGAAATAGTGGGTAAAAGTAATGTAATGTTCTGGCGGAGCATATTTCACAAAGTTTATAGATGAAATCAGAGCCAGAATGTAAAAAAAGTAGAACATAGGGAAGAATCTGAGATTTTTACTTTACGTTCTGCTTTTTCTTTGTTATAATATTTTGAGATTCAAAATATTTGTAATACATACAATTCAAGCGTATATACTGCGGAGCAGTTATTCGATTATGAACAAGTAACGAAGCGGATGATTTTATCCGCTTGACTAAAAAATATCAGGCAAAGAAATAAATTCAGGGAGAAAAGTTATGATCATCGAGCCAAAAGTAAGAGAATATATCTGCACAACCGCACATCCGCAGGGATGTGCAGAGAGTGTGCGCAACCAGGCAGATTACGCCTGTAAACAGGGAATGGTAAACGGAACAAAAAAAGCACTGATCATCGGATGTTCTACAGGCTACGGCCTCGCATCACGAATCTGCGCACTGGAAAACTGTGGTGCGGACACCCTTGGGATTATGTTTGAACGTCAGGCAAATGGCAGAAGGACAGCGACACCGGGATGGTACAACACTGCGGAATTTCATCGCCTGGCAGCAGAAAAAGGTGCCTATGCCAAGACTGTCAACGGAGATGCTTTTTCAAAAGAAATAAAAGATAAAGCAATTGAGCTCATCAAAAACGATCTGGGAAAGGTG
>ENA-ORLU01000295-ORLU01000295.1-human-gut-metagenome-genome-assembly--contig:-NODE-295-length-52146-cov-5.890530_pt1 | contig 52146 bp, 43 predicted proteins | sample MGYA00243009_ERZ508833 | MGnify/ENA primary metagenome ERZ508833 (study PRJEB26277, sample SAMN04329763) | human gut metagenome | biome: human-associated habitat | host: Homo sapiens | place: USA...
GTCTGATTACCTGCGAACGGCTCCAGATTCTTCATATCCGTTGAAATGGGTATCCGGAACACCGGAGCTACTGGATCGGCGCCCAGAACGGACATGATCCGGATAAGATCGAAGGGAATGCAGAACGGGAATTTACTAGCGATAAGGGAAGGAATATCTATATCAAGCCGGGTATTCGTCTTTAGCTGCGTGAGTGTCTGGTCTGCCTCTCCCGGAACGTCGGTTACAGTAACCGCGTCAGTGGGTATTACTATTGATGGATCGGTGTCAACCTCTAGCGTTGGATCCTTCGTCTTATCCAGGGGAAGAACTCCGGAAAGATCGTCGAGCGAGACATCAGGAACCACGGTGTAGTTCTGAAGGGACTTGAGGAAATCCAGGTAGCTGCCTTTTACATTGAGAATACCCATTTTCATATGTGAAAAATCAACGTTGTCGACCTGCTCGAATTTCCCCGGAGCCTTTCCGAACGTGAACCATTTGTTTATAGCTGCCGGAATTTCACGATAAGGGTAACCAGGAGGAGTAAGAGAAACAAGGATCCGGGAGGAGTCAAAGTTGATTGAATATTTGAAGCTGGAGAAAAACTCCCTGTAATCCTGACCAAAAAGCCCGGAGGGGAAATTAGAAGCTGCCTCCGTGAGGTAATTTAAAGATGAATCAATTCTGAACATTTTCGCACCTGACCAGGTGCGGTTATCTGTCGGGGAATACCGGGAAAATGTCATGTTAAAGAACGTGTCCGAGAAGTAAATAGTATCCTCGGTGTAGTATACATTTACAAAGCTCATATTTGCTTCGGCTAGCGGGAGATCCTCATCTCCATTGAGGATAGTTATTGATGTATCGAGGCTGTATGTAAGACCCGAATTTGCCTTGATGAACAAATAAGGGGTGTCGGTGATGAGCTGCACGGAGTCCGTAACGGCTGACTGTCCGACGAGATCGCAAAGCTCCAGATACTGACTGTACTTCAAGCTGACTTTTCCGTTATCTATGGTGGCTTCGCCTGAATCGACCCATGAAGTTATAGTAGCGCAGATTTGCTTGTATCCGGTGACGATCCAGGCGTCATTAGATTCAATGACCTGTCCGCAGAAGGTTTTCTCGGTGCCGATGAAGGCTTTCTCGAAGCCCTCCCAGCCGTTTTCAAGCACGGAACCAATACCGTTGGCGGTATCATCATACTGCCCGGTTATAATTCCCATGAGAAAAACAGCTCCGCAGCCTATTGCAGTAGCTGCAGCAACAGCTCCGGCAACTGCCTTCGGGCGAACGGCAAGGACGTTGAACGCGAGGACGACCGCCAGAGCCGCGGTGATGATTCTTTTTTTCATTCCGATTTTCCTTTCGCGTTGAATGCAGCTATACGCGCTTTCATGTCCGTGAGCTCCTGCAACTGCTCTTCCTTGGGCTTGTCGAACTTCTTGAAGGTGTCGTAGAGCTTGCAGACGGATTTCCGAAGATTGAAGAACTCCGAGCCAACGCGCTCCTGAATCGGGTACCAGTATTGAACGGCGACGAACATCTTGTGAAATACCACAATCATGAACATGCCTTTAGCGCCGTAGTTCGTCAACTTTCTGTGCTTGTACTCCGTTTCGACCAGCGATCTGATCTGACGGTCAATCATGCGGTCGTTCTGGGTGATGAGAATAATGTCATAGAAGTAGTGCCGGTGCTGCGAGAAAAACTCGATCCACTTCATGCGGTCTTTGTTCAGTCCGTCTCGGCTGTTGAATGGTATCTGCGCTTCGTCTATGATGATAACCCCCTGATGTTCGTCCCGCTTGGAGCTGTCGAAGTGTTCCTGCGCGTACTGCTTGAACTTATCAACGGTCATTTCAAGCGTGGGGATATAGACGAATTCGCCCTTGTGCTTCTTCGGGTTTAAATTGACCTGGAAGTTTGCAATTACAGGGATCTTCCGGCGCAATGCCCGGTCAACTACCTCGGCAGCGTGATAACTCTTTCCTGATCCGGGAGTTCCGGTATACATAACCACAGCCATATTAATCCTCCTCGTCCAGTAACTTCATGTATAAGCGGATACACCGCCAGATGATAAAGCTCCGGGAGTATCCGGATTGAGCACACATTTCATCAAGATCGTGGAGCAGATCCGGCGGGATCGTGATGGTAATACGTTCTTTTTTAGTCATATATGTTAACCTCGTGAGGTGTGTATTTTGTCATACTGTACTTTTGTAAAGGAATGGCGGCTCAGGAGAACCGAACCGCCGCGGGGAATATTAGCCGGCTACCTTGCCGAAAATGCGCTTGCCAAGCTTCACAAGAGCGAAAACGCCGAAGATTACAAGCGCACTGCCAAGAATGCCAAGCACTACGGGGATAAGAGTCATAACAAGGTCGCTGAACGACTTCTGAAGCTGGTTTCCGGCTTCTGCGAGCATAGATTTCATATCCGTTCCGGAAGCTTCAGTAGTAGCAGCCGAAGCGCAAACCGAAACAACTGCCGAAGAAACAGCAGCTACAGCAGCAACTACAGCCACCTTGCTGCGTTTAGCGAGTGACTTGACCTTTGAAAGGAACTTTTTCATGTAAATACCTCCTTTTCTAGTTATTATGCTTAACAATGGCGCTGTAACATATGGTATAGATCAATCCTAATAACCACACTACACCGGATATCCCAAAACCCATTACAAGCCCATAAAAGCCAAAAGTCAGCAGATACATCTCGACACCTACTTTCTGAGGTGGCGGAAGATCTGCGCCCCTGCGATGATTCCAAGCATGATTATTATGATGATCAATGCTATGTAGATATCGTCGAGGGTCGTTCCGCTGGCGATGAAATCGCCGTCTACGAAGTCAACGTAGTTACTCATACGGAAGTAATACCGGTTACTCTGCCCTTAAGGTTGGTTTCAATGTCTACGACCTGTCCTATCATGGGTTCGAGATCATCAACGGTAATGCCGAGGTTCTTGCAAGCCTGCGCAGTCAGAAACTTGGTATCACATGCATAACCCATCACGTTTTCGTCCTGGAATGATACGTGCAGCTTGATTCCCTTGATCTGATCGCCCTCGTTAGTGGTGAAGTCCATGGGCTGAACTCCACAAAGATTTACTTTAGCCATTTTTACCTTCTTTCTGCCCCGTTCCGGGCGTGCTTATATGTTATCGGCGTTATTGCCGTGGAGCTAGTACAAGGAACATTGACCCATGTACCAGCGTGAAGCCCGTTATTACCCTCACGTTAACGGAGCCGAATCCGTGCCGACATTTCGAAAACCTATTCTCAGGCGCCACAATTCATTTTTGATGTAGGAAAGCTCGGTCGGTAACCCTCAAAGGGCTTGGAGGTGGTTTTATTTTCACTCGCAACCACTAAACGAGCGCCACACAGGTTTAGTCTTTATCTTTCAACTAGGTTGGTGTCATCGGAATTGAGCAGTTCTTCTACACGTTTAAGCAAGAGAACCGCTTCACTAGCTCGAAGCTTTTCTGTACTGGATACAAGAAAAGTGTTTCCAAACTTTTCAACATTACAGTTGTAGCAGCGTAGCGCTTCGGCTATGATCTCAAGGTCTATATCGTCGAATACCGGGGTTACTGTCATTTTCATGCCTGCACCCCCATCAAAAAGGATAATCCGGATTATTGGAAACAAGAACCGGCAAAAGATTAGTTAAGTCAGATACCTTGCGAAGAAGTTCTTCACGTTCATTTCTGAACTTACTTTCGAGAGTAGCAAAACCGGAAGGATCGTAAATAAAATACATCATGTCTCCGAATTCGATAAGCACGAGGTTACAGCAACCGCGGCACTCCATGAGATAGAAGGCATAATAGAAAAGACGTATATCACGAAGATCAAAGTCAAAATCATCATAGCCGCGATCCTGATAATCATCAAGATATACGCTATACCAATAATCGAAAAGTTCGCGATCAAATAAGTCAGGAGGAAGATGATACAGATCATCAACCATCTTGACCCTGTCGGAAATTTTTTCGAGGATGTCAGCTTTCTTGTAAACTTTAAACATGTTCATTATCCTTTCTTAGTTACCTTGTTCTAGGTGGGATTAACACAACTATTTGGTTGCGTTTTTATTATACAACTAAATGGTTGCAATTTCAATAGGCTAGTAAAACTTTGTAGGTTTTACCAAATTTAATGGAGGTTTTTTCAATGGTTTACACAAAAATTAAGGCACTCAGACAGGAAAACAAGCTAAGTCAGCAGCAAATATCTGAGATTCTTGAAATCAAGTATCAGGTTTATCAGCGTTACGAAAACGGAACGCGCGAAATACCTTTACACCTGCTGATTAAGCTAGCCGATTTTTACGGCGTAACTCTCGACTACATCGCAGGACGTTCCGAAGATACAGGAGCCGAAGAGCTAGACAACATCGGGTAAAGCGTTCCAGCGGTTGTATAATACATATTTTTAGGAGGATTGACAATGAAAAACAAAATTAAAGTTTCAGCTGAAATATTCCGTAAAGAATTTAGCCCAGGTTATTGCCATATGTGCATTCACTTCAATGAATCAAAAGATTGTTGCGAACTGGAAGAAACAAATGTACTCGACATAAATGCAGAAGAAATTTTTTCAATGCAACAAGCAGATTTAGAAAAAATGGATTGCTGGTTTTGGGACTTTAAGTATACAACATAAAGATTACTTTAATTGCTGAAAGGAGGTGAAACAATGAACATCAATCTAAATAATAGAGACATGATAAATTTAATAAAGGCAATACTTGCAATAGTAACAGGTATCTATTTAAAGTTCCATCAACAAGAAGCAGCAAATTATCTAATTAATGCACTATTAGGCTAATCTCTAGTTATTAGTGCGACAGCCCGCCCAGGGGCATTTTTCTGCGTATCTCCTCGAGCTTCTCGGCGTTTATCTGCTTGTACTCGTCGATTAGTGCCTGCTGGTTCGCGTTCAGCAGGGAATCCCGGTGTTTGAGCATTTCTCGGAACTTCTGGAAGCCAACGCACTGAATGTATGTATCTATGCTGTTACCTGCCTGATTGAACAGATAGCGCTCAAGCTTCGTGAGGTTGTATTCAACGCCCTTCGGAGTGTACAGGCTGATTTTCTCGACAGATAGCAGGAACTTTTCCCACCAGACAGGCGAGGGAGCGCGACGGCGGTTTGTGTCGGTCTTGCTCGGTACTATAAACCGCATATAGTTGTTGAGAACGCCGAAGAACCGTTCCCCCCAAGACTGTTTCAGCTTGAGGAACGCAAGCGCACGTTCCCGCCGAAGCTGCAGCTCACAGCGTACCCAGTGATATTCAAGTCCGCCTCGTTCCTGTGCTTTGTCGTAGAACCTTATTCGAAGCTCTGATTTAGGACTGCCGAAATAGCAGCTATGCGCGCGGGTGACTCTGCCGTCCTGGTCAGTGTCGCAGTCAACCTCCGGGTGCGATTTGCTGAACTTGCTGATGTAGCGCCCGAAGTATGCGAACTTGCAGATCTTAACGATATCAAGCAGACCGGAGCCGTTTTCGCTCTTGTCTATGTCGTCATATGCTACGTCTAATCTGGTGACGTGGAACTGCTCCTCGTCCGCGGTGACTTCTTCGAACAGCTGCGCGAAGCTCTTGCAGCTGAAGCTCTCAAAATGGCGGCAGCCTTGCCCAGACATCTCCACACATACGCCCATATCGTCGCCGAAGCCGTCCCACATGATCCATATACCGCCGCAGAAATGCGCCTGCTTATATCCGTAGTGACCGGATTTTTCGAGCCAGTCGCAGCCCGAAGCCAGACCGAGGAAGTCTTTGACCTGCTCGATCGTCATGCTGTTGTGCAGCGTAAAGGAAAACCAGTCTACAAGGATTATGTTTTCGTCCATGTGGAGACCTCCGGAATTGGAAATTTTGTTTTCTGTATGCTGAAATTGCGCTCAAGCGGGATTTGATGCGTATCGCGACCGCCTGAGTCTGTACACAGTGCCCCCCTGTTAGCTAGGGGGGCTCGCGCGGAATTTTTCCAGTTTTCGCATTCTTGAAAACCAGAAAAACTCCGTCGGAGAATATGATCATTGAAAACTGCAGGGCCTGCGTCATATTCACACAGAACCATTGAAAACTTTACTACCTCCGCCGCAGGCGCAACACAGAGGTAGTAAAGTTTCCAACCGCTCCGCGTGAAAATTACTCAACCCGGCGAGTTTCCAACAAAGTTTCGAACACGCGTGTGCGTTTTCGAGCATTCGCCCGCTGCGCTCCAAAGTGATTGATAGATAGATAAAACAAAAAAAGGGCACAAGAGCATACAAGCGGGATTCATGATCCTTTTTGTATGCCCTTGTGCCCTTGGGAAACTGTTAATCAGGGTGTCACTGGTTCAAGTCCAGTCGGGGGAGCCAAACTCTATACTACAAGAACCGCTTTCAGATTCGTCTGAGAGCGGTTCTTGCGTCTCATCTGAAAACTGCTCGAATTCCCGTATCTCTTCGAATGTGACGGCTTCCTGCGTGTTGTTCAGCGTGAGGACAATAACTGCATGGTCGTCCCATAGGAATACCTCTTTCACAAATGCGTGGATAACTTGGCGCTGAAGAGAATTTTCACAGCCGTCCACATTTGAGAGCCTATCGAACCATTCTACGTTTGTTTTCTTTGTTCAGCTGCTTTACCTCGCTTCGAAGCTGCCGGATCTACTCCGCCAGGCTCATTGCGTTTTTGGGGGTTCGTAGTATATTCTTTTGAGCGTGGGGTGTCAAGTTTTATTATACAACATCACGTTTTTCTTAAGTGGCAGCAGTTTTATATGTTTTGGACTATGCGGAGAAAGGCGTTGCATTTTTATTGTTGAAATGATATAATTAAATATATCATATTAACATTGAATGGGGTTAACAATATGCTGCAATTCTATCTGTCAATGATGAACAGCGGGGAGGACAAGGCGCTTGTCGAGTTTCTCTACAATGAGTACAAACAGCTTATGTTCAAAACGGCATACGCGATTCTTCGCAACAGGGAAAGCGCCGAGGATGCGGTTCACGACGCTTTTTTGAGGGTAATTAACCATTTATCGAAATTCCGCAGCTATTCATGCAAGGAAAACGTGTCTTACCTTGTTATTATAGTGAGGGGCATTGCACTGAACATGGTTTCGAAGTCGAACAGGCAAGCGGAGCTCGACGAGGAAACACCTGACGGTATGAGTGTTGAGGACAGCGTGTTATCCGAGCTGGCGTATGAGGAGATAGTCGAAAACATCAAGGCTCTTTCGCCCGCGTTAAGGGATATCGCGTATCTGTCCTTCGTTGAAAACTGCTCTGCGGGCGAGATATCGGAGCTTTTGGATATGAAGATAAACACGGTGCATTCCTCAATATCCAGAGCAAGAAAAATCATTTCACGAAAGCATACGGAGAATAACCAATGAACAACAATCAGCTTATAGCCCTAGCGCTCCAAAACGATTTTGACGCCGAGCTTGCCATGTATGACGGAATGCCCGAGCACAGGTTTTCGCTTCGGTTTCGGAGAAGAATGAGGAAACTGCTCGGGGGCGGTGTTTCAGAGTGGGGAACAAAGCGTGTCCCTCTTAGGAAAGCCGTTACTTTCGCGATTATCACGGTTATCCTGCTCGCTTTTCTTACGGGAGCGACCCTGCTCATCTATAAGATGTGGGATAAATTTCAGCTCCACGACGTGGGAGAGCATTCTTTTCTGGTGGCATTGGATATTGAAGGCGCACCGACGACTTTGGAGGATAAATACCGCTTGGGCATTGATTTGAGCGGGTATTCTGAGAATATCCTGCTTGACAATGAATATGAATATCTGGTTGAGTATCACGAAGTCAATGGAAATCGCGTGCTTGGCTTTAGTCAAGCGATAAAAGACCATTATCAAGGTGAAAGCTGTTGGCTTAATACTGAGAAAGCTATGGCCATGCCTACTGAAATAATAGTAAACGGCTGCAAAGGGTTGACTTTTCAAACATATCATGGAATAAACGTGTTAATTTGGGATTGTGGCGACTATGTGATTTATTTGTCAGGTTACAATATTGGTCAAGATGAACTGATATCGACCGCTGAAACTGTGCAAAAAGTAGAATAAAGGATTCGAAAAAGAAAATATGCAAGTATCTGTCGAAAATTGCTGTTTACTGTATAGAGGGAAACCTCAAAAAGAAAATGGAGGTGAGTATATATCGGTTGTTCTTGCGCTTGTTGTATTCTTTGTATGCGCTGTATCAGCGTATGCTATTAGTTTTTTTGATATGGACTCGGCACGCAAAAGCAGTATTTTGGATAAATCATCTACAACTGCTACTTGCCAAAGCTCTTTTATTGACGGAACCGGAGTCGTAACAATAATCAAGATAATGCTCTCTATTAGGCTAATCTCTAATTATTAGTACGACAACCCGCCCAGGGGCATTTTCTTGTGTATCTCCTTGAGCTTCTCGGCGTTTATCTGCTTGTACTCGTCGATTAGTGTCTGCTGGTTCGCGTTCAGCAGGGAATCACGGTGTTTGAGCATTTCCCGGAACTTCTGTAAGCCCACGCACTGAATGAATGTGTCTATGCTGTTTCTGCTTTTATTTACATATCTTCCCATATCAATTGAAAAATTAGTTGTAATTTGTTATAATATAGCAGTAACAGTATAACAATTTTGAGGAGGTCGTTATGGGTAGATTTTCAACAACAGTACACGTAAAAGATAACGTCGGAAGGATAGAGTTTATAAATTCTTTCTGTGGCATTATGAAAAATCACGGGTTTGTGCCGTGTTCGGATGACGAGGCGGAACAGTCGTATGTGTTTGCATTCGGCGATGGTTGGGTTACGTTAGTGAACAAGGATTACAAGGATGACCGCCTGAAGGCGGGTGACGACGCAATGAATATGTCGGCGGCGCTGAAAACAAGCGCGTTTATGATGGATGTGATAGACAGCGACTTTGCGTATATTCACCTTTTCGCTCCGAACGGCGGCAAGGATGGGGTTGCTGTCGGGGACACCTCGGGATATGGCGTTGAAAAACCGAAAAGAGGAAAGCAGAAATTTTGGAAGCCGCTTCTGGCAGAAGGCAAAACATGGGAGCAGTTCTCCGAAACAGTGGCAAAAAATGCAGTATTTGTCGAGGAAACTTTGGTGGAGATGGCGGAGGAACTCAAAATTGATCCGGATTACATTTACGCGGATTTCAATGAGCTGATGAACTTGGCGGGTGAAAATAAGAATGTCCAGCCGTTTTACTTCAAAAATGCCGCAGGGAAAAGGGTCACGCTTAAAGCGGCATTTAAGCGGGTATTCGGTGAGGCTCTCGAACCGCTTGGATTTAAGCTGATAAAGGGCAAATATCCTTATTTTGTTAGGGTTGTTCCGGGAGGGGAAATTATTCACATCATATCGTATATGGAAGAGTGGTGCCCTGATCGGGGAAAGAAAGCATTTAATGTTATAGGCGGTATTGCCACTGTTTATAGGCATAAAATTGATTTGGGTGTGTCGCCAAAAGATAATTGCGACTGGTTGTATACAATTGCTAAATTTTATTGGATGACCACCCCAAAATCTGAGTATGACAAAGAATATGGACAAAGCATATGTCATTTTATGTTTGATGAGAATAGTGAGTCTTCATTGTACGATGCAGTGAATTATACGCTGGAACTGACGAGAAAGCATATTCTTCCACAGCTTAGCACCGCTGTTGATATTCGCTCAAGCTTAAGTTATCTCAAAAGAATAGGGTATAACTGTTGTATAAACAATTTCGATAGAGACTTAAGCTTTGGCGGTTGTGGTAATGCTGATGAAGGATTCTTATATATTGTAGCTGATGACGAAGAATTGAAGGGTATGCTAGAAAGCCAGATTAACGGCACCATACCCACCACTGAGGAGGAACATCAAAGAGCGGTGGAGCATTATGAATTCTTTAACGACCCTGTGATACACCCCAAGGTGCTGCTTGAGATCGAACGCCGCAAAGCGCAGAATACGGAAATCCTGAAATCGTATGGATTATCCCTTTAAGTGGATATGATATTTTCGGTAGGTTATCTAAATGAAAGGTTGGATGTACAATGAAACATTGGATTCGTAAGTTTATTTCTTGCATTTTAACAATTGCAATTTTTATGTCAGCAATAGTATTACCTGTCGGTGCTTATGATTTCAGCATGAATGAAGTAATACATCAGTATAATCCTCATGCTTTCACAAGAAAAAATACTCCTGCTGTAAAATGGAATGGAAAGACTGAGTTAAAAGAGAACTCATATTATTACACTACTTCGGCCGTCACGATATCCCGTGATGTAATACTGCCGGAGAATTCAACGCTGGAGATAAGAAAGACGCTGAAAATCACTAATGGCGCAAAGCTTACCGTTCTTGGAGACCTTTTGGTGGACTATGACGCAAAGGTGAATCCTGTGAATGGTACGCTTACTGTTGGCAAGAGCGGTTATATTCACGATTATGGGGCACTCGCTATAAGCAAAAAAGGCAGACTTGAGGTTTATGGGCATGTATATGTTATGGTTCCCGGAAGCCTTAGTGTTAAGGGAAGCGTGAGTGTATCGGCGGACGGTCGCGCAGTATATGCAGGTTCGTTCAAAAAATACCCGGGAGCAAAAGTGAACGGAAATATCACCGCTGCCGTTAATGTGACGGATCAGCTTTCCGAGGAATTGTCGGAATTTTCTGAAAACGAAAAGATATGTGTCAACTTTCTTTTTTACGACTCAGAAACAGCCAGGAACACTACGGTTGACGGCAAAAACATTCTGGAAATATCCCTTGAGATACAAGAAAAATATGCGATCCCCGCTGTAATTTCTCATGTGTTGTTCGATGATGAAGGCGGAAGCTATAAGGAATACAAGGATTTGTCTGATAAACGAACAGACGTTTTCCTACGCTATCTCAAAACTAATTTTGGTGGTTCAAAGGGGTACAGGCGATATTTGAGCAATGATTATTTCGGCAATATTATTCCAAACCCTGCTTTTGAGAATAATTCAGCCGAAAATCCGTCAGACAATAAGTATATTGTATCCGACGATTATCGCAGTATGTTCAGCCTAAGAACCGAAATAGCTTATAAGCTGAACCAAGCTCTTTATGATGAATTAACAGTGCTTGGGTTTAATGAACTGTATATTCGCAATCCGCTGAAAAATGGATATGGCGCGTTCTCGGCTGAGCTGACGAAAGCGCAGATAGAGTCACTCTCTGACGACAGCCGCTTCCTGTTTCAATCGGTGAACGACGGCAAGACAATGATTTCCGGAGCAGACAAGCTATATGTCAGCAACGGGAATAAGAAAAAACTTGGAGTGTCCGATTGGAACAAGATAACAAGCCTTTACGGAAATACATTGTGCGTTGTAACAGCAAACGATGTGGTTTCGGGAGGGGTAACGGCAACCGATGATGTTTATGAGCGCATATCCTGCTATACCGATGTAAAATGGAGCAAGGATTCGGGTACAATTTATAGCCACTCTGCCTCGGGTTATTTCAATACGGAATTGTTTTATAGGACGCAGTTCAATGGTTTGTATAGCTTTGAGGGCTTCTGGGAGGAGCTGCGCAATGTGAATCACAGTGTAACCAAGAATTTTGTCCTGGACAACTGCCTGACATACGGTTTATTTAATGACAGCTATGTATACCATAGTGTGACGGTTTCATCTGCCGCAGAGCTTGAAAAGCTTATCGCTGATGAAAATGTACTTCTCATAATTGAGGAGCAGGCTGAGCAGGAGTAGTGTGAAGGTGTCAAGCTGTGAAGCTTTTATATTAATCTTCTTCACGTCCTATATCTGTTTACCCTTTGGGCACAAAACACTCTACCCCAATCTTCCTTTAGAGCAGGACGAGGGTGAGCCAATCTTGTTAGCACCTATACAGGCTTCTGTATAGATGCTTCAGTCTGTCGAAAAAGCCGCAGAATAAACTCTGCGGCTTTAAAGTTATTTAATTAGCACATCACTTACGCCCTGGGGGTGGAGTAAACTAGGTCAGCCGGGGACCAGCCGCACCACTGACCGTCAAGATACGACCTGACAATGAAGCCGTATTTCTTTCCGTTTGTAAGACCCTCTGCGGTGTAGCCGGTATCTTCAGTGTAGCCAAGTTTGGTGTACTTTCCATCGGCGTAGATGTAAACAACATACATCTCAGCACCATCTACCTCGCCCCATGTGAGGTAAACCTCCTGATTGCCGGCGGCCGCCTTAATATTCAGCGGCTTATCGAACGCGCCGACAGGCTCAGCGTATACTGCGTCGTCGTTCGACCAGTCGTTCCACCTGCCGTTTACCCACGCCTTTACTATGAATCCGTATTTTCTGCCGTTGGTAAGGCCCTCTGCAGTGTATCCGGAATACTCGGAGTAGCCGAGTTTTGCGTAGTTGCCGTCAACATAGCTGTAGATAACGTATTCTTCAGCGCCGTCAACATCGTCCCAGATCAGGTGGACTTCCTTATCGCCTGCCATAGCCTGAACGTTCTGCGGCTTTGCGTTCACCGGAGTGGCGAATATCGCGTCGGAAGGCTGCCAGCCGCACCAAGTGCCGTTTGCGTAGGAGCGCACGATGAATCCGTATTCCTTGCCGTTAGTAAGACCGGTCACGGTGAAGCTCGTGGTATCGGAATAGCCCTGCTTGGTGTACTTACCATCTGCATAGCTGTAGATAACGTAGTTTGTCGCGCCGGATACCTTATTCCAGGTGAGCGCAACTTGACCGTTTCCGGGAACTGCCTTAACATTGCGGACGTCTGTGCCGCCGACCGGAGTTGCGTAAACCGCGTCGTCATTCGACCAGGCGTTCCAGCCGCCGTTTACCCATGCCTTTACGATGAATCCGTATTTCTTGCCGTTTGTGAGTCCGGTAGCTGTGAAGCTGTTTACGTCGGAATATCCAAGCTTATGGTAGCCGCCGTCGACGTAGCTGTAAACCACGTAGTCCTCCGCGTTCTCCACAGCGTCCCATGTAAGCGTTACCTGACCGTTTCCGGGGACTGCATGCACATTCTGGGGCTTGGTGTTCTGAACCGGAGTTGCGTAAACAGCGTCTGCAACGGACCAGTTGTTCCACTTGCCGTTTACCCACGCCTTTACGATGAATCCGTATTTCTTGCCGTTTACGAGGTTCTTTGCGGTGAAACTGGTGGAAGTGGTGGTGCCGAGGTTATGATAGCTGCCGTCTACATAGCTGTAAACGATGTAGTTGGTAGCGCCATTCACAGCGTTCCAGGTGATTGTTACCTGTTTGTCGCCGGGAACCGCCTTTACGTTCTGCGGCTTGTTTGCTGATGCCTTCGGAGTTGCGTAAACCGCGTCGTCGTTCGACCAGTCGCTCCACTTTCCGCTGACATACGACCTGACGATGAAGCCGTACTTCTTGCCGTTTATGAGGTCGGAAGCGGTGAAACTGTTCGTGGTGGAGTAGCCAAGCTTTGTATAGGTGTTGTCTGCATAGCTGTATATAACGTAGTTGGTAGCGCCGTCCACCTTATCCCAGGTGAGCTTTACGTTGTTGTCGCCGGCGGAAGCTGTTACGTTCTGTGGAACCGTGGTTTTTACCGCCTTTGTGTACGCCTTTATTCTTACGTTAGATTTATATTTTGTGGTGCAGTCAGACCAAGTGTTGTAGAACTTGTAGAATGAAAGTCCGGTGCTCGGGCTGTATCTGTCAGTGATGACGTAGTGCTTTCCGTTTTTGTCATAGAGGTCTACTGCAACGGCGAATTTCTCCCCAGCCTTGACGGGAACGCTCACCGGGAGGTCTACCGTGTGATAACCCGCGTACTCCTGTGTGCCGGAAATCACCGCGGATTTGGCAAGCGTGCCGGTGTCTGGTGTGGAGCCGGTCAGACCGGTGTAGACATTAATGGTGTAGTTCCAGCCCGCTTCTGCGGAGTAGAAGGAGACCGCCGTTATTTCGTCGTTCTTGTCGGCGGTGAATACATTCGCGCCTCCGCCGATATTGGTATGCGACACCCGGCTGGTTGAGTATATGTATCCGTTCTGGCGAAGGCAGCCGCCGTCATACTGGTATATACTGCCGTAATTAGTGGTAGGTTCCATCGTGAGAGATGCGAACTCGCCTACTGTGGCGTCATTGTAGGACAAATAGAAGTATCCGCTTGTGCCCCATGTGCTGCCCCAGCTATTTCTGCACAGCCATGCACCGTCGTTGTTGGGGGTGCCGCCTGTCCTGAAGTTGCTCTTCGAGAAATTATCGTCCCAGCCGACCACGGTTATGGAGTGATTGGAGGTATATCCATTTGGGCAGTAATACGCGGTGTACTCGCCGGAGTTCTTTGTAAGGTAGTTTGAAGATGCGTAGTAGGAGATCTGTACCGCGCCGTCGCGCATGATAGCTTCCTTAATGGAGTTGATGTCTTTCTCGTCATACAGGTTGACATTCTGAAGGTGCGCGTAGGAATGATAGCGGTAGGATTCGTCAACGCCGGAGTTGAAGTCCGCGTAAGGAACGTTGGATTCCTCCTCAGCGCCTATCCAGGACATCATGGTGAACATAATATCGACCATGTTGCCGCCTGCGGAGTAAGCGGTGGGTGCGCCCAGACCTGAGAAATCGCCGTAGAGGGAGTCACCCTGCGGTGCTGTGGCACCTACAGCAAACCAGGCGAGGTGCTTCTCGGAATAATCAACCGATGAAGCGGACGCATAGCCCTGTTTTATCATGCTTGATTCTGCCATAGCCATGCCGGCATGCGCCCAGCAGCTTCCCTCGGAACCCTGGTTTCTTACCGCCGGGAGATATCCCCGGTCGACCATGCTGTATTTGGACGGCAGGGTGCCGTGATAGGCGAGCGTCCCGGTCGGGGTAAGGTTTGGCGTTACCTCGTTGCCGTTCTCGTCGATGTACTTGTAGTGAACATAGCCGTACTCAGAAGCGTCGCCATCAGCTACAAGCGTGATAACCTCCGGGGCGTCGTTTTCAGAGCCTGAAACCTCAGCCCGGGCGCCGAGGCTCACAGCCGTTGACAGCATCGCGGCAGCCGAGAAAAGTGAAACGAATTTTTGCAGCAGCTTCACAATAAGTTTCCTCCTTTTTAAATATAAAAACTTCCAATTTTTATTATAACAAAGCAACCCATAAAAGTCAAGCAATAATTACAATTCGGTTATGTCTGTTACCGAATTGTTACCATATTGTCACCGCTCTGTAATTGACTGTCAGAAAAATATATGCTATAATTAAGCTGCAAACAAAATCGGCCGATACAGGAGGCGGCAGCATGAAGAAACTGAGGATAATCTACGCGCTGTTATTCAGCATGGCGCTGTTTTTGGCGATTCCGCTGAACGCCGCAGCAGATTTCGGGCCCAAACCGAGCGTGAGTATAAGCTTCCGCAATGCGGACGGTCAGACCTGCTATTCCGCGGTGCTTGCACGCGGGAGTTTTCAGCCTTCGCTCGGGGAGCTTGTGACCGAGGACGCCTACAGCACCGAGTGGTTCGGGGAACTCACCCCGCAGGAGCAGGAAGCGGTGCGCGCGTTTGCGGACTACGCCGGACGCTCCGCACCGGACGGCTATGCTCTTTTCAACAGGCTGTGGGACGTCAGCCGGGAGAATGTTGAGATGACCTACCTGCCGCCCGATGACTTCATAGTGCTGGTGTACTTCCCGGACAGCGGCAGGGTGATCGCGAGCGATATCTGCCGCACCTATGTGTTCAACAGCTATTTCACCGCCGACCTCTCACGCTCCGACAGTTCGCTGTACATCAAGCAGTCCTACAATGTCGGAATATGGCTGCTGGAATTCGCGGCGCGGGTGCTAATCACCATTGCGGTGGAGCTTGTCGTGGCTCTGATCTTCGGCTACTGGGAAAAGAAAACGCTGCTGTTCTTCGCGGCGGTCAACCTCGCTACTCAGGTGCTGCTGAACATGATACTGGCTCTGGTCAATATCCGGTACGGCTTCCTGCTGTTCCTGTTCGCGTACATGTTCGGGGAATTGATCGTGGTAACGTTCGAGGCTGTTTTCTACAGCGCGTTCATCGGGAAGTACAGCCGTAAAAATGGCAAGGTGCGGGCGGTTTTCTACGCCATCTGCGCGAATCTGGCGTCGTTCTTCGCCGGAGTGGTTTTTTCGGTGAATTTCACGGCACTGATGTAACCTTTATTCAATGCGGCTGTCATTAAAGGCAAGGAGGGTGATCATATGAAAAATACGAAACTCATAACATTACTAGTCGCTGCGGCGCTTCTGACCGGGTGCAGCGGTTCAGCGCAGACTGGCGCTGATTCACCGGCGGAGGACAACGCACATGCGCAGACAACCGCGGAGCAGTCCGGACAGGAGACCTCGGCAGTTTCCGCTGACGCTGCGGGATCCTCCCCTACTATTGCGGAGATGCTGGGAGTCACGGACTACGAAGCGCCCTGGAACCGCTCGGATTATCCGGAGCTGGAGCTGTCAGAGGTTCCTGCGAAGGGAGAGGGCAGCGTAAAAATGACCCTCAGCCCCTACGCCCTGGACGACGTATGCATGTGGCTGCTCGCCGACGACGCGTATTCCGACGGCGGGAAAATATACTGCACCCGCATGTACATAGGGCTGACAGTCAGCGGCGTGGAGCAGGACATAATTGAAGCTCCTCAGACCCTAGCCGCCCCGGACGGCACGTTTGAATTCGACCCTGCGAATCCGCAGGAGCAGGCAGGGTATACCTCCATGCCGCAGACATACTACGGCATAAACGGATTTTCCGCCGACAGCGCCGCCGGCTGCGAGTACTACGCCATCGGCAGGCGCGGCGAGCAGGACGGATTCTATCTCAGCCCGCTTGGTCACACCGATGAGCGCTGCATGCTCACTCCGGGCGCGGGATTCACGCTCCCGCCGGAGCAGCTCTCCGGGGAGTACACTATCTCGACATGCCCGGCGGTGGTAAGCTGCGACGGCTCGCTCCCGCAGCAGGAGGCGCTTGATATACTCACGGAAAAGTACCTTGATTTCCTCACCGGAGAGGATACGAACCGCAGCTTCACCGTGCTGGAGTACCGAGGCGTAACCTCGGAGATACTCGGGCGCGCCATGGAGGCTCCGGCGGGGGAGGACGGCTGCGCGCTGTCTCCCTGGGACAGCCTTCAGACCTGGGAAATGTCCTGGGAATCTTGGCTGGTGGACATCAATGCAGAGTTCCGCGGGGAGGGGTACATTGACGACATGGCAATAGGTCAGCTTGATCCGGATGTCTGGTACAGCCTGCCAAACGGAGGATTTCCGAAGGCGTGCTGGCTTATGTACGGCGACGGGGACAACTGGTATCTCTGGTCGAGGTACGCCTACAGCGAAATACCCCGCGTCCTGAAGTAAACTGACCCGGAAAATCACTTGACATGCCCCGGCGAATGTGGTATAATTCTATTTTACATCGTTCCGGAGGTACTGCATGAACTGGTCAGAAATAAATCTGAATAACTGGGTTTTGTGGCTGGGGCTTGGTATAGTCGCCCTTGCCATACTGATATGGATATACATACGGCTGCACGAGAAGCTCCCCTACGAGCTGAACGAAACTATACTGACAGAGCGCGAGCGGGCGTTCTACCGCATTCTGAAACCCATCGCGGACAAGCTGGAGCTTCAGATATGCCCGAAGGTGCGCGTAGCGGACATCGTGTCGATAAAGAAGGGCACGAAGGACTGGCAGAAGTGGTTCAACAAGATACGCTCGAAGCACGTGGACTTCCTGCTGTGCGACTACGACATGAACATCGTGCTGATGATAGAGCTTGACGACCGCAGCCACGAATCCGAGCGCGCAAAGAAGAACGACGCGCTGAAGAACGCGATTTTCGGTGGCCGCCTTGTGCGTATACGCTCGCTGAAGGACGACGTTGAGGCTGAGATAACCGCCGCGCTGAAAAAACTGTAAAAAACGACCCGGCACCGAGATGGCGCCGGGTCAGCTTGCAGAAAAAGTCAATTTTGCCTGCGAAGCAGGCGTTTGTAATCCGTTTTTTGCCTCAGCTCTGCCGAGGCAAAAAACACTTCTATCCCAGCAAGTGTGCGTCTTGGCGGCAAAGCCGCCAAGACGTGCGCGCGGCTGGGATGTTTCGGCGGAAAAGTCACTTTAGTGACTTTTTCGACGGTCTAAGACCCGGCACCGAGATGGCGCCGGGTCGTTTCTATGAGTTCGGAACGCTTGATTACAGCTTGGAAATAGCGTCGTTAAGCTCGTTGATACGTGTGTCGATGGTGGCGAAGTTCTCCTCGCGGAGCTGAGTGTAGGTCTTTTCGCCGGTGAGGAATACCGTCTTGGTGAGGGATTCAACCGGGGACTCAGCCTTGCCTGCGTCGGCTACGTCGGTGCCTATGCCGTTCTTGAAATCGAAGATAGGCGTGAGCTTGCTGGTGCCGTCCAGGGTGGTCTGGCTGTAGATGAAGTCGAGGTTGTAGTCGGTCCAGCCGTTCTTGTCCTTGCTCTGCTGCTTGGAAGCGGCGGTAACTGCCGGGTCGAGCGAGGAGGTAACGGAGCAGTCGATCCATGCGGCAACGCCTGCGTCGTTCGTGGAGCCCTTGCACCACATCATAGCCTCCTGCTTCATGAAGTGGTAGTACTTATCTGCCTGCGGGTCGCGGGGGTAGGGAACTACGCAGATCTCGTCGTCGTTCCAGCCGAAGCGCTGTGCGAACTTGTTAAGTCCGGAATCGCCCTCGAACTCCCAGGTGCCGCCGTTGCCGTAGAACAGGATATCGCCCTGCGCCCATGCCTTGGGGTTGACCGACCAGCCGTTGAGCTCGTGCAGCGGGTAGCGGAGGTTCTCCTTCTGGAGGGTGGAGAGCAGGTCCATAACGCGCTCTACATTAGCGTTGTTCATATTGTTGATGAGCTTTGTGCCGTCGTTCTCGATGATGGGCGTACCGGTGGAAACAACGAACTCGTTCTCGGGGTTGTATCCCTCGATAACGTACTTGCCGTCGCCGGACTGCTGGAACTGTCTTGCCATGTCGAGGAACGTATCCCAGGTCCACTCGTCGTTCTCGAACAGTGTGCGGGGGTCCTTCAGACCTGCGCCCTCGAGGACGCTCTTGCGGTAGTAAAGCAGGGAATCAAAGGATATCTCGTAGATAGCGCAGTAGTATCTGCCGTTGAGACGGAACTGGTTTAGTACGTCGCGGGCGCCGTCCCACTTGGAGCCTTCCAGGTTCAGAATGGTGTCAACGGGCTGGTATCTGCCCTTGATAACGCCGTAGGGGAAGTCGCGTATCTCGAACGGGAACAGGTCGGGGGAGTCGCCGGACTGGATAGCGGTAGCCAGCTTGTCGTAGCGTTCGCCGTAGGCTACGTTGATGTACTCGAAGATCCTGCCCTCGCGGGAGGGGTCGTCGCCGGTAGCGGGAACGCCGTAGACGCTCTTGAACATCTCGGCTGCCGCGGTGGTCTCGTCGATATCCCACCACGCCATCCACTTGATGCGCTTGTCGACCTTCAGGTCGGGGTTGTCGAGGCTTGCGGAAGCCTCCTTAGCGGCGTCGATAACGGCGGGGTCTGTGTCGTAGGTGGTGGTTACGAGCGGGGTGGTGACAACGGCGTTTGCGTTGGCGTCGGGAGCCGCGTTGCTTGTTCCGGAGCCGCTTACTGTAGTTCCGGACTCCTCGTCGCAGGCAGTCAGCGACAGGATCATACCTGCTGCGAGGACGCCGGCTGCGGCTTTCTTAAAGTTTATCATAGTGTTCCTCCATACATGCCCGAAGAATCGGGACTTCCTGAATAGGGCGGGCTTGCCCTAGCTACTATAATTATAGCCCTATTTCAAGGTTGTGTCAATGTGATAAACATATGAAAATCGCGCGTGAAATTGTGGATATTAAATAAGTTAATGGTGGCAATTAGTTTTGTTTAGGTTAATTGGGTGATTAGTGTGATCGGGAAACTTGTGTATGTTGTGTTTGGATTTCGAGCTGCATGGAGTGATAAATTGTTGTTTAGAGGCGGAACGTTGCTTGTGAGGGAAAACTATAATTTAGCGGCGAGTGTTCAACTTTGAGCAACCCCCTATCGGGAGTCAAGGGCAGAGCCCTTGTCGCCGTTAGGCGAAACCTCCGCACAGAGTGCGGATACTTCGTGCGAAAGCACGGCAACTCTGCGCGCCGGCGCGCAGTCAAACGTCCAAAAGGCGCTAAAGGGGTGTGGGGGAAAACAAGAGTTTTCCCCCACTAGCAACATGTTAAATACAAAAGTGCCTTTCCTCAAAAACAGTCCGGTGGACTGTTTTTGAAACAGCATTCACGCTGAAACTTACGCATACTGGTTAATAAAAACGTCATGAACATTTAAAGGGACTGCGCGATTTTTCGAAGCTCGTTTCAAAAGGCGCACTATGCTTCCGAAACAGTCCACCGGACTGTTTCGGAGGAACAGCACATTCGAATTTAATATGTTGCATGTGGGGGAAAACTCTTGTTTTCCCCCACACCCCTTTAGCGCTCTTTTGCGTTTAGCCGTGCTTACGCACGGAGTAACTGCGCGCCAGCGCGCAGAGTAGCCGCACTTCGTGCGGAGGTTTCGCCTGACGGCGACAAGGGCTCCGCCCTTGACCTGCAAGGGGGACTAGTCCCCCTTGACTCCCGATTAAGGGTTGCAGTAAACGGAACACTCGCCGCTAAATTATAGTTTTCATCAACGTATTTTTACCGCCTCGACTTTTCGAAAAGCTGAGTTTCACATTTTATTTGGAATTTAACCTCTCCCGTGCTTGTCATATTTGTCCCGGACAGCGCATATATTCCACCAGAAAAACCAGCGGCGGCAGGCTGGAAAATCACATGTCACACAATTGCAGGAGGGACATTTATGCGTATGATAACACTTACGAAAAAAAAGGTAAAACGCCTGACAGCCATAGGGCTTCTCGCGGCGGCGACTGCGGCGGCAGGAGTCGGCGCGATACTAACATCGGTAGGCACGCAGGCAACCGAGCGTCAGCTCCCGGTATACTGCGTGGAGCGCGGCGACAATAAAATCTCGCTGACCTTCGACGTGGCATGGGAAAATTCCAACACGCAGGAGCTGATAGATATTCTCGATGAGTACGACGCCCGGGCTACTTTCTTTGTAACAGGCGACTGGTGCGACCGCTATCCCGACGACATTAAAATGTTCGCGGACGCGGGTCACGAGATCCAGAACCACTCGGACGTCCACCCGCACGTTAAGGGCATGAACGTAAACGACCTCATCACCGACACCAAATCAGCCTCCCGGAAGATAAAGGACATCACCGACACTGAACCGACACTCTACCGCGCGCCCTACGGCGAATACGACGACACCGTGATAACCACGGTCGAGGGCATGGGGCTTACAGTTATCCAGTGGGACGTTGACAGCTTCGACTGGAAGAAACCGGATCCGTCAGCGATCACAAAAAAGGTTGTGAACTCAGTGAAATCCGGGTCTATCGTGCTGTTTCACAACGACCTTGAGAACACCACGGAGGCGCTCCCGCAGATACTCGAGCAGCTCTCGCAGAAGGGGTACGAATTTGTTCCGGTCAGCGAGCTTATCTACACCGAAAATTACACCATCGACCCTAACGGAATGCAGATCTCGATAGTCCAGAGCAACACGGAGATAACCCCCGAGAATGTCGACGAGGTTATGGCGCAGTACTCCGAGCAGCTCCACAGTGCAGGTGTGTCAGACGAGCAGATGGCGCTTGCAGCTCAGGCTGTGAAGAGTGGCGCCGAGATACCCGACGAGGTTTACGAAGCGCTCGCGGATTATGCAATGTCAAACGGGATAACCCCCGCAAGCCTGATTCCGGATACCGCGGAGGCTCCGGATACCATGGATTCTGAAAGCTCCGGGGCTGAAACGGAAAGTGGAATAGTAAAGTAAATTTGTAATTCTGAAGCCGTGTCCGGCGGAAATTATAATGACTGACTTTTATTGAGAGAATGCTATATATTTTGCCCCCTGCCTTGGCTGACAGGGGGCTTTAATTATTGGTCGCCGTCAGTATTCAGTGCCGCAGTCCGGCATTGAATACTGAATGCCGTCAGAGCTCGGCAACGTAGGCGTAACCGCCTTCCACTGCGGTGATTTCAGATGGCGTAGCTCTCATGCTGGGACGTAAATCCAGCGGATCGATGTCATTCGTGGTTCTGATCTGGTAGAATCTCTGGCACTTGGCAAGCTCCGCCGCGCGGTCGGGCGCAACAAACATCGTAGCCAGTGAGCCGTTCTCCAGCTTTATCCATGCGAGTTTCAGGGAGTTTCCCGCTTCGGTGCCCTTGTTGAACCCGATGGAGACTGCGGAGATGTATTCGCCCTCGGGCAGGTTGACCGACATTTTGTTTACTCCTGTGTGAAGGTAGGAGGTGTAGTAACTGTCGACGTAATCTCCAGAAGCGTTCACAGTGCGGATTCTCGCCGACCAGACTCCGGAGACTTCCGGAACGTTCAGTGAAAGCGTGTATTCGCCTCCCGCAGGCGGGAATTCGAGATTCTGCCAGAATGCGTGGGTGTTGGAAGCCAGCGCCACCGAAGCGGTCAGGCGGATTCCATCGGATTCCGGAGCGGCTTTGCACTTATCGGTGGAGATGTACCACCTGTCTACTGTATAGCCGGTTGAGTATTCGCTCTTTCCGCGCTGGTTTATCCTGAAATCCGGGTTCATCAGCAGGTTGGAACCGCCTGCGGCTCTGGATATCTCGTCCGTGACCGAGCCGAGCGTCACGGCTGACTTAAAAGGGCACTCTGCGTAGTCGTTGGAAACTATCACCACAGAGCCGATCCCGAGCAGATGAAGCTCACCGGAGATTCCGGTCAGCGCCGCAGAAGTCCCCGCCGGAACGGACAGCACTCCGTCCGCACCTTCCGTTATTCCTGCCTTTAACGACGCCAGTACTACGCCTGCGCCGTCGTTTCTGATGTGGGCGATGGAGCCGTCAAGTCCGGTGACTGCGGCTTCTGCTCCGGTTAACTTTGCTGTTTTTACTGCCATTTTGTTGTCCTCCTATGTAAAACATATATTAAACAAGGCGTTCGCCTTGTGATTGTATTATGAACTGTATTTTACTGCAAATCTCTGCAAAAAAGGCAAAAATAAAGGAAAACCTTCCCTGATTTTGAAATTAGATTGAATCTATTGACAAATGCCTGCCGATGTGGTATAATTGTAAGATAGATTACTATGTGAGATTATGCCCACAGGTGATTTTATTACACAAATTGTGATAAATCGAGACGTAATGGAGATACTGAAATGCTTCCAGAGGACACAATATCTGTTATAATGGGAATAAAGTATTGCAGACCCGAGCTTGACACGCTCAGGAGAAGTCTCGATTCTATACTTGCGCAGACCTATGCTGAGTTTGAACTGCTGATATGCGAGCGCGGTTCGTCTCACCTGGCGAAGGAGCTGCTTGCGGATTACGCCTCCCGGGATCCCCGGGTGAGGGTCATCGACGGTTCGGGAGCGGGCTCGTTTTCAGAGCAGCTCAACATCTGTCTTGGGCAGTCACGGGGAGCCTGGATCGCCAGAATGGACGATGACGACTACTCCGAGCCGGAGCGGTTCGAAAAGCAGCTCGCATATCTCCGCACGCACGGAGGAACGGCGTTTGTCGGGTGTAACGTCCGGCTGATACAGGACGGGGGCGATGTTGGCGCACAGTGCTTCCCGGAGAATCCGCAGGTGCGGGACTTCCTGTTCAGCATGCCGTTTATCCACCCGGCGCTTATTTTCCGCAGGGAAGCGCTGGAAGCCGCGGGAGGGTACTCCACGCTGCCGCGCTGCGACCGCTGCGAGGACTACGACCTTCTGCTGCGGCTGTACGAAATGGGGTACTCCGGTGCGAACATGCAGGAGTTCCTGTTCAGGTACTCGCTGCCGCACAACGGGATATCCACGCGCACCCTGCGCGACAGGACGAACGAGGTGCGTACGCGCTGGGCGAGATTCTCCGCACTGGGACTTCTGCCGAAGGCGCTGCCATACGCGCTGAAGCCGTGGGCGGTGTGGCTGGTTCCGCGGAACACGCTCAGGCGGCTCAAGGAGAAGCGTGCGGCGAAGAGCGGAGATAAGCTGTGAGGTGAGAAATGGCAATTCCGAAGAAGATCCACTACTGCTGGTTCGGCGGGAATCCGCTGAATAAGAGAACGCTCCGGTACATTGAACGCTGGAAGGAGCTCTGCCCGGATTTCGAATTTATCCGCTGGGACGAGACCAACTGCGACATGAACGCCAACGAGTACGTCCGCGGTGCTTACCAGAGCGGAAAATGGGCGTTCGTGTCGGATTATTTCCGGCTGAAGGCGCTGTATGAGCAGGGCGGGGTGTACCTTGACACCGACGTGGAGCTGCTCAGACCTTTCGGTGATCTGCTGGAACTGAGCGGTTTTGCAGGATTCGAGGACGCGGAGCATGTCGCCACCTGCGTGCTGGGCGCTGAGAAGGAACACGGGTTCTTCCGGCAGGCTATGGAGCTTTATGAAGGCAGGACGTTCCTGCGCGAGGGAGGGGAGCCTGATCTCACCACTAACGTGGAGATACTCACCAGTCTGCTCGGGCGGAACGGTCTGGAGCCTGATGGAGCGCGTCAGAGCGTAATGGGCATGGAGATATTCCCGGCGGAGTATTTTTCCCCCAGGAGCCTTGAGACCGGAAAGCTCACGAAAACCGGGAACACATATGCGATACACTGGTTCGAAGCGTCCTGGCAGACAGGCTCGCAGAGGTTCCACAGGAAGGTGGCGCAGGTCATCGGTAAGAAGAACACCGAGCGCCTCAAAAAGCTGCTGGGAAGGTCCGGCGGGCCGGAGAGTTCCGGCAGGAGCGGCTGACAGTACGCACAAACGAAGGGAAGTGACCGCTGGTGACGGAGGAGCAGTCGCAGATGTTCCGGCTTCTGCGCACATTCAGTGAGATTTGCGAAGAAAACGGGCTGCGGTATTTCGTCGTGGGCGGGACGCTCATAGGCGCGGTAAGGCATCGGGGGTTCATTCCCTGGGACGACGATATTGATGTTTCCATGCCGCTGGACGATTTCCGGAAATTCACGGAGCTTGCACGGGAGCTTCCCGGGAGCTTCGCACTCCAGTCGGAGGAGACCGACCCGCGCTATCCGTTTGTGTTCGCGAAGCTCTGCGATACGCAGTACGCCTACGACACGGGCTACGATAACCACCCCATGGGGGTCTATATCGACATCTTCCCGCTTATCCCCGCAAGGGCGCTGAGCCGGCGTACAAAGCTGATCTTCGACATGATAAGCGTTTCGGACTATGTTTTGCAGGTCAAGCTTGGCTGGACGGAGTTCGTACCCTACAAGAAGCCGCTTGCGCGGGCGGGGTTCCGCATGATGAACTGTCTTTCTGCGACGCGTCTGCGGAGGCTCCGGCGGAGGCTCATCGCCGGGATATACGACGAAAAGAGCCGGAGTACGCTGTGTTCCCCGGGAGGGGCGTACTCTGCGGAGAAGGAGTTTTTCCCCGCCGAGTGGTTTGCCGGGGCGGCAAAGGTGGGGTTCGAGGGCGTACAGTTCGATGCCCCGCAGGGCTGGGACGAGTATCTCAGAAGAAATTACGGTAATTATATGGAGCTTCCACCTGTCGCGGAACGCAGAAGCTCGCATAAAAAATAACAAATATATAAAGGGAGAAATCACATGAATCTAGCGCTGATATTTGCCGGAGGAACCGGCACGAGAATGAATTCCAAGACCAAGCCCAAGCAGTTCCTTGAGCTGAACGGAAAGCCCATCATTATACATACCATCGAACTTTTCGAGAGCCACCCTGAGATAGACGCGATAGCAGTGGTATGCCTTGAGAGCTGGATAGGCTATCTCAATGAGCTGCTGGAGCGGTTCCGCATTAAGAAGGTAAAGTACGTCGTACCCGGCGGCGAGACCGGTCAGCAGTCGATAAGGAACGGCCTGACTGCATTCTGGGACGATCAGGATATCCCGAGGGATTCGCTGGTGCTGATACACGACGGCGTGCGTCCGCTCATCAATGAGGATATCATCACACGCAGCATAGAGTGCGCGAAGCAGTACGGCAATGCGATAACCGTTACCCCGGCCATCGAGACGATAATCACCGTTTCCGAGGACGACAGCGTTGACCAGATAATGGACAGAAGCAAGTGCAGAATGGCGCGTGCGCCGCAGACGTTCCGGCTGTGCGATATCGTTGAGGCTCACAATAAGGCGATAACGGACGGCGCGCTGAATATGATAGATTCGGCGATGCTGATGTCGCATTACGGCGCGACGCTCCATGTAGTGGAGGGTCCGGTGGAGAACATCAAGATAACCACTCCTTCGGATTTCTATGTGTTCAGGGCTATTTCCGAGGCAAGGGAAAATTCGCAGATCTGGGGGATATAAGGCGCTATGTGGACAGAAAATCCGATATTCAGGGAGGACCTCGACAGGCTCACTTCCTATGACTATATTCCGTGGGACGACCTGCGGGACAGCACGGTGTTCATCACCGGCGCGACCGGACTGATCGGCTATACCGCCGTGTGCGCCCTGCTGCGCTATGATCAGCTCCATGACGCGGGGATAAAGGTGGTCGCCCTTGTCCGTGATGTAGGCAGGGCAGAGGCTAAGTTCAGCCGCCAGATCGCTGACGGCTGCGATATCACGTTCATACGCGGCAGCGTGGAGTACCTCCCGGAGATAGTCGGGAAGATAGACTACATCATACACGGCGCCTGCCCGACTTCCAGCCAGTATTTCGTTGACCACGCGGTGGAGACGATAGACACCATTGTAAACGGCACGAAAAACGTCCTGGATCTTGCACGTAAGAAGAATGTCTCAGGCGTTGTGTTCCTCTCCAGCATGGAGGTTTTCGGAACCACCACCGAGCGCAGACCGCTCTCAGAAAGCGACCTGGGTTATATCGACCTGTCCTCCCCGCGCAGCAGCTACCCCGAGGGAAAGCGCTTCGCGGAGAACATGTGCTGCTCCTACGCAAGCGAGTATAGCGTACCTGTGACCGCTGCAAGACTGGTTCAGACCTTCGGTCCCGGCGTGAAGTACGACGACGGCCGCGTGTTCGCCTATGCGGCGAGGTGCGCCCTTAGCGGCGAGGATATCCGGCTGAACACAGACGGCTCAAAGGAGAACATGTACCTCTACACCGCCGACGCGGTGGGAGCTATACTGTTCCTGCTCGTAAACGGCGAACGCGGCGGCGTGTACAATGTCGGCAACGAGGAGAGCTACTGCTCCGTAAAGGAGATGGCGCAGACAGTAGCCGAGGTTCTCGGAAAGGGCGCGGTTTCCGTGCTGACGAACTGCGGCGCACAGGATAACTCCGGAAAGAAGAACATCTACCGCCCGGACGGCTTCCTGATGATGGATATTTCAAAGCTGAGATCCGCCGGCTGGACGGCGCATGTTCCGCTTGGCGAGATGTTCCGGCGCATGGCGGAGTGTTTCGAGGACGAGGAGCCGGAGAGCGCTCCCGCGGCAAAGCCCGAGGTCTACGCCCAGACAGATTCAGGCTACGAAGCGCTGATGGATCAGATAAACATCCTGAGCAAACGACTGGACGCGAATAAGAAGGCTCTCGACAAGCGGCTCGACAAGACGGACGCCGCCGTTAAGAGCATAAACCTCAAAACTGACCCGTTCAAGGTGAAATTCAAGCGCAAATTCAAGGCGGCGGCTAAGAAGAATAACCCGGTGGGATTCCTGTTCAGAAAGGCGCTGAACCAGTACCGTAAGATGAAGCGCGCGCACTTCCGCAGGAAGTTCAGCAAGCTGCCGCTTCAGGAGAACAAGGTATTCGCGATAACGTTCGACAAGCGGTATAACTGCAACCTGAAGTACATCGTTGAGGAAATGCTCCGGGAGGAGCTTCCGCTGGACATCGTGTGGGTAATTCCCGCGAACGGCAAGATAAACCGCAGGGACTATCCCGCCGGAGTGCGCCTTATAAAGTACCAGAGCAAAGAGATGTACTACGAGATGAGCACCGCGAAGGTGTGGCTGGACAATGCGCTCAACTGCGTCTGGGACAACGGCATGAAGAAGAAGCCGGGTCAGGTGTACATCAACACCTGGCACGGAAGCATGGGCATAAAGCGGCTGAATGGCGACAAGCACTGGCTCAGCCGTGCGAAGCTCTGCAACAAGGCTACCGACTACTGTATCTCCAACTGCAAGTTCGAGGAGGATGTCTACAGCGACACGTTCTGGAAGGACGTTCCGTATCTGAGATACGGCCATGCGCGCAACGACATTCTGTTCCGTACTGACCTTCGCGGCCTGAGAAAGCAGATCTGCGCCCGCTATAATGTCTCCCCTGGGAAGAAGATAATGATATATGCGCCTACGTTCCGCGACGATGGGAGCCTCGACTGGTGCGACCTCGATTTTGAGCGTCTGCGCACCGACCTTGAGCAGAAGTTCGGCGGAAGCTGGGTAATATTTATCCGCAAGCACTTCAAGAACCGCGCCAAGAGCGTCACGGAGGACGTTTTCGACGGCTCGATAATCGATGTCACCGACTATCTGGACATGCAGGAGCTTCTTGCGGTTGCGGACGCGGGAATCACCGATTATTCAAGCTGGGCGTACGACTACGTGCTGACGCGCAGACCGCTGTTCATCTACGCCACCGACCTCGATCAGTACGACCAGGGCCGCGGGTTCTATTATCCGCTGACGGAAACGCCGTTCTCCATTTCGCAGAACACGGACGAACTGTCTGAAAATATCCTGGCGTTCGACGACGGCGCATACCAGGCGCGTATAGACGATTTCCTCGCGAAGAAGGAGTGCGTAGACGACGGTCACGCGAGCGAACGTATAGTTGGTCTTATCAAGCAAGTGACTGATACGAAGTCTCCGGCGGACGTGGAGGCAGAAAATACACAGACTGAAACAAAACAATGAGGTGTTGACGAATGCAGACAGGCGCTATCGAAGCAGTTAAGCAGGAAAAGGCCGTCCCAGAAAAGGGCGGCAGAAACTACGAGTTGGATTTTTTCCGGCTGGTGTTTGCACTGCTGGTATTTATATACCATACAAACCCGTTTATTGGCAAAAATACAAGAGTAGTTCTGCCACCCGATCTTGGAGCGGGAGCGGTACATTTCTTTTTCATTCTTTCAGGAATGTTTATGGCAAACAGCATAGTAAAGCGCGGTGTGACAGGAAATTGCGCCAAGTTGTCAATCGGATTTGTACTTAATAAATTCAAGTCGTTTGCTCCTGAGTATTTTGCGGCGCTGTTTATTGGCGTCACGGCGAAGGTAGTGTTTTCCGACGGTGGCATTATGGTCAGACTGGCAAGAATGTTTCCCGAAATATTCTGTGTGTATGCTTCCGGTGTATGGTACAATAACAATGCAGCAACATGGTACTTATCTGCAATGCTGATATGCATGCTTCCGCTTGCATATCTGCTATATGCCAAAAGAGATCTCACATTGTATGTCATAGCTCCATTGGTGTCCATTCTGACATTTGGTTATATGTGTCAGACAAACAATTTCCAGTTCATCTATCATGTAGATATGTACGGCATTTTGATGGGCAGCATAATTCGCGGAATGTGTGGTCTGTGTTCTGGAATATGCGCTTATACAATATATGTCAGAATTAAAAATGCAAGTTTAAACAAGCATATGCGATTTTTCTTGACGGTTGCTGAAGTGATTATGTATCTGATATTCTTTTCAGCATGGTTCGGGCTTCAGAATAACGCTGTCGTTATGTCCATTATGATAATGCTCCCAGTGCCGCTTGCAGTCACATTCAGCGGTAAAAGCTATGTTGGGGAGCTGTTTAGATTTAAATGGATGAGGCATTTTGCACCGCTTTCCCTGATAATCTACCTAAATCATGGAATTGCTCAGGGTATAGTTAGTACAGTGCTTCCCGGCAGAAGTTATAAAATGTGCCTAAAGTGGATGATAATTCTCACTGTGGCATTCTGCATAATCAACACTCTGTTGGTAAAGGGCGGCAGGGCGCTATGGAACAGAAAGCTGAAAGAGTATTTCACAAAGCCGGACGTCGAATGACCCGCCGGCACTATCTGGGAAGCGAGGAAGTCAGACATATATGCTGGAACGAATAAAGCAGAAGATAAAGCAGAACCGCTTCCTGTTCGAGGAGCTGGTGAAGCGTGACTTTACAAAAAAATACAAACGCACGGTGCTGGGTATGCTCTGGAGCATACTCGGCCCGCTGATGACGCTGGGGGTAATGGCTCTGGTGTTCACGCAGTTCTTCGGGCGGAATATGGAGCACTACGTTATCTACATGTTCTGCGGAAACCTGCTGTTCAGCTATTTCAAGGAATCCACCAACGGCGGCATGACCGCCCTCCAGGCAAACGCGAAGATCTTTTCCAAGATAAACGTGCCGAAATATATGTTCGTGCTGTCGAAGAACGTTTCATCACTCATAAATTTTGGTATAAATCTGTGCGTGCTTTTCGTGTTCTGTCTGTTCGACGGGGTGACATTTACCTGGAAGTTCCTTCTGCTGATCTACCCGGTGTGCTGTCTGGTGACGTTCAACCTTGGAATGGGGCTTATCCTCTCGGCGCTGTACATCATGTTCAAGGACCTCAAGTACCTCTACGATATCTTCACGCTCCTGCTGATGTACGTTTCGGCGATATTCTACTCGATAGACGCCTACCCGCTTGAGAAGCAGTACCTGTTCTATCTCAATCCGGTGTACGTCTACATCAGGTATTTCCGCAAGATAATCCTTGAGGGCGAGATACCGCAGTGGACGTTTCACCTGCTGGCGGCGGGATACGCGCTCGCCGCGCTGGCACTGGGCGCCGTTATCTATAAGAAGAAGAACTACAAGTTCCTGTACTACATCTGACGGGGGCGTTTATGGGCAAAATAATCGAAGTTAAGAACGTGTCCGTGAAATACATCACGGGCGACCTGCGCAACATCGGGCTGAAAGAATTCGTCATGAAGAAGCTGACCCACCAGTACCGCGCTGAGGAATTCCTCGCGGTGAACGATGTTTCGTTCTCGCTGGAAAACGGCGACATGCTCGGTATAATCGGCACCAACGGAGCGGGGAAATCCACCCTGCTGAAGGTCATCACGCAGATAATGCGGCCGTCCTCCGGAAGCGTCAGGGTGCGCGGAAAGGTTTCTGCGCTTCTGGAGCTTGCAAGCGGGTTCGACGGCGACCTCAACTTAAAGGAGAACGCCTACCTGCGCGGCGCAATGCTGGGCTACACCCGGGAGTTCATGAACGAGCGCTACCCGGAGATATTGAAATTCTCGGAGCTTGAGGAGTTCGAGCAGAGACCGTTCAAGCAGCTCTCAAGCGGCATGAAGTCGCGCATAGCATTCTCTATCGCCAGCATGGTCGACCCGGAGATACTTATACTCGACGAGGTGCTGTCGGTCGGCGACGGTGCCTTCCGGGAAAAGAGCGAAGCAAAGATGAAGGAGATAATCCGCAACGGAAAGGCGACTATACTTGTGTCGCACTCTCTCGACCAGATACGGCGCATGTGCAACAAAGTGCTGTGGCTCGACCATGGCAGGCAGATAGCGTTCGGCGAGACTGAGAAGATATGCGACGACTATGCGGCATTTCTGAAAACTAAGGAGCTTCCGAAGATACAGTAAAGGAGACAGCTTTAATGAAACTAAGCGTATTGGAGCGGCTTGAGAAAACCGCGGCGCAGTTCCGGGATAAGACGGCGTATTCCGACGCCGTGGCCAGCATAACGTTCGGCGAGATAGAGGAAAAGGCAAAGCGCCTGGGAAGCGCGCTTGCGGAGCGCGTCAGACCAGGCAGCCCGGTGGCTGTGATGGGAAAGCGCGGAGTGCTTACCCCGGTGATGTTCCTGGGAGCGGTGTACGCAGGGTGCTACTACATTCCGCTGGACGCCTCGCAGCCGGAATCCCGGCTGAGGGATATACTGTCCGTGCTGAAGCCGGCGATACTTATCTCCGACGCGGACACCATCTCCGCCGCCGGGAAACTGGGGTTTGAAGGCGGGATAGTCCCTGCGGACGAACTGTTCGCGCATGAGATATCGCAGGAGCGCCTCGACGAGATATCCGGCGCCGCATGCCTTGACGACCCGCTGTACGTGATATTTACGTCCGGCTCCACCGGCAGACCCAAGGGCGTTATAACATCCATGCTCTCGCTGATGAACTATATAGACGCGTACATCGAAGTAATGGGGATAACCGAAGCAGACGTCCTGGGAAACCAGTCGCCGCTGGATTACATTGCGGCTATCCGTGATATCTACATACCGCTGTTCACCGGAGCCTCAATGTTCATAATGCCCAAAGAGTGCTTCGTAATGCCGTCGGAGCTATTCAAGGCGCTCAACGAGCATAAGGTGACGTCGGTGGGCTGGAGCGTTTCCGTGTTCACCATCGCCGCGAAAATGGGCGTGTTCGACGAAGCGAAGCCGCAGTATCTGAAGAAGATATGCTTCTCCGGCTCGGTCATGCCGTGCAGTATCCTGAGGATATGGCAGGAGAATCTCCCTGACGCGAAGTTCGTCAACCAGTACGGTCCCACCGAGTGCACGGCGTCCTGCACCTATTACGAGGTGAAAGGCATGGTAGAGGACGGCGACGTGCTCCCGATAGGAGTACCCTACAGGAATTACAGGGTGTTCCTGCTGAAGGAGGACAACACTCCCGCCAAAGCAGGTGAGATGGGCGAGATATGCGTAGCGGGGCAGTCGCTGGCGCTGGGTTATTATAACGACCCGGAGCTTACGGCGAAGTCCTTCATACAGAATCCGCTGAACAGCTCTTACCGCGAGCTGATATACAAGACCGGCGACTACGGCGTGCTTCTCCCTGACGGAAACCTTGGCTACAAGGGCAGGAAGGACCGGCAGATAAAGCACCTCGGACACCGGGTTGAACTGTCGGAGATAGAAGCGGCTGCGCTGCGCCTTGAGAGCGTCAGCGAGGCGTGCTCTATGTACCTAAAGGAAAAGGAGCTTATATATTTATTCTACACAGGCGCGGCGACGGTAAAGGAAGCCGCGGTGCATCTCAGAGGGCTGCTTCCTGGCTTCATGGTGCCAAGGAAGCTCATAAAGCTGGACGATATGCCGAAGCTGGCAAACGGCAAGATAAATATGCAGGCGCTTAAAGAACTAATGAAATGATTCAGGAGGAAAACAACATGAAAGAGCAGTTACTTGGAGTACTTGAAGAAATCAGACCCGACCTCGACTGGGAGGCGGAAAAGCAGCTCATCGACGGGGGCGTGCTTGATTCGTTCGATATCGTGTCCATAGTAGGCGCGCTGAACGATGAATTCGATATCGACATACACGTAGGCAACCTGGTTCCTGAGAACTTCAACAGTATCGAGGGTATGATGAAGCTCATCGAGAAGCTACAGCAAGAGGACTGATATGAACAAGACTATACTTGAAGAAGCGGCGCGCCGCTTCGGAACTCCCTGCTACGTTATCAGCGGCGATGACTTCGCACGCCGCGCGAACGCAGTAAAGGAGGCGTTCGGGGAAAATACCGGGCTTTGCTATTCGATAAAGGCGAATCCGTTCCTGCTGAAATACCTGCCGGACGCGTTCTCGTATATCGAGGTATGCTCCCCGGGTGAACTGAGCATATGCGAGGAGCTTTCCGTTCCGATGAGCAAGGTGATATTCTCCGGCGTGAACAAAACCGAGCGCGACGTTGAGCGCGCTTGGAACGACGGGGTAGGTCTGTTCACTGCGGAGAGCCTGCTCCATGTGCGGCTCATCAACGCCCGCGCGGTAAAGAGCGGCGGAAAGGCGCGGCTGATACTCCGGCTTTCCCACGGCAGCCAGTTTGGCATGGACGCTTCCGTGATAAAGGAAGTTATCCGGAACCGGGATTCCTACAAGGGTCTTGAGATAGTCGGGCTGCACTACTTCACCGGCACTCAGAAAACGAAGGTCCAGACCATACGCCGGGAGCTTTCGCTGCTGGACGAATTCTGCCAGGAGCTGGAATCGGAGCTGGGTTTCCGTGCAGAGCACATTGAGTATGGTACGGGGCTTGCGGTGGAGTACTTCAAGGATTTCACCGAGGAAACCGATATGGCTCTGCTGGCAGAGGCGGCGGAAGCCGTCCGGGAGTTCGCCGGGAAATACCCGCTGACCGTTGAGATGGGAAGATTTTTCGCAGCGGAAAGCGGCAGCTACCTCACCAGCGTAATGGACGTAAAAACGAACGGCGACGCGACCTACGTGATATGCGACGGAGGAATAAATCAGCTCAATTATTATGGGCAGAACATGGCGATGAAGGTCCCGCCGATATCTGTGCTCAATAAGCCGGAGGGATCGGAGCGCGCGGATTACTGCCTGTGCGGCAGCCTCTGCACCACTGCTGATATACTGGTGCGCAAAGCGGAGCTTCCGAAGCTCGATATCGGCGACGTTATCTGTTTTTCGCGCTGCGGAGCCTACTCCATCTCGGAGGGCATAGCGATTTTCCTGTCGCGGAGCCTGCCGAATGTCGCGCTGTACAGCGAAAAGGACGGGTTAACTCTGTCGCGGCAGATAACGGAGACCTATCCGCTCAACAAGCCGTAACCGGAGGTAATTAATGTCCTACACATCGCTTGGCTACATGCTGTTTGTGGCGTGCTGCCTGATATTTTACTACATTTTCCCGAAGAAGCACCGCTGGTGGGTGCTTCTTGCAGCAAGCATAGGCTTCTATGCAATAGTATGCCTGAAGTACATCAGCTTCGTTTTCGTGACCGCAGCCAGCACCTACGCAGGCGGGCGGATACTCGAGGCATATGCGAACAAGCATAAGGCGTACATAAAGAGCCAGAAGGGCGTCTGGCCGAAGGAAGAGCGCGACCTCTACAAGGCGAAGGTCTCCCGGCGAAAGAAGTGGATAACAGCGGCGATCCTGCTGCTGAACTTTGGCATACTCGGGTTCCTCAAGTACTACAATTTCTTTGCGGACGCGCTGAACGTTCTGCTGAACCCGCTTGGCGGCGGGCTTCCGGAACTGGGGCTGTTCCTGCCGCTAGGCATTTCGTTCTACACGTTCCAGTCAATGGGGTACATCATCGACATTTATCGTGAGAAGTTCCCCGCGGAGCGTAATTTCGGCAAAATGCTGCTGTTCACGTCGTTCTTCCCGCAGATAGTGCAGGGACCTATAAGCTTTTACAGCGACCTGTCCGGGAAGCTCTACGAGGGTCATGACATCAGTTTTTCCAACATCAAGCAGGGCGTCCTGCTGATAACCTGGGGATTCTTCAAGAAGCTGGTCATTGCTGACCGGCTGGTGAACACCGTGCTGACTATCCCGGCGGAATACGAGAAGCATTCCGGCACCGTGATACTGATAACGGCGCTGTTCTACGCAGTCCAGCTTTACGCGGATTTCTCCGGCGGCATTGACATTTCCCGCGGCGTTTCTCAGCTTTTCGGCATAGATCTCGCAGAGAACTTCAGACGTCCGTATTTCTCAAGGAACATCTCCGAGTACTGGCACAGATGGCACATCACCCTTGGAGCGTGGCTCAGGGAATACCTGTTCTATCCCATCGCGATGTCAAAGCTGTTCCAGAAGTTCGGCAGGAGCCTCAAGAAGCATTTCGGCATGAAGATATCCAAGGTGCTGCCGGTGAGCATAGCCTCGCTCATCACATTCATCGTTGTGGGAATATGGCACGGAGCTTACTGGAGATATGTCGGATTCGGTCTGTGGAACGGACTTATAATCATGGTCTCCACGCTGCTTGAGGACAAATACGCTGTCTGGAAGAAAACTCTGCACATCAGGGATACCAACAAGCTGTTCATCTTGTTCCAGATGTTCAGAACGTTCCTTATCGTGCTGGTGGGGTATTATTTCGACATAGCTCCGGGATTTACGGCGGCTCTGAAAATGATGTGGCTTTCGATTACGGATTTCCATATCAGCGAGCTCGCAGATCCGGCAATATTCGATGCTCTCGGAGTCAGCAGTGCAAGCCTTATTTTAGTCGCGATCGCAGTCCTTGCACTTCTGGTATGCTCCATCGTTCAAGAGTGTTCCGGCAGGACACTGCGTGAGATGATATGCAGCAAAGGCTTCTGGGCTGAGGCTGGAGTATTTCTCCTGCTGTTCTGGGTAGTGGCAATTTTCGGCGTATATGGTCCGGGAACAAATCCGGCAGAGTTCGTGTATATGCAGTTTTAAGATAGGGGGATAAAATGAAGAACGAATATCTTAAACGTGTATTCAAGCTGACAGCCGTGGGGCTTGCGATGATGATTCTTTACATCTTCTTTGCAGACTTGATGAAGTTCAACAACACAAATTCCGAGCTGCATGTCAGGAATTTTTACCGTGAGCCTGAAAATACGATAGATGTCGGGTTGATAGGCGCTAGCGAGATGTATGCGGACTATTCCGCGCCGCTTGCCTACCAGGAATACGGTTTTACAAGCTACAACCTGTGTGTTGCGGGAACTACCGGCGGCGTATACAAATCAATGATACGAGAGATGTTAAGCCGGCAGACACCTCAGCTGCTGGTGATAGAGGTCAACGGCTTTTTATATAATGTGAATAGTCTTCAAGATGAAGGAACGCTGCGCCAGTGGATCGACAACATGGAAAAGAACGATAACTGGCTTGACACTATCAGCGAACGTATAGAGCCGGACGACAGGAAAAACTATTATGTACGCCTGTTAAAGTACCACTCCAATTGGGAAAATCCTAAAGACCTGGTAAAAAGGCAATGCGATATCGACAGGAACAATGAAAGCGATGTATCCCTCTGCAAGAGCATGGGCATACGCACCCAGACCAACCCGGAAGTGAGCACGGCGGAAAACAAGAGCAAGCTTACCGACCTTGGAAAGAGCTATCTTGAAGAAACCATCGCCTACTGTCAGGAAAAAGGGCTGAAGAATGTTCTGTTTATCAGGGCTCCGCATAATAAGAAGCTGAACAAGAAAACAAACCAGCAGCTTGAAGAAATCATCACCCAAAACGGCTATGCCTATATGAACTTTGAGTATATTTCGGAAGAATTCGGAATAGACGATAAAAATGATTACTTTAACACCGAGCACCTGAATGTATTTGGCTGCGAAAAGTTCACAGATTACCTCAGCAGGTATATTACTGAAAATTATACGATCGAAACGGAGCATTCCGAAGACGTAGACGCAGAATGGAACAAATGCGCGGAACACACAAATGCCGTATTTGATACCCTCAAGGAGCGCACGCTTAAAGAAGAGGGTAAGTATTACACAGAGTTTTCCGACATGAAGTGGTAAGCTTGTAAGTCCACCATTTGAGAATACATACTAAAACCTCCCCCGAACCTTAGGTTTGGGGGAGGTTGCAGCTTGTTGAAAAAGTAGCTTTTGCCTGCGAAGCAGGCATTTGAAATCCGTTTTTTGCCTCAGCTCTGCCGAGGCAAAAAACACTTCTATCCCAGCAAGTGTGCGGGTTGGTGGCAAAGCCGCCAAGACGTGCGCGCGGCTGGGATGTTCGGCAGAAAAGTCACTTTAATGACTTTTTCGACGGTCTCAAACCTCCCCCGAGCCTCAGGCTCGGGGGAGGTTATTTGTTATGTGAAATCACAGGGGCGCTGTAGATTTCATACGGGAGGGACCGGAGATCTGGGCGGGCGGGTCATTTGGAGAAACAGCGGCAGATTCCGGGATAGGGAGGGAGACGATGGCGCGGGCTGTTCCATTTTCAGCGGTGAGCAGGAACTTCCCGTCGTACTTCCCGGCGATGTTGCCGACTATCTCCAGACCTAGCCCGTGCTTCTGCGGCTCGGATTTATCCGAGGCGGGCTTCCCCTTTTCAGAGTTCAGCACCTTTGAGGTGCTGTTCCTGACCTCGATGAGAAGCAGCCCCATGCTGCGGCTGGCGCTGACCTCTATGAAGCCTTCCGCAGCGCCGGAGACCTCCCGTATCGCGTTATCCAGCAGGTTCGCGAACACCGAGCAGATATCCGAACGCTCGAACGGGAAATCCTCGCTCATCGGTATGTTCACCCGGAACTCCGCGCCCAGCTCCTTTGCGGTCTGCTGCTTGTGGTAGAGTATGGCGTTGACGGTGGGGTTGCCGCTGAACACCGGCATTTTCGCGTTGGCGGTCTTTTCCTTCAGCTCCTCCAGGAGCATTCTGCCGTCCTCCGAGGTGGTCTTTCTGCGCAGCAGGGACTCCGTGACCTCGATAAGGTTGTTGATGTCGTGGCGGTATTCGCGTATCTCCCGCATTTTGTCGGCGAGACCGTCGTAGTACTGGAGCTGCATATCCATTTCATGCTGCATGTCGTTGAGCTTCTGGGTCAGCTCCTGTGTTTTGGTGTTCTGCATGAGGGCGCGGTACATCAGGATATCTGCGGCTATCGACAGCACCACCGCAATTATGATGAACGGATTTCTTATAAGGTCGAGGCGTTCGCCCGTCCAGGTCTGGTAGGCGCACGCGCAGAAGAAGAAAAACTGGCTCACCGGGAACATCACGAACAGCCCCAGCGATTTCACGTGGGATTTCCTGAAGAAGTGGTTCCACACCGACATGATGAGCAGAAACCCTCCGGTGAAGAAGAAATTCATCGCGATGATCATGATTATTGTATCCCATGTATGGAATGTCTTCAGCGAAACGAGCAGGTTTACGTCTATCAGCATGACGAAGCCTGAAACGCAGACGTCCATGATGATGGATCCAGCCGCGAGAAATCCGGCGGCGAACAGACGGTACATCAGCTTGTCCTTATACAAGAACAGCGCCGGCAGGAAAAACGACAGCGCGATCCCGACGCCGTGCAGCAGCGGTGGGCCGTCTAATAAGAGCTGCTCCGAAGCGAAGCTGTACAGAACCGAAGCAGATACGCAGATGGCACGGTGGTACCTGGGCTTCAGCATGAACGACATCGCGAAGAAGGTGATGAATATCTGGTAAAGGTCTCTGGTAAGCAGGTAGCAGGTTTCAAGCAGGTATCGTTCCATATGCCCTCCATCAAGAATTGATAAGCGTTACCGCCGTTTTTATGCCGTCCTTGTATGTGCGGCTTATCGGCAGCACGCTGCCGTCGGACATCTCAATGCTCGCCCAGTTCACTATGCGGTTTATGCGGTTCAGATTCACTATGCAGCTCTTGTGGCACTGGGCGAAGCTGGCAGGCAGCTTCTCGCGGTAATCCGACAGTCTGCCGTATATTTCGACGCACCCGCCCTGGTGTCTGATTATCAGCTTGCGCTTGTCGCTGACGATGGAGATTATCTCCGCGGTGCTGAGGTATGTCACCGTGCCGCCGTTCTTTATCGGGAGGAGCTCCGCCTGCTTTTCGCGCTCGTGTATCTTGCTGAGCGCGTTCCGGAGGTACTTCATCTCTATCGGCTTCGTGAGTATCGCCGCCGGGAGCGCTTTGGAATCAACGCAGTACAGTTCCTGGATATACTCGCTGGCGTAGCCGGTGATGTACACCAGCTTTATCTCCGGGTGGGAAGCCAGCAGCCGCGCCGCGCCGGATATCCCGTTTGCATTGCGCAGTTTGATATCCATGAACACACCGTCTATGCGGTCGGCGAAGTCCTCGATGTTGAACAGCAGCGCCTGGAGCGTTGTGAATATCCTTACCGACGAGTCCGGTTCAAGCTCGGCTATTTTGGCTTTCAGTGATTCGGCAGCCGCCGGCTCGTCGTCGCATATCAGATAGTTCATGCTGATCCCTCCGTTTCATGAGATGAGATAATTATATATGAATTTTTCGCTCTTGTCAAGTATCGCATTTCGTTACATATTTTCTGCATTTTATTACATCTTCGCATTATTTTTCTGCGGAATATATTATAATCATAGAGAAAAAAGATAAGGCTTTGCGCCTGTAAAAGGAGGAATTTCAATGAACCTGAAACGAGCAATATCCGCTGTATGCGCGGCGGCTGTCCTTGTTTCAACATCGCTTTCAGACCTGCCGGCGCAGTTCTCCGCGTATTCACACGCATATGCGGCGCTGACGGAGTTCCAGTATACGTTTGACCAGTCGCCGGTAGCGATGGCGGTGCAGAGCGCCGACGACGGCTCGCTCAAGTGCGAGGTAGTGACCCGCTTCCCGGCAGACGGCGTTACCAACGGAGTGACCACTGTCGCGGAACTGCGCAGGCTGTATTCCGGGCTGACGGTGAACGGATTCGAATTCAGTAATTCGAGCCTGGAAGGGCTGACTGCGGAAGATATCCACACCTCGATATCAGTGCTCAGCGGTACGGATTCCAACTCGTATGACGGCTGGTACGCCGTAACGGACAAGGATACCCTCGATTTCGCAGACATGCCCGCAGACAACGACAGCAAGGTCGTACAGAGCCTGTCGTTCCACATCTACATAGACGGCGGCGCTGTGTCCCGCCTGGGAATGAAGCTCGGGGACAGGATATACCTGAACTCCGACGGCAGCGGCTTGTCCTATTACACCCACACCGAGCCGGGCGGTCCTATCACGATGACCGTCACCGAGGCAACATGGGATAACAGCAGCGGAATGTCCTGCGCCTACAACAGCGATTTCGAGATTCCCGGCGTGACCAAGGGAGTTACCACGTTCGGCGAGCTGAAAGCGCTCTACGATGGAATAAAGGTGGAGGGCTACGAATTCAAGGACTCCACAGTCGAGGGAATGACGGAAACCGACCTCGTTCCCACCATCGTACTCATGACCGGCTCAGACTGGAACTGGAAAGCGGTATACAACACGACGAAGATGAACTTCAGCAGCGACCTTGCGGACGTTGCGGACGACGATATCGTGCAGTCCATCGCATTCTCCATTTCCGTGCAGGACGACTCGTTCGCAAAGCTGGGGCTTAAAATCGGCGACAGCTTTGTCGTGAATCCCGAGGAATCCGAGCCTGACTACTATGTCCACAGCTGGCGCAGCGGCCCCCTCTCCATGACTGTTGAAGAACCGCTCGCAGACGGCGGTTCCGGAATGTCATGCGTTTCCAGCAACACCATCACTATCCCGGGCGTAGACTGGGGCAGAGTTACGGCTGGCGAGCTGAAAAAGCTCTACAAGGGCATAAAAGTCGATGGATTCGCTTTCAGCGGCTCCTCGGTCGACGGCATGACCGAGAGCGACGTCACCACTCTGATAGCGGTCATGACCGGCGACAAGTGGAACTGGAACGCCGCATACGGCACTGACACCATAACTTTCAGCGATACGCTGAAAGATGTTCCCGACAGCGATGTAATTGATACCGTTATGTTCAACATCGCGCTGCTAGACGATTCTATGATACGTCTCGGACTGAAGATAGGCGACACGGTCATACTCAACCCGGACGATGTCCCCGCAGAGACGTATAATATACATCTTTCCGACGGTACGCTGCTCTGGGACGAAGCCGACGGCGCCGACCATTATGAGGTATTCTGCGGCGACAGCCTGCTTGATAACTGTATTGCCAACAATTCTGTGGGCTTCAAGCTGGCAATGTCGCTGAACGGATATAAGCCGGGCAGATACCAGCTCGACATCTACGCAGTATACGCCGACGAAACCAGAAAGCTGCTCGGCAGCGTGGATTACGATTACGGCGTCACTGTCAGCGATAAGAACATGTTCGCCTACTCCGAGAATGACGACGGCACCATAACCATCACCGGCGGCACTATTGTAACCCCAAAGCTCGAGATACCCGCAGAGATCGACGGTAAGAAGGTAAGTGCAATAGGCAACAGTGCATTTTTGTTTCAGTCATTCATCACCGACCTCGTTATTCCTGAGGGCGTGAAGTCACTGGACTGGTACTGCTTCAACACCTGCGAAAATCTGGAAACCGTCACCCTGCCGGATTCCCTGGAGTTCATCGACAGCTGGGCGTTTGAGCGCTGCTCCAAGCTTAAGACTATCAACGTCCCTGCGAACGTGACCCGGATAAATGGCGGCGCGTTCGCACAGAACAGCTCTATGACGTCCATAACCTGCGACCCGGCGAACAAGAATTACGTATCCGTGAACGGCGTGCTGTTCACTAAGGATATGAAGGAGCTCGTGGCGTACCCCGGCGGTATCCAGGGCGGATACACCGTCCCCGCTACCGTGAACCACATCGGCGACGCGGCGTTCTACGGCGCGCTGGGGCTGGATTCCGTGACGATACTCGGCAACCTTGACTTCATCGGTTTTGAGGCGTTCGCAGAGTGCAGCAAGCTGACCGACGTTGCTATCCGCGACGGCGTGAACTACGTCGGCTACTGGGCGTTCCGCGGCTGCAACGGCATAAAGTCGCTGACTGTTCCGCAGTCCGTGACGAACATCGGCAATCAGGCGTTCGGCTTCGCTTACGCCGACCAGAAGATGAGCGGCTTCAGCCTGCGCGGCTACAAGGATTCCGCAGTGAACTTCTACGCTATAAGGCACGATATCCCGTTCATCTGCATAGGCGAGGCGAGCGAGGACAACAAGCCCTTCGACAAGGACAACGCCAAGGAGAGCGAGGTAGAAACCAACCCCGATACTCCCGAGGACGAAAAGATAACCACGATAATCGCGACCCCCGCATTCAACATGAAGGACAAGAGCGAAGCGGGCGTAGGTCTTGACCTCAGCAAGGTAAAGGTAAAGGCGAGGGAGATATACGACGAGGAGGGCATAAAGCGCGCGGAGGAAGCTCTCGGAACTGAAATTTCCGCTAACAAGAAGTACAGCCTGCTCGACCTCACGCTGATAAACGGCGACAAGGACTACTCCAACGGCTACGACGGGCTTGTCGAGGTAGTTATCCCGATACCGAAGGGGCACCGCGGCAAGACGTTCTACTGCTACCGCCTGCTTGACGACGGCACAAAGGAGCTTATCCCGGGCAAGCAGAGGGAGGACAGCTACGTTGTATACCTCGAGCATTTCAGCGTATACGCGTTCGTAGCCGACGAGGAGCACACCTGCGTATTCAGCGAGACCTGGGCTAACGATAAATCCGGTCACTGGCACGAGTGCGCCTGCGGAAAGACCACTGAGCCTGAATCACATATCGCCGGCGACTGGATAACCGATGTCGAGGCAGCGGCTGCCGAGGACGGTCACCGCTACAAGGAGTGCACCATCTGCGGCTACATAATGGAAGAGGAAACTTTCAAGGCTGAAAAGACCGCGGCTCCGGTCATCTCTCCGAACGGCGGAACGTTCACAGGCTCGCAGACCGTTACCATCACCTGCGCAGCTCCGGACGCGGCGATCTACTACACCACGGACGGCTCCACACCTACAGCGGATTCCACCAAGTACTCCGGCAGCTTCACGCTGACCGCTTCCGCGGCAGTAAAGGCGTTCGCGGTAAGCGCTGACGCGACTGCAAGCGACATCGTAACTGCTGTGTTCACTAAGAAGTCCGGCGGTTCTTCGGGAGGTTCTTCCGGCGGTTCGTCAAGACCGTCCTCCGCTAAGACGGAGGAAACCAAGCCTGCTTTCAACGGCAAGGAAACAAGCTGGACAGACATCGCAGGCTCAATAGCCAGGCTTGCAGAGGGCGGTGCCGTGACCATCAGCCTGAACGGAAACTACACAGTTCCCGCAGAGGTGATGAAGCAGATAGCCGATAAGAAAATCAAAGCGACCTTCGTCGTCGACAGCGTAAAGAGCTGGGTAATAGACGGCGCACAGATAAAGAACGCGGCTTCGACAGACCTCACGCTTATCCCGACCCGGAAGCTCAAGACCGGAGCACTTGCCGGAACAGAGGGCGTTCAGTTCACGGTAAGCAGCGCGGATATCCCCGCAGGCATTGCAGTAAGCTTCAAGGCTAACTTTGCGGGCAGGTTCGCGAACCTGTACAAGTCGGTGGACGGAAAGCTGGTATTCATGGGCTGTGCAAAGCTCGACAGCACCGGAAAGTCGACAGTCCCCGGCATTGACGGCAAGGGTGACTACGCCGTAATGCTGAGCGAACTCAGCGCGCTTCCCGGCGACATGAACAACGACGGTATCCTGAACGCGCTCGACGCCTCCGAGATACTGAAGTACTCCGTCGGAATTTCCGCAGGCGCAAACCTTGCGGCGGCTGACCTCAACGGCGACGGAACGGTCAACGCTTCCGACGCGGCGGCTGTCCTCAGAATGGCAGTCGGATAATAAACGCTTCCTGGATTTTTTGATATGCGGAAACCGCCCCGGGCTTTTGGCTCTGGGCGGTTTGCTTCTGAATCTGTAATCTGTTCAACGGTTGCTTCCGACCGCACAGCCTGATATCATGCTGTTCATATCAGATAAAAGCCGCTCCCATTGCCTGAACTGGCTCCGGGAGCGGATTCATTTATAACTGGTTTTGTGAACTGGTTTTGTGGATACCGTTGGAAATCGGCATTGCCGCGCGGGTGTGGTTCGCCGGAACTGCGCAGCATTCCTCCGTCACGCCATGATATCCAGAACAGACTGGCTGTTCTCCTTCTGCTTTGACATGATGTACCCCTGCGCCTGCATTATGAGCTTCTGCTTGGCGGCGGCTTTTACCTCCTCCGCAATATCCGCGTCGCGAATGCCGGATTCCGCGCTCTCAAGGTTCTCCACCGTGGCAGCGTTGACGCTGTACGCGTGCTCGGAACGGTTGCGCTGCGCGCCGGAGACCGCACGCCACTTCGACAGGTAGTCGTTGGCGTAATCAAGGCGGCTTATCGCTTTCAGCGCGCGGTCGACCGTAGTCACGCCGGTGGTGTTGATACGCATGAGGTGTTCGTCCGCGCGCGTCTTGTCGTACCAGATGTAGCTGTTCGTGCGCCTGCCGTAATGTATGCCTATCTCGTTGTCGTCGTCGCGCTTGTCCGCGCCGTAGAACAGCTCGTCAGAAGCGCTCCCGGCGAACTTGTCTATGTCGTACGCGCCGTTTTCCGTGGTGTAGAACATCAGATTTCCGTTGTTGTCCACCGCCCGGACAAGACAGGGTATCGCCTCCAGCTCCTTGTTCAGCGCCTCGGATACCGAACGGGAATCGTAAGTCCCCGCAGGTATCTTCACCGTCAGCGGAACGCCGTCCAGCTCGAACGTAAGCTCGTCGTTCTGCCCGGAGATTATCGTCACGCCGCCGGAAAGGTCGGATTTTCCGATTATCCTCGACGGTCTCGGCGACTGGGTGGCGTCATAGAAAAGCCTGTACGCCGAGTTTCCGCACACGCCGTCTATTATCGCGTCCACCTGCTTCACCGTTCCGTTGTCCGGGACGATATAGCTGAGTATCAGCTTGTCGGAATTGTCGATACCCGTTGAATTTTCGCTTACTCCTATCGCGCTCAGACCTATCGTTGCGTGGAAATTCTCAGCGGGGAGCGGGTCGCCGTTGACATCGGTCATCTTACCCATCGCCTCGCGCCCGGCGGTCTGTATCGCGGCGGCTATCTCGTCGGGATAGTACGACCCTTCCGGGATATTGAACCCGACTTCGTAGGTATGCCCCTGATAGGTGAAATCGAATTTCAGCTCGTCGTTAAGCCCGGCGTATATCAGCACGTTCTTTCCGCTCTTTATCTCGTCCGCCGTTTCCGGCTGGAGGGTATTCCTGCCGATGATATAGGACATCGCAGAGCCTGCGGTGGTGCCCGCTTTTTCGGTATGGGGATTCAGCCGGGTATAGTTCACGTCCTGGAACACCCTGTTGAACAGCCTGCCGGAGAAATTCCCCATTCTCTGGTCGCCGCCGACCACTTTTGCGGTTATCGACAGCTTCCCTGATGAAACCCCGACCTCAAGCTGACCTGCGCCTATCTGCCCGTCGATGCTGGCTTGTATGGCGGCGGCGAGAGTGTCGGCGGTGTAGCTTCCCTCTGGGACGGACACGGTGAGGGTCTGGCTGAGTCCGTTGTTGGCGTAGTCGAACGTCATCTCGCTGAAATAGTCCTTTATCTCGATATTGCCGACTGTCGCTCTGCCGATTATATACGCCGGGGTATATTTCCTGTCGGTTGGCCTGGGGGAATTGCAGGTCTCCGCGCGCTTGAAAATCGGCGAGGTATTGTCAGCGTTCAGCGAAACGGAAGCCCCCGCGCCGACATTCGAGGTGGTGAGCTTCAGCTCTGAACCGCTGGCGTCCACCGTCACGCCGGAGCCGTTTAAACCGTCCCTTATCTGGCCGGCAAGCCTGTTCTGCCCGTCGCTGCCGCTGTAAGAGCCGTGCGTGAGCTTGAACTTATAGTCCGTTCCGTTGACGTTTATGGACACGGTATCGTTCATGCCGTTTATCTCAACGCCGTCGCCGCCGAAAAGCGTGGAGAACTTGCTGTTCCTGATATAAGCCGGGAATTTCAGCTTGTTCTCGCCCGGAACGGCTGTTCCGCCTGCGGCTGTGTTGGTCTTCTTGTATTTCTCTATGTTTGACGTAGTGGTAAGATTGCTGAAGCTGCAGCCCTTTCCGCGCTGAACGGACGTAAACGTCAGCCCGCCGCTGCCATAGTCCGCGGTTATCTTCCCTTTGAGCGAAGCGTCCATGTCTATCGCGGAGTTTATGGCGCTGGCGAGGTCCGCCCCGCTGGTGTACGTTCCATCGGGGATCATGATCGTGAGTCTGTTGGTGATGATTCCGGATACCGTGCTGTTTTTGGGGTAGGTGTAGTCTATCGTGATGTAGTTATTGCTGCTGCCGGAGCTGTCGATGGTGAGCGGCAGGTGGCTGTCCACCGAGGAAAGCGTTATCTTCGCCGGGGTCTCCGCGTTACCTGTCGCCGGATTATAATAGGGCGAATTTATAACGTCGTGGGTTATTTTCTGCTTGTTCAGCGGGCAGGTGCTGGAGGCTGAGAAGCTGCTTCCGCCTGCGTCCTTCGGCGCGCCGGTGAAAACAAGCGAGTCCCCGCTTACCTTCACCCCGGCTGTTGAACCGCCGTTTGTCGCCGCCATCTTCGCGTTTATCTCCGCGGCGAGGTCGGAAAGGCTGCTGTAAGCGCGGTTTTCCAGCCGTAAGTCATAGCTTTTGCCGCCGAGGGTGAACGCCAGCCGGTCGCTGGCGCTGTCCACGGTGAGCGGGATATGCGAGGAAGCCTTGCTGAGGGTGAGCGTAGACGGAACGTATACAGTATCGCCGTCAATGACTGCGCCGGATCTCCCGGCAAGGCTGCTTTTCTTCGCGTACTGCATCATATTGCCGGAGAAATTGCTGAACTCAACATCTTCGCCCTCAGCCTTAGATTTCAGCTTCAGGCTGCTGCCGTCCGCCGAAGCGGAGACAACATCTTTCAGCTCCCTGTTTATTTTCCCGACAGCCTGTTCCGCCGTGGAACCCTTGGGTATCGTGACGGAGTAGGAGTTTTTCCTGCCGTCCTTGTCGGTAAGGTCGAAGCTGAGCGTGGTGTCCCGCAGCGAAGTTCCCGCTTCGGTGAACTGTGTGAGAACGTTGTTCAGCGTGCTGTAGGCGGGGGTGTGATGAGTGTGTTCGCTTCCGAGTTCACTTTCATAACCGGGATCCTTGTAGGTAGTGCCTGGGGTGCTGCTTGGGGAAGCGTTTCCGTATGAAAGCAGCTTGTCCGACTGCTGCTGCGTGGAAGAAACGTACCCGTCCTTATACTCCACCGCAGGAATGGATTCGCCCGCCGTGCGGTTTACCGTGCTCTTTCCGGAGGGGTCGGTGTTGGTGTAGGATACCAGGGTCTGCTCCTGGTCGGAGGGGCGGGAGCCGTCTATGTTGTCGTAGTAATTCGTGCCGTCTACAAGATATCTGTTCGCGGGGCTTTTCGTTATATCCTTATAGGACTGTATCCCGGTTATCTCCCAGCCGTCAGAGCCGTTAGCGCTGACGGAAAGCGTGTCGCCGACAGTGAAATACAGCTTGTCCTTAAGCTGCGGATAATTCGCGGCGAGCAGGTCGTTGAGCTTCGTCTGGAGCTGCGAGCGGGAATAGGTCCCAGCGGGTATGTCGAAAGTCAGGTCGCCGCCGGCAATGGTTCCGGCTGGGTCGGTGGTTATTTTGAACGCGAGGGTGTTCATGTTTTGGGGTATGACTATGCCTGCGTCAAGCTTCTTGCAGCACTTCAGCGAAGCGGGAGTGTACTCCGAGCGCTCCTTTCCGGGTTTCAGCACAGACAGCGCCGCGTTGTCGAAGAGGTCGTACACCATATAGCCGCTCGGTACGTCCGTCTTGTCCAGCTTCACACGGCACTCGCTGCCGTACTGGAGCGTGCTGAGCCTGAGCGCGCCGTTCACCGTTTTGACCTCTATAGGACAGCCGTACTCCGCGAGCTTCCCGCGTATGCGGTCGGCGATGGCGTCCGCGCTGGAGTAGGTGCGGAGATCCTCGCCCGGGTCGAGCAGGTCAATGCGCAGCTTCTCCTGATGGGGTTTTCCGTCGCTGTCGTACCAGCCTGCGTCAAGTACGAAATAGTCGTTCCTGCCGCGCTCTATCTCCTGCCCCGCCGGGATCTGCCGCGTTCCGGTCAGCACCGCTTCGCTGTTCACAAGGTCGCTGTATTTGCAGATATCGTATATGGGCGAGCTGATGTGGTCTATCATCAGGAAGTTGCCGGAAAGTCCGGTCATGGTCATATCGCTCTTTATTCCGATGACGTTTCTGCCGTTTACCGTCTCCGCGACTGCTTCCATCTTGCAGGGGAGCCCGGCGTTCTGGAATTTCTCGTTCATCTTCGCGACAAGCTCATCGCGGGTATACTTTCCCGGATCTATCTTTATGGAATATTTCGTGTCGTCGGTATTGCCCAGCCGGAACTCGATGACGTCATTCTTGCCCGGCTTTATCTCAAGCTCGCTGTCAGGGGCCTTGAAATTAGTAACGCCAAGCAGGTATCCGTTGGAATTGCCCGTGACCTTATCATAGAACAGCGACGCGCCGTTTCCGGCTATGTAGTTTATCTTCCCGCCCTCGCACTGCATGGTGAGCTGCTTGTCCTCGTTGACGCCGACTATGAGCGAAAGATCCTGCTCCCACAGTTCGTCGTCTATCTTGTCGGCGATCTCCTCGACCGTGTAGGTCCCCGCGGGGATATTGACCGTGCATTCATAGTCCGCGCCGTCCTTGCTGACGCCGATTATAAGCGGGGAGTTTGTGCCGTCTATAGTGACCCAGCCCTCGTGGGTAAGGCTTCCCGCGTCCTTTTCGTATTCCGGGAGGTGCTTTTCGAACAGGGGCATGCCGTTGAACTCCGCAGAATCCGTGATCTGATCCATCTCGTCGATGAGCTGCTGATATTCGAGGTCGATCGCCTCGCGGTCGAGGCGGCTCAGGGTGTCGTTTGAAGCCTCCACGGCAAGCTCCTTCATGCGGTGGAGCATATCGTGTAGCTCCTGCGCGCAGCCGTCCACGGTGTCGAGGTAGCTGATTCCATCGTTTATGTTGCGCTGACCCTGCCGCAGACCGCGGTCGATGGCGCGGAGCTTCTCGGAAATCGCAAGCCCTGCCGCGTCGTCGGCGGCGGAGTTCACGCGGTACCCGGAGCTGAGCCGCCTTGAAGCCTGCGCCAGCTTTGACTGCGCTTCGCTCATGCGGTTTGCAGTTATCATTCCATCGTTGTCTATGAATTTCACTTTACGTTCCCCCCGGCAGTTTCAAATATAATTACCATTTTAATTATATTACATTCTGTTCTGGTTGTCAAGCGGTGAATGCAGAAATCCATACAGCGCAGAGTTGTCACAGAACAACATGCCCCGTATATTCCGGCAGCTATAAAATATGAAACGCCGGTCTTACAGAACAGGCGTTTTTTCCCGACTATGACAGCCTGACCGAAAATGACACTGAATATTAAAAGCCTGAAAGCCAAAACGTGCGAATCAACATCCCCAGCCGGAAAAAGGATTGTATAATCTTACCGGTTCGAGGACGGCAGAGAATTGTTCTGCGGCGCGGGCAGGATCCTCAGGACGATCGCAGGGACAGCCCGACGGGCGACGAATGCGAGGTCATCTCACCTATGGAGTGTGGCTCTATTTGAAGAACGGCAGTCAGAAGGGCTGGTGGAGCAGCGGCCTGATATCCTTCGATGATATCGCTGTGCTTGTTACGGACGATATAAACACCGACCTCGACGATTTCGTCATTGAAGAGGCAGGACCACAGTATGTCCTAAGATGGTGGAACTCTCCAACGGCAAGGGTCGGGCGGTCAGAGAAACTATCCGCAGGCGGTTTGCCGACCGGCTGCAGCTCGTCGTAGTTCGTCAGCGTTAAAATGCAGAACTGCGGGGGCGCTTCGATCGTTATGTCGTTTGTTGAAACGAGGCGGTTCAGCACCGTGCGGGTCTGTTGGAGCGTTCGCTGATTGATTGCAGACAGTTCTTTTACAGTCGTGCAGCACTGCCCGCGCTTTATTTCGCAGTTCATGTACATGGCGTCATCCCACGCGGCGAGATACTTGGCAGTATAAGCGGAATAAAGGAAAGGCTGCATTCCGAAAAAGAAAGGAAGCAGCCTTTTTTGTGGTATAGGAAAAGCTGAAGATGCTGGTAAGAAAATAAACAGTATCCCCCGGGGCTAGCGCGCCGGGGATTCACTATAGAATAAAAAGCGGCATGTACGGATACACGCCGCTTTGTTCTGATGGTTAGCTTTTAACTTCTTTCTGTTACAATATAATTGTCGGTAAATCCACAGCAACAGCCTTTTTATCTTGTGCATGTAAATTCAGGCACATGTGTGTCAAATGCAGCAGAATCTATGACCTCACCGGTCGTATTATCAACGACAACTATATTGAATCCACGCATGTTCTTGGAATACTCTTTCCCGGATACATTTATCGACGATTTATCGCCTGCATGCAAAGTCTGGCTGGTTACGGAAATATTCATGTCATTGAGCATGCCGTGGTATTCAGTATTGCCATCGCCATTGTCGCCGTTTCCAATATTCTGCGCGACAACGGTTTTGCCGTCTATCACGCCGACAAAGCTGTGGTATTCGTGCTCTAAAAGCGTATCGGCATTATCGAATCCGAGAGCTTTCAGCAGATCCGCCTGTTCCTGAGTAAGAGAATATCCCTGGATGTCCCTGACGGATAAAATTGCCGTATATCCGTTCAACTCCTTCAGCTTGAAGAGATATTCATCAAAATTTGTTGTTTTGGAAAGACGAACTTCTTTTGATTTTCTGCTGTATTTCTCAAACATCTCCTCATATACATGGTATTTATTATCACCTTGATGATTAGCAAATCCAAATTGCTGCTGTAACTTATCAGCAACATATTTAGACACCTTTTCGGCTCCACAGTTGTTAGTGTGCATGGGATCGATAAAATCCATTGAATAGTCTAATCCAATAGATTCAGCCTCAAGGTTTAAATCCCACATCTCATATCCACGGTTCGTTATAATGCGCTTGGCATAGTTGTACATAGCGAATTTATCTTCTGAAAGGCAATTCGGGGTACAGGTAAAAATGACCTTTTTTCCCAAACCGTCGCAAAAGTCCAAAAAATCAGACAAATAATGCTGTGTTTCCTCAGAAATAGGTATTTCCGGGGCGTCAAACCGAGCTTTTATTTCTTTGTAATTAAACGGCGAAACTCCATATTTCACAAAATAACCCAAGAAACTGTTTTTATCTTCAACAAAATCAGCTTCCGATAAATCATTCCATCTGTTATGGTATTTGTAAAATGAGAAATAGAACTCATTAAGGTCAACACCACTCTTATCATAATATCTCACCCAATCGGATGTCATTGTTTGTATTGCTTTGACTTTATTATCAGACCAAGCCATATTATCTGTAACTCTTCTGATTGACTCCTCCCAAATGCAGTTATAGGCAAGCTGCCTGATATCCACAAGGTATACTTCGGGATCTTGAGTTTTTTCAATTTCTGTAATTAGAAATCTTGTGGCATTAAATGGAAGATTACCGAAAGCCATTGGATATAAAGCTATTCCATTTTCTTTATACATGACAGGGGCAATGGCGAATTCTTGGACAGAACTGCTTCCGATCCATACTGCGTCAAGGATATCTGACGGCAGACTATAGAACTGACTAAACTCAGCGCGAGAGTGCACATCGTCTTGATAATTCAACACCGTGTTTATTCTCAATGCAGAAACAGCAAAAAGCGCAAGAAAAATTATCAGACTAATTATTCTTTTTGCTATATTCACTTTTTATCCCTCCATTTATTTAGGTCACCTCTAAAAACCTTGTTTGAGTGAAAATGTGTATAGCACACCGACTGCTTCTTCAAACCTCCTCGTAAG
>ENA-ORLU01000303-ORLU01000303.1-human-gut-metagenome-genome-assembly--contig:-NODE-303-length-51628-cov-9.861671_pt1 | contig 51628 bp, 69 predicted proteins | sample MGYA00243009_ERZ508833 | MGnify/ENA primary metagenome ERZ508833 (study PRJEB26277, sample SAMN04329763) | human gut metagenome | biome: human-associated habitat | host: Homo sapiens | place: USA...
CCCGCCACCCTCTTTTCTTGGTAGATTTTTTGATATTCAAATTGCTAATAGGGGACGGCTCTGCCCATGATCTCCCTTCACTTCACGACGCGTCTTCCGGGCTTCACGCTCGAGGCGGACTGCGATCTGCCCGGCGACGGCTTCACGGCCGTGCTCGGCCCCTCGAGCTGCGGCAAGTCGACGCTCGCCGGCAGCACCGCGGATCTCGTGAAGCCCGCATCGGGCACGATCAGCGTCAACGGCCGCGTCTTCAGATCGGACGATCCGTGCATCGACCTTCCCGTCGAATCGCGCGGCATCGGCTTCGTCTTCCAGTCCCACAGGCTCTTTCCGCACCTCACCGTTCGCAAGAACCTGCTCTTCGGCAGGCGCCTCGGAGGACGCCGCACCGCAGTCGACCAGGAGCGCCTCATCGAGGTGCTCGGCATTGCGCATCTTCTTTCACGTCGTCCCGACACGCTCTCGGGCGGCGAAAGCCAGCGCGTCGCGCTCGGGCGCGGCATTCTCGCCGCCGAGACGCTCCTCATCATGGACGAGCCGCTCGCGAGTCTCGACTCGGAGCGCAAGGCCGAGCTTCTCGGCTACTTCGAGCGCATTCCCGAAATCACGGGCATTCCCGTCCTCTACATCACGCACGCCGCCGACGAAGCCGAGAGGCTCGCGAAGACCGTCCTCACGATGAAGGACGGCCGCATCGCGGACATCCGCGACGAAAGCGCCGTCGTACACATGACCGTGCGTCCCGTGCGGGGCGCCGAGGCCGACACCGACGTGAAGGCCTTCATGGACTTCCTCGCCTCCGAAAAGGTGAAGCCCCTCCTGAGGAAGTTCGGCATCGAATGAGGACGCCCGCGACGCACGCCCGCCATGATCGACCTGATTCTCAACTAGCCGCAGCTCCTCTTCTCGCTTGCACTCACCGCGAAGACCTGTCTCGTCGCGCTCGCAGGCTTCATTGCGGGCCTACCGCTCGTCGTGCGTCCGCTTCAGGCGGCGTTCGCCTCGCCGCGCCTCATCGAACTCGAGGAGGCCGCCCGCATCCACGGCGCGAGCAGGCGCGACGTCTTCCTCAGGGTCACGCTCCCGCTCGTTCGGCCGAGTCTCGCGGCGGCGCTCCTTCTCGGCAGCGCCGCGTCTCGGGCGAGGTGGGCATCACCATGATGCTCGGCGGCAACATCTCGGAGCGCACCAACACGCTCTCGCTCGAAATCTTCAACGCCGTCTCACGCGTCGACTTCGACGCCGCGAACGCGCTCTGCCTCCTGCTCTCGCTCTTGGCGGCCGTCATCTTCCTTGCGGCCGAGCTCCTCATCAGGCGCAGCCCAAGGCTCTGACCTCAAACGCCCGTGTGACGCGGGAAACCCTCAGACTCGACTCATCGGGAATGGCCGATCGGGTAAAATGGAAGAATTACCCAATCCTTCTCAACTATCCGCCATGACAGACACCCAGAAGTGCGCCCCCTGCCGACAGATCTTCATCGTGAGCGACGGCACCGCCATCACCGCCGAAACGCTCGCGCATTCGATCATGACGCAGTTCCCCGACCTCGACTACCACCAGACGCGCATCCCGTTCGTCAACACGGTCGAGAAGGCGCTTGAAACCGCGCAGCGCATCAATCAGGTGGAAAAGGAAGAAGGCCTTCGTCCGATCATCTTCACGACCTTCGTGGATCCGGACATCATGCGCACCTTCAACGAACACGTGAGCGGTCACATCATCGACCTCTTCCGCAAGTTCGTCGGCCCGCTCGAGACCGAGCTCGGCATGAAGAGCGCGCACTCCATCGGCCAGAGCCACCGCATCCGCGACGACGCGAAGTACAACCGCCGCATCGCCGCCATCGACTACACGCTCCAGCACGACGACGGCCAGACGAACCGCGGCCTCGACGAAGCGGACGTGATCCTCGTGGGCGTCTCCCGCTCGGGCAAGACCCCGACGTCGCTCTACCTCGCCATGCAGTTCGGCATCAAGGTCGCCAACTACCCGCTTATCCCCGAGGACTTCGACCGCGGCTCCCTGCCCGACGCCCTCATTCCGCTTCGCGAAAAGCTCTTCGGCCTCTCCATCAAGCCCGAGCGCCTTTCCGAAATTCGCAACGAGCGCCGTCCGAACAGCCGCTACGCCAGCATCGAGAACTGCCGTCAGGAAATCGCCGACGCCGAAGGCCTGATGGCCCGCGAAGGCATCCGCTGGCTCAACTCCACGACGAAGTCGATCGAGGAAATCTCCGCCACGATCATGGCCGATCTCGGCCTCGACAAGCGCCGCAACTCCTGACGCCGACGACAGTCAAACCCCAAGAAGGCCCGGCTTCTTCTCGGAAGGCCGGGCCTTCTTTCTTTCCCGGGCCTCAGGCAGCTACGCCAGAAGCTGCGCCTGCGCAGGCGGCTCTCTCCAGGGGCCATTCATAAGCTCCTCGTACGCCTCAAGCCAGCCGAGCCTCTCGACGGCTGACCTGAAGGGACCCTCGACGAGCGGCGCACGGATGTCGATCTCCTCGCCCGTGACGGGATGCGGGAGCGTCATCCTCGCACAGTGGAGCATCAGGCGGTCCGCACCGAACCATTGCGCGACCGCACGGTTGAGGGGGCCCTTCCCGTAGGTGGCGTCCCCGATGACGGGATGCGCAAGCCACTTGAGATGACGGCGGATCTGATGCCTTCTGCCCGTGAAGAGCTCGGCCTCGACGAGGCCGAGGCGGGTCGTCTCGAACCTGCCCGAAGGAACGGGCGCCTCGCCCCTTGCGCGCTCGATGAAGACCGTGCGCGCATCCTGAGGCTCCGACGGACCGCGTCGTTTCTTCAGATACGGATCCTCGGGGAGCGAGAGCGGATGGCGGCAGTCGACGGATTCCTCGAGCCAGCCGCGCACGACGGCCGCATAGCGCTTCTTCACCTCGCCCGCCATCATGATGCGCCCGAGCCTCGAGGCCGTGTCCGCATCACACGCAAAGACGAGCACGCCCGACGTCCCGCGGTCGAGCCTGTGCACGGGCCAGACCCGACGGCCGAGCTGCTCACGCACGCACTGCACGGCAAAGACCGTGTCGCCGTTGGCGATCTCGGTGCGGTGCACGAGAAGCTTCTCGGGCTTCATCACGGCACACATCACGTCATCAAGATAAAGGACGGGAAGAACGGGAGGAACGGGCTCGGCCTGAACGGCCGCTTCGGCTTCGAATGACAGCATGGAGAGGCGGAAATGGCGTCGGTTGACGGAACGGCCGCCCATCATACCCAAATCCGGGCCTTTTTCGGCGGGATTCGTCGACAAAACCCGCCTCAGGACGCGCAACGGCGGACCTTCACATGCCGACACGAGGCCCCAGTCCGTGACCAGCATCCGGCATCCATTTGCCTTCGACTGCGGCTCTAGCGAAGAAAACGGAATGAAGCACAAGCGTCACGCCTTGATGATGTAACAATTTGTGTATCCATTCGCCACATCGAAAACCCATCTATAAAATGTGGTCAATTTAGCCGCAGAAACGTCATCCCTTTCAAACCGACGTATCCGCGGCTTTTTCCTGAGTACTGACGGCAAATACCACTTTTGTTTTCGCTAACTGCGAAGGAGATGTTCTTAATGTCTACGCCAAACGCCCCCCTGACGATTCGCGACATGATCGAACCGGCCATCATGGCCGCCGGCGGCTGGGTCAACACCCACGCTCATGCAGACCGTGCCTACACCCTCAGCCCCGACGTTCTCGAGATGCGCCGCACCTGCACGCTTCAGCAGAAATGGGACGCCCTCGACGCCCTCAAGCGCAACTCCACGGAAGAAGACTTCTACCGCCGCTTCTCGATGTTCTTTGAAAACCAGATCGCCCAGGGCGTGTCCGCCCTCGCGACCTTCGTCGACATCGACCCGCAGTCTGAAGACCGCGCCATCAAGGCCGGCCTGCGTGCCCGCGAACACTATCAGGACCAGCTGACCGTCAAGTTCGCCAACCAGACCCTCAAGGGCGTGATCCATCCGGAAGCCCGCAAGTGGTTCGACATTGGCGCTGAACTCGTCGACATCATCGGCGCGCTCCCGAAGCGCGACGAACGCGACTACGGCCGCGGCGACGAAGCCTTCGACATCATCATGGAAACGGCCAAGTCCCGCAACAAGATGGTCCACGTCCACGTCGACCAGTTCAACGAAAGCCTTGAATACGAAACCGAGCAGCTCTGCGAAAAGACCATCCAGCACGGCATGCAGGGCAAGGTCGTCGCCATTCACGGCATCTCGATCGCCGCTCACTCCCGCGCCTACCGCCAGCGTCTCTACACGCTCATGCGCGAAGCCGACGTGATGATGATCGCCTGCCCGACCGCCTGGATCGACACCCCGCGTTCCGAACAGATTGGCCCGATGCACAACTCCATGACCCCGGTCGACGAACTCGTCCCGGCCGGCATCACCGTCGCCCTCGGCACGGACAACGTCTGCGACGCCATGGTGCCCTGGAACGCCGGCGACATGTGGCACGAAATGACCACGCTCGCCACGGGCTGCCGCTTCGACTACTTCGACGAACTCGTCAAGATTGCCACGGTCAACGGCCGCAAGGCGATCGGCATCGACTAATTTTCAGGAAAGAGATATAGAAAATGTTCAAGTCCAAGATTGCTGAAAACATCCTCGCCGAACACCTCATCAACAACGGCGCCGTGTCCTTCCTGACGGAACGTCCGATGCGCCTCAAGTCCGGCCTGATCACCCCGATCTACGTCGACAACCGCCGCCTGACGGCCGTCCCGGAAGCCTGGCGCGACATCCTTGAAACTATGGCCACGAAGGTCGTCGAACTCGGTCTCGAATTCGACATCGTTGCGGGCGTCGAAGGCGCCGGCGTCTCCCACGCCGCCGCTCTGGCCTACCGTCTCAACAAGCCGAGCATCTTCGTTCGTCAGGCCGCCAAGACCTACGGCAACAAGAGCCGCGTCGAAGGCTGCGACATCGCCGGCAAGCGCGTCCTCCTCATCGAGGACCACATCTCCACCGGCCTCTCGCTCCTCTCCGCCGTCGAAGGCCTCAAGGCTGAAGGCGCCACGGTCACGGACTGCCTCGCCATCACCTCCTTCGGCATCGACGAGACCAACAAGCTCTTCGAAAAGCAGCAAGTCCGCTGCCACGAAATGATCGACTTCACGAAGGTCATCGACAAGGCCATCGAACTCGGCACGATCTCCGCCGACAAGAAGGAAGTCCTCAACGACTGGCTCGCCAATCCGTGGACCTGGGCCGCTCGTCACGCCCTCACCCCGATGGACAACGAAAACTAATTTCCGTCGATCGGTTTGAATAGTCCCGCGTTCTTTGTAAACGCGCGCGGGACAGTCGAAAGGAGCGCTTTGCGAAAGCAGCGCTCCTTTTTTGCATCAAGTGCACGCCGCCGCGAAGATCAGCCGCACACCCTCCCGAACGACAAGCGTGAAATCCTGATTTCATTTCTGGTAGAATTGATTCGATGAGCTTCGGCAGAAACTGATGGAGTCTCGAACATGATGCGTGCGCTTCTGCTTGCGTCACATACTGACGCACCCCGTCATATTCTTCCCTCATGCAGATGCTGAAGCCCACCAAGGAGGAGAGAAACAATGAATGCAGTTGTCCGCAACGGTTGCTGTGAGATCAGAGGCGGCGCCGGCAAGCCCCGCGTCACGCTTCCCCCGATGAACATCGACGAAGCCATCCTTCATCGCGACCATGTCGCCGTCGTCCTGAGAAACGGCTACTGTCAGCTTTACAACACCGAAGGCAAGCTCGTCACGACGTACAGTGTCAACGACGCCAAGTTCGTCCGCTTCGTCGGCGACGACCAGCTGGCCATCCACCGCCGCAACGGCCGCGTCGAAATCCACGACTTCACCGGCCGTCTCGTCCGCGTGTCCGCCTGATCAGGGCCCGCGACGCACCGCAAAGCCGCAGATTCCGCAGCGACCGGCGGCTTTTCTACATCCACTGCATCCTGCCTGCGCAAGGATGCGTAACGTCTTGTTTCGGACCGCAGCCCTCATCCGCCCGCCGCACCCGCAATGGTGTATCGTGAGGATGTGGACTGAACGGAAGATCAGTCCAAAATGACCGTTTTTTCGACCCAAGACAAGAACAAAGCCATGCCCCAGAAGAAACTCCTCGTGATCGGCCTTTTCAGCCTGACCGTCGCCCTCAGCGGCTGCGCCACCGACGGCAACTACTATCGTTCCGACGTCTACAGCTCCAGCCAGGTGAACCAGGCTCAGCGAGTGAACACGGTTGAAATCATCGCCATCAATCCCGCTCAGGTGGCCGTGAACAACAGCGAAAACTCCGACCGTGCCCGCGCCACGGGCGCCATCCTCGGCGCGATCGCCGGCGCCGCCATCGGCAACCACAACAACCACTCGACCTCGTCCCGCGTCCTCGGCGGCCTTGCCGGCGGCGCGATCGGCGGTCTTGCAGGCGACGCCGTCGGCGGCTCCGGCACGACCTATGTCGACGGCGTGCAGCTCGTCTACCGCTCCTCCGACGGGCAGGTCTACCAGTCCACGCAGGTCGGTCGCATCTGCGAATACAAGCTCGGCTCCGCCATCATGGCCTCGTCTCGCAGCGGCGAGACCCGCATCCAGCCGAACAACCCGTACGGCTGCGGCAAGCGCTGATCCGGGTTTCCTGAAGGAAGTGTCATCGTCAATAACCCCTGTCTGAAGACAGAGGCTTGAAAGAGCCTTTATTGACTAGCCTCAGCGCCCTCCTTCGAGAGGCGCTACGTTGGTTGGGAATGTATAGGCACCGTGGGATGTACATCCTAGTTCCACGCTCTGCGGCCTGTGATTAAAAGCTCCGAGAGGTAGGAGCGGTGTTGCAGGCACCAAACCCCTTCCAACATTGGCGAAGGATGTCAACAGGCCTTCGGTCCGTGTAAGCGGAACCTGCGGGTATCCACCAACCCCCATTTTTAACTTGACAACGAAAGGAGTAAGCCGCAATTCCTCACCTGACTGAAGTCGGATGTTCCCTCGCGGCAATTCTATGGAAAAAGAAGAAATTGATTATTCTAAATTGTCTGATGAAGAATTACTAGCACTTGAAAAGCAATATTCATTAGAAGCAATTAAGTATTACAACATTCAGTATGCGTTGAAGATTCTGCTTGACTAATACTAGGCTGAAGTAAAAAATTCATTGAACCTACCAAGGGTGTGCATTATGCGGTATAATAATTACATAATGTGCTAACGGGGAAACTCCACCAAAATAAAAGGACAATCCCGTGCTAAGACCTTATTAACAAGGTAAAGTGTAACGACTAGAACGTAAGTTCGTACTCTTACTATTGGTACGTAAGGGGAAGCGGTGAACATAGATGATATAGTCTGCTCTCACGTAAATGGTAAATCGTGAGTTAACAAAAAGGAAACAGTCTCTACGGTGCTCTAGGTGAAAAGAGTTTCAGGTATTTCGACCTTTCTCTAGCATCGTCTGTCACAATTTCAGGTCAACATGCTATTAGGTGGATTGAACGAAAATGCAATGAGTTGATTGACAAGAAAACAGGTATTAAGAAAGATCGTGTTGTATTAATTGACACTGACTCTGTTGTGCTCAATCTCTCTGATCTTGTTAATAAGGTATGCCCAAAAGAAAAGAGTCGTGAAGAAAAGCTAGATTTTCTTAATGTATTTGGTGAAAAGATTATGAATCCATATCTTCAGGATTCGTATGATGAATTGTATGAATACATGAATGCCTATCAAAATAAGTTCAAAATGAAACGTGAGAATATTATTAACTCAATGGTTTCTGTTGCAACTAAGGCGTATGTGATGGAAGTATACAATTCCGAGGGCACACAATACACCTTAGAAAAGCCAAAGATGAAAAAGATGGGCTTGCAGTTGGTTAAGTCAAGTACTCCTCTGGTTATTCGTCATGCGCTTGAGGACTCACTGCCGATTTTACTTCATCAACAAGAACGAGACCTTCACAAATATGTACAGCAGGTAGAAGAAAACTTTAAGAAGTTTACAGTTGAGGAGATTGCGTTTCCTCGCGGCTTAACTGATATTAGCAAGTATGATAAGTCCGTAATATCGAAAATGCCAAATCTTGATGCTGAGACGAAAAATAAGTTGAATTCAGGATCAGATGTGTATATCAAGGGAACGCCGATTAATGCACGTGCGGCACTTCTCTATAATAGTCTTATTGATAAGCTTTCACTTGGACTTAAGTATCCAAAGGTTAAGGAAGGTGATAAGATTAAGTTCGTGTATCTTAAGATGCCTAATCCACTTGGTGAAAATGTGATTGCGTTTGTTGATTCATTACCACCTGAATTTGGGCTACATAAGTTTGTTGATTACAATAAGATGTTTGAGGCTGTGTTTGATTCTCCAATGCAAGGTATGGCAGATGCACTTGGATGGAAAACGCACGAGGAAATTTCGCTTGATGACTTTTTTGTTTAATGTATGATAGAAGTAAATCAAATTTATAACGAGCATTGTTTTGAGACAATGAATGCAATGAAGAAGAATAGTATTGATCTTATTATCACTTCTCCATTTTATAATACCAATGCTAAAGCAAAGGGAAATCAAACATTAAGAAATTGTTGTGAATCGGCTAAACGAACCAACTCAGTAAGATACGATGAATTTGTTGATGTGATGAGTAATGATGAGTATTGTCAGTTTACAAAAGAATTATTCGATTATTTTGACAAGGTGTTAGTGGAAAACGGCGCCGTGTGTTATAATATATCATACGGTTCAGAAAATACCGAGGGCATGTTCCGAGCAATCAATGAAATTATTACAAATACAAATTTCACAATTGCTGATGTGATTTCGTGGAAAAAGAAAAACGCAATTCCAAATAATACTTCATCTAATAAGTTGACACGTATTTGTGAGTTTGTATTTGTGTTTTGTCGAAAGAATGAATTCAGAACATTCCATTGTAACAAACAAGTGATGTCTGTATCTAAAAATGGACAGAAACGATATGAGAACTTGTTTAATTTTATTGAGGCGCCGAATAATGATGGTGCTTGTCCTCTGAATCGTGCAACCTATTCGTCAGAGCTGGTTGACAAGTTACTCAATTTGTATGCACCAAATAATGCTGTGGTGTATGATCCGTTTATGGGTGGTGGAACAACTACCTATTCATGTAAGAAGAATGGGTATTCGTTTATTGGTTCTGAATTATCCAAAGCACAATGTGAATGGGCAAATGACAGAATTTCTAAATTAGACAATACATTAGGAGAATTTATGAATGAGTTTGTTTCTTGACAATAAATTTTTGTCATTACTTTCTCCTTATCTGAGTCACTTCAAAAAGGTCGGTGAAAACTTATATAATTTTCGCTGTCCAATTTGTGGTGACTCACGTATCTCGGAAAGTAAGGCGCGTGGTTACATCTATCAACGACATGACAAAAACGGCTTATCATTTATTTGTCACAATTGTGGAGCGTCTTATACATTCGGACATTTTATCAAAACAATTAATCCAAATTTAGCTAAGGATTATGTGTTTGAGTCAATTAAGGAAAGACGAGAAAATGATTTGTCGTATATCGATGAATCGAAAAATGATTATTCATTCTTTCGTACCAAAGAAAGCACAAATAGCTCAGATTATCATGACTCAAATTTAGATTTTCTTACACCGATTAAGAATCTTCCATCAAATAATGAGTGTGTTCAGTATGTACAGTCTCGTAAAATACCAATTGAGAAATATGACAAGTTGTACTATACCGACAATTTTAAGCATTTTGTGAATCAGATTATACCTAATAAATTTCAGAATGAAATCAGGGAAGCTCGACTTGTAATTCCATATTTGAATACTCATGGAAAAATGGTTGCCTTGGTTGGTCGTGCGCTTGATCCTAATCATCCAATTAGGTACTTTACAATTAAGGTTGATGAAAATGCACCGCGTATTTTTGGACTTGATACAGTATCTTACTCAAAACCCATCTATGTTACAGAAGGCGCAATCGATTCTTTATTTTTGCCAAATAGTCTCGCTTGTTCTGGTTCTTCTTTTGATTCTCCACTAATCGAACAAATCAAATCAAATTGTACAATCGTGTATGATAATGAGCCGCGCAATCCTCAAATTTGTGCACAAATAAAGAAAATGCTTCAAAGAAAATATAAGGTATGTTTGTGGGAAGATGGACTACCATTTAAGGACATCAATGAAGCAATATTGACAGGTTATTCACAATCTGATATACTTGAGATGATTGAACGAAATACCGTAAGTGGTTTATCTGGACTAATTAAATTTGCACAATGGAAAAAATGTTAAGCGCAGAAAAAGAAAAATATTGGAATTCGCTTGAGTCGGTTGAGTTGTTTATTGAAAACAATGTGGTTCGGGCGGAATATCTCACCGAGAATGGAGAACGAAAATTTAGAGTACTTGTGCGGTGGGAAAACGAAAAAGAACGAGAGATGATCCGTAAGTTGGCAATTGCGTACATTCGTCTGCCAATTGTCGTAAAACGTACTATTCCGATGAATATTGTTGGACTTGATGAGTCACTGTTCATGAAGTCAAAGTTCTATGTTGGTGAAGGACGAAATTATTGGTGTTGTGTGCTTGAACAATTTCTCATTGAACTCACAAACTTCTATTACAACGGAACAGGAGACCTATCGTTTATCTCTGCGTTTATTGACAATTATATTGAAGAAAATGAACGTGAAAATTTGCTCAATATGTTTTTGAAATTGAAACGAAAGGTGCATCAATATTGTTCAAAAGATGAGCGAGACTGGCTTGATAATATGTGTGAAACAATTTTTGGCTTTTAATTATGCAACAATATCTTGATCTACTAAAGAAAATTAAGGAAGAGGGAATTGATTCCGAAGATCGAACAGGTGTAGGTACTCGTTCTATTTTTGGTCATCAAATGAGATTCGATTTACAAAAAGGATTCCCTCTAGTAACAACAAAAAAGGTATACTGGAAAGGTGTAGTTTATGAGCTACTGTGGTTTCTGAGGGGTGATACAAATATCAAGTACCTGACGGATCATAATGTAAACATATGGAATGACTGGGCTGACGAAAATGGTGATCTAGGTGCAATTTATGGTCATTGTTGGCGTAATTTTGCTGGAAAACCACCAAATATTCCATCGTATCTTAAAGATAAGGTGACAGAAAATTCATGGGTTGATAAGGGTGTTGATCAAATCGCCAATGTGATCGAAAGTATTAAAAACAATCCATTATCACGGCGCCATATTATTTGTACATGGAATCCACTACAATTGGATATCATGGCATTACCACCGTGTCATGCATTTATTCAGTTTTATGTAAGAAACGGTAAATTATCCTGTCAGCTGTATCAACGAAGCTGTGACGCATTCCATTAAGAGAGTGCCATAAATTAGTAATAATTTATTGCAAACATATCTAAACGGGGAACACCAAATAGTTGGTCAATCCCGTGCTAAATTGATTCTTTTTTTTGTTATAATAAAGAATCATAAATGCCTAACGACTATTCCTGATGAATGTAAGGAAGTAGGGTCAAGTGACTCGAAATGATATGCAACCTATTATTGTAGGTTGGTGATATAGTCTGATCCATATAGTAATATATGGCTGTGTTAACTCACGGATACAGCTTAACGAACTGTATTGAACATAATGTTCTTGGACTTTGTTTTAACATCGCGTCTTATTCTTTGCTTACTCATATGATTGCAAAGATGTGTGATCTTGAGGTTGGTGAATTTGTGTGGACAGGCGGAGACGTTCACATTTATCATAATCATTTTGATCAGGTTGATTTGCAATTGACTCGTGAACCTTTACCACTACCAACACTCAATGTGAAGGTAAAAAGAGACAAAATCGAAGATTATGATTTCGATGATTTTGAACTGATTAATTATCAGTCTTATGATAAAATTCCTGCTCCAATTGCAGTATAAAATTTAATATCTACAGATAAGAGAGAACAAAATATAAAATGTTCTCTCTTTTTTCATGTTGACAAATATAAATTACTTGTGCTATAATTAAAAGAAAATTAAGGAAACACACGAAACTATGACTGTACTTGCAATGATTCTTGCACATGATAAAAATGGCGGAATCGGTAAAGATAATAAAATTCCCTGGAAATGTAAATCAGATATTGACTTTTTTTGGAATACGATTGGGGATCATACTGTAATTGTTGGACGTAAGACATGGGAAAGTGCAAAGAACTATTTTCTCAAACGTCGACCTACTGCAAAACATATTATTGTTACAAGTAAGCCTGATAATCAAGAAACAGAAAACTGTATTTTTGTTAAGTCAATTGAGGAAGCACTTTCATTCAACGATAACCTCATGTTTATTTGTGGTGGTAGTAAGGTGTATGACAGTGTGAAGAATTATGTAAATGTTGTAATTGAAACGGTAATTGATGGAGAATATGAATGTGATTCATACGCTCCAAATTGGCTTAATGATATGACGCCTTTTGTTGATTTTGATTTACAATCTAATGAAGAACAACCAAAAGCACATGTTTATATTCGTTATTGGAGTAAGTGATGATTCCTAAAATTTTTAGTGTACTGACTACTGACGGATGGGTGTCGATAAAACAGTTATGTGGAACTGAAACACTTTATACAATATCAAATGATATGAAATATTTGACTACTTCAGAATTTGATTCGATTGTAGAATCATATGAGACAGTAGTTAAGATGAAGAATCGAAATACAAACGTTAGGACTTATACAACAATGAATTCTAATGTGACTCTTTCTCCCAAGGAAGATTTCGATTCTTGTTCCAGTAGTCCAATGAGTAATGTATATCGAAATTATGCTAGAACTCCAATGTATTTCCTCTCATGTTGCCCTAATATGATGCTGGACTATGATCTTATGTTTAGCTCTGATATCCGAAAAGGAGCAAAGGAACGAAACACAGGAAGGAAATTTCAGATTCTCAGTAAGTCGTTATCAAGAGAATATTTGCTCAACTGGACAAGAGAACACGGTGGATTATTTGCACTTGACGATAAGATGATTTCGGAACTACAGATTATTGCGTTACGTGCTGGGTATACATCGTCCGTTAATCGCGAATCTCCATTAGGACTTAAATTAGAATTGGTTGACACAAATCAACGAATCACAGATATTGTTCCATTAAACAGCAAAATTCCATTGTATGAGTGTGTGACTTTCATGTATAATAACAATGAATTGAGCGTGATCGGTCGTACTCAGAATGGTCATGTGTTTATTACAACTTGATAGGATTTCCAATGTATACCGAAATTTATAATCCTGTTTGTTCTAATACAGAATGTATTAGTGTTGTAGTATATGATGATACGGTTGGCTTTCTTTGCTATAAAAGTGATGAAGATTATTCGCCTGATGATATTGCAACTCCTGTTTATACAATTGAAGAAAGCGAACATATTATCTCATGCCTAGACAAAGCAATTAATGTTACAGAAAAAGATTTCAGAAAAGATGTAAGTTCAATTTGTTTTTGTTGGAATGTTGATAAGCCGTGCCAAAAGTTGGAAATTAGCGCTTTAATGTGTGGAAGCAAATCTAGAACTGTGCTTTATTATATTGAGTCTGATGTAGCATACGGTGATTTTGATATGGTTGGAGGATACATGATTGGTAAGCCTGGGCTGATTAAACTTAAGGAAGCAATTCAAACAGCAATTCGGGTTATTAAGAATGAAAATACGTAGGCAAACAAAGCGGCGAATTAATCTAAGTGATGAATTTATTGAACGAGTGCTTTATCCGTCTTTAAACAAAGATAGGTCGTCACGAAGAAAAGATTGGTTAACACGTCGTAAGCATTGCAAGTATCTGCAATATGGATTCACACAAGTTAAGCCTCGCAAAATGTGGAACACACGACAGCTTAAGATTTATAATGCTGGACTGAAGATTCTTGATGATTACTATATTTCACCATATTGTTATACAGATAATCATCTAGAAATAAATTCATGTTATTATTTCAATAAACGTGCATTTATTTTTACACTCAATCATATGAATTCTGTTTATGACAAGCAACATATCAAAAATAACCAATAGTTTAGAACATAATTTATTGGTATATCTCTCAGTCAGTAAGTACATAAACAATTATGTGTTCAGATTATCGGTTGATGAAATTGATGAACTGAAACAATACCTTTTTCTTAATGGCAAAAGAATTAACGAAAACAAATATATTTTTGTAATGCACAGTATTCCTCTCATTCTTACAATTGAATATGGAACTATTGTACGAATGAGAATACATAAAATTTAACTATGATAGTAATAGAAAAATAGAATCATCATTTTCTTGATTTTGTTTGAATTTTCTGTTATTATTGTTATAAATAAATATCCCCTCGCAGAAAAGACATCATGTTGATAGCGAGGAATCCTTAAATTTTGCTCCTCGCTATTGACCTTTATAAGGAGCAATAATTTGAAGTATACTATTCTAAAGAAAAACGGGACAACCGAGAATTTTGAATCAAATAAGATCAAGGTAGCAATTCGTAAAAGTGCAAATCGTATCGGTGTAACACTTGATGATGATACCTGTGATCGTATAGTAGAACAGATTAAGGAAAACATGGTGCATCCGCAAATTACGGTTGCCGAGATGCATAAGCTGGTTTGTCGAGTTCTTAAGCGCATTGCTCCTGATGTTGCAATGTCTTATCAGAATTACCGTGATTACAAAACAACTTATGCAGAAGACTTTGATAAGCTGTTTCAGCAAACAAAAGATGTTCTTTATCTTGGTGATCGTGAAAATGCAAACTTTGATTCAGCACTTATTAGTACAAAAGGTAGCCTAATTCGTGGTTATCTAACTAAGAGTCTTTATCAAAAGTTTTATCTGACGAAACGGGAACTAGAAGCTACGCGCAGAGGTGACATCTACATTCACGATTAAGTGCTAGTCGTGATTAAACTGTGTGAACGTATGGAAAAACGGTGTGGAATGATAATATTCTGCTAACGGTAGAACACTTGAACAGAAGTCAATACCGTGCTAAGACCTTAATAACAAGGTAAAGTGTAACGACTATCGAAAACACATCATTTTAGATGGAAGTGAGTAGAGTAGAATTGAGAATTACCACAATTCGAAGCGCACAGGAATTGATATTATTATTGATTTAAGATATAGTCTGAACAACATAGTAATATGTTGATAACATAATTGATGCGTGATATGTTGATGGGGAGCTACAACTGTTCATTGTTCGATATTGGTGAAGTGCTTAAGGGTGGCTTTACAATGGCTAATGTCGAATATCATGAACCAAATAGCGTACTATCAGCATTACAAGTAATTGGGGATGTTACATTATCTGCAAGTAGCCAACAATCAACATGGGTTGTTGTAAAACCTTGTGAACACTTGACAAACGGTGTCATAATTTATATTATGGCTAACGGGGAAGGGGTCAATTTGATCATAATCCCGTGCCAAGCCTAAAGAAATATTTCTTTAGGAAGGTGTAGAGACTATCGAAAGCACACGATATATTTGTATTGTGAAAGTGAGTAGAGTAGGATGGAAGTTGTTACCATTCGAAGCGCAAGGCAAAGAATAAAATTCTTTGATGAGATAGTCCATGAAATATAAAATTTACACAGTTTATATTTTGTGTCGGTGGCTTCACTCTGGCTGAGGCCGATCGTGTACTTGTTCCGTACTGTAAAAAAACAATGGAATCCGCAAGAAAAGAATTCCATGAATATTTTGGTACGGATAACAAAGAAAAGGAAGAACAATATGTATGGAATCACCTTAAGCGAGAACTTGAACAAGGTTTCCAATCATTAGAACTTAAGTTGAATACAATCCCATCGAGTAAATTTAATTGCTCCACTAATCAGTAATGATTAGATGAAAACTAGGTGAAAACGGTGGAACACTTATAGAAAATTTAGATATAAGTCAATACCGTGCTAAGACCTTAAAATATTTTAAGGTAAAGTGTAACGACTAGAACGTAAGTTCGTACTCTCAAGTGAGAGGAAGTGCCTAGAATCCTATTAAGTCAATAGGATTAAGATATAGTCTCATCAACATAGTGATATGTTGCAGTTTATAATAGAACGGTTAGAAAGTAACGAATTCTAACGAAGATACATGAGAGGGGATTTTGCTTTCACAACCATATGTGAAATTGTTGTGGTTGATAAACTAGGTGAACACTTGACAAGTGGTGTAGATTCTGATAGAATATATTAATATGTTCTATTGTGGAGTAGGAAATGACTTCTAAAGAATCTGCTAACAGGGAAACACCGTATAAAGGAGATGAATATCTTTTAGATGCGGTCAATCCTGTGCTAAGAAAATCAAATCTTAAATGTGTGAAATTTAATGATTTAATTTTATATGAAACAATTTATTCGAAATATTATGTTACAAAAAGCGGTAGATTGTTTAGTATAAAACAAGGAAAATATAAAGAATTACAAAAATATTATAGAGTAAATCGTTCAGGAAAACCTTATATCAGACATACATTATATGTTAACGATAAGCGTTATCATATATGTTTGCATAATATTATGATGACAACATTTTATGGAGAATGCCCAATTGGATATGTTGTTGATCATATTGATAATAATCAATTAAACAATCATATAGATAATTTAAGATATCTTTCTAAACGAGATAATACTAGAAGAGCATGTTGTGGTAAATCACAATCTGCTAAACGTGTGTTAGCAATAGTTAACAATAAAGAGTTTGTATTTTCATCATTAAAGGATTTTTATACCTTTTTTAATATTCCATATGAGTATATTAAACAATTAAGAAAGGGAAATTATAACAAATATAGTACATCATTATATTATGTTTTAAAATTTGATAATCATAAAAATGAATGTAATATTATTATGAATAAGATTTGATATTAAAGTGCAACGACTATCGAAAACACATCATTTAGATGGAAGTGAGTAGAGTAGGAATTAAATTTGTCATAATTCCGAAGTGCCTAGCATTCTTAATTTAAGAGTGATGATATAGTCTGAACAACATAGTAATATGTTGATTAACATAATTGTACATTTGCCGCAATGCCAAAAGATGCGACAGAGGAAGAAAAGCGTATTCAGCGATTAGTTTGTTCTACAATTCTTAAAGTACGTAAAAACGGTCATGGAGAAAACCACGTATGTGTAGTATTCCCTTAAAGTATAAAGACGAATACAATGGGGGCACAGATTAGTGATAATCTGTTGCAAAGATGGTGAACCAGTAAATGCTGGGTGTACAATAAATTTTGTGCTAACGGTAAACGTCTAAGGTTATAATAAGCTATGATAATACCGTGCCAATAATAATTTTGGTGTAACGACTAATTTGTAGGATTGAAGCGTGGTGAAAGTCCAAATCCGAAGCACCATCAACCTTTAATATATGTTATAATAAGTTAAAGGTTATGAGATAGTCTACTCCGACACTTTAATGTGTGTTAAAGTACCATGAAAATGGCGGTAGAAAAGGAAACTCGTCTATTTGTATTCTAAGGAACAACATAAAGATCCTGAACAAGAAAAGTTGTTTGAGGAAGCCTTAGAATGTAGTGCAACATGTATGTACCCTAAACTATAAAATTGGGGTATTAAAACAAACCTAAAATTGGGAACACCACAGATTTATTTTGTGGTCAATCAATTACGAAGCAAAAGAAAATACAATGTTTTCTTTTGTGTGTTTAACGACTAGCTCCGATGAGTGTACGAGCGTAGAGAATAAGCAAAGGAACAACGATGATTCCTTAATGATTCTCGAAACGGTTTGCGAATAACATTGTTATTCGATGATATAGTCTGATCCACATAGTAATATGTGGCAGTGATAATTTTCCTTAGATTATCACGGAGATATCTTTGCGAAATATCTTGAACACAAATGGATTATCTTTCAATTGATTCTGAGTACGGTACAGTATCAAAACTTTATAAGGAAACAGGTAAGATTACCTCACCGATAAACCACTAATCCTGTCGGTGTAAAACGTATCTAAACAGGGAAACTCCAAATATTATTGGTCAATCCTGTACGAAGCAACATATTTGAAACCCACGAGGTTGTATATGAAAGAAATATGGAAAGATGTACCAAATTGGGAAGGTTTATATAAAATTTCAAATTTTGGTCGTTGTTTGTCAGTAAAACAAAATAAGATTAAAGCACTTGATACAAATTCTTATGGATATGCTAGACTTCAATGTTATGATGGAAAGCGTAGAGATAAATTATTTGTTCATAGATTAGTTGCGATGCTTTTTGTGGATGGATATAAAGAAGGATTTGTTGTTGACCATATTGATGGCGATAAAACAAATAACATTTATACCAATTTACAGTGGGTATCTAGAAGTGAAAATTGTAAACGAGCGTTTATACTTGGTCTAAAAGAAGCTAAAAGAGAATCAATTCCATGTTATTTGGACTTTGATGGAAAACGAGTGTATTTTGAATCAATTGTCAATGCTAGTAAAAGTGTTGGATTAAGTGATAAACGTTTACATCATCTTATTAAAACAAACAATGGATTTATTCCTGAAATTGGTGCATATATTCGTAAATGTGTGTCAAACGACTAAGCCTGATGAGTGTAAGGCTGTAGGGTAAGATAGAACCCGAAACGATACGCCAAAACTTTGATTTTGGAAGATATAGTCTAATCCCTATAGTAATATAGGGTATGGGTGCAACTGGGGATGTCGCGCCTATCTATCACCTTGGCAAGATCCTGAAACAGGTGAATATATTACAATTGGAAGAAACAATGCAGGTGAACAAACGCGCCTAGGATTGCAGTAATGCTTTCTTAAAAAATAACGGTGTGAACTTACAAAAGTAAGGTGTGCAATTAAATTTTAATTGTGCTAACAGGGAAATTTAAACATTTAAACAATCCTGTGCTAAACCATAAAATAATATTTGTGGGAAGTCAAACGACTATCGAACGGATAACACTTAGCTTAGTAAGTGTGAATAACCAAGTAGAGTAGGAATAATGGTGAAATTCCTTATTCCGAAGCGCACCGAGTCCATTGTCAGCACGATGGATTAAGATATAGTCTAACAATCATATAAATTGTGATTGTGGCAGTTTCTCTCCATTTACCTCTTATTTGGGAAATTGCAAAATACGAACATCCTGAAGCAATTGAAGAAAACTTTTACAAGTTACTTGATGATCGACTTCAGATGATTCGTGAATTTTTAAACAAGCGATATGACGCGCTTGCAAATATGCCATGTAGTTCTAATCCTTTGTGCTATACTCAAGGAGGATTGTATAAGGGACATAAGAAACCAGATGAAAAAATTGGTGATCTTGTGAATTATATGACAGCATCATTTGGAATTACCGCACTTCATGAATTGACTGAATGCGCCCGTGGATGTAGTTTACGAGAAGATAAGGCATCATTCGCCAAAGAAGTCGTAAAGCATATCAAGGACAAAGTAGATCAATTTAAGAAGGAAGACGGACGACTTTACGCTTTATACGGTTAACGGAATAGCCGTATTAAAACTATCTAACCATACTTGCAATATGGGGTATTTTGTGATATAATTTCATAAAATGCTAACGGTACAGAACACAGTAATGTGATTATGTGTAAGGAAACCTAAGACCAAATAATTTATTTGGTTATGGCGATACCGTGCCAATGGATAGAAAAATGAAAATTAGAACAGCAATAGTACCAAACACAAATTGTAGATATGTTGCATATGAAGATGGACGAATATTTGATAAAAGACGAAATGTTTTTATATCGCAATCTATTAGTAAACGTGGATGGTTAAGATGCCATATATGGTTTAATAATATTAGAAAAACAATAGGTGTACATCGAGTTATTATGATGGCATTTTATGGTGAATCTAAATTAACAGTAAATCATATAGATGGAAATAAACAAAATAATAATTTGTCAAATTTAGAATATATGACTAGTAGTGAACAAAATAAACATAGATCATATATTCTCAAACGTGGTAATCGTGTTTCAGTTAAATGTATTGAAACGGGATTGATATATGAAACAATTAAAGATGCGTCTATTGCATTAGGTATTGATTGTAGTCATATATCCGCGTGTTGTCAAAAGAAATATGGATTTAAATCTGTTCATGGATTTCATTTTGAATATTATCCATTGTGTGTAGAGGACATCGAAAAGGTAGATGAAAGTAGTTAATGATTTTGCTTTCATTAAGTAACTGAGTAGAGTAGAGAAAGAGATGCACTTTTTCGAAACGGATAGCATGACTAATCATCATGAAGATATGTTGCAAAACTTAAACAATTGGAAACAAATCTAAGTTTTGACTCCAGCCGAGAGTTTGTTGTAATAGGCAAACTATAAACCATGTGAATTCAGGGAACATCCTTTTTAAGGACAATCCTGAGCCAAGCCAAATTAAATTGATTTGGAAGGTGCAACGACTATCGAAAACACTCAATGTAAAGGTACATTGTGGAAGTAAGTAGAGTACATTCAAGTGAATGGAAGCGCATGGAAATCATAATTTAAATTATGATTTATGATATAGTCTATTCCATATAGTAATATATGGCAGTGAATATTAAATTATTCACGGGTAGAAATTAACGACTTCTACCGAATGCAAAAGGTCAAACCCAAGCGAATCAATTACGTGCGTATCTTGATTCAATTGGTGAACACACAAGAGCAAAAGCCGTACCTGAATATCTAACTAACAGTTTCCATCTACATGTTAGTGAAGATATTTCACCATTTGAAAAACAAGATGGTGAATTTGAATTATTCCATATGATTGAGGGTAAAATGACTGCTCTCGTTAAACCCATTGAAATCAGGGGAACTCTAAACAGATAATGCTGTAGACAATCCTGAGCCAAGCTAAAAGAATTAATTCTTTTGGAAGGTGCAACGACTATCGAAAACACATCAAATTAGATGGAAGTGAGTAGAGTAGGATTGAAGTTATCAGCAATTCGAAGCGGTGGGAAACTATGGTATAATAGTTTAAGATATAGTCTAAACCATATAGAAATATATGGAGATAATTACATTATATGATAAAGCAAATTGATGGATTTGATAATTATTTTGTTGACATAAATGGGAATGTTTATTCAAATAAATCTGGAAATTTTAAAAAATTAAAACCAAGATTAAAGAATGGATATTACTTTACAAGAATAATTGATAATACTGGAAAACAAAAGTATACAGGCATTCATAGATTAGTAGCATTAACATTTATTCCAATTGATAATGCTTCAAAATATGAAGTAAACCATAAAAATAAAATTAGAACAGACAATAGATTAGAAAATTTAGAATGGCTTTCTCATACTGATAATGTTCGTTATTCAAGAAAACAATCTTGCAGACTTATATTTGATAATGGTATTATTGAAAATTTTACTCATATATCAGATATGAATAGAAAATATAAATGGACAATAAATTATCGTTATTATATTAATAAACATAATGGATATTCGTCTATTCATAATGCAAGAATAGTAATTAACGAAATGTAATTATTTTGGGTCATATTCAATATACTAGAATTGACGATCCTAGTAACATTAAGGGAATGAGGGCAATTGTAGAACGTGGTATGGAACTTGGTTTCTATCAAGGTGTAAATTTTGACGCTATGGTGTGCAATGATTGCGGACATCATACAGCGGCAAAGAACGGCGCCATTTTCTCATGTCCTGATTGTGGTTCTCACAACGTAACCACCATTTCCCGAGTCTGTGGGTAAACGTCCTAAACTGCTCACATTAAATTTTCCCTAAACGGTGAAACGCTGAGATGCCAACACCGTGCTAAATCAAAGTATTCAATATACTTTGTAAATTGTGTAACGACTATACAGGAAAACGACATTAATGTTGAAGATATAGTCTAATCCCTAAACAAAATATCGAGAATTGTGAGGAATCGAGGGTAGTAAATGATTTAGGATATTCAAATGTTAACGGAAACAGTCGAATGAACGATGGAAAACTCGCGGAAATTCGTGATAGAGTGTCAATGTAAACGTTAACTAAATCTTAAAGGAGTAAGACCACAAAATCTTACTCCTTTTTTCTTTTGACATTCTGTAAAATTTTTGTTATAATAGTTGTACATTAAATTTGTTGACGGATCTTTATCATGAATGAAGAACTAATTTCTATTGTACAACCATATATTGATGATTCTCATGTTGATTTACAGTGTGATTATCAGTTATCATTTAAGCTACATGATAAGGATGAATTTGAACGATTGGTAAGTTCATGCGTTGGTTACTTAAACGCATTTATCGAAGGACTCAATGATGAGGATGATGACATATTTGAAGAAAAATACGATGTAATTCAGCCATTGGGCATTCAGATATATAAAAACATCTACAATGAAACATATATTGCCGATGTTACTCTTAATGATGAAACATATCGGAACGAACCAAATATTGTTGCAAGATATGAATCTAATCTAGATGTGATTACGATCACAGGAAAATACAATGGAAATTATGTTCAGTTCACAACATACGATCCTGACTGCCCATTGATTGAATATGTAAAAATGTGTGCAAATTGGGAGATTGATTAAATGAAGTGTTATAATATTGAATATATTGAGGGAAACGAAGAATCATCACATATTGAAGATGATGAAGTAATGATTAACTATTAAGAAAAAATAAAATGTTTAAGTCTACAGTAAATTATAAGAACGATTTTTCACAATATTCTATTATTGATGAAGATAACTACACTGTTGTTAATATTGAGTTTTTTGGTGAAATTAAGCATTATCCATCAGCCAAAGAAATCAAGGAACACATGATTAACGTGCTTGAGAATTTCGGTTATGACTGGAATAACACAACGCGAAAAATCACCGTTAAAATTACTATTAACGTTGGAACAGAATTTTGGGAAACGTCTAAGAAGTCGGATCAATATTATACAGCGATTGTTAATAAGATGACGCTTGATGAAAACAATGTTTGTGTGTTTATTGTTTCAAAGGTTGACGATACGCGACTTCAGCTCGAAACCTGCAACACAATGCAAGAAAAGCCAATTGCGTACAAACATGCCAAATAAATCTGTTGCGGCATTTTTATTTGTGTGATATACTAAATTTCTTTTGTGAGCTATATTATGAACCTTATTATTTCGCCTGTATATACTAATTCACGTTTTCTTGAACTGTCGGAATATGAACTTGAAACGGAGCTTGAGAAAGAACTATGGAGACGACTTGATGATCTATATGCTGGGTATGTCGGAGAAAATACAGATTATAAGGGAATGTCGTATGAAGATTTGATTAACGAAATCGAATCGAAAACGGAAGAAATTACTTTCCTTGAGAACAATGTTTTGGAATTGGAAAAGGAACAAAAAAGTCTTGAAGATGCGCTGAATGAAGCTACAAACAACATTGAAGATCTTGAGGATGAGCTTGAAAGATCTTCAGAGAAGCATATCGACCATTTAATGTCTTATAACACCATTATTGTTGAATATCTGATGCAAATCTGTAAGAAGAACTCAACAATTGGTGAGATTGATGTTAATGCTATTTGTACTCATCTAAAGTGCTATGATTACTCATCAGCATACGAAACACTGTATGATATTTGTACAGAAGAACTAAAGAATCAGTATCTATTACTTGAAACAATTCTTGAGGAGCTTCGTAATCATGAATAAGAAGCATTATTCTAATGTTCAGTAATCTGTCAACAAATAATTCAGTTACTCAAATAAATGAAAACGGCAATTGAACAGGATGACGTAAGAAAAATCGACCGTCTAACATATAAGATATTTGATATGTCTGATGAAGCAAATTCACTTGTACGAAACTTCGATGTATTAGCATCACTAACGTCGTATTATTGTGATGAAGTAGCACACAAAGCCTAAACTGTGTATACGTAAAAAGAAATCCACACATTAAAAATAAGATGTGTGGATTTTATTTTATTATGAAAAGAAATCGTTTTCACCAATAGATGCGTCGAGGACACCAAGATTAGAACCCGCAACACCCTTAGAAACGAATTCGGCCATAATAAATTCCTTTCTAATATTAAGCTAGTGTTAATTTAGTAGCTTAGGATAACTAGAATGCTCTAAGGCTATAGCTACTGAAAAGCTCAGCATTCTGAGAGGTAGTTTAGAGTGCACCTCTCGAGGCACTATAGAAGATTACTCTATCACTATACTAGCAGACTGTGTAACGTCCTCTATCCATAAAGACATGAACGTTACTTCGGGCGCACGAGTTTGAATGGGGCTATCGACCAAATTTTTGGTTGTAATGTGCATCAAGTATTGGTTGTAACGGATGGAGATCTCAGCAGTTACGTCTATCTCAGAGAACTTGAACGTCTTCCTCTCTATCTCCAGATCCGTTACCATTATTACGTTTCCAGAAGAAAGCCTAACATACACAGTTGCTTGCGCCTGATTCTCTGGCGTGAAACAAATAGACAAAACAGGCTCTAAGCCTTCACCTACAGCCATAAGAAGCTCCTTGTTCAGCATTTTGAGCCTCCCAAGGAACTTTTCCTTCTACATAGTACCCTCTTCTTAGATTGGTTCGAGCGTCTTTGGATCCAAGTACCCATCGGGGGGGGGTCGAAGGTTAGATACACGGTTTGACCGACTTTTTCCTTGAGTTCAAAAATATCTCCATCAATGTTTCCCTCGGATCTAATTGGGGAATCATGATACCCAGAAACGTAAACCGTAACAATAAAGCTACTGTTCGACACATGACACGTCGTGTAGTAACCGTTATAGCACTTAAGACTGTTTAGGCGTATGTCATTGCCCCAAAATAGGTCTGGTGCTAACTCGCCAAAATCCAATCTGTCATAACCATACTCATATATACGCGGTACTGACGTGCCCTGACGCTTCCTACCAACTGTAAGCGCAACAGGCTGTTGCCCCCCAGTATTCCCAATAAGCAACTCTTTATTGAGCATACTACACCCCCACCTTAGCAAGACCAACCATAGCTAGGGCTTTGTCCTCAGTGGGGACACGTAAATAAATTTCTTTGAAAGCTCGCGCTGTTGAAGTATCTAATTTCATCATATCTCAATCATTCTTTTTCAACTGCAAATTATTTAAAGTAATTTGCATCTACGCTTAATCTCAATCTAGGGAAAATATTGTATAGAAAATGAATACAAAAAATCCAGTGTAATCAATTTACACTGGATTTTTGTTATCGTCTAGCGATCAAACAAGAAATCTGTTTGGAGGAAAGCGGTCGAGAAAACTTCGGTTCAGTTTGCGAACACCAATCACGTACCTGAAGAGACAGATTCTTACGGAACTCGCTACGGAACCGCTTCATCTTAAGAAGGTTATAGATTCCGTTAAATTCGTACCAATCATCAGAGTACATGATGTTGTACTTAGGAAAGGCATTCAGAAGGCGTTGAGCTTCGTGGTAGGAATTCAGTCCCATTTCCTCAGCGTATTCCTTTGCAACCTTACGAGAGGAAAGAATCGAACGAACACGCAAAATGCGATAATAACGCTTGCGGATTTCGGTGGTCGGTTCGAGATATCCTTCAGCACGGGTAGGAGAACCATAGAAAGCGGTGGAGCCATATTCGACTTCCTTAATCTCATTCTTCCCATCGAAGAGAATAGCATAGAAGTAAGAGTCCCATGTATAGTTGCGTTCAATGTCATCCATAAGATACCAGTTCATGATATTCTCTCTTTGCTAAGTTAATTAGTAATTCCAAAAAAGCCTATTTCCTTCTTTAAATCTACGCGTGAGTTCATTATCATTTTCATCCGTGATGTAACCAGCGCCCGACCAAATCTTCGAGAACATCAACTTCGCGGCTCGAATACTTTTCGCCTGAATGGTGGCCGTCAGCTGGTAACGGTTAGCGGGGGAGGTGCAACAGTAGCTATAACGATAAAGCTTGTAGGTGTTCATGGCGTTTCCTTTAAAGATGGTTTTTAGAACTGCTGTTCTCTTGACAATTTAATAATACTCTATTTGAGTCATCATTGGATTAAAATTGAACGATTGTTTGATTTTAATCAATATGGTATTCAATATACCCGCAATCCAACAGTCGATCAAGTTCATCAAACGTTCGAACCGCGTGATAGGCTTCACTCATATGAGTGAGAATCTCATCGTCCCAATATTCAGGTAGTGCGGTCGAGTCCATCCCATACTGTGTTGCAAGAGTTTCCCAATGAACATATTCAATGGTCTTTTCAACATCGTTTGCAAGAATCATCGTCGTCATCAGTATCTCCTAAGATGTTTATTTGCCTGACACACATATAATACACCAAATAATCTGTGTTGTGGCAATTTCTTGAATGCTTATTTGATTTTAATCAATAGTTTGTTGTGTTACGCTTGGCAACTCATGAATTTGTGCTAATATAAGCTCATAAGAAAACACAACTAACCAACAACTCATATAGGAAACACAAATCATGAAGACCACAATCGGATTCATCAACACGAGGCTCTACACGGACATCAAGTCCGTCGAGATCTTCGAGGAAAACGGCAAGACTTACGCGGTTGATGTCAAAAAGGAAGTCGGAGACGTCGAGCCTGAATTCATCGAAGGAGGTTTCGTTGCCCGTTGCGTGAATCAGAATGAGGTATGGAGAAGCGGTGTTGTTGTCCGTGATGGCACGCCGTTTGAAGTTGAAGAACGTAACGGCGTGTGGGGATTCGTAAAGGATTCCGTTAAGGTGATCGAATTCGGCAAAGGTCATCCGATATACGAAAAGGACGAAAAGGCTTGGCTCGAAGAAATGGCTGAAAAGGGTTACTTCGCCGAACTCATCGAAGACGATTGGCGGAAGGTCTATCGGTACTTCAAGCCGACCAAGAATGGTACTCCGCGTAAGAAGTTTGTAAAGCTTGGAACGGTTGAAAAGACCTGCAAGTGGTTCTACGATTACAACTTCTAATGACAATTTGACATAAATCAAGGAAGTGTATTGTTCTGAATACACTTCCTTCAAAAATCTGCTATTATACATTCATCAAATAAACAAACACACACAAAGAGGAGAACACAATGTATTCCAATCTTCCTGATGGCATCACGATGTATGATATCGAACGCTATATGGGTGATGATGAAACTGAAGATCCGCTTGAAATTATTAAGCGTATTGCTAAGTTCTTCAAGCAGAATGGAAAGACGGAAGTGACCGTTGAGGATGTTATCTGGTACTGCGATAACAACCGCGGTGAACTCGACTTCCTTGAGGACTACATGAAGTGGGACGATTATGCGGTGGAGCTCTATGACGAATTCCGCAAGGGCAATCAGGATGCTTGGGTCGAGTGCCTGAAGTGTGCGGTTGAGTCGATCAACTACTACATGTAATAGAGAGAAGGGTGATTCATACGATCACCCTTCTTTTTTATTGCTTGATAAGTTTACAATTGTTTACATTTTATCGCTTGACATTTTCTTAATCGTTGGTTATACTATACACATAAATTAAAGAAACAAACACAAACACAAACACAAAGTCAACATCATTTTCATTAGGAGAATACCATGACAAACGCCCGTCCGCTCGCCATTGCAGAACTCAAGCTCGCAGACCTCGCTCGCCAGATCTCTAACACTGCACACTCATTCGACACGGATCCAGAAGTTGGCAAGATCATCCACAACGCTTATTTTGAACATATTGGGTATCGCCGTCACAATGTCGAAATTACCGACAAAGGAGACCGCGAACTGCTTCGCGCATACGGTGCCTACCTCGCTGAAGTAGCGAAGGCGCTCCAGACACTCTAAATCAAATCTAGAGGGGGAAGGGAGTGGTGTTACAGGCACCACTCCCTGTCTCTCATTGGTGAAGGATGACAATCGGACTTCGGTACATGTAAGCGGAGCCTGCGGGTATTCACCAAACGCTTCTCGAAAAGAGAAGCACCTGTTTGACCGAGCAAGCGCTAAGTATGCCAACATCAAGGTAAAGGAAATTGTGGGAGATCGGTACTTTATTTCTCATTTAACGAAAGGGAACAATCTATGATGAAACCAACTTTCCTTGGGTAGATGGAGTTAAGGAATAACTTCAACTTGGTACAACAGAACGTACCTGCAAGTGGTTCTACGATTACAACTTCTAACATAAAGGAGAGAATAGATTATATTTTTGTTCTCCCTTTTATTTTTAAAAATTGTTGCATTTTATCGTTTAATGTGTAATAATATGGGTGTCGAGGGAATGAAGCAATTAGAATTTACTAAAGAATTAAAAAACTTCCCTTTTAGTTAAATAAAGGAAAGTTTTATTTTTTTAGACGTTGAAACATGGCAGACATTCATGATATTGTCAGTAGTCAGTTTCCTCCGCACATTAAGGAGCAATATCCTGTTTTCTGTCGGTTTGTGGAGGAATACTACCGTTGGCTTAGTCATAGGCAATTAGGTGACTTATCAAGCATTACTGATATTGACCACTTAACAAGAATGGTTGAGTTGTTTGAGAACAATTTGCCACTTTCTTTTTATATTGGTCAAACATTAGTGGGAAATGAAAGTGGCGCCAAAGCAACAGTAATATCCACCTACGAAGACAAACTACTAATTCGATATATTACAAAAGATGCACAATTCATAAGTGGTGAGGAAGTACATCTACGAAGAAACAATAACGACTCGGTAATTACTGATCATGCTAGAGTCTCGGCTGTATTAACTGTTCCGTCGGTGTTCATTGATCATTTTTCAAATATGCTTGATACATATCACTTATTTGATAAAAATCAGCCAGCCATTGCACTTATTCTTAAGAACATAAAACAACTATACTTAAGTAAGGGAACAGAACAAGCGTTGATATACTTGCTTAAGGCATCAATGAACGTTGACGCCCAAGTTGTATATCCAATTGAAAATGTACTTCGACCGTCGGATGGTAAGTGGAAACAGTTAACTGCGGTAACACTTGAGACAATCGCTGGTGAGTTACCAACAGATACAAAGATTGAGTCCTTACGCTTTATGTCCATTGCAAATCAGCCGTATGTTGATTATACTGTTGAAAAGGTTGAGGCGTTAGTTACCGAGAAACTAATTCGGTTTTACTTCACCTTTGATCCTAAAGCGTATGAGGGACAAATTGTTGAATATCTAGTTAATGATCACGTCATCTATGCAGGTAAGGTAGTAAAGGGGCAAGCGGGTCTTAAGGTACTTGACGGTGGTGAGAATTGGCAGGTTGGTCAGGTGTTCAAAATTGGCGGACACGATGGATGGTCAATATATGATTTCTCATACGATCAGGAACGGCGCCCATGGTATAATAGAGACTTGCAAAATCCTGAAAATGACTATGGTGAACACGGCGTAATCGTAACACCACAACAGGAAGAAAAGTCCACCATTTGTCGTGTGTCGGTAATTGGTGACAAGGGGGAAATGAAATATGCCGAGATTATTCAGTTAGGCGAACACATATTTGAAAGTGACAACCCTCAGAATAATCAGTTCATGGTATCACCATTATTCTTTCAGACAGGTGATGAATCAGAACGTAAGTATGATGCAACATTACAATTTACGTTTGATTACAATGCCACATTACCAGGCAGATGGGAAGATGACTCGGGGATGATCTCAAATCAGGATATCAGACTACAGGACAGTTACTACTATCAACAGTTCAGTTATGATATTCTCAGTAATGTTAATCCTGATGAATATGAGACATTGGCGCAAGCACTACATCCAGCAGGAACCAAAATGTTCACCACCTATATTATGGATGCCGACTTAAGTCTCAAGAAACGATTGAGTGTTGATGTTACTACACCATATGTTTCCTTGTCGTTCTTCGATGTTGCGTTTGTGTTAGATTCTGTTTCAAAACATTTTACCAAACAACGATACGATACAACAACAAATATTGATAATGCATGGAAATATTTTGCAAAAGGACTAATTGATCATATCATTAGCACCGATACACGAATGGAATTTCGGTATGCAAAGACATTTTTCGATGATGTGATTTCAACCGATACATCATTAACTGTAAAGGTTAACAAAGAAAAACGTGATAATGTAATTGTTACAGAATTTCATGATTTTTCAGTGGACAAAACAATTTATGATGATATTTTTGCAAGTGAACAATTAGATCTATCGTTTGAAAAGTTTCTTGAATCAATGTCCTCTAGTGACGATGGAATACCACAGACACCAACAATTGTTGATGCGGCATATGATACAAACACTGATCCATATTACGAACGAGTCTTTCATGCAACAACACATGAAAATTTAAGCTATGGATTTGTTGGTAATGTTATTACGTTAGAAATTATATCAGAAAATACATAAACACAAAAGGAATATTCACAATGAAATTTAAAGATGCAATTCATGCTATTGGACGACTCGAAGTTATCCTTAAGGACAATGGCGGAAAAGAAAAGCTACATTTTGAAACAGATAACTTGGTTGTACAAACTGGCCGTGAAATTATTGCTTCTCAGTTATCTGATGAATCACTAGCTAAGCCGTCTCATATGGCAATTGGTTCAAACAGCACAATTGAACCAAATCTAAGTCAAACAGCACTAGGCGCCGAGTTAGCTCGTGTAGCATTAGCAAAAACACAACGTACCAATAACACAATTCTATATGAAGCCGAATTTCCTCCAACAGTAGGAACAGGGGAAGTGGTTGAAGCAGGCATTTTCAATGCATCATCAAACGGTCACATGCTTAATCGTACAACGTTCCCAATTGTAACAAAGGAAGACACAGATACACTTACTATTCGATGGAATTAACAATTTGTCTAGTTCCCGTATCAAGTAATTGGTATGAAAAATAAGCAATCGAATTGCTGGAAAATCCTAAGAGTCTAACAAGCTACAACGTAAGAATGAAATAAGTCTAGGCGTGAATGCAACGAAAGTAGAAAAAATATGTTAGAATATGATATGGTTAAATCCTAAGTCACGTGAGAAAATGGATAATCAGCAGGGAAGACCTGAATAGGGTAACCTTCAACGACTAAGACGCTCCGAAAACGTGGAGACAGTGGTTGCCAGCCTAATTCATATAGGTTGAAGATATAGTCTGTACCAATAAGAAATTATTGGAGGAATAATTAATTATTCCATAAAGTTGTAACGTAACTTTATTAACACAAATAGGTGACAATTAACTAATTTGTTAAAATAAAACAAAAAAGGACAGAATTTAAGTTTTCTGTCCTTTTTTTTTCTTTTTACATCATCAATAATTCTCGTTGATCCTGTGACACCTGGTATGCTAAGTCGTCATCCGAACCATTAGAAAAGAATCCTATTGGTTGTATGTCGTCAACTTCAGATTCAAATTGATGTGTTAATTTTTGATTATTATTGAATCCAGTTAACGATTCAAAAAATGGATCATTAGTTAACCAACCGAATAAGAACAAGCAGGTACATAAGTCGTCATTGATATTTGTATCTTCAGCCGCATAAACACCTGTTTTTTGCAATGAATAGCCTTGCAATTCCTGAATTATTCTAAAATCATTCAAAACAATTTGATTCTGTTCAATAATTGTTGCAATCTTTGAACTACCTTTCTTCTTTACTGTATTGGTGGTTCTGATGCCAATATTGCCACCTGTTGATGTAATTTCACCATGATCCGTCCAAATCATATTAACATACTCAAGATCATACCATAAGGTGGTACATACAGATTCACCCAAATCATTATTTTCAATTACAACTAGTGCTTCATTATAAAACTCGGCAATCTTTTTGATGATTAGGGGGAATTCAACTGCCGTAATAGAATTGTTTTTATATGTTGCAACAACCTTAAACGGCATCTCTGTGATATCGTATACAATGAATGCGGAATGATCTAATCCACGACCTCTTGCAACATCAACTGTCATTACGTATGAGTGAGACTTATTTGGTTGTTCAAATTCATTTAGTGAGTTCTTTGAATAGATTGGCTTACTAAATGGAATTGTTGCAAGAAATTTACCGTCTACTAATGTATTACTAGAGCCTAAAAATTCACAATTATGACTTACTACATTATTTGTATAATATGAATTATCTTTATTATTAACATTAACTAAATCAAATAAATCTAACTCATCAATTATTTTAATTGACACAACTCTACTATTTGGTAATACAATATTTCCTGGTTTTAAATATTTTGCTTCAATAAACTTACCATTTAATAATTGAACTTTATGAGTTAATGAACATTTAAGAATAGTATTATCAAATTGAATATGTACACTTCTGCCATGTTTTTTCGTTATTCCATCAAATGAAACAAATCCATATGGTGTTTTAATTAGGTATCTATTATTTTTTACCATATGTCCATCCTAATTCTAATAAACTTTGTTCGGTTTTACCATTTACAACTCTATGCATAGTTTTATCTGGAGAAGTCATCCATCTTTGATTCTTTCCTCGTTTGTATCCAAGAGATTCATACAATGAAATATCTTTTAATGGAATTCTAATTGTTTCTGAATCATTATAAACATAACAAACAGTATTTGGTTCAACTTTAACAATAGTAAATCTATTAACAGTTGTTTTTGCCCATTCTCGTTTTTCTTTAGATTTCATATGATGTTTATCGCCTAATGCAAGCATTCCTGTTCTAATTTTATCCTTTACATCTTGTGGTAAAGTTTTTCCAGTAAGTTTTTCTTTAACTTTATTTGCTGTTTTACGACTTCTACCATATGAATAGCCATCTTTTAACAATTCTGCAATTTTGTCAGGTGATACAAATTTTTCATCATCGTCTTTATATAACCATTTTCGTTGTTTGTATAATTTTCTTGCGTTTTTGGCTTTTTCTGATTGTTGCCCTTTACTAATTCTATTCTTTTGTTCTATTGTTAATTTTGTTCCAAGTTTTGGATGATTATATTTTAATCTTTCCTTTAATTCATTTCGAATTTGTTCCTTTATTTTAGATAATGGCATCAAATCCGATTCTTGCAAATTTTTAACAATTAACGTATTATCAATTTGACAAATTACTCTAGATAATGAATATAAACTATGTTTATTTTGAAAAGCATGAAACAAATAATAATGAGCTAAAATATGATGAAATAATGATAAATTTACAATATTCCATTCTTCTTTACTATATTGAGAAAAACACTTTTTTGGTAATATGTGATGTCTTTCAGTTTTATATTTTACTCTTTTTGTTGCACAATTAAAACAAAGATTAATATATTTTTGTAAAAACTCTTCATTTATTTGTTCATTAGTTTTATATTCAAATTTTAAAATTTTATAAATTTTGTTTTTCATTAAGTTCATCGTATAAATCACCAATACTCATTTCTTTAATTTCGCCAGTAATTGTATCTTTAACCTCTACAGTTGTGTCCTTTGATACACATTCCACCTCGGCAGTATAGCGAACTTCACCTAAAAGTTTTCGTTGTTTATCTGCCCATTCCTGATTGTGAAGTTCATTCCAATAACCACGAACAGCCACAAAATCGTTGATTCCTTCTTGTGCTTCTTTCCAAATTTTGTAAAATGCATTTACCGTTTGTTCATAAGAATACGTAACATTCTTACAGAGTATCTAAACTCATCTTTAATTTTCATTAAAGTGCAGACTATATCTTCAGCCGTCTTTTCAGGCTGGCAACCACTGTCCCTACGATTTCAGGGCTTCGGAATCCATTAAACCAATTATGAATCCCTCATCTTAGTCGTTGAAGGTTACCCTATTCGGGTCTTCCATGCTAATTACCAATTATAATAACTTTAGTTATTTTCTATGACTTAGGATTTAACCATATCACATCCTGTTAATTTTTTCTACTTTCGTTACCTTCACACTTAAGCATATTTCATCTTTATGTTGTGGTTTAACAGGCTTTATGGCATTCTAGCAATTCAATTACTTATTTTCATACCAATTACTTGATATGTGATCCAAAATGAACCATTAGGAGTTGATGTAATCACAAGTTTGGATTCTTTAGATGATGACAATGTCGGAAACACAGACGCAATAAATTCATCCGCAAGATTATTTGACAAGAAGGCAAATTCGTCAAGCATAAGAACATTACAATTATGACTTACTACACCGTCTGAAATATACGAATGTGTATCTTTTACATTAAGTGCATCATATACATCAACCGCATCGTCTATTTCTGGTTTTGAAATAATTCTCACATCATTATACAATACATCATCAACATCTAAGAACATACATTCTATGAATACCGCTTCACCATATTCATCTTTCATTCTTAGTTGATGGTCAGGTGTACAACGAAGCGTTTTACCGTTTGACAATTCAAGTAATATTGTTTTCTTAGTACCTCTTGATATAATACCGTCAAACGGCTTAAATCCATTTTCTGTTAAGATTTCAAACATAATTTACTACCACGTTTATTATACCATCCTTTAGGTAATGGTGAATCAATAGGAATCATATGACATTTTCCATTTTCATCACATACAGCACGAACTGTTCCCTTTTCGTATGATGGTTTTCTTTTATTTTTATCTCGAATTTTTGCTTCATTAGGCTTGCCTCGTACCCATCCATCAGGAATTTCATCATCCACCTTAAAGTATTTGTATTTTAATGTTTTAGTATTCCAATACATTTTTCTTCCCAATATTGATGATTTACGTTTTACATATTCATAAGTTTTTGGTTGTTTTGGTACTGAAACAAATTCAGGATAACCATTTTCAGCATTCCACTTATCAGCAAACTTTTTTGCAATTTGTAAATCATATTTTACAATATAAGATTTATTCGGAATTGTATCGGATAAGCATTGTTTCATATATGGATCAACAAACTGAACTATACCATCGAATAATGCTTTTCTAATTTTATACACTGAAGAAAACAATTTGGCGTTAATCAATTCATTATAACCATGATATATTTTACCGTTATATTCAAATATATGGTTAAATGCATATCGATTTCCTCGTTTAGATTGTGTCATTTTTAGTTTTGCTTCATTCGTATGTTTCTTCCCATAAAACCCATTATCCCCACCATACAATATGCATACATTACCACCTAATGTAACATTATAGGTATTTCGATTGTTTACAAATTCCTCATTAACAATCTCGCGTTCTTTTGCTTCTGCCTCTTCACGAGTATCAAATTCATACAAAATCTCCTTTTTGAAATTTTGTATTCCATATTTTTCAATTGCCTCTAATAACAATTTTCCACTACCAAAATAATTGTCATTTGGATTGTTTGTCTTATGAAACCCAACATAATATTTTCCATTTATTAAATTGGTAGTTTTATAAATGTAATACTTTTCATCTATCTTTTTTGGTGAGATATTCATTTTAAAATATTCGGATATTTTGCAATAATATTATCAATTGAATCTGTGGTTTCTTCACCATCAACCTTTACTGTAATTATTGAGTCGCCAGATAGACAACTCATACCGCGAACTGCGCTTGGACTTGTTGCCGCCGCCAAGATTCGACTACCATTTTCAAATTTCAAACTTTTCTTATTCCATTCTTTGATACCAGGTTTAAGCCAAAACGGCAGAAGTTCATACATGTACTGAATACGACTGAAAATCTCAATTGCTGTTGCCTGTTTGTTTGCAAGTAATACAGCAGTTTTTAATGGATTGAATATTGCGTACCAAAGCAAATATCCTGCCATAACTGTGCTATTATGTGTGGGAAGATAGTTTTCACCGCACAAATACATTTTATCGCAATTTGATATCTGAATACATTTTCCAATCATGCCCCCGACTTCTTCAATTTTCACAATTTGCTTATACAGTCGTTCACTCAATTGAAGCTGTATCATACTACTTGTTTGATCCACTCGAACATTATGTCCCAATGAACAAAGCAGTGAATATACCTGATTAGCCAGTTTGAGTCGTGTATATGGGAATCGCAAATCTTGATAAACACGCTTAATCTCATTCAGTGCTTCTTCACGATTAGATGAAAACATCACTTCATTCGGAATCTCGGTTGTTTCCTCTGTGAATTTCCATGAGGTATATGGTGTATCATAGTGCACTTTTTGCGTTGGTACAATCCAGTATGATTCTGTGCCAATTGCATCAAGAATTTCCTTTGTGCTCTTAACACTTACATTTTTAGGTGTAAGAGTATTGGTGTTAGCATGTCCATCACACACTCGCCATAGATGATCCCCACACGCAACCACCGATTCCGCTGTATCAAACATAATCTTATACATTCTCAATGGTTTAGGATCGGTTTCTGCAATTACGGTTGTTGGTTTACCATCGGCGCCGAATACCGTATCTCCAACATGAATATCACGCATTAGCTTGAAGCCTGAAGGAGTCGGTATTTTTGTGTTCATCGGTAGTGCTTTACCGCTTTGACGAAACAACATCGAAATTGTAAATCGATTATTGTGTACTGCCTCAATAATCCGTTTTTGATATGGGCGTAATTCAAACGGCACAATACCTTTATCCAACGACACAACCTTACAATAATTTTCAATAAAATAACATGGGGAATCAATACACTTTGTATATTCCTCAATCATCTCTTTTGTAAAGTCAATCTGAACATTACACGCCTTAAGATTCGGATTCTGTTTATAATACTGAGTCTCAACTACTTCATTCATATTTTAATTCCACAAATAAAAATAATCCTATTATAAAACAAATATAATAGGATTATAGCATATATTTTATTAGAAAAGTGTGAATTTTGTTACACACATAACTAAATTTTCATCTTCGGTTTCTTTGGTTTCAAGTGCGATACCAATTGGGGCAGTTGACTTATCTGCCACAATACCAACACCATCAACTTCGGAAAGATAGATTCTGTCTCCCTTATTAACCTTACCAATTACACGAACTGGTACTCGACCGCATAGGGCAACAGGTAACCCATCTTCTTCTGCATTTAATAGGAATGCTGGCTTGGTTGACACAATTCCATTCACAACACCATCAGAGGCAATTGTGATTTCCTTTTCACCGCCAAATTTAATCAACGTACCAGGCTCATAATCCTTATCTGAAAGATATTTTTCTGCAAGGTCGGCCCACTTTGCACGAATTGCTGTGCCGTTAATTTCAGCTGTGAAAGTCTTATTGCCGTTAATTGTTTCATCACCACTAGTATGTACAACGTGAGTAGAATTTACGACATAAGCTGTAGTGGCAATACTAGTATCATTAGAGGTATTAACGGGTGTTGGTGCATGAGTAACAACGGCGCCTGAAGCATCATATCCAATATCAATTGAACTAAATGTGTCGTCGGACTGTTTTGTTGTTTTAAGTCTTAGTCTTGTTGTTCCGTTTGTTGCTTTTGAATACTCAAGTTCACCAAGTACCTTATTATCTGTACCGACGAATGAGACACTTTTTGTTTTGCTTTCCGCAGGATTGGCGTTTTGTGTGGCGTTGACACCAATCTTTACAATTTGTGCTGTATCGTTTGACTTGATCGTTGTTACTCCACCAATTGTCGCTGTTCCGTTTGCTACAAAGTTTGTTGTGGTCGTTGTGCCATCAAATGTTGGAGACTGCTGTATTTTAATGTTTGTAACGCTACGATCGGTAATTTGTGCAGAACTAATGATATTACCAACAAGTTTGTCCTGTGTAATTGATCCTGCCGCAATTTTTGCTCCAGTAACAGCACCGTTATTAATTTGCGCTGTATTCACACAATTTGATGGTAACTTAACAGTTGTGCTACCTAGATCAACAGCACCAAAGAACTTAACAGATTTATCCGTTTTAAAAAAGATACTATTAACTAATTGTGTTGATCTATCTGCACGACCTATACTAAGATATGCACCTGAATTATCCTCAGCTTTATGTAAATTAATAGGAAATTCAATATCACCAAGCTGATAATTGTTTGAAATTAAAATTGACATTTTTTTTTTTAATTATTGTTATTAGGTTTAGACGGCCAGTACCACTCATCAACAATAACGTGTCCTGTTTCACCGTCTACTTTAATCTGGTAATAACCTTGTTCTTTATCGGCATCAACATTATATTGAACATCCGTAATTAATCCATTTTTTTGAACTTCCCCATAATATACAACTTTTGCTGTAAATGATAATGTATAGACAATTAACCTATGAGATAGATAATCACCATCATAATTATCTTCTATTGCCACAGAATTTAAGCTAATTGGTATATTCATTGGCAAGTTCATATCGGAAATTGTTTTAATTCGTATTGTATAATCAGGATTAAACAATGGAAGAATTTGTTCCATCATCTGTAGAATATCTTCCTGATTATTTGCAACCAAATATAAAGCAAATTCGATGTTCCATGGAGCTGGCGTTTTAACCGAGGTGTTTCCGTCTGACTTGACACAGTTTATTGTATTGCCACGAGTTAACTTACGAGATGAATCGTAAGTGAATCCCATAATTTCATAGGACATTCGTGGCAGAGTTACATTAACCTGTTTTTGTCTTGCGGGGTCTGAAACAAACGCTTCCCACCATTTCATCTTTGGAGCATATGAAATTGGTACTTTTAATTCTTGCCACACATCACCATTAACGGTATCATGCTTTCGTCGTTTGATGTGTAAATTTGAAAACAAAAAGCCGAATGCACCAACCACACTTTTTGTAATTCCGTGATAAAATTCAGCCGCCATTTAATCATTCCCCAAATGGATTTGAAGGATCAAATAAATCTTCTTTTGCTTGTTCCTTAAACGCATAGTTACTTCCCCACTTATCGCCTGCTAATTCAACCTGTGTACGAATTACAGGAATAATTTCAGCTGGTGTATCACAATTTCCAATCACCTGTAAGCTGTCAGTTGATGCATAAGATTCACCAGGATTAAGAATTTTAACAGTCTTAATTCCATTACTTTCATCAAGTTCAACTTCAAACTGTGCACCATGCCCCTGAATGCTACTTACATGAAGAATCGGTGTTTCCTTATATCCTGATCCATGTTGTTTAATTTCAACATCGACCACACCGCCCCACGCAGAGACATCAGGATTGATATCAAAAGTCTTAAGAGAAGAAAACACATCAATTGGTTCAATGTCGGTGCGAATCTCTTCAGACGAATACTGAAACAGTTCGATTGTTAATTTGTATGTGTAGAACTTACCAAGCTGTGCAAAAGGATTTTTATCGTCCACATATTTAATTTCAAACAGTCCATCAGTCAATGGATAATAAATTAAGTCGCCTTCACATGGACGATTTGGTAAGATCGTCTGTCCATATCGTCCAACCCATTCTGCCCATTTTCTCCTCGATAGTGTCAAGGTGGCAGAATAGTCCAAAAATCCACCAAACCGTTGAATGAATGCACCTTGCCCATCAAAATTTGTTACATTTTCAAAATAGGCGCGAATAGGATACGCATGTTCAAATTTTGAAAGACGATCTTCGCCAAAAATTTCATCAGGGGAGACTAATTTTCGAGGAATATAATAAAAATCCTCGGCATGAATTTCAATTGATTCGATAATTAAATCTTCAACCAAATCTTGCTCACTTTCATTATTAAATTTGAACATTACCGATTAAATTTTTAATACTTTAATTTATTTAAGGTAAAATGCACAAAATAAAAATGGTCGAAGATTATCTAATTTTCTCCGACCATTTACGCTTATTCTACACTATTTTTAAGAGTTTTCACATTAACTGTAATTGATAATAGCTCATCAATATATTCAGTCTTATACTTCTCAAAATCTGCATTAATCTTTTCTTTATCAATATCTGACAGTCGAATAGACAGAACGCCTTCAAGAGACTTATCAATTTTTGATTTAAAATATTCGTTAATCTCTTCATGTGCCTGAATGAATTTCTCAGGACTGTTTGCGTTCTTTAGTTTGTTCAGAAGAGGAGTTAGTTCTTTATTAAGTTCTTCTGAACAAATCTTAATCTCCTCAATCCACTTATAGAACTTATATGTTGCGTAAACAAACAAGCAAAAGAAAGCAATAACAATAATAGATGATACTACACCAAAAATTCCCATAATTTAAATTAGTCCTTACTTAGAAACATAATAGTAATAATCATATAGTGGGGCAATTTCTCCATCGATATTTACATTGTCTGTTAACATTGCCGCATAGATTTTCCCAAGATCATCAATATCCATCGTAATAAGGAGACAAGTCATCACCCGTTTCACTAGTAAGACGATTCAACTTGTGATGTGGTACTCGAAAAATTCCATTGTCCATTCCCATAATCAATCTCCCCATAAACAATCGGAATTATTATACAACATATCAATTACATTATCAAGCGAAGCATTACTTCCAATAGTTACAGCGTTATTTCGCTTAAACAAAATAATTTCAAATGTATTATCAGGAAACTTAGTAATTTGTGCCTTATTTGTCAAATTGCTACTGTATGTAAATTCAATAAAATTATCAGAATGCTTAATAATTTTGAATCCATTTACAAGTGATAATAGATGTTCTGTTTTATCAGGAAATAACGTTTCAAACATCATAATTTTACTATTACCTTTATAGATTTCTTACAAATTGACGAACCACCGATTCAAAAAAATGTTGAACCTTACTTCTTGCACGTCTAGGAAGTGAGCCGCCATTGATTTCAATCTGTAGTGAATCGCATGTTTCATCTACCTCAAACTTATTGATAATCCATTGCGCATTAGTCTTGGGATTAGTTACTAGAAGCTTAAGCTCATTGTTTTCATTATCAATAAAATCAATCTTGTACTTGTTAGACATAGTGTTCCTTACTTAAAATTGAAATGAAGAAAAATCGTTAATTTGTGTCATTGGGCTTGGTGCTTTATATGACATTGGAGCAGTCTTTTCCACTGGTCGATACTCAGGTCTAAAGAACTCGGCGTTTGTACCGTTTGCACTACCTTCTAAATCATACAGTTTCATGCGTGAAAAGTCAATACCCAAAAATACAGTTGAATTTTGATTTGGGTCAGAATATCGATTCTTCAACTGCTTAATCGAAATTTGATGAACTTGATCAAGTGCTTCAGTACGAATAATAGCAAAGATGAAATCCATCACGTGAGTCATACCAATAGATTCTGAAATATCTGTCATCTCCACATCAGAATTATTGAACCCATTACGATTCGTCTGTGTGGCTGTTAGAAGTGCCACATTATATTCTACTGCAAGACCACGCAATTCCTCTGAAATTGCCTTGATGTATCCATATGAATTTGTTTGCCCCGCCTTAACACGTGCAGAGTTACAAATATTCAAATAGTCAACTACAACCAAATCGGGCACAAAATGCTGTTTAAGTTTAAGTTCATTCATCAACGCCTTAAAGTGTGAAACATTGGCGCCTGAAGTTGGATATTCCTTAATTTTAAGTGTTCCCTTCACACGTTCTTTAAGTTGATTAACCTTTGATGTATATTGATTCAAATTCATCTTATAGATGTTCGGAATCGTTTCATTCATGAGGTTAGCGTCAATTCGTTCTGCAATTTTCTGTTCTGACATTTCCATTGAAATATACAGAACATTATATCCATGACGAATTGCATTAGACACAATAGAACAAAGGAAAGCCGTTTTACCCGAACCTGTTGGAGCTACAGCACAAGCAATGTTTTTCTTACTAATACCACCATTAGTAATATTATCCATTGTTGTTAGTCCCCACGATACCTTATCTTCTACTGTATGATACGACTCGAATCGTTTTTGGATATCTGAAAAATAATCGTGCCCAATGTTTGTGTCGAATGTTACTGATAGTGCATCTTCAACCAGTCCAAGAATTTTTGAATTGTCCTTACCGCCTTGTTCAAGAATTGTTGCACCTTGCATAATTGCATTAACTAGTGCCTTGTCCTTGAACATTTTCTCTGTATTCTTAACTAGCCATTCAGGATCAGATACATCTACATCAATCTTATCAACCGTCTCATAAATTTTCTTTAGAATTTTATCTGAGATTGTTCGATTATTTGACAGATCAATCTTAATTTCATCCTTACTTGGTACTTTACCATATTCCTTATAAAAGGAAACAATCTCATCTACAATAAATCCATTCTCAGCACCAAAATATTCTTTCTTTGCAAATGGAATTACCTTGTTTGCAAATTCCTCATTGAACATTAGGTTACTAATAATCTTCTCTTCAAGTTGCATGAATTACCTTCATATAATGAATTTGATTAGTTGTTTAGTATTATTAGTATAGCACAACACACTTGAATTGTCAAGTGCAAATTTAAATTGTTTAATTGTGTTGAACGATGAAATATTCAACAAATTTAAATTTAGGTCATTTAAATTCGTCTATTTTTCTAATTTTTCACGTAAGTGCTTGAAATATAAGGGAAATTTTCAATTTTTGAACTTTGAATATTGAATTGTTCCACGATTTCGTAACCTGTTGAAATTTAAGGAAATTTTCGTGGAACAATCATTAACCAAAATATTAAGCTATTGTAAAAAAGAAAACTGACAAACCGTGATTGTTGATTTGCCAGTTTATTTGTGTTTACTCAATTGCACGATGAGTGATTGTAATAGTGAAAACGTATGATCGATTAGGATAGTCTCCTTGTTCTTCTTTTGAAATCACACACTTATATGGTGTTCGAGTTCCAGCAATTAAGTCCGTAATCTCGGTACCAAAGCACACACCGTCCCAACTAAGTGAAAATTTTTGTTTCCAGTTAGACAGCTTAAATTCAATTACTGCTCCTGTGTTGGTTACTGACTTTTCTGTTTCAGTCAGTCCCCACTTCTCGGCTTGTGCATTCTTAAATTTTTCTTTTAGAATTTCTCTAAATGTTTCAATAATAGAATAACGATAATGTTTTGTGCCTAGTGCCATTTTCTGTATAGTTTTTCAATTTGTTCAATTGCAATAATGCATAATGTAGCAAATCCTGTGAATAATACTGCCACAAGATAAACCGCCACAGGAATCAGAATAATCGCAAGTATGATCCCTAATGCAATTGAAAATGATAGAGTTAATGCGTCCATATTTTATAAAAAGAAAAGCGCAGAATGAGAAACCTAACGTAGCGAAATTCCCATATTACGTTTTATTTTGGCTATCTCTCATTCTGCGCATTATTATTTACTTATCGGAGTTTCATTAGGAATTTTTCGGGAGATTCTTTTGTGAGAAGTTCTTCAAGCTGTGCACGTAGGCGCCGCTTGTTTTTGAACCACTTGCCACGAGGCTCATTGTATTCTTGAATGAGTTTCTTATAACGCTTCTTTTGAGGAGTTGTTAGCATAATAAAAATATCTCCTTATTTTAAATTGGTTTGATTGTCGGTTGCTTGTTTTGGTTGTGCTCTGATTCTAGCGTTTCATCGGTGTATGCTTCACCTGTCTTTGCCCACCAAATTTTCTGATTTGTTGAACCGCGATATCGTGTCTTGTTTGAGTTCAGTTTATCTACATATGGTTCACTAATTACTACATCAAGATATTGCATAATTGGTAAATGGTCTACATGTTTTTTTGTTCGACCTGTCCATAACCAAATTGTTTTATTTGGGAATCGTTCCTTAACTTCCTTACACAACTCAGTTACTTCATCAACGTTATATATTTCTAATGGATCACCACCTAAGAGACTAAGTCCATCAATATAGGAATTGGATAAATCTTTAAATAATTGTTCTTTTGCTTTTTCATCAAACAAAAGCCCATTATTACGATCCCAAGTAGATGGGGAGAAACAATTGAAACAATGTTTCTCACAGCCTGATACAAAAAGTGATACTCTAGCACCACTACCATTTGCTAGATCACAGCTTGAATAACCACTATAGTTCATATTTTAACACGTCATAATAGTTTTGCCAAGTGTTAATGAAATCTCATTAAGAATGACTTCCATACTTTCAGCTTCGTTTATTTGTAATTTCAACTGAGTAACCATATTCAGTAAGAACACGTTTAATAATATTATTCATATTATTTTCAATCATACTGTAATAGTCATAATACTCATCAGATTCTCGTTCATCCTCCGACCACTCATTATCCAATTTATAGAATTTTGAAATCGGAATTTTTAACGAATAAGCAATCAGATTAAGTTGATCGATTCCTGAATAACAATTACTACCGTTTACAAAGCATGAAGCAATAGCAGGATTATCGATCAACTTTTCATCATTCAGCCATAACTCTATTCCGTAATCATCGTAATTATGACCACAAGTTTCACAATAACTACAATCTTGCGAAAATAAAATTCTTACATGTTTCATTTTAGTTTAGTTTAGAGTATCTGATGAGGGAGTATCAGTTTTTACAAGTTCCCCAGTAGACATTCTCATATAAAGAAAACTTGATTCGTTGATTTCCTCTTCCGCAAACGCTACTGCTTCTGTCATACTATATGCAATATAACTAAGTTCTTCGTCTACAAAGACAATGAAATAATCTGTATCATTGTAATAGACATGAAAAATTACATAAGAATGCTTAACATTTTGAACATATCGCACTGGCTCATCATCACCAATAGCATCAATCAGTTCAGATACATAATCGTCATCATCTAGTTCATGTTCAACATTATCCATAATTCACCTCAAATGTAAATGTCATGTTCTACGAGATAATCCAATATTGCCGATGGAATCTCGGTAATTTTTGATCCTTTCTCATTGTTTAAAGTATACTCCATAATTTGGAGATTGTCAAGTGAGGACATTAACTCGACAGGAATATCAAGCTCAAATCCTTTTGCAATTGGAAATATATGATCTACATTATATTTTCGTCTATTATCAATAACAATTCCTGCCAATTTTAAATTACAATTTGTCAAATAATATATTCGATTGGCATATTTTCGATATTTCTCACTTTTCATTCAATTGATCAACTATACAAAACAAACTATTATTTGTATAGTTATCAATTCTGCTTTGTGCCAATTTACAATAATCAGGGTTAAGTTCAAACCCAATATATTTTCTGTTATGCTTGAGTGCCATTAATGCGGTTGTTCCACTACCCATAAACGGATCAAGAATAATATCATTTTCATTGCTCCATGACAAAATTTGATCTTCTGCCAATTTATCAGGAAACGGTGCAGGATGACCAGTTTTTGATGCACCTACAGTATATGAGAAAATGTTTGAGTGGTACTTGAACTCTTTTGTTGCTTTATATGAGATTCCATTAGGTGAACGCATAGCCTGTTTATTGTCAATTAACTTTCTACGTTCAGAACCATAGCTTTCAATTTTACCAGCATTTTTACATGGAATCAATATTGGATTAAATGTTTTTGGCTTCCCCTTACTCAGAACAAACATATACTCAAAGCATTATTCATATCGATTATGCGTAAGAGGAATATAGTTAATCTTCTGATAAATCATTGTATCGTGAAGATTAAGCCCAATTTCCTTAAAGTATAACGCTTGCTTAAATGAGGTGCCTGACTCAGTACCATTGGATGTTGAGTCTCCAACTACCCATACCATTACAGCGTTAGGTTTCATCACACGATACAGTTCTTTGGCAATTCCCTCAAAATCGAACTCATATCCTCCATAAGCTCTTAAATTATCATATGGAGGTGAAGTCACAATACAATCAATTGAATTGTGCGGTAATTCCTGAAGCAAGTCTAAGCAATTACCACACTTAATATAATTTGTTTTCATATGGTTAAAGTGTCAGATACAATCCAGTCGTTTCTTCAAATACACGGCGAACATCTTCAACATACACACAATCAAACAACTTTACTCTCTTATATCCACGAGAAGTAGATTTACCAAATTCCATAACATATGCGTCAATACCACGATCAAGATAAATTGTACAAACATTCATAGTACGATTCATCTTAAAATCAAACCGAAAATACATTGCCAAGGACTTATTGGTCGGCAGTTCTGTTTCACCAAGGTTGACATATGTTGTACCAAGCATCGCATGAAACTTTCCACGATAACCATTTAAAACACTATTAAGTTCAAGCGCGAAGTTCTGAATCTCGGACTTTGTGTATGCCATGTTATTTGTTCCTGTAAGAAGATAGAATGTGTTTACTTTTTCCTATATGAGTAGTATAACACAAACAAAAAGGAGAACAACAAAAATTTGTTCTCCTTTGAGTTAAATCAAACTGTTAAAGTTTACCTTTATTGATTCGTTCAATCAATACCGCAAGTCGTTTTTGATTAAGTTCAGTACCAACAAACCGTTTTCCATATTTGTAAGCATAAAACCCGACAAGTCCTTTGCCCATACACAAGTCACCAATACAATTAAATGGTAAATGCTTACAGACTAATTCGATGATCTTTTTTTCATTCTTTTTGTCTAGCATATTGGCAAGTTCAAACCATGCTGAATCACTTGCATAAATTACGTAGCATGGATATTTTCTTGAATAATAAAAACTTTCTAATACCCAAACAGTAGTATATCGTTTTTTACATTCCTCCTTAATGTTTTCGACATACTGCTTTCCAATTTCAACAAAAAGATTTTTTGGTTTAATTTCATCAATACACTCAAAAAAACGATCAATAAAACATTGAAAGTTACTTTTATAATCAGTTCGCTCCGCTTTAGTATAATAACCATTTAGCAAAGAAAGATTATATGGCATATCTGTAAAAATACAATCTGCCTCTTTCATAAAATCTGGCAAAGGTTCAAAAATATCATGAACTTTTACAATAGAATCATTAGGCAAATTCCAAACTGTCATAATCAATTCCTTTTTCTTCTAACTCATCAATAAAATATGGACTTTGACGATTATTTGGTCTATTTCCAATAGAACTCTGAAAATCTAAGTGTTGAACTAAACACGGACGAATGCGCCAATATTTTCGTTTTAGTTTAGTTAATGCATAAGCAATCAAACAATCAACCGCTTGTCCCTGCCATTTTTTAGGGCGTTCTTGTTTAAATTGATCATGCATACTCACAATTTGATTTGGTAAATTTGGTGGTAAGTAAATACATTGCGCCCAAAGAAAATTACTCCCACCAACATAAGAGGTTTTAAAATAAGATTTAGGTTTTTCAAAAAAATTAAAAACCTCATTTGTACCTTTTTCAGTAATGATATTTTCAATTCTATTCTTAAAATTAGAACACAATAAAATATCATCCTCTAAAATAATACCACCAGTATCATTAATTAGTCTACACGCATCAAAAAAACCATTATATGCATTTTTTGTTTTATCAACAACTACTTCTAATTCAGGAATAATACTTTTAAGTAGTAATACATTTTTTGTTCTTTCTGTAGAAAAATCTACAGTTCTTACAACGTATCTCATTATTACTCCGTCATATATACGTTTTCATCCATGTCCTTCATTTCCCATGCAGGACTATACAGCTGTTTCTTAAATAGTTCCGCAACACCTGTAATTTGCTTAAGACGATAAACTTCCTCGGCTTGCATACCAAGTTGTGTTGCAATATCATCTTCAGATACGCCCTGATCAATAAGTGCCTTAACAAGATCACCCATCATTTCAACCTGATGAACACCACGTGCACGGTTAAATTGGACTGTTGCGGCCATACGGTGTGAAATATCATGCTTAAGAACAACAATGGGAAGTTCTTTAGCCTTGAGATAATCCTTAAAGATAGTATATCGATGGAACCCGTCAATAATGATATACTTTTCCTCTTCTTCGCTCCAAATTGTAACAACTGGGAAGCACATACCATTGGCGATAATTGACTGTTCAAGCAGTTTCATATTTTCGCCACTCACACTATTGGGGTTATAGTTGTTTGCTTGAACCTTATCAATTGGAACCATGATTACATCAAAACATGGACAATTGACCTTACCCTTCTCGGTTTCTACAATAATATTCTTAAGTTCACTCATTTATTTTTTCCTATATTCATAACGAAAACCATAAGCCTGATTTGCCTTTCCTTGACAAACTTCACCAATATGGCTTAGTCTAGCGTTTTTCCATTGTGTATGTTCCCGAATCCAATTTTGTGCTTCTTTAAGTGTTTCGCACAACTGAACATCGTTTCCATTATTATTAATTATAGCACAAAATCCTTTCCAATTTGGATTATTTTTTCCTCGATATTCTTTACTACGTATACTAAGCCTTTCACGCACATTCTGTGAAATAATACCGCTGTTCCACGCATGAACCATATTTTCTGACGGCGTTACCCACTCAAGATTATCCACTGAATTGTTAAGACCGTTACCATCAATATGATTAACATGAAGCTTATTGTGTGGATTCGGAATAAACGCTTCTGCAACTAATCTATGAACAAGAAATTTGTTTGATTTGCCGTTCTTAGATAATGTTACAACATAATATTCCGCAAGTCCTTTTCCCTGTGGATGCTTGAGAAGCGAAGGTGAAAGTAATCTTCCTCTCACCTTCATGCTTCCCGATTTTCGTTTAATGGTTCTATCAACGCTACGAATCTTTCCTGTAGAACTTACCTCATAGATTGATTCGTAACCATTGATAGATTTCCATTCTTCAGCCATTATAGTACACTCATCCAATATTTGAGTCGTTCTTCACGCGGATCAAGTGCTGATTTCACAGGCAAATTGTTTTCATAATCATTAAGAATTAGCTGTCTGCACTGTTGACGTGCCACATAATTGTTATTCAGGTGCTTGCTAAATCGTTTAATAAAAATTTGCTTTTTATGCTCATCAGGATAAGTTTCAAGCAGAAAATCTCGATATGCTTTCCAGTCCACAAAATTCTTTGGTAGTTTTCGTACCTTAAGCATTTTGTCATCCTGACCATAGATATTTCCTACCATAATACCGTCAATTCGCTTTAGTAGCTTATCATATGTCTTAGGTTCAAATTCAGGCAGTTCCACAAGAGACTTAAACGACTTTTCGTGAATGAGTGAAGAAACACGCATATCTTTCATACCAAATCCTTTCATATATTGGTAATCATAAATGCGAGAATACTTTACACCATTCTCATACAGATAACGCCAAATATCCCAAAAGTTCCAGTCAAATAGTGGATAAAAATTATAAGAATTTTCTGAATATTGTCCACGTTGGGTAGCCCAATAAATGTTCTTATACGCAGGATTCTTAACAACTGCCCTCCAACGATTGGGGGACTCAACTGCTCGAAGACCAATCAAGAAAGCGGAATTGGGGTGAGCACGTTGGAAATTATCAAGCGCATCATAGAAGCCGAATCCCTTTTCCTTATCTCGAATTGTTTCATGTTCTCGATCCCATTCAGGAAACTTAATCGAATCTGGTTCCTTTGGTCTCATCCAAATCTTATGTTTTCCTGGTTCCCAGCACTTGAGCTGTCCTTCATTCATTGAAGTTGCATTGGTGAGATTAAACGGAATCTGATACCACAGCTTAATTGTATTTTCAGGATACAAATTCATCAAATATCGAACCTGCTCAACTGTAGACTCATACACAACTTCTTCATCAAGGAAAAAAATACCAACTTTACGGTCTCGTTTATGTGCCTCAACTAGTGCCATATGAGCTAGAACGGTTGAGTCCTTACCGCCTGAAATCGATACACAAATATTTTCAAATTCATCAAACAAAAATGAAATACGCTTCTGTGCGGCTTCTACCACATTACAATCAAGATAATGCTGTCTCAGCATAAAACTTCTCCAAACGATTAATCCAATCTTCTAAATCTTTCTTTTGCCAACGATCAATAGACAAATCACTTGTCGTTACAGTAAGGTCTTTTTCACGTGTTCGAGTCAACAGTGAAATAAGTTCTTGTCGTCTAATCGGAAAATCAATAATTGTATTATTTTCATCTTCCTTATATGTCGTACAATTTAACTTTTTAAATCGAAGATTACGGCATAAAAATTTATTATTTTCTGTAAATTGAGTATTATTTGATTCTTCGATAAACTCTGAAGGCATACTATTGATTATGTCAAAAATATGCTTTGCTCGAATAGTTCCTGCATGAATAGCTAGATTACGAGGAATCGTATCAGGGTCTTTCATGCCAATTTCAGAAAAACGCTTTTCCTTGTCCTTATTATATTCATCAACGTCTGTTTTGTCAACATCAATGTGAATAAACTTGGCCGTAATGTGTACAGGCTTAATAAACATCTTTGAGTTTTTAACAATTTCATACTCAAATTGTTCGCCTTTATACAACGCATTGTTGTATTGATCCATAAGAATCATTACGTCCTTTTCATCATTAATGAACGGAAGATATGAAAATACAATACGTTGAGGTGTTTGATTTAGGAAAGCATTAACGCAGTTATATTCCAATGCATAACGATTTTCTTGGATGAGAAGTTCATCTGAAATGATCAATGTTTTCTTATCAATCCATTGTAGCAAACGATAGTAATTCTTATACATGATTGCATCTTTATATGCAAGATATTCAAATGGAATATTTTCAGGAAAAGAATACTCAGTTTTGCAAGTTGGATTATAAATCACCAAAATTTTTCTTACATCATTATTCTCAATATAATGAGATACAACTTTTTGTTTATCCCAATCACCAATATAAAACATCAACTAGTCCTTTTATAGGTTTAACTATCAATCCCACTATAGCATATTACTTAACATAGTGCATGATGAGTTGTAAAAATTTGTTTCCCTTTATGATTTGTTCAAGATGATACTTGAAGTAATCAAATTTAGTTACATCGTTAACCTCTGCATAGTACTCAGTCACCTTTGAATAATGTCCAATCTCATTCTGAAAGGCACTACCATAATTTGCATTCGTAAAACAGGTATGAGCGATCGATAGTAAGTCACAATAATTAGTGGCATGTTGAATTTTTGCCAACTCATCTTTCCTCACTCTCAACTCATCAAACCACAACCTCATTATAGCATCTCCCCAACACCATTGCAAGCATAGAATAAATCCACAACACCTATCATTGTACCACATAAATTTAGATAAGTCAAGAAAACACATATAATTTTTTCTATTAAATTTTTCTATGAGTCATAAAGAAAACCTATTAAGATATCCTATTGATTAGTTTAACCTTATCATAAGTTTGATCTAAATCAAGTATTTGTTGGATTGTTCTAAAATGTGTTGTTAAAATACAACAAATAAGCACTTTACCCTATTGACAAACATTTTAGTTTGTGGTATAATTATATTCTAAAAAGAGGTTAATAAAAAATTATATAAATTCTAGAAACGAACGTAGTGAGTTTCTGTTGTTACGAATGAAATGAGTAACAACTTTGAATATTACTTGAATGTTAATTAACTTCTACTCTAAATTACTTGAAGAAAATAAACATCTACTCAACTAACGTTTCGTAGATGTTGTTACGAACGTAGTGAGTAACTGATAAACAAAACATTAAATGTTTCTTAGATGATTACTAACGGTTTATCTTCACTACGTTCAGATAAACAAAAACTTCGTTTCACTCAGTTTTAATTACTTCCTTT
>ENA-ORLU01000306-ORLU01000306.1-human-gut-metagenome-genome-assembly--contig:-NODE-306-length-51462-cov-5.813467_pt1 | contig 51462 bp, 39 predicted proteins | sample MGYA00243009_ERZ508833 | MGnify/ENA primary metagenome ERZ508833 (study PRJEB26277, sample SAMN04329763) | human gut metagenome | biome: human-associated habitat | host: Homo sapiens | place: USA...
CTGCATTTCTCTTCACCTTTCAGGTGCTGTTTTTTCAGCACTTTTTTCGATTCTATTATAGCATATTTATGCGGTTTAGGGAAGATGTGACTCATGCCAGTTTTGCGGAAGCAGGAAATTATATAATAGGGAGTGTGACAAGATTTGTTCTCTTCTTGGCTCTCCATGGGCAGCAACTGACAAAGAAGAGGAACCATACCTCGTGCAATATGGGTACTTCAGTGAGAGTACAGAGTTGGCTGAATGTAATAGAAAAATCATTACTTCAGAATCTTGGAATTCAGTGAAAATTTTTTATGATACATTAACATCTCCTAGTTCTTCACTGAGCTTTTCGAGTAATTTCATATGTTAAACATATCTTTTATATATGGTGGCAAATATAAGTAAAAACCTAAATTCCCAGGTGAATAAATTCTATATGGCAATGGACTCTCACCCTTTATAATATTCTGCTGGAAAATATTTCTGACGGTTTTAGCTTGCTGAGAAATATATCTAGATTTACCCCATATAGTTTCAATATGAAGAATTCCAGGATATTCTGGAACCGTGACTAGAGACATTGCCATATGTTTTTCTCTTTTCAGATAAGAAAGAGTATCTATTGTTGTTTGCCTGTCAAAAATATGTCTGTAAATTATGTCTACACATACTCCATTGGATGAACACATTTCTGATAGCAATGTGAAATAAGAGATATTATCTTGATTGCTTATGTTGGCAAGATTAAAACAGTCGTTAATTATTAAATCATATTGGTACTTTGTATTTCTGATAAAAGATTTCCCCTCAGCTTCAATATAATTAAAGCGTGGTTCCTGAAGAACAGTTCTAGCATGAGAGTAGTGTTTTGCCATTAGCTGTAAAACAGTATGATCATAATCGCATAATGTTACGTGTTTCACACTCGGATATTTTAAAACTTCAAAAGCTGCAAACAAAGACCCTCCGCCTAAAATCAGTACATTTTGAATGTTAGGCACAAATGCCGCCGGAAGGTGAACCAGAAGTTCGTGATATAGCGGCTGATAATTTTCAATATGCTGAATTTCTCCATTTATAATCAATATCTTTCCAAGCCATTGATGATTTAATAATTGTATATTTTGCTTAGACGAATGATAGGACTCAATGGTTGTCAAATTGCTTAACTGCAAACTAACAGGTTCATTTTCATAAAATCTCATATCAACCTCCAAATAAATAGCCACATAGTGATAATTTAATATTATCTGCTGTTATAAAAAAGCCATATACTTATGAAAACATAGCCCTCTGTGAGTGTTTTACCGTACTCACAGAGGGCTTTATTGTTTCACGCAATATTAATCTCCCCATATATCTATATAGCAATAAAGTTAATTTTCACCATCTCGTATCGACTTGAGTCATTAAATTGGAGTTTAAGAAGCAAAAAGTATCAGAATCTAATCAATTGTCTTTCCTTATGCACCTAGTTAATCTAACGTAGCTACTGAGAAATCAGCACAAACTCTGTTACTTCTATAGCTTTAATCAGCATCTTAAAATGTTTCGTTTCATCAAGAACTTTTTAAATGTCCTTTGCTTTCTCCTGGTAAGATTTCTCATGTTAAAATTGCTATTAATCTCTAAAAACCAAGTTGCTTATAACCATACAATATTATTTATAAGTTATTTTTTTCAAAAAGATTTCACCAAATAGAATAATCTATGATTTAATATATAATGAAATACAAAATAAAGGGCGATTTGGAGATAAGACAAAATGCTTCTTATATAATAACAACTTTCTTTCGCAAATTATTCCCTTTTGCGAAAGGGCAAATCGGCTGAAAAACGCAATTCTAAAGCCAAAATTCACTCAATTACTATTACAGACAGCAAATTTGAACCGTAAAATGGGCAGAACTGAAAAGAAAAATCCACCTTAAAGCCGTATTTACCGTCAAAAATGTTGTCAGAATCGGGGGTTATACAATGGCTAGACGCGGTGAGAATATCTACAAAAGAAAAGACGGTCGCTGGGAAGGACGCTATAAAAGCGGAGTTAGGGCTGACGGAACAGCAAGATACTCCTCAATATACGGGAAAACCTATGCCGAGGTCAAGGGCAAATTATCGGAGAAACGTTCTAAAACCGATGTTTCATCTATTCCAAAGAATCTGACGGTTAACAATCTTTTTTCGTTGTGGTTTGCGGACATTCGGCTAAAAGTAAAAGAATCCACTTATATGAACTATCAGATGAAATATGAAAAACACATCAGCTCATCGCTCGGAAAAACACTTTATGAAAAGCTGACGGTCGAAAAACTTAATGACTTCGTGCATTCAAAGCTGGCAAGCGGACTTTCTCCCAAATATACCGCTGATATTGCAGCGGTAATCAAATCAGCGTGCCGCTTTGCCAGGAAACGTTTTGGTTATGAGGATAAATCAACATTTATGGCAACGCCCAAAGGCAAAGCAAAAGAAAAAGAGCTGCTCGATAAAACGGAGCAGGCTCAGCTTAACAATTATCTTATTTCTAACCCGACATCATCAAATGTCGGTATTTTACTATCTGCGGCAACTGGTATCCGTATAGGTGAGCTTTGTGCGCTGAAATGGGAAAACATCAACCTTGAAAAAAGAATTCTGACCGTCAGGAACACGGTTCAGAGAATTAAGAATATTGACGGAAATACAGCCACAAAGCTGGTGGTGACTTCGCCCAAGAGCAGCTCGTCTGTTCGGGAAATCCCGCTGCCGGAGTTCATTATACCTTATTTGAGTAATCATAGAACAGGTAACAGCTGTTATCTTCTTTCGGGAACGCAAGGAATTGTAGAGCCAAGAGTAATGCAGTATCGCTTTAAGCGGATCCTTGCTGAACTTCATCTGTCGGACGTATCTTTTCATTCGCTGCGTCACCTGTTCGCCACGAACTGTATAGCAATAGGAGTTGACGTAAAGTCGCTGTCTGAAATATTAGGACACAGCAACGTACAAATCACGCTTAATCGCTATGTTCATTCATCAATGGAGCGAAAAGCCGAGTATATGAAGTCGGTTTCAGAGCTGTTCTCGGTGGCTTAAAAGATTATTTGCCGTCATTTTTCTCGTCAGGAAAACAAAAAATTCCGCTTGATTATGCGGAATACGGTCTTATTATCGCAAAAGGGAATAATTTGCGAAAGGGCTGTGTATATAGCATTCTCATGCTTGCAGGCGATTATTCTCTTTATTTGGGAGGGACATAGCCATTTACCATTCCGTCGATAACTGCTTTCCCATCAGGCGGAAGATTTCTGTACAGATCCTGCAGCTTTTGTTCAGAAATGTGAAGATTAACGCCGGAGCCGCCGACTGTCCTGTACGAAAAGCGCAGTATGTAATCTATGGATACGCTATAAAAGTTGGCAAATACCCTCAAACACATCGCAGGGAATATTCTCGCCGTTCTCATAGGCTGATATCCTCGAAAGAGAAAGGTTCAGCCTATAAGCTACCGCTGTCTGCGTCAGATTGCGGCTCTTACGCAATTCATAAAGCCTGTTAGCCCTCTCTTTCAAAACATCACCCCCTATGGTTATATTATAGCAGGGTTTAACAGGCTAAGTTCCCGTTTTTCGGGAAATGGATTTTCGTTATTCGGGAATTTTATGTAAGAAAAATGCGGCAGCTTTTTAACTACCTACTCAATGCGGCAGCTTTTTAACTGCCGCATTGAGTAGGTAGTTAAAAAGGCATATCAAATAGTGTAAACACTTGTCATTAATCTGAAGTCATTTTCACGCCACAATTATCAAGTGTGATTAACACTTTTAAAGCCATTGGTCTCACCTCCATTTATAATTATTTAGCAGTTTTAATCCCTCTACTATATACATTATTTTATAACTTATTTAAGGGACAATAAACTATAAAAGATATTATAATTTGTCACTATTCGATAACTTACAGTTTCTTTTTTTATAAATAATAACAATTCATATTAGTTGTATATCTGGTGATTTGAAAAGTTAAAAAACCAATAGTCCTCCGCAATTAATGCAGAGGGCTATCGGTTTTGGGTTCACGAATGTAAAATTGTTAATTTAAAGTGATAATATTGGACCATGCACCAAAGTAAGTTTTTCCGTTCACCTTCTTATATGGACGCACCTTGAACTGTTCGGTGTCGCCGGTAGTGTATCTCACACTGCGACTGAGTTTTCCGGAACTTACAGTTGTCAGCTTTTTAAAATTGCCTCCGTTCTCAGAATAGTATATCTGATAGCCGTCAGCGCCTGCGGACTTTTTCCAACTGAGCGTTGCACGATTCCAGCCGCCGGAGGTCTTGCCGGTCTTGGAGGTCAGTGTTGTTTTCGGCGGAACTATCTTGAATTTAAGTGTTTTTGTGCCCCTGTATTCTCCAATGCCGGTGATGGTTATGGCGGCTGTGCCTATGTTCTTATTGTTATTGTAGGTCACTGTGTAGTCCGTACCGTTCACAAGCTTTTTCTTGCCGTCCTTGACAATGACGGCAGGTTTCAGAACTTTTCCAGTGTATGCCTTGCTGGATATCTTACCAAATTTCAGTTCCGCAATATCCGGTTTTAGAAATTTTGTGGTGTACTTTTCATAGCTTCCGTCAATGTACTTTACCTGGTTTTTGATATGATAAAAGATCCTTAGTTCATCAGCGTCCCTGGCGGTTTCAGCCAGATCGTCAGAATTCTCATAAGAAGCAGCAATTATGCGGTTTCCATTATCGTCGGTATATTGTTTGACAATTGGCTCATAATCATAGCCAGTATCTTCAACAAGCGCATAAACAGAGCAGCTGTCTTCGTCCCCTGTCAGATCATACAAATACGCAGCAACTGAATATGCTGACATAGGGAGTTCAACATCTTCGTCCCGCTCAGGTGATAAGTCGCCAAAACATACAGTCATTTTCAAATTTATTCTGCTGTCATTATCGGTCTTTACCTGTTTAAATAGTTCTATTTTTTCTGCTGGAATTGAGAAAATAATGCTTGTGTAACCATCAATTATATCCGTACTTATTTCTACTGAGGGTTCGGTGAAATCAATGTCCGCAAACACTGATTCTATGGAGTTAGTTTCCACGATATCCGCCGCCGCTGAATAGATGGTTGTTGTGCTGGCGACTATGGCTGCTGCCATTATCGCTGATATTATTTTTCGTAAATCCATGGTGATTTGTCCTCCCAACTTTACAATAACATACAATTTCGATTCCTGCTAAAGTTAGAATAGCAGAAATCGAAATTGGTTATAGGTCTAATGATTAAGAAATCTTTGCAGATAAGCTAAACGTATTGTTCGTTGTACTGGTATTGGTGTTGCTTACAGCAACTGTAACTTCCTTAATATTGGTGCTCTTAAAATTCAATACCGAAAACGTATAGGAAGATGACTTGTTGGGATATACACGTAACAGGTTCGCTGTTCCACTGCTGGTGAATTTAGCTAAGGAAATTGCAATATCATTATAATTGCCATTTACGTTAAGCGTGAAATCAATTCGCTTTGTGGAACTTGTAGACTTAGTATATTTGAAATGCATTGAAGATGTTGGAACTAAGGTTTTTCCAGATATACTCATCAAATCTGTTCCCTGTACTGTAGCATTGATGTATCTAGAAGTGCCATTTGTGTAATTATTATAATGGCTAGTATCAGCGTTATATGCTTGGAAGCCAGCAAATAACTTCTTAAATGGTACGGTCGAGCTGGAACTACAATGTTCAACAGCAGAATAGATATCACCACTATTGTTAAAGGATTCATATATGCGCTTTATTGCCGCAACATCACCGTAATTCTGGCTTATATACTGAAAGAACAAAAATATACCATATCCGCCCTTTTTGTCATAAGTAGAAAAACTCTTGGTTGTGTCCTTTAGATATGAATTAGCCCTACCAGCTGCTTTATCACGATATTTGTTGTAATATCTAAGTGAAGCCCATGTGGCACTAGATTCGGTAGCCCACTTTAAGTCATTGTTGGTTTTGGTTTTATAATTTTGCTGAATTGCATGGAATATTTCGTGAGCCAGTGTTGTTTCTCTTGCGTCCGCAAGAGAAGACGAAGTCTTGTTGTATTCTATTGTAATGTATGAACCCTTTCCCGAAGGAGCAGAAGCATTTTTTACAGGAAAAGTTGCAGAATCTAATTCACTAGCAAAATAGATATGGCATTTGGTTTCACCGCTCTCATATGCAGGATCTTTAAATCCAAACTCACTAAAATATGCCTTGTCAATATTTTGAACATATGTAATTATTTTAGAGAGATCCGAGAGGCTCATATAATCAGACTCGTTAGCATTTGATTCAAAATGAATAATAAATCTTCCAACCGTTTCAGTTTTCTCATCAACATATGTAATATCATCACGAGTTTTCAAACGGTTTTCAGTTGATAGAAGGTTTTGAGCAATCTGATGGCTCAGTTCCGAATTCGGATTATCGTCACAATATGACGCAAGTTCATCATAAATAGGTGTTGCGCACTCTAATCCACTTAACCCGTTATTAGTGATTGCGGAAAGATACATTGAAACCTCTGTTTCTCTGTCTATCAGTTCCATATTGTAAAGCGCATCTACCTTTTCAATGAAGGTATAATCGGACAAATCGTAGTTTGATTCTAAATCAACTTTGAACTCGTTGGCATCGACTTTCTGCAAAATTTCAATTGAATCTAAGTTCAATAAATCTGCATAATTGATTGTGGAATCTGCATTGTCAACCTCAATATTGGTGAATATTGTATCGCCATCCCCGTTATATACAGCGATAGAATTGTCCAAGTCGAGCGCGACATCAGCAATTTGATAAATAGTAAGCGGCTCTATTGTTTCACCCGGATATAGGAAAGAACTCCCAGAACTAATACCTGTTTTTGTAGGTAAAGAATCTAAATCCACCTCAACAAGGCAATAATCTGATGGGCGGTCAAATTCGTATGTGCCATTAGAATCAGTATATACAGACGTATAGTAGTTATTTGAAAAACCAACAACTTCATCATCATACACTTCATCAATGTTTGAAGAGAGAATATTGATTTTTACACCAGCAGCCGGAGAACCATCCTCAAAGAATACCTGACCCTTTATGGTATTGCTTGTTGCATAAGCTTCAACCGGAATTGTTAACGTAGCCATGGAAAGAACAAGTGCACTTGAAATAATGCGTTTTGTTAGGTTCATAAAAAAGACCTCCTGTTTTTTGTATATGAACGATTATAGACATACAACTAAATATGCCACTCGTTCAATATAATGATTTGTGGAATGAATCAAAAATTAAACTGTTTCTTTGCTGCTGTAAACCGTGATGGTCTCAGTGTTTCCATTTTTGGTTGTCAGTGTAAACACAGATTTCAAGCGGTATGTTCCAATTGAAAGGTCAGATTTGCTGCTTGACAAAATAACAGAACGGCTATTGGACGCTTTTGACCAACTTGCACCACTGACATTGTTCCAAATGCCCGAACTACTGAGCTTCTGCAAAGTATGCTCAACAGCAATTTGTTTAATAGTATCTATTCCAGAACCATAACTTTTGCATTTAGCAACCTTTGCTGATATGGATAGTGAATTTCCCAAGCGATTACCATAAGCGTACATTGGAGCAATTTCATTAATTTTCATTTCAGAAACAGCTTTAGCAGAAACAGGAATACTTGCATTAGCACAAATCAGCAATACCGATAAAAAAGCAGTAATGTTTTTCTTCATTTTCATTGATTTTCCCTCCCCCCTTAATGAACTCGAAGTTTTTCCCTTCTATTTTATACATCTCTCAAAGAGCTCATTAGGGGACACAAAAAACTAAAAAATTATTCAAAACCACATATTTCGTTACTTTTTGCCAAATTAATTAGTTCCTCTTTGGCAAAAATGCCATCAAGCGTCAAAATGTAATTTCTACTATTCCAGATAACAATAGAGGAAATATTATCGCCAGTATCAAATTCAATGGATATTGCATCACAGCCGTTAATACTATCCTCCCAAATGGTATTATTTTCCGTGTTTATATGAGAATTAAACTTGGATTTTACTGTTTGAATGAAAATAAGTTCCTCACTATCTGCGTTTCTGTACACGATATAAACAATCTCCTCGTCTGATACAACTTCATATAATTTATACCCTTCAGGCACAACCGAAAGCGAGTATTCTTTCTCAATTGTATCTGGGCAGTCATTCAAATCAACAGCAAACAAATGCGTATTATCTCTGTAAACTGTTCCACGAAAACTGTTTGTAATATATACCACTATGCATCCTGTAGCAATTACCATAAAAACAATTACCATTACCGCAATAATGACTCGTTTCCGTAAACTCATTCTTATTTTTTCGTTTGAACTTACCATCGATAGTGGTTTTGCCTTTTTCTGATAGAGATTAAAAGCCCTTTTCATTTTTATCCTGTGTTTTATGGAAAACTTAGGAACTGGTTCGACACTTACTCTAGAAAATTCTTGATCGTAGTAACCATTGATAAGTTCTTCAATCGTGTAGGTATTACTCATGATTATCCTCCATAAAGTGTTTTATTTTTACTGTTGCTCGTGCAATTCTCTTTTTTACTGCTTCCTCTGATATCTCAAGCTGGCTTGCAATATCAGAGTACTTCATATGGAAATGTATCTTAAGATACAATGCGGTCTTGGTGGTTTCTGAAAGAGTATCAATAAATCTATATATTTCTATGCATGATAATTCACTAGATATTTTTTCGTCTAATGATACACTTTCATCAAGAATATTCTCATCTAGCTCAACCTGAGTATCCTCAATTTTAAGTTTTTTGTTCCAGATACTGAATGATATATTTCTAATCATTACGTTTATGTATGAAACCCTTTTCTCTTGTGGGATAGCAAAAAAGTTGTCTGGATTTCTGGCTATTGCCAAAAATGCCTCTTGAATTGCATCTTCTGAATCGTGAGCGTTGTGTAATTTTGAAAAGGCAATCGAATAAAAGGATTTAATATTTTTCGTATATATTTCCGACAAGGCATTTCTTTCCTCATCGGTTTTAAGAACCGCTAAAGCAGCAGAAATCATTTCTTACCCTCATTTCTTGTAAATATTTGCTTCAAGTATAACACTAATGCTCAAAAAAATCAAGATAAGAATGTATTTTATATTTACTGGAAATACTACATCTGCTATTATAACGCAATATCTTTGTTTTGTCAACGCTTTTATTGTCTTAATTTTTGCGTTGATTTATACTATAATAAATATAGTTTGAAAGGGGTGGGCTTTTTGGATATTTCAAAGAGATTAAAAGAAATAAGAAAGGCAAAAAATATAAGCGTCTATAAGCTCTCCCAGCTTTCCGGAGTATCTGAAACTCATATCAGAGATCTGGAGCGTGGTGACAGAAACCCGTCTATTGATACATTGTCCAGATTGTCCGTTCCGCTTGGTATAACGCTTCCGGAACTTCTCAACGAATCAGATAACATTTCTTATCTCAGCGTTAAGGAACAGGAACTCATTAAGTGTTTTCGTAATTTGACAGATGATAAAGCCGACGCCTTGCTTGTGTTTTTGAAAACCCTATAAACAATACGGTGAGCCGAATCCCACCGTATTTATTTTTTTCTGGGATTTTTCAGTTCAGTTTCTTTTTGTTCCTTAACCAGATTATCAATATAGTTCCCCTCAATCACACACTCATAAACGTCCGCAAGACGATTGACCCTTTTCAGCCTTGCCTGTTCCTCGGCAAGCTTGTCCTGGACTGTCCGAATATAGATCGGAAGTAATTTCAGCCTTTCCTCCAGCTCCGCAATTTCGCTCTCGGAACGAATACCATGCTTGTCAACGACTTCTTTCGCCGCAGCTAGTCTGACCTGTCCCATAGAATCCAGCCTGCGCCTGTTCTGGACATTTTCAAAGTAGAACCGGATCTGTGCAATTTCAGATTTCAGAGTGGGAGCTTCATTCGACAGCGCCTTTAATTCTTCGGTTTTCTCATCAACGCTATTTTTCAGTTCCTCGGCTTTTGCGTAAATACCATCACGGGACGTAATTCCGAACTCGCCAATCGTAGAAAGCTGCTCGACGAGCAGGTTCAGGCTCTCATCGTTACTGAACGTGTAAATCTTCTGCGGCTTTGTCTTTTTCGGAATAATTCTGAACTGCTGAACAGCGACCGTTGTATCAAGAATGACGGAACAAATTTTCTTCTCCATTTCGCTGCTGCGGCTCATGCGCTCCCTGACCTTTCTCGCATAGGTGCCGTTGAGAGAAATCCGCCGTTCAAGCATTTTCGGCAAATACTCATCTCCGAGAGATTTCAGCCGAACAAACCTTTCCGCAAAAGGAGCTTTCACCGCAATATACTTGCCGTGCTTGATTTCGTACCCACGCTCTTTCAACTTGTTTAACAGATTTTCCACAGATGTAGAGGAGTAAATCAGCCGGTCTATGTCGAGGACAATTCTGTCACGGATCGTCCCCATATTCGCAGACTGATAACGAGCAGCTATTACGTTTGCGGTCTTTACTGCATAATCGGGAATGTAGAGCATATGGCTTTCTTCGATGAACGGAATTTTTGCACGGGTCAGTCCGTCAGCAACGTATTGTAGCTTATCGTCCGAGTAAATCTCGTATGGAACGAAAGCGGCGTTGACCTGCCTGCTCAACGCCGCTAACTTCTCGTCACGCTTTGTGATTTCGCTGCGCATATAATCGTTCTGATTTTTGATAGCAGCGATTTCCGCGGAAGTGTAGGAATCATCGCTTTTCTTTTTCAGAGCATTTATGTGGTCGTTCATGGAACGTATCTCCTGCGCCGCCTGCTTTTTCCGCTTGTACTCATCAACCGACCAATGCTCCCGATGAACGTTTTTATCATCACGGTACAAACCATGCTCACGGAGTATTTTCTCCATGACTGCACGTTCGCTGTCAGACCATGCGACCCATTCCGTCAGAAACTTGTTTTCCGGAGCAAAGCCCATTTCACGCAGAGCGCCACTCATGGACACTCTTGTAGATAGCCCACGACTGCCGGTATGCGTTATCGGGACAAAATCTATATGCAGGTGCGGCGTCGCCTCGTCAAGGTGCATGACTGCATTAAAAACTTTAAGATTAGGATTACGGGTTTCAAATCCACGCATATACTCGTCGAGCATTTGCTTGGCAAGTTCGCCGTTTTCGGATCCGACGGCACAGTCGTTAATATCGCCGAACTGCACAACGATCTCCTCAAAGGTTTTCTCCTGCTTTCCTTTTCTGATATGTTCGTAGTAGTCGGGAATGATCCTGTCACGCCTTTTCATTCTGGAATTGTATTCAGCGAGAGCTTCTCCGAACAGCTCGGAATAAAATTCACGGATATTCTGCTTTTTATAGGTTATATTGTCCGGTATCCGTTCACGGACTACGTTTTTTGCAATGAAACTGCGGTTATTGTGTTCGATGATACCGTCGTCAATTCTGAAAGATACGGATAAACCGTTGTTCTGCTGTTCGTTCATATTTGTAAAACCTCCGTTTTTCTGTGAAGATGAAATTTCGGATTTTTTCAAAATCATCTTCGTATGCCGTCACCAGTTTTTATGTTGCTGTAACAAGTACAATACTCAATTGTACTTTTGGCAAACTTCGTTCTCCAAAAGTACATTTTCGTTAGGGGACGTTCACCCCTAAAACCCCCGATTTTTTCAAAATTGAAAAAATGAGCTTTCCGCTGTTTTTGCGAAAATCGCAAAATCTGAAAAAAATCGTTGAATACGAAATCTGCGAAAATCGCATTTTTGAAAAACGCTCTTTAAGTCGTTCACTCAGATTTGAAAAATCAATGCCGGTCATGTTTTCGGTTGAGCGGACGTTTTTCAGTTTTCTGTTGGAGCTTTGTGATTTTTACAAGCAGCTCGTTGAAATCTTTCACGCCGAATTCCTTTAGGATATGGTTGCGCTGCGTGAGATTATTGCTTCTGATGAATCTCCTGCCGGATTCGTCATTGTCAACGCAGGCGAATAATTGCAGACCTTTATCGGAAAGCGTTTTCAGCGAATTTGGTTTCAGACCAGCCATTGATACAAGCACGCTGTTTTGAATTTTCTGCTGATTTGCAAGCTGCCGAAAGGAGAGCAAATCTATTGCACTCTCAAAAATGTACGCCTTTGTCGGAGTGCCCAGCGTCACGGAAAAAAAGCTGTCGCTTGTTCCGGGAGCTACTCCCTTGTAACGTTTTTCGCTGTTCGTACCTTGTATTTCAGCACCAATAGAATTACCGTTTTCGTCCTTGTGGAGAAACACAGCATTCCCTCGCTTGTCCTGATACAGCAGACCATCATGAGCCAGTTCGGAAACAAGTTTGCTGTCAAGCCGCCGTGTCTGACAGAGGTAAGCGAACACTTTACGCATATTGTCTGCACGCTCCGGCAGAACCGGTTTTTTCGCTTGCGGCAGCTTTGGAACGGCTTTGCGGTAGTCGATGTATGTCATATTTGCACCGGACAGAGCTTCAACTGCGGATTTGAAATCCATTCCGATTATGTCCGTCAGGCAGTTGATCGCGTTCCTGCCGCCGTGCTTTTCTGCCTGCGAGAAACAGTACCACTCGTTGGTTTCGGTGTTTACATATAAACCGCCGTAGCCTTTAACGTGCAGCTCGTTCCTCGAAAGCTCAGTTTCAAATCCGTTCTGGGTAAAAAAATCAGCAAGGCTGGCTTGCCTTGCTTTTTCGATGAGGTCAGTATTCTGTTGTGAGTATGACATTACGTCCTCCTTTATATTATGAAGATATTGATAAAAGCGCTCCAAGAAGTTTGATTGCAATCTTCTTGGAGCGTTACACTTTTGTATTTTTGAAACCTCTTAATAAAAACTGCTAATTATTAATCGATTCATATACATTTATTGTAATGTCTTCAATATTTCTACACATTGTTTTTTACAATCATCATCTAAATTGGCAATATAATTTTTAGCCATAAATAATAGAAATTGGTTAAAGTAATCTGTATTGTATTCTAAGTCTATTGACTTGACCATTTCAGACCAAAATGGCAGTTGATAAACCATTTCTGATATGGTATATACCATAGTAGGTAAATCAACAATTCCTTTTTGAGCATTGTCTTGCTTATAAAATTCTATTTCTTCTTTAAAATTGCTAGGGCATTTTAACACATCCCAGAAAGAATCTGGTGCTATCATATTATCAGCTAATAATTCACAAACAAGCTCATGATTTACAGCTTCTATATCATTAAAACCTGTTTGTGAAAGCTTAGAATAAATATCTATAAAAAATCTAAACTTTTCTTCACTCTCCATTATTGCCATACGAGCAACAGCATTAAGATCAAGAAGTAATTCATCTGCTTTTTGCTCTATATTTTGCGAGTTGGTTAATCCAATATGAGCTATTTCATTTCGCATAACAGGGACGTCAAATGCAAAATATGGGTAATATTTCATAAATCTAATCTTACTTCTGCTTTTTAATGCTTTGTCAGCCTTTTCTACCAACGTACCAGCATTTTCTTTATAGTCATATTTGATTGAACATATGTCAAAGAAAAGCCCTTCCAGTTGAAGTATTCCTAGTGCTATAAATGATTGATAATGTCCTTGTTCATATAAACTAGCAAGGTCTAAAAAGATTTCACTTCGCTTATTCAAATGATAATTTTGAGCAATATGCTCTTTTAAATATTCCAATATTTTATTATGTTCAATTAATAGTCTGATATTGGTATAATATTGTTGGGGGGACTTTTGACGCAATAGTATATATTTCTTTTCCTTTTCAGGAATATCTAAAGGATTTTCTTCAGGAATATGTGAGATTTTTACAACAGTCGAATAATCAAAATCAGCTTCATAATAGTCTGATACTAATGAAAACATATAGCGACGTCTACTATATAAATCATTTTTATTAGTGAGCTGCATCTGTAAAGTGTCAAAATTTGTGCTTTGTAAATAATCTTTAATACCATAATTTAAAAAATTAACAATGTCGTTCTGCGCTTTTCTATTTAAGTCTGCAAAATATATTAGTTTTCGACGTCTATATTCTGATTCATTGGTTTTTGAGCTTTCTAATTGTTCGCGTTCATTGTTATATCGGGTTAATCTTTCATCAATAATTCTCAAGTCGTCTATTACTTGACACATAAGATGAATAAAATTGTTTGATATAAGTAGTTTCTCATCTTCTGATTTTTGACTCTCTTCTATTCCTAGGAAATTGAAGAGATATGTATTCACCGAAGCATTAACCTCTTGAGCAGAAGTAGTCGTATGCAATATTTTTATAAAATCCTCTATTTGGCCATTTGCATTTAGTGGTGTTTTTATAGACATTGTAATACCTCCGAATAAGTACAGTATATATAAATATAAAACGAGCTTTAATTTTGGAATATTCTATATAAAATTATATCACAACCAATAAAATTTTTCAATAAAAAAAGCAAAGCCACCATATTTTCATACAGCGGCTTTGCAAATGCCTGATTTTCGGGGAAAATCACCGTTTCTGCTTCGGGGCAGATTTAGTGATTTCCTCGGTTTGGGCAGCAGCGTCGTGTTCCTGCTCATCGTCATCGTTCATAATGACGTCCTCTGCCTTGCCGACCTCCAGTTCACGGTTGAGTTGCTCCAGCCTTGCGGACTTTTCAGCAAGCTCGGCAGCGTGTTCAAACGGCTTGCCTTTAGCAGCTACGGCTTCGGTAAGGTCAGTCTGCATACGGGCGAGCTTATCCGTCATACTGTCTAGCTTTCGTTCTAACCCTTTACTGAACAGGTTTTCAAGACGAGTGACATTTCCAATATCGCCCGAAATATCCATATCAGTGTTATAAGTCAGTTCCTTGCAGAGAGAAATCCCTGCGCTGACGTTAAATCCATTGTGAAACTTCTCGATTGCCAGTTCAAACCCGCAGAACGTTCCGATAGGCTTGTGCGAGGTCTGACTTGCTTCAGCCATGAACTTTATTGCGGCTTTCTGTAATGCTTCACCCGCAGGCTTGCGCTCAGTAAATACCTTGCCGCCGATTTCAACTCTGAAATCATCTTCGCTCGGCTGGTGCGCCGCTGCAAATTCAATGTCGCGCTTGGCAGATTCAATGTCGCGCTTGGCAGATTCAATGTTCACGGAATAATTGCGTATCATGTTTTCGCAGTGACTTATCGTATCGTCAAGGCGGTACTGCGCATTGTAGTGTTCACTTTCAAGCAGGCGCAGACGGGCGACATCGCTGTCAAGCTCGATTTTCTCCTTGATACGCTCATCACCGGTAGCAAGGGCCTGCATTTCAGAGTAGTTCAGAACAGCCTCGTCAACGTCTTCGCAGCTTCTTGCAGTAGCGTTGCCACTCATAAGCTGGGAAATGAAACGCTGCTTTGTCACGATTATGTTCATGAGATATGCGTCGAATGTGTTTTCGGTAACGTAATTGTACACGCCGACTTCACCGAAAGTGTTGCCCTGTCTGATTATTCGACCGTTCCTCTGTTCGATATCCGAGGGTTTCCAGGGTATATCAAGATTATGCAGCGCCGCCAGCTTTGTCTGAATGTTTGCACCAGTTCCCATTTTGCTTGTGCTTGCGAGAACGATACGCTTTGTGCCGGAGCGGAGCTGCGCATACATTTCGTTGCGCTGTTTCTGCGTTGCCGCGTCGCCGGCAGTGCAAATCTCATTTTCGGGAATGCCGCGCCGTGCAAGCTCCTGCTTGAGGTAATCGTACACGGAGAATTTCCCATCATCGGAATTAACGGCGATATCGCAAAAGATAGCCTGCACTCCCTTTTGAGCGGAGGTGCGGTCATATATCTCCATGATTTTGTCAATGCAGAGATTCACCTTGCTGTCGGGGTAGTTTTCAGCGTTTGGTATTACGCACCGCGCGTCCAGACCGAGCAGACGTGCTTCTCCCGTAATTTTCAGCATATTATCCTTGCTCGGATCCACGGCTCCGCTGTGAATCATTTCGGAGCGCTCAGCAAGGACCTTCATATACGCTTTCTGTTCATCGTTTGGATGTGCAACGATAGTCTGCGGCTTTCCTCCCTCCAGTTTCGGGACAGGCAAATCAAGCATATCCGGCGTCCGTATGTCTGCGAATTCCTTGAACATCTGCATGAGTTCGGGGACATTGTTGAATTTAGCAAAGCGCTTTTTCGTGCGATAGCCGTTGCCCGCAGGCTTCAGCTCTGCCTTTGAAACGATCTCACCGAAGTTGCTCGCCCAATCGTCAAACGTCTGCAATCCTGCGTTCTGGAGCAGAGAGGGACGGAGATACCTCTGCATAATGTACAGCTCCGTCATGGAGTTAGAAACAGGCGTTCCTGTGGCGAAAATTATGTTTTTCTCGCCGTAATTCTCGTTAAGATACTGCGTTTTCATGAGGATATCCTCGCTCTTTTGCGCAGGAGTAGTCTGAACACCGGACACCCTGTTCATTTTTGAAACCACAAGACCGTTCTTGTAATTGTGCGCTTCGTCAACGACAAGGCTGTCAAATCCGAGCTGTTCAAAGGTCAGGGAGGTGTCCTTAGTCTTGCCGCCGTCAAGGAGCTTCTGCAAGCGTGTTTCAAGGCGCTTTTTCTCACGCTCAAGGTCTTTTATGGAACTGCGGTTGTTTGAGCGTGTGCGGTAATCGCCGCTTAATTCGTCAATACCGCTTTGCATAGCGTCTATTTCACGCTGAATGAAATTTTTGCGGTACTCCATAGACATAGGGATTTTCTCGAACTGTTCGTAGGACATGATAACTGCGTCGTAGTCGCCGGTGCAGCACCGACCGATAAACTTCTGCCTATGGTCTTTGTCGAAATCCTTTTCGCTTGCGGTCAGGATTTTTGCCTGCGGATATAGCCGCAGCCATTCATTCGCCATCTGACCCACAAGGTGTTTCGGCACGACAACGCAAGCCTTGTTTATCAGACCGAGCCGTTTTTTCTCCATAGTCGCCGCCACCATTTCAAAGGATTTACCAGCGCCGACGCAGTGGGCAAGCAGAGTATTGCCGCCGAATTTCGCCCGCATTACGGCGTCCAGCTGATGAGGTTTCAGCCTTATGGACGGCGACATTCCGGGGAACGTCTGATGAGAGCCGTCAAATTTTCTGCCGACTATGCTGTTGAACAGATTGTTGTAGCGCTCAACATATTTCTCGCGGCGCTCCGGCTTCTCCCACAGCCAGCGCTTAAAGGCTTCTTTCATTTTCAGAGCCTTATCCTGCGCCAAATCAGTCTGCTTTTTGTTTATTTCATAATGCTCCTTTCCGTCAACATCGGTTATCTTGTCCTTGACGACGATATCCCGATTGTTGAGCAGATTTTCAAAGATCGCCTTTGCAGGCATTCTGGCTGTGCCGTAAATCTGCGTTGCAGCAGCAGAAGTATCCCAATTCTTGTTTTCGATTTTGTACTCGCCTGTTATGGTACGGCGCAGAGGTTCAAAGAAGCGAGCCTTTGCGTACTCCGTAAGGAATTTCTGATAGTCCTCAACATCTACCCATGAAACGCCGATACGCGCGGTAATATCTCCGGCTTCCAGCTTTTTCGGGAGGACTTCCGTCAGAGCCGTTACGTTGCGCTGAAAATCGGGATAGTCCTTTGCGTAAAGCTCGGCGGTGCGCAGCTTTTCACGAACATTGCCGGAAAGATATTCGGAAGTTTCCTCCCAGCCGACAAAAGGATCTTTCTCGTCAGATTTCAGCGGATTAAGGTATATCAGGTTGTCCGATTTCAGAACTTCTACAATATCCTGCGGTTCCCGCCCGCAGAGCTGTGCCATATACGGTATATCCATTTTGCCCACTGTATCAATGGAAACTTGCATAGCCTCCTGCGGAGTATCCACATGGGTGATTTCGGCGGCATATTTTACCGTGCGCTTGGTGAAGAAATCCGACTTTTCTACGGTCTTGGCTTCCTCGTCGATGATCTCCAGAGCGCAGAGGGAATTGTAATCATCGTCACGGCTGAAAACCTGCGAATTACTGCTGTCGTTTATGTAGCCGTTCTTCTTTACAAAGCTGTCGTACTGCGCGTTCAGCCTATCCTGCAAGGATTTTAGTTCCGTATCGGAGCAGTTTCTTTCCTGTGCGGAGAGCATTTCACGGAATGTGGCGCGCAGTTCGTTCAGACCCTTTATTCGCTCGGCTTTCTTGCCGGTTTCCGTTACCTCGGTCATTATGTTGTTTTCACGGAAATACATTTTTCCGTCAACCTCTGCAAAGGTGAAATTGCGGACATCTTCGACAGCAGGGATAATGCCGGCTTCCTTTTCAGTTTCCTGCGTCCGCTTTCGGATAGCGTTTGTCAGCTTTAGATTGCTTACAGCCTTTTCGAGCTGTTCGGAAAGGTCAGCTTCCTCGATAGGAACGCAGGCTGTTTCGTCTGCATTGCCGTACATGGAAAATTCCATGCCCTGTTTCATTGTGCCGAGTATCATTTCGGGGTGGTCGAGGAAGTAATTATTTACCGGAATGCCGTCATGATTTTTGCCGACATAGCACCAATCGGGAAGTTCCACCGCCATTTTCTCACGCTTTTGCAGGAAGAAAATATCCACGTTACCTCCGTGCCGGCATTCGCCTTGAAAGCGTTGTTCGGCAGACGAACAGCGCCTACAAGGTCGGCACGTTTCGCAAGGTATTCACGGACTTTCGGGTTCTGCTTATCCAGAGTACCCTTTGTTGTGACAAAAGATACAATGCCGTTCGGCGCTACCTTATCCAGCGTTTTTGCGAAAAAATAGTCGTGTATCAGGAAATTCTCCTTGTTGTACCGCTTGTCGAACACTCCGTAATTTCCGAAAGGAACGTTGCCGATAGCGGCGTCAAAATAATTGTCGGAGAATGTAGTTTCCTCATACCCCCTTATCTGAATATCCGCCGTCTGATAGAGCTGCTTTGCGATTCGTCCGGTTATGCTGTCCAGTTCAACGCCGTGCAGACGGCTTTCCTTACGCATTTCTTCGGGCATGACGCCGAAAAAGTTGCCTACGCCCATAGCAGGCTCCAAAACGTTACCTCCACTGAAACCGAGAGCCGCCAGTCCTTTATAAATGCCGTTTATGACGGTGGGCGAGGTGTAGTGCGCGTTCAGCACCGTGCTTTTTGCGGCTGTGTATTCGTCCTCTGTCAGCGTTTCTGCAAGCTCCTTATGTTCGCTCGACCAGGAACTGTTGTTCTCGTCAAACGCCTGCGACAGACCGCCCCAGCCGACGTACTTTGAAAGAACAGTCTGCTCCTCCGGAGTTGCAAGGCGGTTTTCACCCTCGATTGCTTTCAGAGTTCGGATAACGGCGATGTTGGCGGAAAATTTGGCTTTCTGACCGCCCTCGCCAAGATGTTCGTCGGTAATGGTGAAATCGTGCTTTTCAACGGGTGCTTCAACCTGGACGGGACGTGCGGCAGGGGTAGGCTCTTTAACAGGTTTGGGGCTGTTTGCACTGTATTTAGCGAGAATTTTCTTTGCGCTCTCAATCTGTTGTGGGTCGTCTGAATTATCGACAGTCCATTGTGCGCTCCGGATACGGTTGTTTATGTCCCTTTGCGTAATGTACTTTTTCTGGGATATAAGCCTGTCGATACGGGCTGCGACTTCATTCCACTTCATCTTTACAGTAGCTTCACTGCCGCCGAAGCCGCCTTTGTTCAGAACGATACCCTTTGCGTCGTGCCATGTATCATATCCGGTGCGCCCCGAACCGCCAGTGCCGTATTCGTTTTTCAGAAAATCAGCCTTTTCCTTGCTGGAATGGGGCTGATTGAAGTAGTTCTCAATCCGGAACTTGCCGCCTTGAACGCCGCTTCCGCTTAATATAAGCAGGTCTTTTTCCTCCTCCGAAATGAACATGACGGGAGAGAATTCAAAATTCTTTTCTGTTCTGAACTCCCGTCGTTCAAGCTGTAAATCTTTCAGATTTTCAAGAATTTCGTGGAGGTTGCGATGAGGAAAACGCAGAACGTCCTTATCAGTTTCGCAGCGTTTTATAAGGTCGGTCATGCCGGCGATGAACTCCGAAACTGGCTTTTCTCCCTTTAGCGCTTCAGAGATCCTTTCGGTGCTTTCCGGGAAACCGCCTATAAAAAACTCGTCCGGAATAAAGAAATCACCCTCAACGTCGCGGTTGAGATACCACAGTTTTTCAGCGAGTTTCCTGCGGGTGTAGGCTTCTGCGTCGTCGATTGTGACCTGATCCGCAAATTTGCCGTCGCCCAGCAGCTCCTCAATACGCTCCGCAGCCTGTTCCCAGGTGATTGTTTTCTGCGCGGGGCTGTTGAGCGCAGTATCTCCCAAGCCGATAGTAATGCCGTTTTCGTCATACCATGCGGTAATTCTCCGGTCGGCTGCTCCGGTTGACTGACCAAAATCTATTCCTCTGGCGTCCGTTCCGAACTCATTGCGCAGATATTCAGCATTGCTTTCAGCGCCCTTGTTAAGCTGATACTGGCTGATTATGCGCTCAAGGCTGCGCGGCTCGTTCGACCCGCAGCGGAGAACACAGTCGAACATATCCTGCGTTATGAGCGGTGAATTCGTATCAGCAGTCGTAATCGCTGTCTGTTTCCGCGGAGCGGAATTTTCCGCAGGCTCGCCGAAAAGGTTGAGCTGAACGCCTTCGGTGGAACTGTTAGAAAGTGTATCGTTCTGCGGTTCTGTGAGCCTCTGCACAGTTTCATCGGTGATTGAAACAAGGTCGCTGAACTCCAGATTACCCAGTGCAGAAATCATATCGTCAGAAAATCTGAAATTCTTCTCCTCGGCGACCTTATCGCCGTACATCGTCACTATTTTCTTATTCTCAAGGTCTGCATAAACGCTTATCCCGACTTCGGTATCTTCGTGAGTGGTGTAGGCAAGCGGAACGCGCGACAGTTCGGAAAAGTTTGCGTCCTCGCGGAATTCTCGCTGTGAATATTCGTTTATCCGGGCTTTGGCTTCTTTCAGAAAATATTCTCTGTCAAGCTGTTCGTGACGGTCGAACTCCTGCTTTGCCGCAGTAATCAGCGCATTTCCGAGGGTCTCCCAAGTGTAGGAAACCTCAAAACCGCCATTCGTACGGAAAATCATGCCGGAATCGGTTTTCTCTGATGAAATCTCAACTCTGCTGATACCGTCGGCGGGAGGATACTCAAAATTGAGATACCGCATATTCGCGTATATTCTTTTTGCAAGCTCGGTGCTTATGTCCTCGCCGTTGTGGAAACGGGTGGTCAGATCCTCAAATTCGTCGGCACTCAGACTTGCTCCCATAGTCCAGTTGGTTATGCTGCTGTATACCGGAGCATGGTCGTAATTGAACAGCTTATCGCCCAAATCGTCCATTTCATCGCTTGCAAGCTGCTTCTCCGCCAGCAGACCGATGTTGTCCGTCAACGCTCGCCGGGCTTTGCGTTCCTCGCGGGAAAGCGTGAAATCCGGAACCACGGTAAACCCAAAACTGTCAACGAAGTACGCCCTTATTGTACCATTTTTCTTCACGGCGACAATATCTCCGACCGAAAGGGAATGCCCGCGGAAATCCTGCGGGTGGTCAACATTGAAACGCTTGTAAATATCATCGAGCGTTTCGTTCTCCTGCAATCTGCCGCGATAAACACGGTCGTAATTCTCACGGTCGATATACATTCCGTGTTTTTTCAGATGTTCGCTGTTGGTAAAGTGGTAGTCACGCAGCTTTTCATCATCTTTGAGCTGATAAATCGCATACCTCGGCTCGGTAAGCGCAAACAGCTTGCTCAGGCAGTCGCTGTCATGGCTTGAAATGTCCTCGCTGTCGGTCATGAATTCTTCCGCAACGCCGTCAAAGCCCTCTGCGCCACGGTCGAGAAACTCCTGCCCACAGTTTTCGGTAAGGTATTCCATCGGGTCGTTATGCTCCATAGCGTCGAAAATATCGTCGAACGACATATAGGTGCAGACGAACTGCCCGCCTGCGTCGTTATCTGAATTGTAGCGTATCCAGGTGACGTTTTCCATTTCGTGATTGACGTAGAATTTATCCACATCATCTGGTATTTCGTCCGGTTTTTTATTCTCAATTTCGGATATTGCGTCCTTTAGCCTACCGAGAATATTTGCCGAAGCAATGGACTGCTTTTCATCTATGATTTCGCCGATACTGTGATAGGAAGCGTACAATTCGACATTGTAGGTCGATGACTCCGTTCTGCTTGCATACACGGAAACAGAAACGCTGTGCAGGCTGTCGAGGTACTTTTCATCGTTGTTCCAAATCTCGTTTGCCTGATTGAGCGCTGCGTTGAATTCCTCCACAGAATAGGGATAATTGACCTTGAACCCGACTTCCTCCGGCGAGAAATTTCTATTGTGGCTGCCGTTGACGTAAACGCAGGGATATTTGATGTTCCTCTGCTGAATTTCCGAGCGAATATCGTTGTACAGACCGTCCGAAACCAAATCCGCAACGGATTTGAGATATTCGGGATTTTCACGCATTTCCGTCAATGCTTCATTGTGGGAATTGCGGACGGCTTCGGCGGCACGGTCGGTAAAATAGGTGCGGAACTCGTCGGCGTTGTAGGAAGCCGCAGCCATTTCCAGCTCATCGGAGTAATCAAGCATAAAGTCATGCAGATTACTTGCGTCAGCAACCTTGCGGCTGTCCTCAATGCTCATGCTGCCGTCGTAAGCGTATGGATCATATTCTTCCTCGGAATTGTACGGGCGGTCTGAAAAAGGAATACCAAGTTCCGCCGCCTTGCTCCTTGCTGCCTCAAGACTGGTGAGGGATTCGTCAAGTTGGTCAGTTACCGCAGAAACGACCTCTGCACGGCAGTCATTGTCCTGCTGAAATTTGTTATACAGAGGTGCAAGCTGTTCAATGGAATATTCCGAGCTTTCACGTCCGCTGATAAGCCGTGTATAGTAGCTGTTTACGGCGCTTTCTACCTCAACATCGAAGTTCTCCCTGTCGGTGTTTTGGTGCGCGTTACGAACAAGGCTGTTATCATACAGTGCGCCTGCCGCAAGCCCAATATAAACAGAAACAGCGGGGAAAATATCCTCCGCTGATGTGCTGTTTATCCTCTGCGCTGAAGAACTATCTGCTCCATTACCTCGTGTTCCACTATGAAGCTCCGTGTTTTCTCCCAGCGCTCTATTTCGGTGAATGTCGTTTTCGGGCGAGGATTCTTCTCTGCGTACTGCTTCCGCAGAAGTTCCCACATCTCCCATGCTTCCTTGTCTATCTGACGGGGAATCAGTTCCCATTTCAGGCGACCCTCCAGCGACGGAATCTCCTCCGGATAATTCTCCGTCATGAATTTCTGCCACGCCTTGCCCCAGCGGTCTATCGGTTCGCTCAGGAGCTGCTGTTCCTCGTCCGTCAGACCCAGCTCCACCTGCTCCAGATACACGAACGTTTCCGGATCCAGCTTGTACGTTCTGCCGTTCTCCGTCTTGATTTCGGGATAGTACATCTTGTCCTCTGCGCACCAAATCTGTCTTACCTCTGCCATTGTCGATACTCCTTTCAGCAATAAGTGAATTTATAGTTTTCTCCATTGATAACAGTGCCGGTCTTGCCGCGATCTGAACGTATTCCGTCAGCTTTTCGGCCTCTGCCTTGCTGTGAACAAGGTCGAATGCGGATAAATCCATAGGATTGTTCTTGTAGTCGAACCTGCCGCCAAGCTCGCACCGAGCCGTTATGAAATACTGCGTTATGGATACGAAAGACTTTTCAAATGCAGCTCTGTCAGTTTCAGAGATATTCAGCGCCTTTATCGCATTTTCGAGATTGTCAGCCGCAGCCGTTCTGCCGATAGCGTTCACGCAGCCGGACATGGACTTGTATTCCTTACCCTCTGCCTTTGAAAACGCAGCGATGAACTCCTGCGCCGTCTGCTTGTCGAGCGTCCACTGATAGGGCGGTCTGCCGCCGGCAGTCTGGGAAATATCGAAATAATGTTTCAGCCCGCTGCCGTCCAGGACGGCTATGCTGTTCGTCCCACGCTGTACCTGACGTCCGAATCTCTGCCAGGTATCATAGTCGGCAACCATTGTGGCTTTCGGATTTGTTGCGAACATCGTCATGGTCTGCGCTGTCGGCATTTTGAAGAACCTGCCTGCGAATTTCAGATACTCCGCAAAGGTTTCCTTGTTTTGGTAGAGCTGTTCAGTAATGCTTTCGTACCTCTCACGAACTTCATCTATTCGTGCCATATTTCCTCCTCAATTTAAGTTTATCACATTAAAGCATAAAAGTCAATATCTTAATGCAGAAAATTTGCGGTCAAACAGGACTGAATTCGATACAGTTTTGCTGTTTGACCGCAATCGGGTATTATCTCTTATACTTTGGGGCAGAATTAGTTTGTTTTTCGGGGTTGAGAGTTTTCACAAGCTGGTTCTTAATATCCGTTACCTTCGGCATATCCGCCTTATTCACGGAAATGGTAGTAGTACCCTCGACCTTTGCCTGATACTTAACTCCAGCCTTGTCCAGTTCAGTCATGAGCTTCTCTGCGAACTTGTTGTTCTGCTTCGGGAGGTGCGCAATGCTGTCCTTGTCGCCGAGTTCCGCATACTTTACTCCCTTGTATTCGGTCTTGCCGAGGGACTGATAACTTCTGAGAACTGCATTGCTGAGCTTTTCGTGGAAATCCTTTGTGATAGGCAGAGCATACTGCGCATAGTCGCCGGTCTGCGTCTGATAGGACGGCATTGATACAAACGGCTTGTTTTCGCTGCCCGTCATCACCTTAACGTCCTTTACCACAAAACAGCCGTCTATTGTGACCTGTCCCGCAGCTTTAAGATTGTTATTATCCACGGGTCTTAACTGGACGTTCACGGAAGATCTGGACTGTTCGGCAGCGGGGACTTCGGTTTTAAGCGTTTTTTCGGGAGAACTCATGAGCTGCTCGTAGCTTTTCAGAACAGCATTATTGAGCGCCGTCCTCGCTTCTGCGGTAATGGGAAAGGCTACATCTGCGTAATCTCTGCCCATCTTCTTGCTGGGCATAGCGACAAATGCACCCTTTTCGCCCTCCACGACCTTTACGCCCCGGACTGCCAGCTCGCCGTTGACTACCACGTTTGCGATAGCCTTGACATTGCCGCCGTTCTCGATTTTTGAAATTGACGATACGTCGAAAGAAGTCTTGTGTTCCATTGTTGTTCCTCCTGTCAGGTTGTACTGAGAATGATCCGCCGCCCATGTTTCAAACGGCATGAGAACAGGCTCGCCGAATTTGCCGTCGCTTTTCTGCGGATAATGATTTACCATTTCAAATCCGATTTCCTTGGCCGCCTGACTTATGATGGCAAGCGCCTCCTTGCTTTCGTAAATAGAACTGCTGCGGGTGAAATCCTCCACAAGGACATTTTTGTTGTCCCGTACATGAAGAATGTCCGCTGCCGCATTTTCTCTTTCAATGCCCATCGTGAGCCTTGCGGACGGCTTTTTATCCCAATTTAACGCCTTTTCAGCGTTGTAGGGCTTTTCGCGCAGCTCATTGAAACGCTTCTGCGCTTCGGCAAAGGTATCGTAATACTCGATAGGTGTGGGGCGGTCGTACTCACGGGGCATTGCCCATGTGCGCAAATCTGGTATGATGTACACTTTCCACGGCTTGTTGTTTTCTTCTGCCATATTAATTCCTTTCTGCGAAAATCCTGCACGGATAAGGATAACCGCCGTTTACGTTGTCTGAACGCTCCCAATAGCCGTATCCGCTGGATTTTGCATTGAGAACGGAGAGAACTCCCTCGACCGTAAGTCCTGTATCTGCGGGAACGGACAGTATCATCGTCTTTGCGGAGGAACGCGTTCTCTTGCCGATTACGGGGTAATTGTTGGCGTTGTCCACTATGCAGTAAAGTATCTTGTGACCGTTCTCGTTTCCGTCAGCGCCGGCGATGCCGCCGTTGTTCGTACCGTTAAGGTAGATGTTCGCAGCATAGCAGCTCTTGATGTACGCCGAAACATTATGAGCCGTTGCAGTACCTACAATACCGCCGCTGTTTTCGGCAGTTGACGTGAACGTCCGCACGCCGCAGCCGATTATACTGCCTCCTGCATAGTGCGGCTTTTCTCCACTGTTGAACAGCTCCACGCCGTAAGCAGTCCCGGCAATTCCGCCTGCGCAAACAGCCGAGCCGCTGACGGTAATGTTGTTTGCGATACAGCCTGTCACCGTGCAGGCATTGCCAACGATACCGCCGCTGTTCCTGCCGCCGCTGAACGTTATGCCGTCCGCCATACAGTCCGAAATATTGCCGCCAAAACCGCATATTCCACCGATATTTTCAGCGCCGTCAGCCGTGATTTTGCTGTTCAGAACTTTACAGCCGATTATCCGTGTATTTCCGGTGGAGAAATATTCGTCAGTGTCGGTCGAGGGGTAAGCGTAGGATACGATTTCGTTGCAGATTACTCCGAGATTTTTATTGTTTCCTGCTTTGATATTTGCGCCGTCAACTACAACATTCTGTATAGTTCCTGCAACAATAGTGCCAAATAAACCGACGTTGCCGGAAATATTCTTGATAGAATGACTCTGCCCATCGTACACAAAATAATCGTAGGATTTGTTTTCGTAACCGCGGGTGATTTTCTTCGTGCTGATAGGATTTCTGTCCGTATTCCTCGGAAACGCAATATCCGCGGTCTGTACGAAATATCCCTTTGCGCCCTGTTCGGAAAGCCGCAGGAGCTGGTCGTAATAGCTGATGATATACGGATTTTCAGCCGTTCCCTTACCGCCACCGTATTCGTTCAGCACACGGTAGAGCTTGGTGCTTTTGCTGAACTTACTTTCAACGCCGCCGTAATATTCGATCGTGCCGAAATCTCCGTTCTGCTTTTTGGTAGAGTAGCCGTATGTGCAGCCGGTTTGCTTTTGTTGCGCGGCGTCCGTGCCGCGCTTTGGGCAAACGGCGTCAAGCTCCGTCTTGGCGCCGAAAACGCTGTTGTAAATATCGTTTTTATCGTCAACCACGGGCAGAGTGAGCTTCGCATAACCAGTCATATCCAACGGCATTTTGTATTCGATATCGGCTTTGTTGAGATAGCTTTGGTCAACGGAAATTGTGATATATTCAGCACTCTGCCACTTTGCATAAAGGTCGCAGTCCTCGGAAACATCGAAATTCTCCACACGGACGGGAGAGTTTTCAAAGTACCAGCCGGAAACTATCTCGCCGTCCTTTGTCACGCCGAAATCATCGAGCATATCCAGCGTTGAGCCGATTTCGGCTTCAATGACCTGCACCTTATCGTCATAGTGCAGAGTGACTTTCGCTGTCGGCGGTTTCTTGCTCCACACAGCGTATAGGGTGAGATTTTCCGCAGGCATGGTAAGGCTCTTTAACGCAGATTTAGCATTATCTGTTTTCGCCCAGCCTGTCAGGAAAAGTCCCTCACGGTATATTGAAACGTCTTTCGGCAGAGGAACGTTGTCGCCGTATCTGACCTCCGCCCGTGAGAGCTGACCCGTGCCGCCGTTAGAATTGTAATTTACGGTGAATGTGTCCGGTTCCCAGACGGCGAACATCTTTACATTTTCATACGGCATTTTGTAGTCATAAAGGGGATACGCAATGTCCGTATTGTCTGAAAAGCCAAGCAGCTTGTAGCCTTTCCGGGATATGGATTTTGACGCGCTTTCGGCAGAGGGAAGAACGACATACTGTCCGGCTTCTGCCGAAATGCTTTCAAGAGTACCCTCGCCGCCGTTCATGTAGAACGTAATAGTGTATACTCCGCTTTCGCCGGAATTTGAGGACGAACTGTAACCGCTGTCGGTGTAGCCGCTTTCGGCAGTTTCCGCAGGCGGCGCTGTATCGGTAGTTTCAGAAACAGGCTCGTCCGCTTCGCCCTGTTCGGAGGATTCCGCAGGGGAAATTTCCGTTTCTGCGGTGGTGGTTTCCTCGGTCGGGGTATCTGTTTCTGCGGTTTCCGCAGCGGCGGAAGTTTCAGTTGTTTCAGCGGGAGTATCATTTTTATCGCCGCCGGATAAAGCTGAAACCGCAATAAGAATGACCGTCGCGACAGCGATACCGCCTATGATTAAGTAGGTCGTGAAATTCTTCTTTCCCTTGCTTTTTGCGGATTTGCCCGTTGAAATGGAGTAGGTGTTTGCGTCGATTACAGCGAGCTTTCCCTCCGTTTCAAGCTGGGCGAATTTTTCGGAATTCAAGCCGTCTGCGATAGGCTCGTCCGTCTGGTACTGCGTGTAGGTGCAATCTACAAGCGCTGTTTTGGTGCGCTTCACGAAAGCCTTGTATTCCACCGTCTGCGTTATCATCTTTTCCTCAAAGGGAACGCCGTTTTCATCTGCATTCTGTTCGGGGATAATGAACACGGTTTCGGCTTCATCGTCAAAGCTTGAGATGTCAGCTTTGAAAAAGTACATTATTTTCCACCTTTCTTTCTGAAATTGATATTGACAAAGTATTCTTTTTGATGTACAATATAAGTACAGAGTAAGTATAATAGTGCTGAAGGAGATGATTTTATGGCAACAACAAGTGTTACTATGCGTGTGGACTGCGAAGATAAGGCAAAGGCTGAACAGATTTTTAATGCGCTGGGACTGAATATGTCAACGGCATTCAATATGTTCATCAAGCAGACTATCCGCTGCGACGGAATTCCGTTTGAGGTCACACTTCACAACAGAGCTGACGATTATTTCTACAGCCCTGCGAATATGGCTCACATCAACCGTTCCATCGCTCAACTCAATGCAGGAAAGGTTTCCAAGCACGAACTTGTCGAGGTAGAGGACGATGATTAAACTCTGGACTGACGAGGCTTGGGCGGATTACCTTTACTGGCAGGGCGAGGACAGAAAAACTCTGAAACGCATTAACCTGCTCATCAAGGATATAGAGCGTGACCCTTTTGACGGAATAGGAAAAGCCGAACCGCTGAAACACAACTTGAGTGGCTACTGGAGCCGCAGAATCGACGATACTAACCGGCTTGTCTACAAGGTCGAGGACGGTCAGCTTTATATTATTTCCTGCCGTTATCACTACGAATAATGAAAATCTCCGCTTCATCGCAAGCGGAGATTACCTTTTCGTCTTGTCCTCAAAACGCATTGTAAAGCCGATTTTGGCGTTTCCGTTCTTGTCGGTTCTGTCTGCAAAAGAAACGACAGCATTGTATGTGTTTCCGGTTTTCTCGGATTTGAAACCGCTGACCTTGACTTCTCCGTGCGACAGCAGATTTTTCATCATGGGTTCTGTCAGCTTTTTGCCCTTAGATGTGAAGAAATAATCGTCCTCGTAAACACGGAAAATGCAGTCCTTGGGAGCCTTTTCGCAGTAGAATATACCCGTATTGTCCCGAACGAATTTATATACATTGCCGCCGCATTTCGGGCATTTACCGACCGGAATTCTCTGTACAGTTCTCGGCTCAGCGACGGGAGTATGCGCCCTGTGCTTTTCGGCTTCAATGATAGCCTTGATTTTCTCCGTAATGCTGCTGATTACCTCATCGGCGCTGGCGGTGCCGTTCTCTATTGTGGCAAGCTGTAATTCCATTGCGGCGGTCATTTCGACGGACTTAACTTCGGAAGGGACGAAATTTATCATCTTTATTCCCATTTCAGTCGCGGAAATAACCTTGTTCTTGCGCTCCGCATAGCCGTCCGCGAGTATCTTTTCGATGATCGCTGCCCTTGTTGCGGGGGTACCTAACCCTCTTTCGGAAACATATCCGGAAAGTTCCTTGTCCTCTATGCGGCGGTCGATATTCTCCATCGCCTTTAAGAGAGTGCTTTCCGTGTAGCGCTTCGGCGGCTTGGTTTCGCCCTCTGTAATAAAAATATCTTCCGCATAAAATGTATCGTTTTCGGAACAGTTTATTTCCGGCGGTATCTCGACATCATCGGGGCAAAGCGCTTTCCAGCCGAGGTTGACAGGCTTTTTCTGTTTCAGCTTAAATGTTTCGCCGCAAATATCAAAGACGTACTCAATATCCATGTATTCGTACTGCGCCGAAAGGGCTTCCAGTAGCCTGCGGATAACCAGATGTAAAATCTGCTTTTCGTCAGAGGTCAGCTCCATATTCACAGCATTCCTGATATTCTCGGTGGGAATAATCGCATGGTGGTCGGACACCTTTGCGTTGTTGATTATTCTGCCGTCGATGTTCAGCCTGTTTGACAGAAGAACGTTTACCGCCTTTTCCTCGAAAGCACGGAGCATTTCGACTCGTCCGGGGAGGATTTCTGCCATATCGTCCGTCAGATAGCTGCTGTCCGTTCTCGGATAGGTGAGCAGTTTCTTTTCGTAAAGGCTCTGCATAACGGAGAGCGTTCTCGCCGCTGAAAATCCCAGCTCATCGTTTGCGGCTATCTGCAAAGAGGTGAGCGAGAACAGCAGAGGGCGGTTCTCCTTTTTCTTCTGTGAGGTTATGCTCTTTACCGTAGCCGGCTGACCTTTGCACATTTCAAGTATTTTTTCAGCGGCGATTCTTTCGGAAAGGCAGTCTGCATCGTCGTCAAACCATTCAGCGCCGTTTGAGAGTTTCACCTTATAAAAAGGACGCTTCACGAATTTGCTTATCTCGTTTTCGCGCTGAACAAGCATATTCAGTACAGCCGTTCTGACGCGCCGATAGAGCATTTTGCGCCGAAATAACTTGTGTAGAGCCGCGTCAGATTTATGCCCCACAGCCAGTCTATCTTGCTGCGGGTAAAACCTGCGGAATAGAGGTTATCGTATTCGCTTGCCGGTTTAAGGTCAGCGAACCCGGCACGGATACTCGCTTCCGTCATGGAGGAGATCCACAGACGGCGCACCGGCTTTGTACAGCCGATGTAGTCGTATATGTATCTGAAAATGCACTCGCCCTCACGTCCGGCGTCCGTTGCTTCGATAATCTCGTCGATTTTGGAACTGTTCATCTGCCGGGCAAGCGTTTTCAGGACTGAAACCGCATTCTCTATCGGGACGAACTGAAAATCCGGCATAATAGGCAGGTCGGAGAGCGACCACTTCTTGTACCCCTCATTATATTCGTCAGGCTGTTTCAGCCGGACAAGGTGTCCTCTCGCCGATGTGACTATGTATCCGTTGCCGCAAAGCGCTCCGTCGGCGGTCTTTTGCGCTGCGCCGAGAACGGCGGCAATATCACGCATTACCGACGGTTTTTCCGCTACTACCAGTTTCATTTTTGTTTTCCTCCTGTTCGATTGTGCTATTTATAGCACCGTTTTCTTTGCTGTCCGCAGCGCTGTTTTCATTATCGAAAATACCCGTGCTGACAGCTTCAATGACTGTTCCAATGCCGATACCCTTGTCTTTCAGCATACTGAAAAGCCGCTGTGCTTCCAGCTCAAAGATGTTCTTTGAAAGAGCGTCAATATCCGCTTTCAGAGCAGCGGCGGCAGTTTTCTTCTTTTCAATCACCGCCGTTATTTCGTCAAGCTTCTTTTTCTTGACCTCAACCTTTTCGGAATAGGCGGCGATTTTCTCGTCTGTATTCAAGCTACAATCTCCTTTGCTTCCGTTTCTCACGGATTTTGTGAATAACGTATGCGCCTGTCACGGCGACGAGCAGTCCTATGTCAACAAAGCTGATGTGGAACTGCGGACGGTCAGTCGGTTCGGCTCCCTCTGCCGTATCGGGCGGCATATCAAAGATATTCGCCTTTATGATAAAAAACAAAAACGTCAGCAGCACGACTGCAATAATGCAGATGAATATGCGCTGTTTAACGCTTTTGCCCACAAATGAATTGTACAGTTTCTTAATTGATACCACCCTCCCAATAATCAAGCATACTCTGTATTATCGCCTTTGACGCCTGATACCTTGCCTTTTCGTTATCCGTGAAATCATAGATTTCGGGATAATCTTCATTGTAATAATCCTTGACCGTATAGAGCTTGACGGTCAGCTTGGTGTGATTGATAGGACAGTACGGGTGTCCTTTGCAATAATAATGCTTGTGACCGTCATCGTCCGTGTAATAGGCACAGCGGTCGGATTTGTATTTCGTCTTGCAGTTCTCGCCGGGGCAAGCCACGGGCGAGGTTTCGACTGCTGTCTTGTAGACGAACGTATCACCCCAGCGGCAGGAGTTCTGATTGACGGTTTTCATGAACTCCTCGAAATCCTCGCGTTTGAAATCGAAGTCGTATATTTCGCCGTCTGAAACTCCGTCAGCCTGCTGTTTCTCCCTCGTCATAAGTACGAAAAGCAGGGACATATAATCTGCGTAATCGTCCGTGCCAAAAGCGTCTATCCACGAATTTATAGTCCTGTCAGCGCCTTTGGCGGGGTAGAAAGTGTTGTTGTGGCTCTTGTCGATGTACTGGATTATTTTTCTGGGAGCAGTAGTATCTCCGTCGCAAAATCCCGTCACCGTGTCTTTCAGAGCGTCTTTCGCCTGTTTTTCCATGACGTCCTTTGCCTGTTCGATGAACTCCTTGTAACCCTCGTAGATTTGTTCGGGGGTCTGATTACTGTTATCATCGACAAGCCATGCACCGCCGCCGGCGACAGAACCGCCTGCGCCACCTATCATTTCGGCAAAGCACAAACAGATAACCAGAACTATCAGTATCACGCCGATAATGATAAGGCTGTACGGCATTGTGGACGAAATAAACGACGCTATCTTAGATAGCGCCCCGGCAATCGCTTTGCCTGCCGCCTGTGTCGCTTTCTGCGCAGCTTTAGCGGCTGTCTTGGCGGTTTGAGCAGCAGCCTTTCCGGCTTTGGCAGCACCTTTCTTCACGGCTCGCTTGGCGAGGAATTTGGCTTCTGCCGTGATGTTGTGATTTACGCGTTTCCGCAGCTTTCGCCGTAATTCCGCAGAGGTGGGCTTGTGGATTTTCCGGTAAACTCTCTTGGTGATTTTAGCGCCGTTCTTTGCTGTTTTCACTCCGGCATTTGCGGCGGTTTTAATTCCGCTGGCGCCGTGGTCGTATATCTGAACGCCGAGTTTCGCGGCTTTAACGCCGTTATCGTCGGATTTTTCAGCCTGAGCCACAAAGCCCTTTTTCAGCACCTCCGCAGGCTTTGCTGCAATGTTAGCGGCAGTTTTCACTGCGGAGGAAAGTCTGCGGTACTTTGAAATATTCACCTTTGCCGGAGCAACGCCGCCCATGGCAATGGAAATAAGCTCGGATTTTTTTCGGAAAATCTTTTTCTGCTGTCTGTTAAAGGATTTGAGCAGTTTCAGACGGGATTTATCAATCTTTTTCCGCTTTATTTTCCGCAGCTTTTTGTTCTGCTGCTGGCTGTAAATCACACGCTCTTTCCGCTTGGTAAGCGTTCCGTTAGCAACCGTGCCGTTTTTCAGAACTTTATATTTCTTGTTTTTTGGCTGGTGAGGTGACAGTTTATACTGCTTCGGCGGTCGGAACGGAATGGGGTTAATTTTCTCGGAAGAACCGGAAGTTTTAATTTCGGTTTTTGGACTGCCAACTGATGTTGCAGATTTTGAAAGCGGGATTTTGCGGTCAGCAGCTTTGCCGCTGGCGTGTTCCTTGCGTTCGGCAAACTGCCGCCGTTCGGTTGGCACCGATCCACTGTGGTGCGGCATAGGCTCATCTTTTTCAGAACGGCGTACTGTTCTTTCAGTTTTGCCCCAAAGCTCTTTTTCGGTCTTTTTGGACAGTTCGGTTTTCTGGGATACGCTGTGTTCAATAGAACGGTCGTTCACAGAATGAGCCTTTACGCCGCCTTTTTCGGTAATGACTTTCAAATATATCACCCCTATACTATCTGAGCATTACTCACCGAATTTCGTAGTCATCAGCTTATACAGCTTCGTATCCGTAGGAAAATCGTCCTTGAAAGGCAGAGAGCCGTTAAGTCCGCAGTAAATCAGACCGGAGCCTGCCGGCGCGCCGGTAACGAAACTCATCATGTTTTCGGGTATTTTCAGAAGATGCGACAGCTTGTCACGGTCGCTCGCCGCCTGATTGAGCATGAGGATAAACTCCGAATTTGAAAGCATGGAGCGCGCCGTATCGGATTTCAACAAATCCTCGACGTTCTGTGTAATTCCGGTCGGAATGCCGCCCCATTTTCTTGCGCGCTTGTACAGCTCAAACAGGAAGTTGGCGCTTTCCTCATTGCGGAACAGCAGATATATCTCGTCTATGTAAATGCGGGTGCGGATACCGCGCTCACGGTTGCGGACGATTTTGTCCCAAAGGTTTTCAAGCACTACCATCATGCCGAGAGGTTTGAGCTGCTTGCCCAGATCCTTGATGTCGTACACGACAACACGGTTATTGACGTCCACGTTGGACGGGTAGGAAAATGTTTTCATAGAGCCGTTTACATACAGCTCAAGCGACATATACAGCGGCTTTGCTTCCTCCGAGGTCTGTTTTGACAGAATATCGTAATAATCCTTGAGCGTAGGCATTTCCGTTGTTTTGCCGAGCAGGAAATCGCGGTAGACCTCATGCAGACAGTTGTCGATGATAGTTTTCTGTTCGGGAGAAATGCCCTGTTTTCCCATGATGGTTTCAAAGAACGACAGGAAAAAGTCGTACTTGGAGCTTACGACATCTTCACCCTTGTTGTATTCCTCGAGCGAGATTTCAAGCGGGTTAAGGTGTGTATCGCTGCTTTCGGAGATGTAGAGAAGTTCGCCGCCGAGCGCTCTGACGAGATTCGTGTATTCACGTTCCGGATCCACGATTATTATTTCATCATCGGTCGCAAGGAACACATTCACCATTTCCCGCTTTGCGCTGAACGACTTGCCGGAGCCGGGGCAGCCGAGAATAAATCCGTTGGCGTTTATAAGACTTGCACGGTTGAAGATGATCAGATTGTTGGTGGTCTGATTCAATCCGTAGTAAACGCCGCCTTTCTGCGACAGCTCCTTTGAATTAAACGGCATGAATACGCAGGCGCTCTCCGTTGTGAGAGTGCGGCGCACCTTTAAGCGGCAGTTTCCCAGCGGCAGACAGCTTGCCATTGCGTCCTCCTGCTGAAAGTTGGCTCTGGAGGTAGTGCAGACGTGCTTACGGAACACGGCTTCGATTTTATCCGTGTTGTTATCCAGTTCGTCAAAGCTGGTTCCCGTCACCATTACCACCAGATTCAGCAGGAACATCTTCTGATTTTTGCTCTGCAAATCGTTCAGCAGTTCTTCGGCTTCCGCAAGGGACTGTTTCAGGTCGTCCGAAATCACGTCAGAGTAAACGCCGTGCTGCGACGCCTTTTTCTCTTTCTGCATTTTGTTGGAGCGCATTGCGGTGAGCTGCCGCTTTACGACCTTTATAGCTTCGCTCGGCTCAACAGGGGCGATGTTCACCGTTACCACTATCGGCAGCGAGGTTTCGCAGAGGTCTTTCAGCATATCGTCCACCAGCGAGGACGGCAGATGTTTCAGATAGACCATTCGCGCGAATTTGTCGTTGTACATGAAATAGTCTTTCTTGAACTCAAAGTAATCGGGGCAGCACAGCGATTTTTCCGCGCCGCGCAGGAACTCCGAACTGCTTATCGGGCGTATCTCCTGATTAACGCCGCGGAAAATTTCTGCAATAATGCGGATACGCTCGTTGGCTTTCAATTTTTCGATGTTGCTGCCGATTTTCTGAAAACAGCTCCGCATATACAGTTCCTTTGCGGCGAGTTTCTGCTGCGCCAGTTCCAGAGTAGCCGCCGTGACTGTCACCGTGAAATACTTCTTTGTGGTAATGCCGTTCTGACCCTGCTGCATTTTATCCAAAAGCATTTCGTTGTACTCGTCGCGGTATTCGTCAAAGCCGTCGCCGGCGTGCTTCAGAAGTATCTGACTTGAAAACTCTTTCTGATTGATAACGTTGTTGTGGAGCGTTATCTGGATATCGTCAGAGGTATCAAAGCTGTTGAGCAGGTCGCCATATGCGAGGAAAATACGCTCCTGCTCGGCTGCGTCCGCAGCGTCGTAGGTCACATCTGAAAAAGAATAAGTGACGGAATAGCGGTTCTTCTCTACCTCAAAAATGTACTTGCCGTGAACGTGTTCGTAAGGAATGGTGTCCTGTACGGTACGGGCGACTTTCCGGACAGCCTTTTCCTTTGTCTTTTTAGGCTTCTTCTGCTTCGCAAGGCGAACCTTGTCCAAGTCCTTTGCCGAGCTTTCGGTAGTGCCGATCTTTGAAGAAAACATACTCATTTCTTCTTTCTCTCCTTTCGGATTTTATTTGTCTGCTCTGCGATCTGATGAGCAATCTCGTCCTCTGATATTTCATTACGGCAGTCCCAGAAAACGGGAAGTTCCTCATACTTGCGTTTCTGCGGCTCGACCCATTTCTGTCTGTACAGCAAAGTCAGAAATTTCTCAAACGGCATACCGTCATATCTGAAAAAGCCAAATGCGAATATCGGTACGGCTATCATGATAACCAGCCAGCCGACAACATCATCTCCGAGGAAGTCCTTTCCAAAGATGTACAGCGGAACGCAGACGGCGAGAGCCGCCACAGCGCATACGCACTGCCTTATCGTCAGCCCGAACAGAATTTTCTCCTTGTATTCGGTGATTTCTTTTGGTATCTTTATTTCTATCAAATTATCTTCCTCCTCACGATGAGCCGACTTTCCGCTTTGCCCATGCGCCGGAACTCATTACTCCGATACCAAGCGTCAGCGTTGTTATCAGTCCCATTATTCCGTCAAGGGCAAGGTTATAGCTGCCTATGCGACCGGCTATGAGCGCATTGTTCACGGCGGCGTAGGCGATGAACATTATCGCAAGAACTATTGATTGCAGCGTTACTGCGGCGTAGGATTTCAGAAATCCCTTGCCGATATCTGATAAACCGTCGCAGGCGAACGTTGACAGCGGAACGGGCGCGATCATCGTGTAGACCGTCAGCTCAAACAGTCGGGCGATTACCACAACATTGGCTATAATCATAATGATTTTCATGATAAGCCCCTGTATGGAAATCTGCATATTGAGAATCAACGGCTGGAAATTGAGAAACCCTGCGTCCGTATTGTTGATGATTTGCGACGCCTGCGAAGAAGATACGAAATACTGGGCTGCGACCTGCCAGTCGCTTGTGTCGATGAAAGAATACTGCGTTATGGTTCCGCTGATTTCATTCACAAAGCTGTTAAAGCCATTGTAAATCACGTCGTAAAGAACTCGGAATTATCCACGCAGACCTTTGCAACGACCATTTTCAGAAACAGCATCATGACGTTTTCCCATGTCACCCACTGAAAATGCAGCGTTTTCGTGAAGAAATCTATAAGGAAGAACATCACGCACAATGTGAGCGATGTAGCCTTTATAGCGGATACCAAATCCGGAACGGTGCTTGTGGCAGATTGCAGAAGGCTGTCGTTCGTCAGCAGCTCTATCAGCATTGAGAATAAGCTGTTAAGTTCCATCACAATACCCTTGATAGTATCAAGGCATTGTCCATATCCCCACATAATTAATTCACCTCGTTTCTGCATACGGAAAACAGCGGCAAACAAGCCGCCTGCCGCTGTTCCGTCTATTTTTTGCTTGTTTACCCGGTAATTCCGAACAGGTCAAGCGAAAGCGTGAGCGCAAACACCACAAATCCCGACGCCAGCGTCATAAGTCCACGGGTCTTTGCTTCTGCGTCGTCGTTCTTGATTGCGAGGGCGAACATAATGCCGCCGACAAAGGCGACTACCAGACCGATACGTCCGATCCACGTCGCGAAGAACCCGATAACGCTGTTGAAAGCCGCCTCGCCGTCAGCAACACCCTCGCCGCCACCGCCCTCGGCGAAAGCGGAAACGGAGGAAGCCATAGCCATCGTCGCCATAGTGGTGAGGGAGAGCATAGCCTTCTTGCGCTTTGCGTTCAGCGCAGAGATGAAGTGCTTGATGGGGTTGGTGCGCTTTGCTGCACCCTGTGCAGCGGTGGTGATTGTTGTGTTTTCCATAAGAAAACCCTCCTAAAAAAATAATAATATGTACAACCGCTAATGCGGCAGTAACCGAATTAAAATGTGCTGTCCACTATTTCATTGAAATCCGCTTCGCCGATAACCTTTGGTGTGGACAAATCCATAGGCATGAGGTTTTCGGGAACTGCTTCATCATCTGTGAAATCCAGTTCCTCGTTTTCGTTGAACATTTCTTCGCCGGCGGTCTGTTCCTCATGCTGTTTCAGAGCAGCGGCGATTTCCTTTGTGTCAAATTCTTCGTCAAGGTTTGTCATGTTATCCTCCTCGTCGGGAACGTCTATATCTGAAATGTCCTTTTCATCATCGGCAGGCTGGGCAACAAGTTTCGGCTCCACGGTTTCCGAATAAATTTCGGTCATATCCGGAGCTTTTTCGGTGTGCAAATCGTCGATGAGATAGGCATAGTTCTTGTTGCTGTCCTCCAGGTACTTGTAATTCTGGTGCTTTTCAATATCGAATTTGTGACAGAAAAAAGGGTAGAGCGCACGGACGATCAGTACGCACTCGTTCGGTTTCATTACCTTGAGTTCGTCCGTCGTCATAAGTTCTCTACCCAAAATGCTGTTATTCTCCGAGGTTGACGGAGATTTGTGGCTTCGTGTGCGGTTCTGTGAAACCACATCTATCGTTTCCTTGCCAAGCGATTTCGATATCGCTTCAAGTGTGCTTGCTTCCTGCCCGCCGAGGAACAGCAGGCTGTCGCAGTTACCCGTGAGTATCTCCCATGATTTGTCGTACATCTTTTTGAGCTGCGCCAAATTTTGAATTATGATGTTTGCGGATATTTCCATGCTACGCATTGTTGCAAGCAGTTTATCAAAATCCGGAATAGTGCCGACATTTGCAAACTCGTCGAGCAGACACCGCACATGGACGGGAAGCCTGCCGCCGTACTTGAAATTCGCCGTATCGTAAAGCGTATCAAAAAGCTGCGTGTACATCATTGCCGCAAGGAAGTTGAACGTAGCGTCCGAGGACGGTATTATAATAAAAAGGGCGGTCTTTCGATCGCCCAATGTATCAAGGTGTATGTTGTCCGTGTGCGTAAGGTCTGCGACTTCCGGAAGATTGAACGCCGCAAACCGCACAGCCGCAGAAATCAGTATCGACTTTGCGGTTTCAGCGGGAGCTTTCTTGAAATCCGCATAGAACGAAACCGCCATGCTGTGCGGATTTTCGGTTCTAAGCTCGTCCATCATATCGTCAAGCGGGGAGCGGTGGTTTTCGTCCTGCTCGGAGATTTCCGCTAACCTCATCATCTTCATTACCGTGCTAAAATTACGGTCGAGGGAATTGCCGTTTTCGTCCGTCTTTTTTTCGAGAAGATAGAAAGCAATCGCAAGCGTGAGCGCCTTTGTGCTGTCGTCCCAGAACTGATCGCCGCCGGACGCGCCTTCCTGCTTCGTGTTCTTCATCAGACAATTCACCATTTTCATGACGTAGGTCTTGTTGATGTTTCCGTCCTTGTCGTAGATGTAATTGAACGGATTGTAATTATTGCTGTGCGACATATCTATCAAGTTAAATACACGGATTTCATAGCCGGCTTTTTTCAGCAATCGTCCGCAGGAACGCAGCAGTTCGCCTTTCGGGTCGGTTACGACATAACTTGTGTTTAACTGCATTATGTTCGGCTTAACGTAGAAACGGGATTTGCCGGAACCGGAGCCGCCGATTACCAGTACATTGAGATTTTCCCGGTGCTGGCGAGTGTTCAGCGACATTCGGACTTCCTGCGTGAGCAAGATATTGTTGTCTGTTTCAAATGGGGATTTCGGTGAGTTCTTCCCCTTTTTCTTTTCGGGCTTTGTCGCCGTCCGCAAGCTTTGTTGCGCGGCGTCCTTGCCGCGCTTTGGCTTGCTCCTTGCCGACATCCTGTCGGCAAGAAATTTTTCTTCCTTTTCATTCGCCCAGCGAGCCGAGCCGTGTTCTACTCCCTTTCGGTGCAGGCGCTTTCGGGAAGTGTATTTCATAAGCGCATATATGCCGAGGGCGAAACCCACCATGAGCGTTATCTTGAAGCTGTACGATGAAAAGTCCGTGAAATGCGCTCCGACCGTATCGGTAGAGGTAAGCACAGTTTCAAACTGCGTCATAAGCACATTGAAATCCAGCACGCCATCATCGTCCACGGACAAGTCCATAGCCGCGCCAAGACCCGCCGAAACATACAGAACTGCAAAGATGATAATTGCATACAGCAAAATCGTCAGCATATCAGGTTTCTTCTTTTTCAATGTTTCAACCCCTTGCTTTCATTGAGTTTTGGCTTCGGAACGGTCGGAGAAGCAGGCTGTTTTTTCAGCGAATTCTGGATTTTGTTCTGGAGAACGCTCTGCTTTTTTGCCTTGTCGATTATGTGTGCAGAGTTTTCTTTCGGAATATTAAAATCTCTGGATATCTTATCCGCAACATTTATCGTGCTGAAATTGTAAGTCTTGGATTTGCCGCCGAACGTTAGTGTAAAGCCGTTCTGCGAGGTTCTCTCAATGCCTACGCTCTGCGAAACTCCGTCCTTGCCGACTGTGCGTTCCTCGATTTTGGATTTGACCTGCCTGTCGATTTTCTGGGACTTTGCAACAGCCTTTTCAGCCTGATATTCCATCATTCCGAGCCGGTTGGTACAGATGTTCTTCATCTCTGTTTCGGTCATTTCCTCCGGAGTGAGGGCGGCAGTCTTATCTCCGTTGGAAATGAAAATATGTGTCGTGCCGCCGTCCTTGAAATTGACGGAATTAAACCGCATATCCCGCAGGGTAAGGTCGTCGCTGGGGTAGCGGATATTCGTTTTCAGGGAATTGAGATTATCGTACTGCTCCGTATGAGCGAGGAACTTATCCTTGTCCTGCTTGAGGTCGCGGCAGATTTTGTTCGCCGCCAAATCTGCCTTTGCCTCAGAATAGCCGAACTGCTCCCGAAGTAATTCCATCGTCTGCGCCTTATTCATGGGCGAATATTCAAAGGACTTCCCGAGTTTATCATCGGCGATAACGATACCTTTATCATCTGACCGAATATCCAGATCGTCTGAAATCTCGCCGTGAACGCGCTTGTAATCTTCCTTGACAACGGCGACCTGCTCAGCGTTTTCTGCGGGATAGACGCATTTTATCTTGCCGTCCGCGGATTTCATGAACTGGCAGCTTAAACCCTGTTCCTCAAAAGCGGCTTTCATAGCGGTCACGTTGTTGGCGCTGATGTTAAAACACTTTACGCTCTGCGGAGCTTCTTTCAAGCGTTCCTGCATTATCTCCTGCGTTATCTGATTGACTATGCCCTTGTCACGGTCGAGGAATTCGATAGTCTGCTTATCTCCATTGCCCACGACCGCAACAGAAATTTTATATTCCTTTGCTTTTGCGGCAAAGGCTTTCGCGTCAGCGGAAAGAATGTTGCTCGTTGTGGAAATGCCGCATTCCGCCTTGTTGGCTTCATACAGCAGCTCGCCGTTCGTGACGGTACCTTTCGCCAATCTCTCGGCAATGCTGCCGCCGATTTGGTTAATGCTTTCAACTGAATTGTGGTACAGTTCTTTCAGCATTTTTTCAAAGAGGGGAGCAAGGAGCTTGATAAGCTCAGCTCCCACCTCGATGATTTTTTGCCCCGACTGCAATGCAGCGGAGCCGACTTCGTCTGCCATGATCAATACCTCCTGTTCAGATTTTGTGCTATAAATAGCACATTTTTAGCGTTTGGGCGGTGTGGGATTATTTTATCCTTGCCATGTCTGCTTCTTTTCTTGCCCATAGGCACAAAAAAAGGACAGCCATAAAGTTGACTGTCCTTGTGAATGGTGTTTGCTGTGTTATTTTGAAATAGTGTTTGGAGATGTATTATCGATAATTGTCCATTCCCCGGATTTTGTATCTTGGGTCAGGTAAAAATACTGTTCAGTATAACCGTCATCTAAAAATGTCTTTGTATGGTCGTACTCCGTATAGTATTTTGCCCATACGACAATAAAGTGTTCCTTAAGATATTCATCTGTCCACCCTCTTGCTTCTGCAAGTTCACTGCCGGAGTACATAGCTTTAACACGCGCCGTTTCATCTTCATCGACATTTATTTTCTCAACGCGTAGGGCTATTGTATATTCCTTGTCAGCCTGACCTTCAATTGCGCTCCGGACGGTTTCTATTGGTTCGACGGATGGTTTTTGCAGCCACGGGTCAAATAATCCAAGTTCATATGCAGTGAATCCGCAAAGACTAAATACCGCTATGGCAGCAGCGACTAAAACTGCGATCCTTTTATGACTTTTTTTCAACAAACGGGTTCTGTTGTAAGAAAGTGCTTCACTAACATACTTGTTGTCGATTTCGCTCATAGCTTCGGTAAACTTCTTCGAGTTCATATAAATACCCCCTTTTCAATCAAATACTTTTTCATTTTCTGACGTATGCGCGTCAGCCGGACTGTAATATTTTTCTCTGTAAGCCCTACAAGCCCGGCTATATCCTTACAGCTGTCAGAAAACCAATACCGCCGCATGAAGATAACGCGATTTTCAGCGGTCAGTGTATCCAGAAAACTTTCGATGACCCGTGCCAGCTCTCTTGCTTCAAATTCGGTTTCTACCGTGCTCGGTGCTGCTATGCAGGCTTCGATTTCCTCCATAGCAATCGTGTAAGTGCTGCTTCGCTTGGCGGCTTTTTTCCTGTAATACATTTTCAGAGAAATATTCCGAACGATCTTGCAAAGGTAGGTCAGCAACGGATCAGGCTTTTCCGGAGGAATTGCGTTCCACGCTCCCAGATAAGCGTCGTTTACACATTCTTCAGCGTCCTGCCTGTTGTTCACAATGTTGTATGACAGCTTGTGGCAGACTTTGCCGTACTTGTTGTCAAGCTCCCGTATAGCTAGCTCTGACCGCCTGAAAAACAATTCAACGATTTTTTCATCTTCTATCATCTTATCGCCTCCTTTCCGGCTTCAACTATATACTACGTTTTTAGCAGCAAATACTACATCAAATTCAAAATTTCCTCAATGAAATTATATCATATTTTATTGAACATGGCGTCACAAATTCAAATAATGTTCTTTTGTATCTTCACTTATTATGCGCACCTTTGTCAACGTGCTATAAATAGCACATTTTCAAAATCACAGCCTGTCCGCAAGTTTACGCAGCACCTTGAAATCCTCGCCCCTTGCCAGAATGAGAAGATCCTCAATGTATTTTGAAAGGGCTTCGGCTTCCTCATGGGAAAGAACGACAGGCGGTTCAGAAAATGTATCTTCATCTTCTGTTTCGTCCTCATCTTCTTCCTCGTCAGTTTCGGGAGCAGCGTCAGCGGAGGTGTTTTCCTGCCGCTGAATTTTCTTGACCTCCTTATGGGAAATCTGCGGCTTTTCAGAGATTATTTCCTGCTGCTTTTCGGGAGCCAGCTTTGCCACCTCGTTGGCTGTCGAAATCGACATATCTCCGGATTTTACCGCCTGCTCCACATCGGGGATAGCGTTGTGCTTGATGTTATCCAGTTTTCCGACCTGCGCCGGAGATACATTGAGTGCGTCTGCAATCTTATCCCTTATTCTGCCCTTGACAGGCTTTCCGGCAGCTTCAAGTTCCTTGAAAATCCGTGTCAGTTCCTCATATTCACGCATGGTATCTGCGTCCGAATACTTGCGCTGAGTTGCGTTCAGCATTATGAGGTCAAGTTCGGTTTCGGTATTCGGCTTTGCGCCCTTGATGAAACAGGGGACTTTGCCGCTTCTCCTGCGCCCGTCTGCGATAAGGGACTTGATAGCAGCAAGCCGTCTGTGTCCGCTGATAAGCTCATACTTGCCGTTGTGTTCGGAAACCACCAGAGCCGTCATTAAGCCCTGCCGCTCTATATCGTCCGCCAGAGCCTCTATTTCGGAATTTTCATAGAAATTGTTCCGGTTCGGCTCGATATTTTCAATGTCTATCATTTTTAGGCTGTCTATGTAGCTGTCGGCATTGACGGTCTGAATATCCGCTGCTATTGCGCTGTCAAGCTGTAATTTTCTGCCCATTATTCATCACCAAGCCTTTCAATAATTTCTGCCGCCAAATCTTCGTAAGCCTGCGCCGCAGCCGTCCACTTCATATATTCCTTTGCAGTCAGCTTGTAACTGAACGAGTTTTTGATAACACGGCTGAAAGGAATGGTGGTGTTCAGCACCTTGTTTCCGAGTGTGCATTTGAGATATTCCAGCAGTTCTATATCGGCAGGATTTTCCTTGTCAAACTTGTTCACGATACAGCCGCCGAATCTGGCATTGCAGTTTGCAAGCGCTCCTGTTACAGCAGGAATGCCCTGAATTGCGAATGTTCCAAGCTCGATGGGAACGAATACGCTGTCGGAGAGCGTGATTACCTTTTCTGTCAGCTTTGTCAGAGCCGGCGGCAGGTCAAGGACTGCGTATTCATAGCCGCTGTCGAAAGTCAGAACCTTTCGCACGTTTGCGGTCTGAATGTCATCGGGAAGCTGTTCAAACTGCGCCGCCACAAAGTTGAGCGCAGCAGTTGCTGTAAGTATGTCGATGTTCGGGTATCTGGTGGAGCTTCTCGCCACAGTAGGCAGGCAGTTTCTCTTTATCAGCGCTGTTTCAAGTCCCGCCTTCGGTTCTGCAAAGAAACGGGAACTGTTAGCCTGTCCGTCAAAGTCGATTACAAGCACCTTGCCACGCTCGGCAAGCTCATTTGCGAGGTTGATAGCCGTTGTTGTCTTTCCGACACCGCCCTTGTGATTGTAGATTGCGATTATGTTCATAAAATGTCCTTTCCGTGCTGTTGCCAGCACCCTCATTTACTGCCGTACATATCGTGATTGACCATTGCCGAATAGAAGCTGTCAATCGTCAGTGGAGCGTTATACAGAGCCGTTATGAGATACGCCCTGATATTGCGCACATCGCTTGTGTTCTTGTCGAGCGCCGTAATCACATACTCGATGTGGCTGCTGTCCAGTTTGAGGAACTGCGATTTTACAACGCTCTGCGGGAAGTCCTCGCCGTTCACACGGATATACTTTTTGGTGGAGCATACCACGTCGAGCATTATCCCGACGATTTCGTTTATCCTGCCTTTCTGCGTCGGACTGCTTTCGAGAAGATAATCATAACCGATGTTCTCCCGGATAATATCTGCGTAGTCCGTCCTTTCATCGGAGGAAACCGTATTTGGTATTGAAGAATCGATCCTATCCATCAAATCAGCGCCGTCCTTTGGATTGATTGATAGATGATTATTAACTATGGATTTATTAGCTTTAGATTTATATAATGAGGGAAAATCGGATTTTTCGGAACTAGCACCGAAGTTTGTGGGGAGCAGTACCGGAAGTTCCTTGACAGCCTGCTCCGGAGAATGTTCAGAGCAAGCACCGGAGTTATCTGGGATAGGCTCGTCAGGGATTTCTTGCTCCGGAGTTTTTTCGGAGCAAGGGGGCGGTGCTTCGTTTTCAGCCTTGTTCTTACGCTTCTTCTCATAGGACAGAGCCGCAGCCGGCTTTATGGACATCTGCTTCTTTTCGCCCTCTGAAATGAGCTTTGAAATAAGCTCTATATTCTCGATTATACGAAAACAGCGCTTGGCGGGAAGTCCACGGTTCTTGCTTTCGATAAGTCCGGATTCCACCAGGTTCTTTATGCAGCGTTTCTGCTGATACTCAGAAAGGGCGGTGCTTGCTTCGAGGTCGGGAACGGTCGAGTAGAACCAGCCGCCATCGTCGAGCATACCGTTACGCTCGTAGTAGCTGCATTTCGATATGAGGGCGGCATATATCACCGCTTCTGACAAACCGATTGCGTGAGCAAGCAAGCGGTTTACGGTCAGCGTGTTGCTGGGGTTTAGCATTTGGAATATTGCGTTCATAAAAAATCATCGCCTTTCTGAAAGATAGGAATTACTGTGGATTTATTTCTTCTGCGCTGCTTTCCACTTTTCAACCCTATCCTTGCAGCGTAAATCCTCCGCTGCTTTCGCTTCCTTATCTTTGAAGAACGGGCAGCCGCCCTTAAAGCTGCTGCTTACCAAAGCAGAGCATTTTCCGTCCCAATAGGCAAAGCACTTACTGGAATTGCAGCGTGGCGATTTGGTGTTATAGAGAATGTTCAACATGATAGTCTCCTTTAGAGTGTTTTGGTATATTATGAAGCAAACAAATTTCAGCTATAATGCTAAATGTTTTGTCTGCGTTTTGTGCGCGATGATGAAATCTTTGTTATTTATTAACAAATATTTTTGCTAAAAACAGTATAATAGGCAGATTGCTCGAAACAAAAAGGAGAGCTTGAAAAAACTCTCCTTTTGTGTTTTTCAATTTTTTTGCTAATTTCTATACTATATTTATATATAGAAAAGGACGCCTTTCAGTGAAAAGCGTCCTTATTATTGGTTGGGGTATGGTCTGCGTTGGTTATGCGGCACTACTATTCCTTTTGTAATGCGGGTTTGCGACTATATCCCTTTGATGTCCCCTGTAAGCTGGGTCAAAAAATGGATTTCAAATGCCCGCTTCGCGGGCAAAAGACACTTTTTCGACAAGCAGCGGCTGCCCGCCTTTTTATTAGGAATTCAAAAACTGGTTTGAAGGTGAACGCCAGCTGAATAAATTCAAATTCTGACAAATTCCGGCTTCCTTCCGCGGAACACCGCGTAATACTTAAATCCTGCGTCCCTGAGGATATCCTCCGCCTTATCGAACTCCCAGGCGTAATGTTCCGCTTTATGCCCGTCGGAGCCTACGGTTATCATCTCCCCGCCAAGCTCACGGTAGCGCTTCAGCACCTCGGGGTGCGGGTGCGCCCAGCCAAGTCCGTATTTCAGACCCGCTGTGTTCAGCTCGATCCCCTTCCCCATGCTTATCAGAGTTTTCAGTATCTCGTCCGTGATATCGGAATACTCGGCAGGGCAATACGCCTTCGCGCGGCAGTACCTCACGATGTAATCCAGGTGTCCGTAAACGTCGAAGCCGTCAAACGTCCGAATATTCGCCAGTATGCTCTCGAAATAGCGCAGAATTCCGTTGTGGTCGCCGTATTTCTCGAAGTACTCCGGATAGTAGGGGTCAACGCCGCCGACCAGGTGCGAGGAGCCTATCACGAAATCAAAGTCCCAGGCTCCCACATACTCCCTGAGCCGCGGCGCGAGGTAGTCCATCAGCCCCAGCTCCACGCCGAAAAGCACCTCTATCCTCCCGCGGAACTCCTCTCGCAGCTCCACCAGGCGGGAACGGTACGCGGCGGCGTCCAGCAGGAACTCCCCGCCGGGGTAGTCCATGTCCATGTGCTCGGTGAAGCATACCGTTTTCAGACCCTTTTCCACCATCGCGGAAAGGGCGTTTTCCATCGGCTCTTCGCTGTCAGACGAAAAACTCGTGTGAGCGTGGAGGTCAGCCGTTATCATCGCTGTTCTCCTTTGCCGGGTTTGCCTGTGTGGATCCCGCCTGCTTTTCGGCTTCCTCACGCTGTTTGTCCTCTACCGTCTTTATCGCGCGGACGCTCTCGAGAAGGCTGCTGATGTCCTCCTTGCTGGGAGTATGTGCCATGCGCTCCTGACGGCGCTTTTCCTTTTCAGCCTTTTCGTTTTCAACGCCGGTACGCACCGCAGCGGCAAGTATCTGGGCTGCGTCTGCCGCCTGCTTTTTCAGTTCCGGATCGACCGGCTTTTCAACCACGGGAGCCTCGGGAATGTAGTCCTCGTCGACTGCAACGCGGCGGTCTGCGCGGCGGTTGATGGTGTTCAGCGCGGCTCCCACGCCGAGGAGTATCCAGAATACCGGCGCAACGCTCACTACCGAGTCGTTGAACATTCCGGCGGCGAGATATCCCACGATGCCGAGCATTACGGATATACCCATCGCCTGCTCCGTGCGGTATTCGCGCCTGAGAGCGTACAGCCGGAAGCAGTCCACAAGGTAGAATACCACGATCCCGAGGAACGCCAGCAGCGCGATAAGTCCGCTGGAGTAGAATATCTGGAGATACATGTTGTGCGGCTTATCGACGGTGACATAGAAGCCTTCATTGAACTGCTCGTATGAGTAGTACTTTGCAAGAACATCGTTCTGCGGGAAGTTATAGGTGAACGTATCAGGGCCGAATCCGGTAAACAGGCAGTTTCCGAGAAGCGGCAGAGTGCGCGACCAGATGTAGCCTCTCGAGGAACCGAGCTCCTCCTTGCCCTCAAAGCCGATGTGCTCTGCATTTACAGGAGCGAAAGCGGTCATTGTGTTGGGGTGGACCATCTTGATGGCAGTTCCGGTGTACTTGAAATACAGCGAGTTTGTAAAATCCCTGTAGAAGTTAAGGCATACAAGGTCGCGGTCGTAAATTGAGCCGTTTTCGTCTGCGGTCAGAAGAAGGGACACATCATTCATGATGTCATTCTTGAAGTACATTCTCTCGGTGTAGAACAGGTCTACGATATCGTCTGTGTACTCCGTGAAGAACAGCCTGTTATAGTCGGTATCGTACTCAATGTAAACAGTAGAGCCGTTGAGATCCACCGTTACGGTTCCGTAGGTGCTGTCGGTGCCGATGCTGCCGTTTCCGTCGGGGTCGTCAAGAACATAGTCTATATCACTGTTAAGCACAAGAGAGCCGGAATCGTCCACATTGAACCACGCCTGTGCTCCGTTGACCTTTACAGTCGCTATCATGTTGGCGTAATCAAATCCGGCTACAAGGCCGTCTAATTCGGGATTCTGCTCCAGCCTGATGGTGGATTTCATCGGAAGCGCGTTTCCGTTTTCATCTGTGAAGGTGTACACCTTCGCATCGCTGTCGTAGCCTATCACAGCGGTGGCTTCCTGACCGGTCAGCTTTACGGTGCCGTCGTTCTGGACGTCTATCTCGCGCAGGGGTATCTTGTCGAACAGGTCGGCGTCCTCGCTGTCAGCGGGCAGGAACATGCCAACGGCGTCGTTCACGATGGAGGGTATACGCGAGAACAGGCGGTTGCCCAGCGCGAAATTCGCTCCAACGAGCACCACAGCTATCGAAGCGGCAGCGATAACGCAGGGCTTCCAGTGCTTTGCGATAACCCGGGCGAAAACTATGATACCGACCACGAGCGCGGCTGCAATGGCGACGATACCGCTTCGCGCGGAGCTTCCCAGCAGCATGAATACGGAAAGCAGATCGAACACGATGAACAGCACGCGGTAAACCGCCTTCTTCGAATACATCGCCATAACGGTGAACAGCGGAATGATAAGTCCGGTGAAGCTGCCCATGTAGTTGCTGTTATAAAGCGCACCGTACGCCATTCCGTTTCGGATATCGACGGAAACGCCTGTCCAGCGGAGGTCGTTGCTGCAAACGAGGTTCACGAACCAGTCGTACTGGAGCAGGTTGTTGTTAAAGAACTGGAACGCCGACAGCACCGCGTTGAATCCGACGCAGATGAACAGCGCTATAGCGACGAATTTGAAGTTTCCGGAAGTGCGGAACGCGTACATCGTAAACAGGAACATCACGAAATAGCACGCGATGGTGTAGAATCCCTCGGCGCGGTCGTACTCGCCGTTGAATGCAATCTGGCTGTAAAGCGAATTCGCTGCGGAGGCGAGGGTCATGACGACGTACACAACGGAACAGCCCACGTATACGAACGAGCGCTTTTCAACGCGCCTGAACAGCGACAGGCAGCATACCAGCGCCATTCCTATCATTATCATCGCAAGCACGACTGCCGCAAGAGCCTTCCCCTGCGAGTAGAAGTCTATAAGCTGGTAGGTGGTTCCGGAATCTCCGCTTACAACGGTGCCGCCGTTGTACATGTAGGTCTGCTGTAGGTCAGTCACTACGGTCTGGATATTGATTATGATGGGGATAAGCGCAAGGGCTATCACCGACGGCAGGAACATCACAAGCGCCAGCAGGTCGGTTTTTCCTTCTGTTTTTTTCATATTAGTTTTCTCCGGTCTGTATGGTTTTATGTATTTTTTGCTCCCGGGTTTGTCCGGGTTCAGCTTTTCTTTGTTCATGAAACCGCTCAGGGCGGTTCTTATCAGTATTCCGATATCCAGGAAGAAGCTCCAGTTTTCTATGTAGCGGATATCGTATTCTATGCGCTTTTCAATGGAGGTGTCCCCGCGGTAGCCGTTGACCTGGGCAAGTCCGGTGATTCCCGGCTTTACCTGATGCTTTATCATGTACATCGGTATCTTGTCCTTGAAGTCGTTGACGTAAAACGGTATCTCCGGGCGCGGGCCGACAAGGCTCATATTGCCTTTCAGCACGTTTACGAGCTGCGGAAGCTCGTCTATCGAGAATTTCCGTATGAACGCGCCGAATTTCGTGCGGCGGGGGTCGGCGTCCGTGCTCCAGGCGGTGTCGCTGACGGCGCTGTCGCGCATGGATTTCAGCTTATACATCGTAAAGACTTTCTTGTTAAGCCCTACGCGCTTCTGCCTGAATATCACATTCCCGCCCATGGTGATCTTTATTATCAGCATGCTGACCAGTATCACCGGCGAGGTCAGTATCAGCAGCACCAGCGAACCGACGATATCCAGGGCGCGCTTGAGCGCGGCGTTTCCCATATTGTCCAGCGGAATGCGCCGTATGTTCATCAGCGGGATATCTCCCACCATGTCTATAGCCGGGGTGGCGCTCATGTACTTGTATATGCTCGGGATAACCGAGATCTTCGTGCCGGTCAGCTCGCATGCCTCTACTATGTTTGAAAGCTGCGAGACGCCGTCGCTGTCGAGCGCGCATACCACCTCGTCGTAGCTTTTCTCTTCCAGTATGTCAAGGAGCCTGTCGTATCCGCCCAGCAGCTTCGCGCCCTCCAGCGGGGAGTCTGAAACGCAGCCGCAGCACTGGTAGCCGAGCCAGCGTTCCTCGTTTATCGTTTTCAGGTAGTCCCTGGCGGCGTGGCCGCTCCCGACGATAAGCACGTACTTGCGGTTGTATCCGCTCTCGCGGAACTTCCGGAGGGTCTTGCGCAGAATGAACCGTTTCAGCAGGACTATCAGGAAGTCCAGCGCAAGGAATATCGCCAGCGCCCACCGCGAAAAGTTGATGATCTGGATCACATACAGCAGCGCGATCATCGCCATGCCGTCCAGGAACAGCGCGGCGGTGAGCTTTCCGGTCTCGTTGGCGAAGCTCTTGCCGCGGAACGAGCTGTACAGCCCCATGCAGCCGTAGGTCACGAGCTGGAGCGGAACGAATATCAGCAGCAGCTTGAAGTAATCCACAAGCGGGTAGTTGCGGTCGAAATCCAGCAGGCTGAACACCAGCAGGTACGCCGCAGCTATCGAAATAAAAGCCGCAGCCGCGTCTGTCGCGACGTTCAGGCGGTTGAACAGCTTCTGGTTTTCTTTTATCATTTCAATTCCTTTATACGCAGCGGATTGTATTTACTGAGTTTTGGCAATACGTTCACTGCGTTTTTGCAATACATAATTATATCATATCCGCAAGGATATGATATAATTTGCCGATATGCACGGAGTTCACCGCAGGTGAATGCATGTGCAAGGCAACTTTAATAATATAAGGGAACCTCTAAAAACCGGTGTGAAAAGCAAAAATGGGCAGGGTGTGCCAGATTCTAGGAAAGCCGACG